>JAABUY010000551.1_pt1 | contig 63465 bp, 57 predicted proteins | sample 5560271 | NCBI WGS metagenome assembly JAABUY01 (sample SAMN10711886, study PRJNA513374) | rock metagenome | isolation source: Antarctica rocks | place: Antarctica: Victoria Land, University Valley | reverse complement strand
GCTGCGTGGCGCCGACCCGCAAGCTACGCAAGGCAAGGAAGTGCACGCGCACGATCACGCTCGGGACGTTGACTCGCATCAGTCACCGGGGGGCGAATACGGTGGCGTTCTCGGGTCGGATCGGGTCGAGGGCGCTGAAGCCCGGGCGCTACCAGGCGAGGATCACCGCTATCGACACCGCCAGGCACAGCTCCAGACCCCAGACGCTCACGTTCACGATCGCCACCCGATAAGGCACCCGCCGGCAGCGTCCTGTTCCTTGCGCCCGCTCCGGGGCGCAAGGAAGAAGACGGGTGCTATTCTTCCTAGCCTGGTGGCGTTGAATATCAAGGACGATCGGACCGACAGACTGGCTCGCGAGCTGGCCGCCGAGACGGGCGAGACGATCACAAAGGCCGTCACGGTCGCGGTTCGTGAACGGCTGGAACGCCTGCGCGGAGCCGTGCCACGTGAGCGACGCCGTCAGGAGCTCACGCAGATCGCGCAGCGAAGCGCTGCGCGACGGGTCGGCGATGAGCGAGGCGCGGAGGAGATCCTGGGCTACGGCCGCGACGGACTTCCCTCCTGAGCCCCCCGTGGTCCTCGACACATCAGCCCTGGTGGCGGTGCTGCTCGGTGAGCCCGAGCGCAATCGGTTCATCGCGCTCCTCGCTGACACCGAGGACCCGCTGATCTCTGCGGCGACGCTGGTCGAGGCCTCGATCGTTATGCAGGCGAAGACCGGCGAGGATGGACTCGCCGACCTCGATGAGCTGCTCGCCGCCGCAGGTGTGCGCTGCGTGGCTGTCGATGCTGCACAGGCACACACGGCGCGGGATGCCTTTTCCCGCTTCGGGAAGGGACGCGGTGCGGCGGGGTTGAACTTCGGGGACTGCTTCTCCTACGCCCTGGCGATGGCGACCGGCAGGCCGTTGCTGTTCAAGGGCGAGGACTTCAGCCAGACCAACGTCACTCCCGCGGTCGCCTGAGCTCATCGCTCGGCCCTGGCGCGAGCGTGCTCGGCGACGCTCCGCTCCAGCCAGCCGCGACGCTGTAGCTCGTCGACGAGGCCGACGTAGGGCTCGCGGAAGCGGTCCGCGTGCTGCTGGCGCGGCTCGATGACCTCGCGCACGCGCACCATCCTCGCAGCGGTCTGCGCCAGCCCCTGGTCCCCCGAAGCGGCGAGCAGTGCCATCCCGAACGCCGGCTCCCCGTTCTCGGGCAGCCGGACCTCGCGCCCGAGCACGTCGGCGCGCAGCTGGCACCAGTAGCGGCTGCGGGCAGCGCCGCCGGTCAGGCTCAGCTCGCCGTCGCCCGGTACGCCGAGGAGGTCGAGGTAGTCGAAGCACAGCCGCTCGACGTACGCCACGCCCTGCAGCAGGGACGCGAAGTGGTCGGCCTCGTCGGACGGCTCGCCCAGCATAAAGCCCTCGGCTTTGGCCGCGGTGAACGGAAAGCGCTCACCGCGCGAGACGAGGGGGTAGGCGAGGACGCTGGCGGGCTCGTGCGCGGCGGCCCGCCGGTCGAGCGCCGCCAGGTCGCGATCGGGGAAGCGCTCGGAGAGCACGCCGGCGCCCACGCTCGAGGCGCCACCGGGCAGCCAGCGCCCGTCGGGTGAGCGGTGCGAGTAGAGGGCGCCCTGGGGATCGCGGACGGGCTCGGGCGCCACGCCCTTGAGCACGAGCGTCGTCCCCAGGACCGAGTTCCAGCTGCCAACGCTCAGCGCCCCAGCCGCAAGCTGCGCGGCGCAGCCGTCGGTCATGCCGGCGATCACGGGGGTGCCCTCGGGTATGCCGGTGGCCTCGGCCCCCGAGCGGCCGACCGTCCCGAGCTCGGTACCCGACCGCACGACCCCCGGCAGCATCCCCTCGGGGACCCCAAGCGTGGCCATCACGTCGTGCGGCCACGCGTCGTGGAGCAGGTCATAGCCGGTCTTCAGCGCGTGGCTGCTGTCGGCGCACACTTCGCTCCCGACGAGCCGGCGGGTCACGAAGTCGACCTGGTGGGCGAGCCGGGCGTCACCTGCCTCGTCGCGGTGCTCGCGCAGGAGCCAGAGCAGCTTGGGAAGCGCCCACGCAGGTTGGATCTGATACCCGAGCGACTCCCACACCGTGGCTCCCGCCTGATTGGCCCGCTCGGCCTCCTGCTCCGCGCGCGAGTCGTCATACATCAGTCCGGGCGACAGCGGATCGCCGGCGCCGTCGACGAGCACTATCGTGCCCGACGTCCCGCACGCCGCCAGCCCCCCGATCGGCACCGGACCGAGGTCGGCCATGATCCTGCGACACACCGCCGTGAGCGCGTGCCACCACTGCTCGGGGTCCTGTTCGTGGCGCGGGCCATCGTGGTGACTGGTCAGCGGCTGCGCCGCCCGGGCGAGGACCGCACCGCTGCGGGACACGCCGAAAGCCCGCACGCTTTGCGTGCCGAGGTCCATACCCAGCCAGCAGGTGCGATCGGTCACGGCGGGACCGATCCTAGGCGCCAAGCTGGACGGCGGCAGCCCGTGTGGGAGACTACGCGGCAGGATGCAGCGACAACCGATGTCCGCGCGGCGAGATCGCCTGGAAGCGATCGTGTTCGATGTCGACGGTACCTTGGTGGACAGCGAGCGGGACGGCCACCGCGTCGCCTTCAACCGAGCCTTCGAGGAGGCCGGCCTTCCCGACCGCTGGGACGTCGAGCTCTACGGTGAGCTGCTCGAGATAACCGGGGGTGAGCGGCGCATCAACGCTTACCTGGAGCGCCAGCAACTGCCCGAAGACGAGCGGAAGGAGATCGCCAGCCGCCTGCATGCCCGCAAGACCGAGATCTTCACCGAGATGGCCAGGCGGGGCGAGTTCGAGCCTCGGCCGGGGGTCAGCGAGCTCCTCGACGAGCTTGAGGCCGAAGGCGTGCGGCTCGCGGTGGCGACGACGGGCACCGGCGCCTGGGTCCGTCCGCTGCTCGGGCGGTTGTTCGGCACCGAGCGCTTCGAGGCGATCGTGACGAGCGACGAGGCCCCGGAGCGAAAGCCCGACCCCAGCGCTTATCGTCTGGCGCTGGAGCGCCTCGGGCTTCCGGCCTCTGCCGCCGTCGCGGTCGAGGACTCGCTCAACGGGCTGCGAGCTGCCAAGTCAGCGGGCTTGCTCTGCGTGGTCGCGGTGAACGACTACTCGCGTGAGCAGGACTTCGACGACGCTGACCTGGCCCTGGACGGCTTCAGGGACCCGCAGTCGGCGGTCTGGGTCCTCAGCGATCCACACGGATTGGACCCCCCCGGCCGCCTCGACGTCGACACGCTGCGCCGGCTGGCGAGCTTGCGGAAGTAGGTGCGAAGGACACCGAGTGGCCAGGCGCGCTCGGAGTCGGTATCCTTTGGTCCACGATGAAGCTCTGTATCGCAGGCAAGGGAGGGTCGGGTAAGACCTCCATCTCGGGAACCATGTGTCGCCTGCTGGCGCGCGACGGTCATCGCGTGCTGGCGATCGACGGCGATTCCAACCCCAACCTCGCGCTCACGCTGGGCATCGACGCGGCGCACTTCAACGACGTGCCCACCCTCGCGCGGGATCTGATTGTCCGCACCCCGGAAGGGGTCGGCCTCCGCACGTCGCTCCAGGAGGTCTGTGACTCGCATTCGCTGCGGGGTCCCGACGGCGTGACGCTGCTGGTGATGGCGCACCCGCAGCACGCGGGGACCGGGTGACTGTGCAGCATGCACGCTACCGTGCGTAGCGTCATCGAAGCCGCGTCGGACGCCAATGAGGATGTGTGCCTGCTGGACACGGAGGCCTCGCCGGAGCATCTCTCGCGCGGCACCGCCCAATACGCTGACGCGATGTACGCCGTGGTCGAGCCCTACTACAAGTCCCTGGAGACCGGCCGGCGCATGGCGCTTCTTGCCCGGGACCTCGGACTCGGTCGAATCGGGCTGATCGCGAACAAGATCCGTGACGAGCGGGAGCTCGAGGCCGTCACCGAGTTTGCGGCCAAGCACGGCCTGGAGGTCGCCGGCGTCGTGCCTTTCGACGAGCGCTTGCCCGAAGCCGAGCGGGCCGGCCTGTCGCCCCTCGATCACGATGCCGGCTCCCCCGCGGTGATGGCGATTGGCGCGATGGCAAGGAGACTGGTGGCCGATGGACGAGCTTGAGGTGCTGCGGATCCGCGACGAGGTGCTGCAGGCGATGTACTGGATGCACTCGGAGGGCCTGGCCGATGCGCCGCCAGCGGCGGAGCTGGCCCGCTTCCTCGCCGTGCCGGCGGAGACTCTGAACGCGTATCTCGAGCGCTTCGTGGCAGATGGCTACCTGAAGCCGGTCAGCGGCGGCTACAGCCTGACCGCGAACGGCGAGGAGACCGGCAAGCGGACGTTCGCCGAGGAGTTCGCCGACTTAACCAGGCCAACCCACGGTGAATGCGACGCGGACTGCTGGTGCCATGAGTCCCCCGAGGACGCGGCGCGGTGCCTCGAGGATCGCGCCGAGCATGTCCATGCCCACTGAGGCCCTGCCGACGCTGCCCAAGAAATTCGTGCGGCCGGCGCTGCTGCTGCTGCTGCTCGAGCAACCGGCGCACGGTTACGAGCTCTTGGAGCGCCTGCAGCCGTTTGGCTTCGAGCGTCCCGATCCGGGAGGGCTCTACCGCAACCTGCGCGGGCTCGAGGACGCCGGTCTGGTGCACTCGGCCTGGCAGCCGTCAGCTGCTGGGCCCGCCCGGCGCATCTACGAATTGACACGCGCCGGCCGGGAGGAGCTGCACGCACACGCCAAGGCGCTGGCCACCACCAACCATACGCTGCAGGTGTTTCTCAGCCGCTACCGCGAGTTCGTGGCGCTGACCGTCGACCCGGTCCTGGCGCGCAGCAGCTCAGCGCGCTGACCAGCACGGAGCCTTGCGGGCCTCCATCTCCGGGCGCGTCCACAGCCCGGACGCGCCACCGGCCGCTCGGTATGAGCAATCGGCCGCGCATCTGCGCTGGATCGAAGCTCCGTGGCGCGCTCGTGCTCGGCTATCGCCGCGGACAGCGGCATCTCGGTCTGGGCAGAGTCCTCCAAGATGCTCGCCTCCAGCATCGCCCGCAGCGCCAACAGGTGACGCCTGGTGGCGGGACGCCAGCCGTAGGTCGCCTCGGCGTAGCGATCCCACGCTCGGGCGGCCTCTTGCGCGAGCTCGATGTTCGCTGGGCCGATGCGCCGCCAGACGACCTCGGCGGCCACCATCGGGCAGACCCCGCCCTCCCCGTCGGAGTGCGCCCCGGCGATGATGCGATGCCTCTTGACCCCCTCGAGCACCGCTCGACGGACCTCGAGCGGCAACAGGTCGATCGTCATCCTCAGCTCCTGAGCTGGTCTGCGGCTTCTTCTCACCGGGTTCTTCTCCTGCGCCTGGGTTGTGGCCGGAGGGACAACATAGGGACGCCGATCCCCATCGTCAACGGTCTGACAGCGGACTTGCAGGCGTCGCGGCCTCCTCGCAGCAGCGCACGAGGAAGCCGTAGACCCAGCAGCGCTTGAGCTCGGCCGCGTCGGTTATGCCCTCCGCGAGTCCACCTTGACCGTTTGCGTCGTCGCTCAGGGCATCGGCGATCGCCGCGGCGACGACGTAATGCCGCACGTGTCCGCCGGGCCCCGGCACCTTCCAGCTCACCGCGCGCTCGTCGGCGGGATCGGGCTTGGGCAGCGGCTCGTGGCGCGCCAGCTCGGCGCACAGACCAGACGCGGCTGCGGCCCAGTCCTCACCTTCGGCGAGCCGCTGGCTCAGCTGATCGGCGAGGCCCTCCATCGGCTCGCGTGCCGGCTCGAACAGCTCCGCCTCCACCAGCCGCGTCAGATAGCCGATGCGCCTCAGGCGCATGTCGAGCGCACGGCGGTCACATACGGGCAGATCCAGGTCTGCCTCCAGCGCTTGCTTGACCGGCGCTGGAGGTTCGCCCGGATAGCGCTCCAGCGCGCTGCCCAGGATCCTGTCGACGAGCACCTCCTTGATGACCTCGACGTCGACCGGCATCAGCCTCCGCTCGGTCACGGCGAGGTTGCGCTCACTCGATGCTGCTCCCCTGCAGCTCGACGAGCTCCTGCTCGTAGGGCTCACCGAGCTTCAAAAGGAACTCGCGGGTGGCGGTCGCCTCGGCTTCGTCGATCTTCGACATCGCGAAGCCGACGTGGATCAGCACCCAGTCGCCGATCCCGACCGCGTCCGGGCCCTCGGCCAGCAGCCCGACGTTCACGTTGCGCCTCACGCCGGCTACCTCCGCCTTGGCGATGTGATGTGGCTCGTCGACGAACTCGACGATCTGTCCGGGGATGGCTAGGCACATCTCTGTTGCACTCCGTTTCGGAACCAGCGCTGGTGGCGGCGGGCTATGTGTATCCTACACACAGCGAGGGTACATTCGGCAAGGGAGTCTCAGCAGATGGCATACGATCCCCATGGTGGTAACGGCGGCGAGCTCAAGCTGCAGACGGTGCCGAACGCCGGCGCCGTCTTCGGCGCGGACCATCCTCCCGGGCTCGGCGGCCTGGGCGGAAGCCCAGTCGGACCGCTGAACATCGTCCACGTCTTCTGGATCGCCGGGATGAGCTGCGACGGCTGCTCGATAGCCGCCACCGGCGCGACGAATCCCTCCGTCGAGGATCTCCTCCTTGGACGGATTCCCGGGATGCCGAAGGTCGTGCTGCACCACCCGGTGCTGTCGATCGGAGCGGGCGCCGAGTTCACGCGGCCATTGCGACAGGCGGTGGAGGGGGAGCTGGGCGCGCCGTACGTGGTGGTACTGGAGGGCTCGGTGCCCGACGATCAGGCCTTTCCCGAGGACCAGGGCTACTACTCGGCGATGGGCGGGGGCGGGTTCGATCCGGAGTCGGAGACCGATCAGCCCAACCGCGTCACCGACTGGTTGAAGAAGCTCGCCCCCGGCGCCGCCGCCTACGTCGCGATCGGGACCTGCGCCACCTGGGGGGGGATCCCCGCCGCCGCGGGCAACATCACCGGCTCGATGAGCCTGGGAGACTTCCTGGGCAAGGACTACCGCTCCGCGCTGGGCGTGCCGGTCGTAAACGTCCCCGGCTGCTCGCCGATCGGCGACAACTTCACCGAGACGGTCGTCGCGGTGCTGAGGCTCTTGCAGAACCAGGGTCCGGTGCCGCAGTTCGACGAGCTGGGCCGCCCGGCCTGGCTGTTCAACGAGACGGTGCACCGCCACTGCCCCAAGGCCGGGTACTACGAGGAGGGCGTATTCGCTCAGGAGTTCGGTGACAACCAGTGCCTGGTGGAGATCGGCTGCTGGGGGCCTGTGGTGCAGTGCAACATCGTCGAGCGCGGCGCGATCAGTGGCATGGGTGGCTGCATGGTCGCCGGCGGCGCCTGCATCGGCTGCACGATGCCGGGCTTTCCCGATAAGTACTCGCCGTTCTACAAGTCCCCGCCGGGCTCTGCGATCTCAGGCGGGCTGTCGAAGGTCAACGGCTCGATGATCCGTCGCCTGCGGCGGATGTCCATGAGAACCGGCAACAGCACGGGGATCTGGGACAACGTCGGCACCGTCCCGAGCGCCGGGGACGCGCACCCCAAGAAGATGCCGTCCGCGATGAAGTACTTTTACAAGAAGCTGCAGTACCATGGCTCTGTCGACCAGGGCAAGCGCAACAGGGCACAGCCGCTGCCGCAGAGCCTCAACATCCTTGCTAAGGACGGAAACGACCTCGGATCGGAGCGCTCCCGACGTACGGGAGTCCGCTAGGTCCCGAGAGGAGCTGTATGTGCTTTAAGAACCTGCCGATCGAGTTCGACGCCCAGGGGAACGCCACGCTCAAGGAAGGGGTGGCGAATCCGTACGCGTATAGGGAGACCCCGGCCCCCACGCCGATCGAGGACGACCCTGAGCGGATGCGGGAGCTGTTCGCGCGCAATGGCGCGATCCGGCGCGTCGATTTCGACCCGGTGACCCGGGTCGCGGGCGCGCTCGCCTTTCACACCGTCGTCGACCTCGACAACCGCGCCGTGCTCGAGACCGCCTCGATGGCGACCCTGTTCCGGGGCTACGAGATCATCCTCCAGGGTCGCGATCCGCGCGATGCGATCTTCATCTCCTCTCGCGCCTGCGGCGTCTGCGGCGGCGTGCACGCCACCGCCTCGGCGCTCGCCTGCGAGATGGCGTTCGGCGTCAAGCCGCCGCCGATGGGGATCGTGGCTCGCAACCTGCTGCTGGCGGTCGAGTACCTCTACGACAACCCGATCCACTTGGCGCTGCTCGCCGGCCCCGACTTCTCCGAGCCCGCCGTGAAGGAGACCAACCCGGAGATCTGGGAGCGCGCGCTGCGCACGCGCGCGCCGGGCCGGGCCACCCACGGCTACGAGTTCATGTCGGAGCTGATGACCGATCTGACGCCGCTGACCGGGAAGCTGTACCTGGAAGGGCTGCACATGACGCGCGTCGCCCGCGAGGCATACGTCCTGATCGGCGGCAAGTACCCGCACCCGCAGACGGTCGTGCCGGGCGGCGTATCGACCACGATCGACGCCTCGGACCTGAACGAGATAAGGCTGCGCGTGTTCAAGTTCATGGACTACGGCCGCAAGGTCGTGGCGATCTGGAACGACCTGGTTGACTTCTTCTACGAGATCAACCCGCGCTACCGCGAGGTCGGGGCCCGGCCCAAGAACATGATCGAGCCGGGGCAGTGGGACGATCCCTACGCCTACGACGCCACGTTCGAGAACTGCGACGAGTGGGGGCGCGCGCGCTGGGCGCCCGCCGGCGTGATCGTCGACGGCGAGCTGGTGACCAGCAGCATGCAGATGATGAACGCGGGGGTCGAGGAGTTCGTCGAGCACTCCTTCTATGAGGAGTGGACCGGCAACGGAAACGGCAACGAGCACTACCAGTTCCCCACCGATCCGTCCGGCAACCCGCTCTCGCCCTACCACCCCTGGAACAAGCAGACGATCCCCAAGCCGGGCGCTACGAACTGGAAGGACAAGTACTCCTGGTCGACCGCCCCGCGCTGGGACCGCCTGGCGATGGAGACCGGCGCCTACTCGCGCATCTGGGTCGCGGCAATGTCGAAGGACCACTACCAGCAGGGGCGCTTCATCCATCCCACCGGGAACAGCCTCCAGTTCGAGCTGCCGCAGGCCGAGCTCCCCAACGATCCGATCGAGTGGAAGATCCCGGAGACCTGGGGGGCGTTCGAGCGTAACCGCGCCCGCGCGTACTGCATCATGTTCAACGCGGCGATCGCCCACGACAACCTGCTGATCGCCTACGACCTGCTCCGCAAGGGTGGGCCCGACGCGAAGACATCCACTCCGTACAAGGTGCCCAAGGACTTCCGTGTCAGCGTCGGGCTGTGGGGCGCCGGGCGTGGCTACCTCACGCATCACATGGTGATGGACAAGGGCGTGATCGAGAACTACCAGATCCTCACGCCCTCGACCTGGATGGCGTCCCCGAAGGACCCGTTCGGAAATCCGGGGCCCTACGAGGAGGCGGTGATGGCCACGCCGCTGCTGGAGAACTACGAGAAGCCCGAGGACTTCAAGGGCATCGACGTGCTGCGGGCGATTCGGAGCTTCGATCCGTGCATGCCTTGCACGACGCACATCCACACCGACGACCGCACAATCTCGCGTGACATCATCAGTTGCGCGTGCGGATCGGAGGGGGACGATCACCAGCACTAGCCTCGCGATCCCCAGCAGGTCGGATCGCTAGGTCGATGCGCGTGCTCGTGGGTGGGGTCGGCTACCGCTTTCTGCGTGACAACGCCCTCGGTCTGTACATGACCGACAAGCTGGCGGCACGGGCCGGCGACGGCATCGAGGTAGAGGATCTCGGTTATCACCCGGTCGGGTTCACGCAGAACCTAGAGGACCGCCCGACCTACGACCGGATCGTGTTCGTGGGGGCGGTGGCGAGAGGCCGCGTGCCGGGGACGGTGGAGGCGTATCGTTGGGACCACGTCCTTCCACCTGCCAAGGACATCCAAGACCGTGTATCGGAAGCCGTCACCGGAGTGATCTCGCTGGACAACCTGCTGATCGTCACAGAGGCGTTTGGTGCCCTGCCCGAGGACGTGCGGGTGGTCGAGACGGAGCCCGCCGACGAGAGCTGGGGCGAGGGCTTCAGTCCAGAGGTCCAGGCCAAGCTGCCGGAGATCGAGGAAGCGATATGGAGTTTGACCAAGCCATAGCCGAGCTCGACACGCTGATCGGAACGCTCGAGCGCGACGACGATCAGCGTGCGCTGATGCTGCTCGAGCTGGTCGATGCGATCCACCGACCGGGGCTGGAGCTGCTCGTCGCCGGCGAGAGCGATCATCCGCTGGCGCAGGCCCTGCTGTCCATGTACGACCTGGCGCCGGTCGACGAGCGCATCCAGGTCGAGGAGGCGCTGGACGAGATCCGGCCCTACATCGAGTCCCACGGTGGAGACCTTGAGCTGCTCGACGTGCAGGACGGGACCGTGCACGTGCGGATGAGCGGCGCCTGCCACGGGTGCGCCGCCTCGGCGATGACGCTCAGACGCGGCATCGAGGAGAAGCTCCGTGAGCGCTATCCCGGCTTCCAGGAGGTGGTGGCCCACGAGCCCGAGCCGGAGGTGCGCGGCAACGGGGCGGCCGACCCCGAGCTGCTGCAGATCCAGCGCCCGGAGCTGCTTCAGGCTCAGCGCCCGGAGCTGCTGCAGATCGAGGGCTTGAAGCGGCCGGTGTTCAAGGACGCGGGACCACTCGCCGATCTCGGCCCCGGCGAGCTGAAGTCGATCGAGGACGACGGAGGCTCGATTCTGATCGCCAACGTCGACGGCGAGCCCTACGCTTTCAGGAACACCTGTCCAATCGACGGCGACCGCGCGCTACCGCTCGACGGTGGCCGCCTCACCGGTCCGGTGCTCGTCTGCCCCTGGCACAACTGCGCCTACGACGCTCGCTCGGGCAAGCGCATCGACGACAGTCCGGACGCTCCGGCGCTGGCGGTGGTCCCGATCGCGGTGCGAGACGGCACGCTTCAGGTGGCGGTCAACGTCGCGTGAGCCAGCTCGCCCCTCAGCCGCCGTTGACCAAGCCGACGCGCCTGCTGGTGGCCGGGGTGGGAAACGTACTGCGCGGAGACGACGGGTTCGGACCGGCGGTGACCCAGCTGCTCGGCCACCTACCGGAGCAGGTGGACGTTGTGGAGACGGGGATCGGCGGCATCGCCCTGCTGCAGGAGCTGATGGCGGGCTGCGACGGCCTGGTGCTGATCGACGCCGTGGAGCGGGGCGCTGCGCCGGGGACGGTGTTCCTGATCACGCCGGAGGTCCACGATGCGGTCCATGTCCCCGATGTCCACCTGGCCAACCCAGACCGCGTCCTCTCGATGGCCAAGACGATCGGCGTGCTGCCCGAGCGCGTGCTGATCGTGGGGTGCCAGCCTGCTGACACCGACGAGCTCTGCTTGCACCTGTCTCCAGCGGTGCAACGAGCGCTCGCGATCGCGGTCGCCAAGATCGAGGAGACCGTGAATGCGTGGCTTTGACTCGATCGACAGCCTGAGCACCGCGCTGAACGGCGAGCGCTACCTCGTGGACGAGGGGCTGGCGACTGTGGTGTTCCTGGCGCTGCGTCTGCGCAAGCCGCTGCTCGTGGAGGGCGTGCCGGGAGTCGGCAAGACCGAGCTCGCCAAGGCGCTCTCCGCCGCCACTTCGGCGCCGCTGATCCGGCTGCAGTGCTACGAGGGCATCGACGTCCACCATGCTCTCTATGACTGGGACTATCAGCGCCAGCTGCTGCAGCTGCGTGCGGGCGGCTCGTCACCCCTCTACTCTCGGGAGTTCCTCGTGCGCCGGCCGCTGCTCGAGGCGCTGGTCCAGCCGGGGGTGGTGCTGCTGATCGACGAGCTCGACCGCGCCGACGACGAGTTCGAGGCATTCCTGCTCGAGTTCCTGTCCGACTTTCAGGTCACGATCCCCGAGGTGGGGGTGATAGCCGCGCAGGAGCCCCCGGCGGTGATCATCACCTCCAACCGGACGCGCGACCTGCACGAAGCGCTCAAGCGCCGCTGCCTCTACCACTGGATCGATCATCCGGATATGAGTCGCGAGATGGCGATCGCCCGCGCGCGGTTGCCGCACGTCAGCGAACGGCTCGCCGGCCAGGTGTGCGCGTTCGTACAGGATCTGCGCTGGCTTGACCTCTACCGCGCGCCGGGCGTGGGGGAGACGCTGGACTGGGCCGAGGCGCTGCACGTGCTGGGACGCGAGGAGATCGATGCGCCCACCGCGGCCCGCACGCTCGGCACGCTGCTCAAGGAGCGCGACGACCTCGATCACGTGCGCCAGGACGGACTCGCGCAACGGGTGGAGCGGGCGGCGGAGCGCGCCGCGGAGCTGGGCGGCTACGGAGGTCGCGATGTCGCCGGCTGAGCCAGCCGCGCTCTTGCGTGAGCGGGCCGAGCTTCCGCCCGAGCAGGCCATCCTCGCTGCCGCCGTGACGCTCGCGCGGGCGCTGCGCGATACGGGAATGTCCGCCAGCGTGGACAGCGAGCTGGTCTTCTTCCGCGCGCTGGCCGAGCTGGATCTCCGAGAGCGTGCCCAGGTCTACTGGGCCGCCAACGCCACCTTCGTGCACAATCCGGACGAGCGCTCAACCTTCGACACGATCTTCGAGCGTTTCTGGGAGGGGCAACCGCTGCAGTTGGCGGAGCGCATCTCCGAGCACGGCGAGAGCGATCCTCGCATGAGCGGTCCTCGCCATGGTGGCGAGGCGCTGCCCCAGTTCCGCCAGGGGGGCGGGTCGTCGGCCCCGATCGACGGGGCGCAGAACCGGGCCACGCGGGACATACCGACCGCCGAGGGTGAGGACGGAACCAGCAACCAGCAGCGGGGCGTGCTGGCCGCGTACAGCCCGACCGACACGGTCGCCGAGAGCACGCGGCTGGCGTTCGCCCCTGACGAGCTCGTCGCCCTTCGCCGCCTCGCCGAGGAGATCAAGCGTTCGGTTCCCGAGCGCAGCTCTCGCCGCCTGCGGCCCGCGCGCTCCGGCGTCCGACTCGACGTGCGGCGAACCCTGCGTAACTCGCTTGGGACCGACGGCGAGGCGCTCAGGCTGGCCTACTGCGGGCCGGGCACCCGCCCCCGGCGGCTGTTGCTCCTGTGCGATGTCTCGGGATCGATGGAGCGCTACTCTCGGGTGCTGCTCGGCTCGCTCAAGGCGACCGTGGGGGCCACCACCAAGGCCGAGGCGTTCGTGTTCGCGACCCGTCTGACCCGTCTCACGCGGTCACTCTCCGGGCGTGACCTCGAGCGCGCCCTGGAGCAGGCGCGGGAAACTGTCCTCGACTGGTCCGGCGGCACCCGGATCGGCAAGACGCTGGCGGAGTTCAACCGCGGCTATGGCCGGCGGGGGTTCGCCCGCGGCGCGATTGTGATCGTCGTCAGCGACGGCTGGGACCGGGGGGATCCCGACGTGCTGGCCAGCGAGCTTCGGCGCATACAGCTCCAGTCGCGGCGACTCGTGTGGATCAACCCGCGACCGATGCTCGTCGACGACCAGCCGCTGGCGATTGGCATGCGCGCGGCGATGCCCTACATCGACGATTTCGTACCCGGCCACGACCCGCGGGCGATCCTCAGCTTGGCGCGCCTGATCGGCGGACTCGGTGCCGGACGCCCCCAACGTCGGCGGTCACTTGAGTTTTCGCCCGTGAGCGCGATAGGCTAGATGCGTGAGTCATATACGCGGGGGAGGAAACGGGATGGCTGGTAGCGAAGGACGGGACGCGGGCATCGGAGCGGTCAGCTCGCTCAACGAGGTGCACGTGCTGTGGCTCGCGGGGATGAGCTGCGATGGTTGCTCGGTGGCGATGACCGGGGCTCAGAACCCGTCGCTGGAGGATCTGCTGCGAGGCACGATCCCAAACCTGCCGACGGTGCGCCTGCATCACCCGATGTTCTCTGAGGGCTCCGGGCACGAGCTCCTCGAGCCGTTCCGGCGGGCGCTGGAGGGTACGCTGGGTGCGCCGTACCTGGTGGTGCTGGAAGGCTCGGTGCCCGACGATCAGGCACTGCCTCGGAACCGCGGCTACTACTCGGCTCTGGGCGCGAATGGCCTGGGTAGGCAGCTCGAGAGCGATCAGCCCAACCGCATGACCGAATGGTTGAAGAGGCTCGCCCCCGGCGCGGCCGCCTGCATCGCGATCGGCACGTGCGCCACCTGGGGCGGGATCCCCGCCGCCGCGGGCAACATCACCGGCTCGATGAGCCTGATGGACTTCCTCGGTGCGGAGTACCGCTCCGCGACCGGGATGCCGGTCGTAAACGTCCCCGGCTGCGCGCCGATCGGCGACAACTTCACCGAGACCCTCTCCGCGGTCCTGATGTTCATGGAGGACGTGGCGCCGCTGCCGGAGTTCGACGAGCTGGGCCGCCCGGCCTGGCTGTTCAGCGAGACGGTGCACCGCCACTGCCCCAAGGCCGGATACTACGAGGAGGGCGTATTCTCCCACCAGCCCGGTGACAACCAGTGCCTGGTGGAGATCGGCTGCTGGGGGCCTGTGGTGCAGTGCAACATCGTCGAGCGCGGCGCGATCAACCACGTCGGTGGCTGCATGGTGGCCGGCGGCGCCTGCATCGGTTGCACGATGCCGGGCTTTCCCGACAAGTACTCGCCGTTCTACAAGGCGCCCCCGGGCTCTTTCGTCTCCGGCAGCGTGTCGAAGGTCTATGGCGGCGGCATCCGACGCTTGCGGCGGATGTCGATGAGGAGCGGAAACCGAGAGCCGCTGTGGGATCAAACCCACGCCGTGTCGAGCGCCTGGGGGCGCGAGCACGATATAGCGTACGGAACTCCAGTCGACAAGGTGATGGGCTTCTTCTACAAGCGGCTGCAGTACTTTGGCAGCGTCCACCACGGCAATCGCTACAAGAAGCAGCCGCTGCCCAAGACCCTTGATATCCTGCGCCAGGACGGAATCGATCTTGAAGCCAGCGTCCCCGTCCTCGGGGAGCGCGCCAAGTCCCGGGAGGAGATCTAGAATGGACGCGCCGGCTCCACTCGGACCGGAAGCGCGCACCAGCGGCCTCCAGCGCGTGGACTTCGACCCCGTGGCTCGAGTGGCGGGCGCGCTGTCGTTCCACACGACGGTCGACTCCGCCAGCGGCGCGGTGGTGGAGAGCGCCGCCCTGGCGACGCTCTTCCGCGGCTACGAGGTCATCCTCTCCGGGCGCGACGTGCGTGACGCGATCTTCATCTCCAGCCGCGCCTGCGGGGTCTGCGGCGGCGCGCACGCCACCTGCTCGGCGCTGGCTTGTGAGATGGCCTTCGGCATACAGCCCCCCCCGATGGCGATCGCCGCCCGCAACCTGATGTCCGCGGTCGAGTGCCTCTACGACCATCCGCTTCAGCTCTTCGTGCGCGCCGGTCCCGACTACTCAGAGCCGACGATCCGGGAGACGAGCCCCGGACTGTGGCAGCGCGCCGAGCGGGCGCCCGCACCCGGGCGCGCCACGCACGGCTTCGAGCGGATCTCCGACATCATGACCGCCCTGACGAGGGGCACCGGTGAGCTGTACCTCGAAGCGCTGCGGATGTCGCGGGTAGCGCGTGAGGCCTACGTCTTGATCGGGGGCAAGTACCCGCACCCGCAGACGATCGTGCCGGGGGGAGTGAGCGCGACGATCGACCCCTCGGACCTGAACATGATGCTGCTGCGGGTCGTCAGGTTCCTCGACTACGTGCAACGGACGGTGGCGATCTGGAACGATGTGGTCGACTTCTTCTATGAGGCTGAGCCGCGCTACCGCGAGTTCGGTGCCGGGCCGATGAACTTCATCGATCTGGGTCAGTGGGACGACCCCTTCGCCTACGATGCGAGCTTCGAGAGTGCCGCGGCCTGGGGCGAACGTCGTTGGGCCACCCCGGGCGCGATCGTGGACGGCAGGCTGATCACCACCGCCCTCCCCGAGATCAACGCGCGCGTAGAGGAGCACGTCGATCATTCCTTCTACGAGCAGTGGAGTGCCAACGACGGCGTTGGCATCGACCCCTTGGGCAATCGACTGGCCGCCCAGCATCCGGCCAGCAAGCAGACGATTCCCCAGCCCGCTGAGACGGACCTCAGGGGCAAGTACTCGTGGGCAACGGCTCCACGCTGGGACGGACACGCGATGGACACCGGCGCCTACGCGCGCCTGTGGACGACCGCGATGGCCAACCAGCTGCCGCACCGCCGCTTCATCGAGCCGACGGGGAAAAGCCTGAGGCTGGCGGTGCCACAGGGTGCCCTGCCGGCAGCGGAGCTCGAGTGGCGCCTGCCCGAGCGCTGGGGGACCTTCGAGCGGACCCGGGCACGGGCCTACGCGTTGGCCTACTCGGCACTGGTCGCCTACGAGCACGCGCTGATCGGCCTGGATCTCAACCGCACCGGCGAGGCAGCGATCTCCACCCCCTATAAGATCCCCAAGGACTTCACCATCGGCACGGGCTTCTGGGGCTCCGCGCGTGGCTACCTGAGCCACCACATGACCTCCGAGCGCGGTGTGATCGACAACTACCAGATCCTGGCGCCATCGACCTGGACTGCCTCGCCCCGGGACGCCCGCAGACAGCCGGGCCCGTGCGAGCAGGCGGTCCTCGCCACGCCGTTGCTGAGCGGCGGAGCGCAGGGTAGCTCAATCGACATCCTGCGCACGATTCGTAGCTTCGATCTGTGCATGCCGTGCGCGGCGCACTGACTGGAGGCTCCCAGCTCAGAGCCCTCGCCGCCGCGTCACTGCTCGCGCTCGGCATCGGCGCCTGCGGATCATCCCCGCCGAGGGTGCTCACCCCCGACCAAGCCCGGCTCGGTCGGATCGACTGCCTATTGTCGCGGCTGACTCGGTTGGAGGGCACGATCAACGCTGATCCCGTCGCGGGAAGCAGGCGGCGCAAGCATGCAAGTTACGTACGGACCGAGAAGCCGCTGATCGATCAGTTCGACGGTATGGCGCAGCAGCTGCGCCAGGAGGTCGCCTCCCTGCACAGCGTGCAACCCGCGATGCTCTACGGCCCGCTCGTCGAGGTCATCGGGCAAGAGGCCCACGACCTGAAGCGGTTCTTGAACTCGGTCGTCGCCCGCGATGCCGCCAGCGTCAGGGCCGACTCCACACGGTTGGGCCAGGACGAACGCCGGATCAACCAGGTCGCGCTGGAGCAGTTCCCGAAGGTGCGAGCCTACGTTGTTCGCAGGCGCGACGGATAGCTGCCCCCGCCCTACCGCACGGCCGGAGCCTAGCGAAGCCCGGCGCCTGCGCTCTCTTGGCCGCTGCCCGGTTGAGCGCGGACACTGGCCGACGCAGTCTCGAGCGCTCTGCGGCCCCCGTCGAGATCAGCGTTGATCGCATTCGCGACCTGGCCGAGCGGCGCGGCTTCCTCGCCGGTCGCTACGACGCCATCGAGGACAACCTCCAGTTTGCGAACCACGTGCCAGAGAATGAGGGCAACGCGGATCAGATAGCCCGCGAGGACGACCACGAGGAGCCCTACGCCGATCAGCGTGAAAACCGCTACGGCCGGCATCGGCTCACCCCAGCCTCTCCAGCGCTCGGCCGTAGCGCTCCAGCTCGGGACGGACCTGCGCGACCAACCTCTGGGTCGTGGCCAGCTCGCTCATCGCACCGGCGATGTGGGGGCCGAAGAGGCCAACCTTCGGAGTGATGTCGTCGGCGTAGGACTTGATCTGGAGGGCGGGTCGCAGCAGGCGGTGCAGGATGAGCGCCACCACCGGGAGGATCACCACCACGAACACGATGACCCCGATCCACCACAGCGTCATGACGTCCCCACCATCCCGCTTCGGTTCCTCGCGAGGCGCTCGGCCTTGTCGGCGGCGGCTGGCACCGTGCTGGCGATCTCCTCCAGCGCCCAGTTGACCTTCGACACGTTGGGACGCACGGCCAGCAGCTGTCGCTCCACGGCGTGCGCCCCCCAGTTCACTTCCTGGAGGCTCACAACGATCGACCGCAGCTGACCGGCGATGACCAGTAGGTAGGCGGCGAGCACGATCACGAGGGCGACGATCTCGACCACGCTCAGGATGATGAGGATGGTCTCGCTCATCGCTCGGAGAGCATCTTGTCGTGGCGGATAAGCTCCTCGCGCAGCGCGAGCCCGATCGATGCCGTGCCGGCGAACTGGTACATCCCGGTGGTGTTCTGCGCCACTCGCCTGGTCACGGTCCACAGCGTCGCGACGCCGACATCGATGTCGCGCACCAGCCTGTGCAGGAGCGTCAGCACGGCGATCACCACGAGGATCACGACGAGCCCCAGCCCGAGCGCGACCTCCCAGAAGACCGCATGCTCTGAAGAAAGTGTTGCCAGCACGGTCACCGTGTCCCCTCCATTCTCGTAGGCTGCAGAGATTCTCGCGCTGCTTCGGCGGCCTTCCAGATCGCAGTCAGCGCCACGTTCGTCTGCTGGACCTCCCAGACCGGCGCCGTGGCCTCGCGCGCCCGCTCCATGGCCGCGATCCCCTCTCGAGCCTGACCGCCGATCCGCGATGCCAGCGCCAGGATCGAGGCCGCGACGATCACGACGACCACGACGATCGCGAAGCCGATCGCAATCCCAATGTACCACCACATGTTGCGTCCGGGCGTGTGCGGGACCACCGCATGCGTCGTGATCGCTGTCAGCAGCATCTCTCCATCTCCTTTGCTCGGAGCAGAAGCCTACCAGCTCTGGGCGAAACACATATACTGTCCGAGCGAGGAGGTTTTTCTTTTGCAGCGAGGGAGGTTCTTTTGAGTCCACGAATTCGGCAACCCGCATCCGCTTCGAGAGGGGTTTCACCCGGCCGGCGAGCGCGCGGACCGGCGGCCGTGCGCGCCGGCGGGCCGGCGCCCCAGGGCATCGGACCGGTGCGCGGCAACGTCGCGCGGCCGTTCGCATTGCTGGTTGGGGTCGTCTATCTCGCAGCTGGCTTGATCGGGTTCGTCGCGACCGGCTTCAGCGGCTTCGTCTCGACCAACGGCCCGTCCCTGCTCGGGCTTCACATCAACATCTTCCACAACCTGTTCCACATCGTGGTCGGGCTGGCCTTCATCGTGGCGTCGCGACTGCCTGACGTCACGATGACGCAAGGCATTGTGATCGGCGGCGGAATCGTCTACCTGGCCGCCGCTCTGCTCGGCTTCCTGGACAAGCTTCCGATCATCGCCGTCAACGGCAGCCTGGCGTTGGATAACTTCTTCCACCTCTTCTCCGGCGCGGCGGCGCTCGTGGTCGGGCTGATCGGCGCGCAGCAGCAGTCGGAGGCCGAGCCCCCCCCGCGCTTCCAGTCGGAGGCCGAGAGCGTCCCGCGCTGAGCGGCCGAGGGACGGGTTGCGCTGGTCGGGCCGCAGCGGCGCGAGGCCTTGGGACGGAGGCCGTCTGCCGGTCGCACCCAGGTTGCTGGCGCTGGTTGGGATCCTGGCGCTAGCCTTCGCCGGCGGCGCATTCCTGATCGGCCAGCAGCTGGCGCCGTCATCCGCCTCCCGGCACCCGCCCAAGCGCGCGGCGAGCAGCACATCTTCTGAGCTTGCCCAGTTCCAGGACCCTGCGGGCGCGTTTACGCTCAGCTATCCCTCGAGCTGGCAGCTACTCCCGCCGACCGATTCGCAAGTCGTTCTCCTGGCCGCGAGTGGTGACGGCGCCTCCCTGCTGGTTCGCAAGACCCCAATCGGGCCTGAGCTCGGCACCGCTGCGGCGAGGAAGCTTGCCGATCGCGTGGTCAGAAGCGGCAAGAACGTCACCTATCTGCGAGCACCCCAGCAGGTGAGGCTCGGCGGCCTGCCGGGTTTCCTCTATCTGTACACCTTCGATGACCCCAGCACGGGCGCGCGTGGCGCGCACGCCCATTACTTCCTGTTTCAGGGCACGACGTTGATCACGCTCGTATTCCAAGCGCTGCCGGCGGACCGCATCCTTTCGCTGGCTTCGCTGTTTGATCGCGTCGCGGGCACGTTCCGCGCGCTGGGGGGCTGAACGCGATGCGCCCCGCGGCCCCCAGGCCGGCCGAGGGATCGGGGTCAGGCCTGTGAGCGCGTGCCCGGTCAGCTCCGCGCCGTTGTCCAGGCGGATGTGCTCCGGGGGCGCCACGCTCGGCGGCCCCGCCCAAGACCCGACCGCACCACCAAACGCCTCATCGGACCACTCGAGCCCTCGGACACCACGTCACGCTCAAGCCCCGGGAGGTCGCCGCCTGACGTGATTTCGTTTTGGGCGTGGCTACTTTGGGACGACTGGAAGGTCCTGGTAATCCGGGGGTGTTGGCGTGATTCGCGGGCTTGGGGGTGCGTAGAACCCTGGGTTATCCTCGGGTTGGGGTGATATCCCGGGGTTGAGAGGCGTTTAGCCGGCCGCGCGGCGGGGCCGGTGGGGGCCGTTGAACGGCCGGCCTTGGGCAGCGAGGATCTGCTCGCCGGCTTGGCGTGAGAGATCGCGCATGTCGCGCAGCGCCGCTTCGAGGAGGCGGCGGTTGGCGATCCACTCTTGGTAGAGGGCGGCGTCGTCGGCGGGGAGGATGCGCGAGACGGTTTTGCCGGCGTGTTTCCAGGAGAGCTGCCAGTACGGGCCGTGGCGCTGGTCGGGGTCGGCGCAGCGGCAGTTGGGGTTGTTGCAGGTGGTGTAGCGGCAGATCAGCGATCCCTCGCAGGTGAACCCGACCTGCGCGAGTCTGGCCTTCGCGGCCTCGTAGTTCGCGTTCAGGGCGTTCAGGTCCGGGGCCGGCCGCGATGAGGAGTGGGATCGTTCCGTCATCGCCCAGTATCATACTGGACGCTCGCGATGGAAGACGAGCCCTCTCCGGCGAGCGGGATCGAAGCGTTCCGGGACTTGGAGCGCTATCGGTCACCCGCGTCGGGTACGGCGCCCCCGGCCGAGAGGCGATCCATCCGCTGGATGCCGAGCTGATGCTCCCCGCCCGGGTCTGGAGCTACGAGTGCCAGCGGCGGCTGATCAGGACAGTCATCTGCGGGCCGTTTGACGAGGCGATCGCGCTGATTGGCGAGATCACCGGGACAACGGTTCCCAAGCGCTCCGCCGAGCAGCTCGTCAGGGAGGCAGCGGTCGACTTCGACAGCTTCTACGCCGCTCGCATAGGCGAGGCGATCGAGCCGCCCGATGGGAGATACTCGTCGGCGCGATCGACTGCAAGGGCATCCCGATGGTCAAGCCCGAGCGCGCGCTGCGGGTCGTGCGCAGAGGCAAGGGCGAGAAGGCCAACAAGAAACGGATGGCGACCGTCGCCGCCGTCCACAGCCAGCCGCCGATCGTGCGCACCCCGGCCCAGGTGATCGACAGCCTGTTTCAGACTGACGCCCAGGTTGATCGTCCCAAGCGTGCCAAGCCGAACCGCAAGCGGGTATGGGCGAGCCTCACCTCCAGCAAGGACACGTTCATCAACGACGTCAAGGCCGAGATGATCCGCCGCGACCCCAAGCACGAGCGGACCTGGGTGATCGTCACCGACGGCGAACGCGCGCTGCAACGACGCGTGATCAAGACCTTCGAGAACGTCACGCTCGTGCTCGACCTCCTGCACGTCCTGGACAAGCTCTGGAAAGCCGCGCACGTTCTTCACCCCGAAGGCAGCCATGAGGCCGAGGCGTTCGTTCGCCACCGCGCCGAGCGGATCCTCTGCGGCATGGCCGGCCAAGTCGTCAAGGGCCTTCGACAGACCGTCACCAAACGCCGCCTCACAGGTCAGAAAGCCAAGACGCAAGGACGCCTGGCAACCCGTCCTAAAGTAGCCACGCCCATTTCGTTTCAGGGTCGGTACCGAACTCAGGGGAGTCAGGCCACACGCGGCGGCTACAACTTGCCGCAGCCCGTGGTCGGCCCCAAGAAGTTCAGCAGACGGGAGCAATCGATCGAGTTGGCGTGTCCGAGGATCGTCGGAGTGTTCAGGGCGGTACCCACCCCCGCGAGGATGATGTCGAAGTCGCCCTTCAGCGCCCGCACCAATCTGATCACCACGTCGGCACGCTGGTTGATTCCCATGATGCCGTGGCGGGCCGCATTGGCGGTCGTGAGGATCTTCCCCAGATTGTTATGAATCCGGTTGGCGTTCGCGTTTATCGAGCGGTCGGTTGCCCTGGCCGGGCCGACGACCCCTTGGATCGCGACGACCCGGGCGCGAATCGAGGCGACGTTGCCGCCGATCGAGGCGACCGACCCACCGATCGCCTGCACGTGCGAGTTGATCGAGTGGACGTTGCTGTTGATCGAGTGGGCCGTGGCGTTGATCGAGAGAGCGTTGGCGTTGATGGAGTGGACCGTGGCGTTGATCGAGTGGGCCTTGGCGTTGATCGCGTTTGCGTTGGCGTTGATCGCGTTTGCGTTGGCGTTGATCGCGTTTGCGGTGGTGTTGATCGCGGTGACCACGCCGTTGATCGACTGCGCTTTGGACAGGATCGACCCGACTTTGGTGTTGATGCTCCCGGCGGTGGTGATCACCTGGTTCAGCTCGCCTGACAGGGGCTCCGCAGCGAGGTCGATCTTCTTCGCGATCCGGCCGGTGCGGCCGGCGAGCTTCACCGACGCGAGGTTGTTGTCGATCGGGCCGACCTGGGCATTGACCAGCTTGACGCGACGGTTGATCTGACGCGCGTTGGTCAGCGTCCCGGTCAGCATCAGCACTGCGGCAAGGGCCCAGGCGATGACGATCACGAGGACCACGCCGGCCAGCCCCGAGCCCAGCCCGATCGTACGTTCTTCTCTCACCGTTCGCCGCCGATCATGGGCACGGTCCAGGCCTTACCAGGCCGGGCAAGGTCGCGGTGTTGAGCACCGGGGCACGGCAGATGCTGTTGAGGTGCAGGTTGACCGGCCCGAGCCCGAACAGGATCATGTCCGCGTCGAGTCTCACCGGCGTCAGGCCGTTGGGGTTGCCCCCCGGACCCGCCAGCGAGTTGTCGAAGTCGTTGCCGCCGGGGCGAATGAAGGGGCCGCCGTTGGCGAACCGGACCCGCCGCCAGATCGCCTGCGTACCGAGGGTGTTGACGGTCTCGGCCCTCGTTAGCGTGACGTTGATCGCCTTCGTCCTGTTGCGGACGGCGTCGAGCGTCCCCGAGGTGTTGTTCAGCGAGCCCGCGATCGTGACGAGCCGGTTCGAGACGTCCACGAGCGAACCGGAGACGCCGTTGAGCGTGCGCGACGTCCCGACCAGCGAGCTCGAGATCGTGCCGAGCGTCCCCGAGGTGTCCACCAGCGAGTTGGAGGTGTCCACCAGTGAGCCCGAGGTGTTTCTCAGCGAGCCCGAGGTGTTTCTCAGCGAGCCCGAGGTGTTTCCCAGCGAGCCCGAGGTGTTCACCAGCGAGCCCGAGGTGTTCACCAGCGAGCCCGAGGTGTTCACCAGCGAGCCCGTCGTGTTCACCAGCGAGCCCTGGACCTGTCCGAGCCCTCCACTGATCGAGCTCAGCGCGCCCACGATCTGGTTCGCTTCACCGGAGATCGGCTTGAGCGCGCCGTCGATACGGTGGAGGTTCGTGTTGATCTGCTGGATGTAGCCGGGGAGCGGGTTGGCTTCGGCGCCGATGCCGCTGACCGACGCATTGGCCTCCAGCAGGCCGCCGTCGATCGACTTCAGGGCGCTCACGATTCCGAGCAGGAAGCCGATCACGACGATCACGACCAGCGCGGCGACCGTGATCCAGATCCACAGCCACCTGATGAAGGTCGGGTGGGTGGGGGCGCTACGGGCCGGCGGCATTGCTCGCCGGGAGAATGTCGATGCTGTTGCTGCCTCCATCTCGCCCTCCTAGCCCAACAGGTGTTTGAGGATTTGCTGTACCGTGCTGAGCGCCCCGCCGAGCGGACCGGACTGAATCGGGCCGATCGTCGGCAGCGGCCCCGGAGTGCCGCTCGGCGACGGCACCGGCTGGGTCGGAGCCGGGTGGGTCGGAGCCGGCTGGGTCGGAGCCGGCTGGGTCCGGGTCGGCTGGGTCCGGGTCGGCTGGGCCGGTGTCGTCAAAGCGGGCTGCTTGGCCTTGGCCGCCGCGGTGCCCCTCTTCGCCCGGGTGGCTTGTCGTTGGAGCTGTGCCCGGTGGAGCTGCGACGGGGAACCCCGAGAATCCCTAGCCGCCCTGAGTCCCTGGCACTGACCGTTGGTCCCCTGGGTTCCCTCGACGTGGTAATCGATGCAGGCGGCGTTGCTCAGGGCTTGGACCGCCTGCGAAACGATGTTGCCGGTGTCGCCCTTGATCGTCCTGGCGATCCCGTTCGTCACGTCCAGGTTTGTATTGATCAGCCTGACGTCGGTCCTGATCAGCTTCGCCTCCGTCAGGATCGAGCCCGCGTCACCGTTGATGCGGACGGCGCTCCCGTTGATGTGCAGCGCGTCGTTCTTGACGAGGCCCGCGCTGGCGTTGATCCTGCCGGCGCTGGTGTTGATCCTGCCGGCGCTGGAGCCGATCGCGCCGGCGGTCGAGTTGATGTTGCCGGCTTCGCCGTTGATGTTGTGAGCCGTGCCGTTGATCCTCGTCGCGCTCGAGTTGATCGCGCCGGCTGTCGAGTTGATCGCGCCGGCTGTCGAGTTGATCGCGCCGGCTGTCGAGTTGATCGCGCCGGCTGTCGAGTTGATCGTGCCGGCTGTCGAGTTGATCGTGCCGGCTGTCGAGTTGATCCTCCCCGCGCTGGAGTCGATCGAGCTCGCTTCGCCGTTGATGCCGCCCGCGACGCTGACGATCGTGCCGACCTGGCCTTGCAGCGGCTGCGCAGACTTGAGGATCGAGAGCGCGAGCCGGTTCGTCCGGTTGAGCTGGATGACCGAGTCCGTCGCGGCGTTGATGCCTCGGCCCGTCTTGGCGATGTTCTGGGCTTTGTCGTTGATCCGCTGGGCGGTCGTGACCGTCTCCGCGAGCAACACCGACGCGATCGCGACCACGGCGAGGACAACGACCAACACGATGATGCTCGAAACCGTAAAACGTCTCACTCTGCTCCTCCTCGGAAAGGATCGGGCCCACTGCCAGGGACGACCATGGCGTGAGTATATGACTAGATGTCAATCGCATACAACAACTAACTGTTGCTCTCGCCCCCCCGAGGAAGGCGAGACGCGAACTTTCCAACGTTTCGCGACCACTGTCGGTAGTGTCCGCAGCATGGCCTCTTCTCCCAGCGCGCGCACGGCTCCAGCGGAAGCCGGGTCCGACTCCGCGCCCGGGCAGGAGCCCCTGCCCGGTGATCTCACTAGCGTGGGCGCGCAGCTCGCGCGGCTCGAGGTGATCGCACTCGCCGCCACCCGCGCCGCCGCGATCGCATGTCAGCCCCACGTCGGGCGTGGCAGTGGCGATGCCGCCGACGGCGCCGCGACCGAAGCGATGCGAAGCGTTCTGGCCACGGCGCCAGGCACGGGAACGGTGGTGGTTGGGGAGGGCGCCAAGGACAGCGCGCCGATGCTCTACGACGGCGAGCAGCTCGGAACTCGCGAAGGCCGGGCGTTCGATATAGCCGTCGATCCGCTCGAGTGCACCACGTTGTGCGCCAAGGGGCTGCCCGGCTCCCTGGCGACCATCGCCTTCGCCGAGGATGACTCGATGGCTCGCCTGGGGCCGTCCTTCTACATGGACAAGCTTGTCGGTCCGGCCGCGGCAAAGGAGGCGATCGACATCACCGACCGGCCGAAGGCCAACCTCGCGCGGGTCGCGCAAGCGCTCGGAAAGCCGATCGAGGAAATCCGGGTGATAGTGCTCGACAAGCCGCGACACGAGCAGCTGATCGAGGAGATCCACCGGGCCGGGGCCCAGGTGATCTTGCCACCCGAGGGCGACGTGGCCGGCTCGTTGGCGCCGTTGCTTCCGGGCGGAGGGGCGGACCTTCTGATGGGAATCGGCGGTACGCCCGAAGGCGTGCTCACCGCCTGCGCGGTTCGCGCGCTCGGCGGCTGCATGCAGGCGCGGCTCGCGCCCCAGCTCGCGGATGAGGAGCGCGCGCTCGCGGAAGCCGACTTGAGCACCGAGCGCGTGTACTCGGCCGAGGATCTTGTGAGCGGCGAGGCGTTCTTCGTCGCCACCGGTGTGACCGGTGGCGAGCTGCTGAAAAGCCCGTGGCAGGCGGAGGAGAGCACGTTCACGCACTCCGTCGTCATCGCTCGGGGATCGATGAGAGAAGTGATCGAGGGAAGAAAGGTCGCAAAGCCATGAGCACAGAACTAAGCACGCTTCAGAAGACCGCCCAGGAGATGGTCGCGGAGGGGAAGGGCATCCTCGCAGCGGACGAGAGCAACGCGACGATGTCCAAGCGTCTGGAGGCGGTGGACGTAGAGCCGACGGAGGATGCGCGCCGCCAGTTCCGCGAGCTCCTGTTCACCAGCGAGGGGGTGGAGGAGCACATCAGCGGCGTGATCCTGTTCGACGAGACGCTCCGCCAGTCGAGCTCCGACGGAGTGCCGTTGCCCGAGCTGCTTGCCCAGCGCGGCATGATCCCGGGCATCAAGGTCGACACCGGCGCCAAGCCGCTCGCCGGCTCGCCGGACGAGAAGGTCACCGAGGGGCTCGACGGCCTGCGCGAGCGGCTCGCCGAGTACTCGGAGATGGGCGCCCGCTTCTGCAAGTGGCGAGCGGTGATCACGATCGGCGACGGCCTCCCGACGGACTACTGCCTCCGCACGAACGCGCATGCCCTGGCGCGCTACGCCGCGCTCTGCCAGGAGGCCGCGTTGGTCCCGATCGTGGAGCCCGAGGTCCTAATGGACGGCGGCCACACGATCGGCCGCTCATACGAAGTCACCGTTGCCACGCTCCACCACGTCTTCCGCGAGCTGTTCGAGCAGCGCGTGGCGTGCGAGGGTCTGGTGCTCAAGCCCAACATGGTCATGTCCGGCTACGACTGTCCAGATCAGGCCGATGTCCAAGAGGTGGCGGAGCAGACGCTGCGCTGCCTATCAGAGACGGTTCCCGCGGCTGTGCCGGGGGTGGTCTTCCTCTCCGGCGGCCAGACCGATCAGCGCGCGAGCGCCCACCTCGACGCGATGAGCCGCGTCGACGGCTTGCCCTGGGAGATCAGCTTCTCCTACGGACGCGCCCTGCTCGGACTCTCGCTCGAGACCTGGCGCGGGGAGCAGTCGAACGTAGATGGGGCACAGGCGGCCCTCCAGCACCGCGCGCGCCTCACGGGCGCCGCGCGCCGCGGGGAGTACTCAGAGGAGATGGAGCAGGAGCGCGACAAGGTCGCGGCCGCCTCCTAATCTTGATCTGAGACGCGGGCTCTTCGTGCAGTGGAGCTAGGGGGACTCGAACCCCCGACCTCCTGGGTGCGATCCAGGCGCTCTCCCAACTGAGCTATAGCCCCGTGCGGCGGCCGGTCGGAGCCGCGCGGTGGCCGACAGTGTACCCGGGGCCGGAGCTTTGGCCTTGTCAGCGCTGGAGCGATTGGCGCTCGATGCCGATGATGGGTTGAGGCCCGAAACCGCCTGGGCATCGGGCCCATCAATCGGCAACCTCACCTTTGACCGCGTTCGCTACGACCGCGACGTGATTCGTCCCGGCGGCCGATAGGCTCAGCATGGCTCGAACCCCTATGAGCTTCCGCACTCGCCTTACCAGCTTCTTCGTCTTGATCGTCGTCGTCCCGATGATCGCGATTGGAGCCTTGGTCTTCCGCCTGATCGGCGACAGCGCGCAGGGAAAGGCCGACGCCCGCGTGAGCGGTCTGGCCACGGCGGCGGTGAGCCTCTATCAGCATCAGGCGGCCTCGGCGCGCACCGACGCCCAGAGCGTGGCCCGGCAGGTCGCTCGGATCCCGTTGGCGACCCTGCGGTCAACGCTCAGCGCCACGGCTGCCCAGGCCGGACTGGCGCGAGTGGTGGTCACCGCCGACGGCCGAAAGCTCGCCGACGTCGGCGACCGGAACGCGATCGCCCCGGGCGCCGCCCACTTCAGGTCCGCTGCGGGTTTCGCGCTCGCGGTCACGGTCTCGACGCTCACGGCCGCGGAGTTTGCCCACGATCTCACCAACATCGCCGGTGTGGGGGTGATCGTGCGCCAAGGCGTCTGCACGCTGACAGCCAGCCTCGCCCTGTCCGACGGAACCCGTCTACCTGCCCACGGCACTTTGTCGGTGCGCGGCGTGCAGTACCGCGTGCTGACGGAGCTCCTCCCCGGGTTCGGCAACCAGACGGTCGGGATCACGGTGCTCTCGGATGTGTCGGCATCGACGGGCTCCGTCGGCATGAGCCGCCTGATCGCCGGCATCTTCATCGGCGGCTTCCTGCTGCTGGCCTTTGCCTTCTCGATCCTCTCCTCGCGAGCGCTCCAGGGCCAGGTCAGGCGCTTCCTGGACGCGGCGCGCCGCCTCGGCGGCGGCGACTTCTCCTCTCCGGTGCCGATCGAGGGCCACGACGAGTTCGCCGCCCTCGGTCACGAGTTCAACCGGATGTCCGCCCAGCTGGCCCGCCGGCTGGACGAGCTCTCCACCGAACGAGCGCGGCTGCGGGACTCCGTCACCCGGATCGGCCACACGTTCGGTTCCAACCTGGACCAGCACGCCCTACTGGAGCTGGCGCTGCGCACCGCCGTGGACGCGGTCGGCGCCGGCGGCGGACGGGTCACCCTGCGCGACAGCGCCGAAGTGCCCTTGCACGAGGTGGTGCGCGAGGGATCGTTGGAGGGGCTCGAGGCGCAAGTTCTGCGGGCTGAGCACACCGCGCTGAGGCGCGGCGACGCGGGAGAGGCCCCCGGCGAAGATGGAGCACTCTCGATCCCGCTGGGCAAGTTCGAGCCCGGCGATCGCGTTCGCGGGCTGGTGACGCTGGCGCGTCCCTCGGAGCGCTTTGGCCCGGGCGACTGCGAGCTGCTGCGCTTCCTCGCCTCGCAGGCCACGCTGGCGCTGGAGAACGTGGAGCTCCACTTCCAGGTTCGCCGGCAGGCTGTGACCGACGAGCTCACCAGCCTCGCCAATCATGGAAGCTTCCAGGACCTGCTCAGCGTCGAGATCGAGCAGGTTCGTCGCTACCACCACACCCTCGGTCTGATCATGGTCGACATCGACAACTTCAAGCAGGTCAACGACACCTACGGCCATCAGCAGGGGGACCTGGTGCTCAGGCACGTGGCCAGGGTGCTGCGTGACAACTCTCGGGAGGCCGACACGCCCGCCCGATACGGTGGCGAGGAGATGGCGCTGATCCTCCCGCATACCGACTTGGAGGGCGCCCATGCGATCGCGGAGCGCGTCCGCACTGCGATCTGCGAGCTGGAGGTATCCCGGCTCGACGGCCAGGGAATGCTGCGCGTCACCGCCAGCCTCGGCGTCGCCGCCACCACGGGCGCCGGCAAGCGCGAGCTCATCGCCGACGCCGATGACGCCCTGTACCGCGCCAAGCGCGCGGGCAAGAACCGCACCGTTCAGACGGTCGGTCCTCGAGGCGACCAGGTGCCTGCGGAGAGCGCTGGCGCGGCGCCCACGGGGACCGCTACGGTGGTACCCGGCGAGTAAGGACCCATCCCGACAGGCGGGCACACCTGAATCGATTGATGAGCTCCCTCAAAACCTCCCTCCGGGCTAGGCCGTAAAGTTTCACGTATGGGCGTGCTGGACGAGGCGATCCGTCAACACCTGGATCTCAAGCGGCGGCGAGGCGCGGACCCCGCTGAGATCGAACGTGCCGAGCAGGAGGCGCTGGGGCCGGTGCGGCGTGGCCCCGAGCCGCTCGCCGACGGTGCCCTGGAGCAGGAGGAGGGGCTGCCCTACGACGTCCAGACCGAAGAGGGGTGGGACGAGCCCTTCGACGAGGATCTCGAGGACGAACCCTTCGCGGAGGAGGAACCCTTCGCTAACGAGGCCCCGCTCCGAGGTGAGACCCATCCCGCGAGTCCCGCTCCGCATCAGGCGCCGGGCCCACCGCCTCTCACCGGCACCGGCGAGGAGACGGTCGAGTACCGCATTCCGGAGGCGACCGAGGGCGAGAAGGGTGAGGACGTGCTGGAGGAGACGCCCGAGTTCCTGCAGGATACGCCCGACCACGACCGGCTGTGGTTCGAGCAGCGCCCCCCGCGGGACTTCGACTTCGACGGCTGAGCCCTCCCCGCTCGCGCTACCTCCCTCGTCGCCTGTAAACCCTCAGAGGCAGGCGGGTTTCCTGCCGTTGACGCCTTCAGTGGCGTGGTCTATACCTCATCTTCACAAAGTCAGTTGAGTTTGTGCAGAGAGAAGGGACGCGGTGTTCTTCAGGCAGGTGCTCCACCAGGATCTGGGCTGCGCCTCCTACGTGGTGGGCGGCGGCGGCCAAGCCCTCGTCGTCGACCCACGCTGGGAGATCGATGTCTACGTGGAGACGCCCGCGTCGAGCGGCTGCGGATCACCCACGTGCTCGACACCCACGACCACGCCGACCACGTCTCAGGCCTGAAGCGCCTGGCCGCGCTAACTGGGGCCCGCGCCCTGCGGGCCGCGCGCCCAGATGGGGATCCTGAGTCGCACATCGGCGCGGGCCAGGAGATTGCGCTGGGCGAGGTGCGGGTGCGGGCGCTCCCCACCCCCGGTCAGCGCCCCCAGCATCTGGCGCTCACGGTCACAGACCTCTCACGCGCAGAGGAACCCTGGCTCGTGCTGAGTGGGGACTCGCTGCTCGTCGGCGACCTCGCCCGCCCCGACCTGGCTTGGGAGGCGCGCGCGGGCGCGCCGCGATGCACGACAGCCTCCGGATGCTGCTGGAGCTCGGCGATCACGTGGAGGTGTGGCCGGGGCACGTGGGCGGTTCGCTGTGCGGCGGTGCCGCTCTGAGCACCAAGATCAGTTCGACGATTGGCTTCGAGGGGCGGCACAACCCGCTGCTGGCGATGGATCGCGCGCAGTTCGTCGCCGAGCTCGTCCGCAGCCTGCCGCCTCGACCCCCCAGCGTGGAGCGGATCGTGGCGCTCAACCGCGCCGGCGCCGATGCGCCGCCGGAAGTGACGCGGCTGAGCGCGACGGAGCTACGAGAGCGCCTCCAGGCGGGGGTCACGATCCTCGACGGGCGCAGTCCGCCGGAGTTCGATGCCGGTCACCTGTCGGGAGCCATCAACCTGCCGCTGACCTCGCCGGGCCTGGGCACCCGCGCCGGATGGCTCTTCGGCGCGGAGGAGGAGCTCCTGGTCGTGGCCGCTGACGCGCAGGCCGCCGCGGAGATGGTCGGGGCGCTGCACGCGGTGGGCCACTGGTCGCTGTGCGGCTACGTCGTCGCCGATCCCGAAGCCTGGCGGCCGAGGGGCTGCCGGGGGCCCGTGCAGAGGCCTGGGACGTGGAGCAGCTCGCCCGCGCCCTGGAACGGGATCTCGTCGAGCTGGTCGACGTCCGTGACCAGCACGGGTGGGTGAGTGGACACGTGACTGCCTCCAGGCACATGCCGCTGCACCGGCTGCGTGAGGCCGGCGCACTGCCCGACCCCGGCCGTCCGATCGCGGTGGCGTGCATGGCTGGTGGTCGCGCTGCCTTCGCCGCCAGCGTATTGCGCAGAGCCGGGACACCAAAGGTCATCAGGGTCGCCGGTGGGGGCGTACCCGATCTCGCCGCCTACGGGATCACGCTAGCGCCGGGCTCTTGAGGGCGCGGCGCGCCTAGTAGGGCACGGCCCCGGGGCCCCCTGAGTCGACCGGCCGGCGCCACTTCCGGCCGTTAGACTCGGCTGGTCGCAGGGGCCATAGCTCAGCTGGGAGAGCGCCTGCTTTGCAAGCAGGAGGTCGCCGGTTCGATCCCGGCTGGCTCCACTGAAGAAGCGCCTGCTAATCCCGAACTTCTTTGCAGAGCGTGACGCGCGAAGCGCCGCAGACCGCAGATTGGGCCACACGATTGGGCCACATTCCCTCGCATCGCTCGACCGTCTGAGCCCCGGCTGGCAGGGGGGAGGCGTTCCGAGCACGTCGTCACAGCGGTATCCGGAACTCCCCAGGGGTGGAGGACGACGGAGCCGGATCCGGTCCAGCGGCTCACCGGTATCGGCGATGGCCTCAAAGTGGTGGCGTCAGACTTGCCGGCGCGAAGTGACCAACTCCGTGGCTGTTCAGAACCACCACCGGACTCGGGTTGCACTAGTCGTCTAGGTTGAGCATGGGCATTTCGGTCCCAGACCACGCATGACCCTCATCGAATTCGAGCCTTCGGCGCCGCCTGAGGCGCCCGCCATCGGGCAACTCGCTCACGTCCGCGGCCGCACCTGGGTCGTCGGTGACGTCGCCCGCGATTCGCAGGCGTCGCTCGACGGCCGGCCAGTACAGCATCTCGTCAGCCTGATCTCGGTGGAGGATGACGCGACCGGCGAGGAGCTGGAGGTGGTGTGGGAGATCGAGCCGGGCACCCAGGTGATCGAGCGGGCCGAGCTGCCGGCGATCGCGCCCGATCGGCTCGACGTTCCGGCCGAGCTTGACGCGTTCCTCGACGCGATCAGCTGGGGCGCGGTGACGAGTGCCGACCATCGCTCGCTCCAGTCCCCGTTTCGCAGCGGGATCACGATCGAGGATTATCAGCTGGAGCCCCTGGTCAGAGCGCTGCGCTCGCCGCGCACGACGCTGCTGATCGCCGACGACGTCGGGTTGGGGAAGACGATCGAGGCGGGTCTCGTTGTGCAGGAGCTGCTGCTGCGCCACCGCGCTCGGACCGCGCTGGTTGTCTGCCCGGCGTCGCTGCAGCTGCAGTGGCGCGATGAGATGCGCGAGAAGTTCGGGCTGGAGTTCCGGATCGTCGGCCGCGAGCTGCTCGGGCAGCTGCGCCGCTCGCGCGGGATCGGCGCGAACCCGTTCGCGCACTTTCCACGGTTGATCGTCTCGATCGACTGGCTGAAGGCCGAGCTTGGGATGCGCCTGCTCCGAGAGGTGCTGCCGCCGCATCCGGAGATTCCGCGCCGCTATGACGTGTTGATCGTCGATGAGGTCCATAACTGCGCGCCGGCCGGGGCCGGCGGCCGTTACGCGCGCGACACGCTGCGCACGCAGGCGATCCGGACGCTGGCCCCGTACTGCGAGCACCGGCTGTTCCTGTCCGCGACCCCGCACAACGGCTATGACAACTCGTTCGCGGCGCTGTTGGAGCTGCTCGATCCGCACCGCTTCGCGCGGGGGATCAAGCCGAGCCGGGACGCGACGCGCGAGGTCACGGTCCGTCGCCTGAAGCAGGACCTCCTCAACGACGACGGCACTCCCCGGTTCCCGCGCCGCCGGGTGGTGATGCTGGAGGTCGAGCATCCCGACAGCGAGCGCAAGGTCCACGCCGACCTCGTCGCCTACGCCACGGCCCGCGCCAAACGCCTGGGAACCGGCGATCCGTCCTCCAACGCCGCCGCCGACTTCGTCACCACGCTGCTGAAGAAGCGCCTCTTTTCCTCTCCCGCCGCCTTCCTCAGGACACTCGAGGTCCACCGCGAGACGATCACCCGCGCTCGACGCCCAGAGGCGAAGCCGACCACCACTGTCCTGCAGCGGCTCTTCGACGATGCCGCCAACTCGCTCGACATCGAGGCGAGCGGGGACGGCGTCGGCGAGGCCGCGAGCGAAGCGATCGACGCCGCCGCGGCGGCTGAGCCATCGCGCCCCACCGACAACGAGCTCGCCCTCTTGGACCAGATGATCGCCTGGGCCCAACGCGCCGCGGTCAGCGAGGATGCCCGCACCGAGCGGCTGCTGGACTGGGTGCAGCAGCACGTCAAGCCAGCAGCGAGGTTCACCGACCAGCGGGTGATCGTGTTCTCCGAGTACCGCGCGACCCAGCGCTACCTGCAGGAGCGTCTCGCGGCCCGCGGGATCGCCGGCGGCCGTGTCGAGCTGCTGGACGGGACGACCAGCGAGGAGGAGCGCGAGCGGATCAAGCGCCAATGGCAGGAGCCGCCGGCTGACTTCCCGGCGCGGGTGCTGCTCGCGACCGACGCAGCCTCGGAGGGGATCTCGCTGCAGCGTCACTGCCATCTGCTCGCGCACGCCGAGATCCCGTGGAACCCGAACCGGCTCGAGCAGCGCAACGGCCGGATCGATCGCCACGGCCAGCTCGCCCCGGAGGTGCTGGTGCACCACTGCGTCAGCGCCGGATGGGAGACCGCCTCACGGGGGTCGCTGGAGGGCGACCTCGATTTCCTCGCGCGTGTGGTGGTGAAGGTCCAGCAGATCCGCGAGGATCTCGGCAGCGCCGGGCCGGTGATCGCCGCGCAGATCGAGGAGGCGATGCTCGGCCGCCGCACGACGCTCGACGACACGCGCTTCTCTGGCATCTCCGCGTCGCGAGCGCTGCTGGAGCAGGAGCGGCGGATGCGGGAGCGGCTCGCCGCTCTGCGCGACGATCTCGCCGAGAGCCGCATCACGCTTCACCTCCAGCCCGATCGCGTTCACCGCGTTGTGGCAACCGCGCTTCAGCTCGCCCGCCAGCCGGCGCTCCAGCCGGGCGCCGAGCCCGGCACCTACCGCGTCCCCGGGCTCACCGGCAGCTGGACGCGGGCGACGATCGGCCTGGAGCACCCGGCGCGACCTGAGGAGCGCCGGCAGATCACCTTCGACCACGAGCTGGTGCGCAACCGCACCGATCTCGTGCTCGCCCACCTCGGCCACCCGCTGGTGCGGATGGCGCTGGCGCTGCTGCGCGCCGAGGTGTGGGGCACGGGCCATCACCTGCACCGCGTCACGGTCCGCTACGCGCAGGCAAGTCTTCACTCACCGGTTGCGGTTGCGCACGGGCGGCTGGTGATCACCGGTCAGAGCGGCCACCGGCTGCATGAGCAGCTGATCTTCGCCGGCCTGCGGCTCGACGGCGAGCGTCCTGAGCGCCTTGGGGTGGTGGAGACCGAGGCGGCGCTAGCGCTCGCGCGCGACACGGCCGTCCCGGCGACGCTGGTCGACCGGCTGGTCCCGCGACTTCAGTCGACCGCCGAGCCGCTCCGGGCGGCACTGCAGGCACGCGCCGGCGACCGTGCCCGCCAGCTGACCGCGACGCTCGCCGCCCGTGCCCGCGACGAGCGGGCGCACGTCGAGGCGACGCTGAGCGAGCTGGCCGCGTCGATCCGCCGCGAGGCGATGGGCGAGCACGGCGACCAGTTGCAGCTGATCACCGGCCTTGAGCTCGATGCCGGCGACCGCCGCCAGGTGCAGCGCGACGTCGAATCCCTCCGCGCGCGGCTGGATGCGATCCCGAACGAGATCGTCGCCGAGCAGGCGGCGATCGCGCGTCGCTACGCCGACCCAGCCCACCGCCTGTTCCCGGCCGCGGTCACGCTGCTCGTGCCCGAGGGCGCGCGGATCTGATGGTCCGCCGCGCCGAAACCCGCCGCCGCACCCGTCCCCGCATCGAGGATCACCACGCCGAGTGGCTCTCGCTGGTGCAGACCAGCGGCCCGTTTCTGACCGTCCCGGCGCTCAAGCGCGCACTTCCCGACGGCCTCGAGGCCACTCCGTCGGCGATCGCCGACCTCCGTGTCGCCTACGCCGAGTGGCGGGCGGACCCGGGGCTGCAGCAGCGCTGGGTCCGCTGGGTGCTTGACGAGCTGCTCGGCCTGTGCGACGCGACCGCTGAGGCGAGCGAGGCCGACCCGTCCCACCTCGTCGCCGAGCACGGCGTCACGCTGCGCGCCTCGTACGTCGTGCGCGACCGCACCCGGGACGGCGACCCGGCGGTGCTGCTCGTGCACCGCGTGCAGGCCGGCGTCGCGCTCGATCGGCCGATCCCGGGCGAGGCGTGGGCCGCAAGCCCGCTCGACCGCGCCACCGAGCTGGCCCGCGCCAGTGGGGTGCCGCTTGCGCTGGTGACCGACGGCGATCGCTGGACGCTGGTTTGGGCCAGGCCAGGCGAGAGCACCGGCATCTGCGCGTGGCGGGCCGAGCTGTGGCTCGAGGAGCCGCTCACGCTGCGCGCGTTCGTCTCGCTGCTCGGCGCCAAGCGCTTCTTCAACCTGCCCGTCGAGCAGGGCCTCGCGGCGCTGCTGGCCGAGAGCGCCCTAAAGCAGCAGGAGGTCGCCGACCAGCTCGGCGCCCAGGTCCGCCGCGCCGTTGAGCTGCTGATCGCGACGCTGGACCGCGAGGATCGCGACCGCCACGGCGAGCTGCTGGCGGCGCTGGAGGGCGCCGAGGTGTACCGCGGTGCGGTCACCGTGATGATGCGCCTGGTGTTCCTGTTCGTCGCCGAGGAGCGCCGGCTGCTGCCGATCGACGACCCGCGCTATGAAGAGACGCTCGCCGCCAGCACGCTGCGCGCCCAGCTGCAGGAGCGCGCCGACCGCGACGGCGAGGATCCGCTGGAGCGCTCGACCGCCGCCTGGCACCGCGTGCTGGCGCTGTTCCGAGCCGTGCACGGCGGGATCGAGCACGACGCCCTGCGCCTCCCGGCCTACGGCGGCGGCCTGTTTGACCCTGACCGCTACCCGTTCCTCGAAGGCCGCCCGCCCGGCACGAGCTGGCACGCGCGCGCAGCACGGCCGCTGCCGGTCGATGACCGCACGATGCTGCACCTGCTCGATGCGCTGCAGACCCTGGAGCAGGACGGCGCGCGCGTGCTGCTCTCCTACCAGGCGCTCGACGTTGAGCAGATCGGCCACGTCTACGAGGGCCTGCTCGACCACACCGCGCTGCGGATCACCGACACCGCGCTCGCGCTCGGCGGCAACAAGGAGCCCGAGCTCGCGCTGCTGGAGATCGAGCGCTGGGCGGCGACCAGCGACGAAATGCTGATCGAGCGACTCGCCAAGGAGACCGGCAAGTCCGCCGGCGCGATCGGCAGGGCGCTGACCGCCGAGCTCGACGACGAGCCGCGCTCACGGCTACGCGTTGCGTGCGGCAGCGACGATGCGCTGCTCGCCCGCGTCGCGCCCTGCCACGCGCTGCTGCGTGAGGACCTGCGCGGCGACCCGCTCGTGTTCCTGCCCGGGTCGCTGTTCGTCACCCAGGCACTCGACCGCCGCGCCTCAGGCACCTACTACACGCCGCGTCAACTCGCCGAGGAGGTCGTCCGCCACGCGCTCGACCCGGTCGCCTACGACCCGGGCCCCGCCCAGGAGCGCGACCCGGCGAACTGGAAGCTGAAACCCGCCGCGCAGCTGCTCGAGCTGAAGATCGCCGACATCGCGATGGGCTCCGGCGCGTTCCTTGTGGCGGCCTGCCGCTACCTCGCCGCGCGACTGCTGGAGGGGTGGGGTGAGGTTGATCGGCCGGCTGACGCCGGCTTGTCCGGGATCGCCGGTGCGGAAGCCGGTCGGCTGCCGCCCGACCCGATCGAGCGCGAGGCGCTCGCCCACCGGCTCGTCGCCGAGCGCTGCCTCTACGGCGTCGACCGCAACCCGATGGCCGTCGAGATGGCCAAGCTGTCGCTGTGGCTGATCACGCTCGCCAAGGACCGCCCATTCTCTTTCGTCGACCACGCCCTGCGCGCCGGCGACTCGCTGCTCGGCATCACTGACCTGCGCCAGCTGCGCGTCGCCCACCTCGACCCCGGCTGGCACCGCCAGGCCAGCCTCGACCTCGGCTTCGGGGAGATCGAAGCCGCCGTCGACCGCGCTCTCGCCCTTCGCCGCGACCTCGAAGCGTTCGTCGTCCGCGACGTGGTCGACGCCGAGCGCAAGTCCCGGCTGCTCGCCGAGGCCGACGCCGCGCTCGACGACGCCCGGCTGCTAGGCGACCTCGTCGTCGGGGCGGCGCTGGCGCAGCTCGACGACGCCGACCCTCTCGCCTCGACCGACGTCGCGACGTGGATCCGCACGATGGTCGCCGACGACGCGCGCGAGCCCGACCGGCTCGCTGCGCGAACGCAGCTGCGCGCGCTCGCCGACGGCTGGCTCGTCGAGCGCCGCCGCGCGGTCGGCGAACTGCAAGAAGTCGTCTGGGACGATCGCGATCCGTTCCAGTGGGCGCTCGAGTTTCCCGAGGTTCAGGCGAACGGTGGCTTCGACGCGATCGTCGGCAACCCGCCGTTCCAGGGCGGCCAGAAGATCACCGGGGCTCTTGGCAGCAGCTACCGCGACTACTTGGTCGAGTGGCTCGCCGGCGGCGTGCGCGGCAGCGCCGATCTCGTCGCGTACTTCTATCTCCGCGCGTCGCAACTGCTGCGACCGAGCGGCGGCTTCGGGCTGATCGCCACGAACACCGTCGCGCAGGGTGACACGCGCGAGGTCGGTCTCGACCAGCTTGCCGACTGCGGATGGACCGTGCATCGCGCGATCGCCAGCGAGCCCTGGCCGGGGGGCGCGAACCTCGAGATGGCGACCGTGTGGGCGCGGCGCAATGGCTGGGCCGGAGCAACCGTGCTCGACCGCGCCGAGGTCGGTGGGATCGCACCAGCGCTCACCATCCGAAGCCGGGTCGCTGGCAACGCGCGGCGCCTGCACTCCAACCGCGACCGCTCGTTCCAGGGGTCGAATGTCCTTGGCATGGGCTTCGTGCTTTCAGACGACGAGGCCGAGGAGATGCTCGCGGCCGATCCTCGGAATGCTGAGGTCGTGCGGCCATACCTCGTCGGCGAGGACCTCAATTCTCGTCCGGATGGTTTGCCGAACCGATGGGTTATCAACTTCCGGGATTGGCCGGTCGAACGAGCACGCACGTACGTTGAGCCGTTCCGACGTGTCGAGGAACGCGTAAGGCCCGAACGTGCCCGGAATAACGACCGTCGGCGACGTGAGATTTGGTGGCGATTCACGCGGCCAGCTACCGACGTCTACGAGGCGGTTGCCCCATTCGACCGGTGCATCGCGATCACGCTGGTGAGCAGCGTGGTTCAGCCTATGTTCGTGCCGACTGGCATCGTCTACGCGCACCGGCTCGGTGTGTTCGCCTACGAGGATGATGGTCACTTCGGGCTACTGTCCAGTGGCATCCACTGGTGGTGGGCCGTGACGCGTGCATCCACCCTGGAGACCCGAGTCAACTACACCCCCACGGACGTCTTCGAGACCTTCGTCCAGCCTGAGCTGACCGAGGCGATCGGCACACTCGGGAGCGAGTTGAACGCCCACCGCAGCGCGGTGATGCTCGACCGCCAAGAAGGCTTGACGAAGACCTACAACCGCGTCCACGACTTCGACGAGCACGCCGAGGACATTGCCCGGCTGCGTGAGCTGCACGTCGAGCTGGATTACGCGGTCCGCGACGCCTACGGCTGGACCGACCTCGACCTCGGTCACGGCTTCCACGAGACGAAGCTCGGGACGCGGTTCACGCTCGCGCCGGCGCCACGCCAGGAGATGCTCGACCGGCTGCTAGAGCTGAACCACGAGCGGTACGCGGAGGAGGTGCGGCAGGGACTGCACGCCAAGCCCAAGACGAAGGGCAAGCGTCGGCCGGCGCACGCTGGGGCGATGACGTTGGGCCTCGACCGTGACTGAGTCGCGGATCGCGAAGTCGCCGCGCCAGCTCCGTGACGAGCTGGAGACCTTGATCCGTGATGACCTGATCGGCCCGTTGGGTGGTCCGCAGGAGGAGCTGGACGACGCGCCGGTCGATCGCTACCTGCTGGGGCTGCTCGCGCCGCGGTTCACGTTTGGGTCACCGCAGCCGGCAGCGCCGGTCGGCGGTCGTGAGGATGACGGTGACTCGATCGCCGCCGACCTGCTGCCTGAGGATGGCCTGGCGGATGCGGGGATCACGGCTGATTCGGGTGAGGAGGGGACGGTCGAGGATCGTCCGCCGGCGGTCGATCAGCTCGTGCCCTCGGCTTTTGGATTGACGTTCGCGCTCGACGGCGATTGCGGTGAGTTGCGGGTGCGGGCGTCGTGGGGGGCGTACAGCAAGGAGACGAGCGAGGAGCGGTTGGGTCGTGATGGCCGTCCGGCGCGGGTGTGGCGCCGGCGGCCGTGTGGCGGCGGCAAGACGATCGCGATCGCTGGCGCGGGGCCGCTGGCGCCGTTCGCGCCTGATCCGGCCGAGCCTGATGTCGAGGTGCGCGGGTTGGTGCGGGTCCGGGGCGGGCATCGGCTGGTGTCGCTGTTCCTGGTCAACGGCCAGTTCGCCGACAGCGGCCGGTCGGTTCCGCGCTGGCTGTGTCAGGCGTCGCTGTCGGTAGAGCATCCCGGTGGGGAGGCAGTGTTCGTACGCCGGGCGATCGATGTCGTCGCGCTGGCGCCGGCGGTCGATCGGGAGGAGCTGGCGGGGTTGGAGATGCAGTACCGCGACAGTGTCGAGCTGGCGGTCGGCCACGGTGTCGGCGTGCAGACGGTCGAGTCGCCGGACCGGCCGGGGCGGGGTGTGCGGCTCGAGACGGCCGCGATGCCCGCGGAAGAGGTGCCGCGTACGGACGCGCCCGGCCCGGAGGACTTCGCCGACCCCTCGGTCCGTGAGCCGTTCACCGCGGCGTTTGCAGCACTTGACATGAAGACGCTGAGCGAGGCGACTGATGCGGAGCTGCCGCGGTTGTTGTCGCCGCTGGCTGACGCGTATGACGCCTGGATCGCCGTGCAGGCGGCGCGGATCGCCGATCCGGACGCCGGACTGGATGACTATCAGATGACGGCTGGGGAACATCTGGACGCAGCGCGCGGGATCGCGGCCCGGATCCGGGCGGGAATTGGCGCGCTCGCTGACCCGGATGTCGCGGAGGCTTTCCGGTTCGCGAACCATGCGATGTGGCAGCAGCGCGTCCACACGATCGCGGCCGACGCGCGTCGCCGTGATGATGCGCTGAAGCTCCACGACGCGGTCGCGGCGGCGGACGTTCCGGTGAACCGATCGTGGCGTCCGTTTCAGCTCGCGTTCGTGCTGCTCGGCCTCCCCGCGCTCGCTGACCCGGCTCACGCCGAGCGGACCGGTGCCGGCAGCCTGGTCGATCTGCTGTTCTTCCCGACCGGTGGTGGCAAGACCGAGGCGTACCTCGGGCTGACGGCGTTCGCGATCGCCGTCCGCCGGCTGCAGGGAGTCGTCGAGGGTTGTGACGGGCGCGATGGGGTGGCGGTGCTGATGCGCTACACGTTGCGACTGCTGACCTTGCAGCAGTTCCAGCGCGCGACCGCGCTGCTGTGCGCGTGCGAGCTGCGCCGTCGCGCGCTGTATGGGAACGGCGGCACCGTCGAGCAGCGGCGGTGGGGGTCGACGCCGATGCGGATCGGGTTGTGGGTGGGGCAGGCGTCGACGCCGAACCGGACCGAGGACGCCGAGCAGTGGGTTCGTCAGGCGCGGCAGCGCAGCGGCGGGGTGCGCGGCTCCTCGCCGCTGCAGCTCGCGCGCTGCCCGTGGTGCGGGTCGCAGCTTGCAGGTGGGCGGGATGTCGAGGTCGACCGCGGTCGCGATCGGACGCTGCTGACGTGCTCGGACACCTCAGGGCAGTGCGCGTTCACGCCGCGCAACAGCCCGGATGAGGGGCTGCCGGTCGTGGTCGTGGACGAGGAGGTGTACCGGCTGCTGCCCTCGTTGGTGATCGCGACCGTCGACAAGCTCGCGAGGATGCCGTGGGAGGGCCGCGCGCAGGCGCTGTTCGGGCAGGTCTCGCGCCGCTGTGAGCGCCACGGCTACCTGACCCCCGGTGAGGAGCACTCCGGAAGCCACCCCAAGCGCGGGACGCTGCCGGCGGCGGCGGTGATCGAATGCGGGCCGCTGCGTCCACCGGACCTGATCATCCAGGATGAGCTGCACCTGATCTCAGGGCCTCTCGGCAGCCTCGTCGGCCTGTACGAGACGGCCGTCGACGAGCTATGTACGTGGACCTGTGGCGGGACGCGGGTGCGTCCGAAAGTGGTCGCGTCGACGGCGACGATCCGCCGCGCCGGCGATCAGGTCCGCCGGCTGTTCGACCGCCGACTGGCGGTGTTCCCCCCGCCAGGCCTGGACGCCCGTGACTCGTTCTTCACTCTGTGGCGCGACCGGCCCGAGGACCAGGATGCCCGTCCCGGCCGCCGTTACATCGGGGTGTGCGCGCCCGGCCGCCGGTACAAGCAGGTGCTGATCCGCGTGTACGTCGCGCAGCTGAACGCGGCGTGGACGGTGCTCGGCCGCCAGCCGGGCGACACGGCCGACGCGTACATGACGCTCGTCGGGTACTTCAACTCGCTGCGCGAGCTCGGTGGGATGCGCCGCTTGGTCGAGGACGATATTCAGAACCGTCTCTATGGTGGCGATGGCGAGCGTCGCGGCCGTCTGTTCATCGAGGAGCTGACCTCCCGCAAGCTCGCGTCGGATATCCCCGGAGTGCTGGACCGTCTGTTCGAGCAGCGGCTCTCGCAGGCCAAGCGCGAGCTGTCGAAGGACGGCGGTGGGCTGGGGTCGATCGACGTGCTGCTGGCGACGAACATGATCTCGGTCGGGGTCGACATCCCGAGGTTGGGGACGATGGTCGTAGCGGGGCAGCCGAAGTCGACCAGCGAGTACATCCAGGCGACCAGCCGCGTCGGCCGGCAGCACCCCGGCATGGTGATCGCCGTCTACAACTGGGCGCGGCCGCGGGATCTCTCCCACTACGAGACGTTCTGCCATTACCACCGGACCCTGTACCGGCAGGTCGAGGCGCTGTCGGTCACGCCGTTCGCGCCGCGGGCGCTCGACCGAGGGCTGACCGGGGTGCTCGCGTCGCTGCTGCGATTGAGCGGGCCGGCCTGGAACGCAAACCCGGGTGCCGGGCTGGTCGACCCCGCGGCCGAGCCGGCCGCGCGGGCGCGGGAAGCGATCCGCAAGCGTGCCGAACAGGTCGACCACGACGCGGCGGAGTCGCTGGCGGAGCGAGTCAATGTGCTCCTCGAGGCGTGGAAGGCCGAGGCGTCGGTTGGGCAGCGCACGCTGGTCTACCAGCGCCGTGGGCGCAGCGGTAGCGACGTCTCGCTGCTCCAGGAGCCTGGGATCGAGGGGTGGTCGCGCTGGACGGTGCCGACCTCGATGCGCAACGTCGAGACCGCGGTACCGCTGAAGCTCCGACCCGACGGGATCACCGCGCCCGCCGAGGACTGGGACGCGCCCGAGCGATCCGCGCCGCCGCATGAGCCTGGGGAGGACAAGTGAGGGACCGCAGCCACGTCGGCGAGCTGCGCCCCAGCCAGCTGATGCACACCTACGGCGTCGGCGCGATCGTCGAGCTGCCCGAGCTGACCACACTCGTGCTCGGGCTCGACGACTGGCCGCGCGTCCTCGGCCAGCCGGTCTCAGAGCCTCGGCTCCTCGCGGCGGTCCGCGCGGTCGTCGGCTCGCAGGTCGAGCAGCTGCTCACCCCGCCGCTGGTGGAGGAGGGAGACAGCTCCGGGGTGCCGGTCGCGCCGTTCCCGCGGTGGCTGCGCTGCCCGGTCTGCAGCCTGCTCGCCCCGATCGACCACGGCGTGTTCACGCTCAAGCCCGAGCCGTGGCGGCCCGAGCGCACCCGCTACGTCCACGACGGCTGCCCCCGCGTCCGCGGCCGCCCCCCGACCGCGTTCCCCGCCCGCTACCTGATGGCCTGCCAGAACGGACACCTCGACGACTTCCCCTGGGTGCAGTTCCTGCACGGCAACATCCAATGTCGCGGCACCCTGCGACTGCGCGAGCTCGGCACCGGCGGGCGCGCCGGCGACGTCCAGCTCCAATGCGACGAGTGCGGCCGCCGCCGCCGGCTCTCACAGGCGTTTGGCGAGGACTCCCGGCAGTACCTACCGCGCCGCTGCCGTGGCCGCCACCCCCACCTCGGCGCCACGTACGCGTGCGCCCAGGAGCCGGTCACGCTGCTGCTCGGGGCCAGCAACGCCTGGTTCCCCGTCCAGGCCTCCGCGCTCTCGATCCCCTCCCAGGCCGGCGAGCTGGCCCAAGCGATCGACGAGGCGTGGTCGATCCTCGCCCTGCTGCCGCCCGGGATCGAGATGCTCGAGTTCACGCTCACGACCAATCCCGCCCTCGCAGACCTCCGCGCGCTCGCCGACAAGCTCGGCGCGCAGGTCGTCGCCGCGGCGATCCAGGCCCGCCGCGAGGGTCTCGACGAAGGCGACGCCGAGGATCTCCGCACGCCCGAGTGGCGGGTGCTGTGCACACCCGCGGACGCACCCGAGTCACCGGACTTCAAGCTCCGCGCGGTCGGCCCGCCACCGCAGTTCACCGGCATGCTCGCCGACGTAGTCCTGGTCGAGCGGCTGCGGGAGGTAAGCGCGCTGCGTGGATTCACCCGCCTCAACGCCCCCGACGACCTCGGCACCCGCGGCGGCACGATCGTCCGCCTCGCCCGCGAGGCGCCAAAATGGCTCCCGTGCAGCGAGGTCCGCGGCGAGGGGATCTTCATCCGCTTCCCCGAGGACGCGCTGCTCGAATGGGAGGCGCGCTACCGCCAATCCGACGTCGCCCAAGCCCTGCGCGACGGGCTGCGCGGCTGGCGTGAGCGCCGCGGCCTGCCCGGCGACGAAGCCTGGCCGGGCGAGCGCTACGTCCTCCTGCACAGCTTCTCGCACGCGCTGATCCGCGAGCTCGCGCTCGAATGCGGCTACACCGCCTCATCGATCCGCGAACGGATCTACGCCACCGTACCCGATGGTGACGCGGAGCCGATGGCGGGCGTGCTGCTCTACACCTCGGCGCCCGACAGCGAGGGCACTCTCGGAGGCCTCGTCTCCCTCGGCGAGCCCGAGCACCTCGGCCCGCTACTCCGCCAGGCGCTCGAACGCGCCCAGCTCTGCTCCTCGGACCCGCTCTGCTCAGAGCACGACCCCCGCACCGACAGCTCGATTCACGCCGCCGCCTGCCACGCCTGCCAGTTCGCGTCCGAGACCTCCTGCGAAAAGGGAAACCGCTTCCTCGACCGCGCCACCCTCGTGCCGACGCTCGCGCGGGGCGATATCGCCTACTTCCCGGCGACATGACCGCCGAAGAAGCCGTCGCGGCGGTCCTGGAGCGCCTCAGCGACGCACAGTTACAGGCGCTCGCAGCGCTCTGTGAGCCGCTCGCCACGCCGTCCAGTAGCCTCGGCCACGCCGTCGCGGGTAGCCCGCCTGGCACCGTCGAGGTCGTGGCAGCGCTGGGTTCCGCCTGGCGGCAGCACCCCGATCTCTCCGGCGCGGGGATCGCGCTCGCGCTCCGGACCGGACTCCGCGCCCGCCAGGACGCCGACGCACGACGCGCCCGCCCCGTCTGGACCGGCCCCGGCACCGTCGGCGAGCAACGCCTCACCGCCGCCACGCTCCACCAGCTGATCACCGGCGCGCAGGATCGGATCCTGCTCGTCAGCTACGCCGCCTACACACTCCCCGAGATCGCCACCGATCTCGAAGCCGCCGTGCAGCGCGGCTGCCAAGTCGATGTGGTGTTCGAGACAGAAGAGGACAGCGCTGGCGCCTACACGGGTCCGGGCCGACCGTTCGAGCAGCTCGCCGGCATCACCCGCTGGCGCTGGCCGGCCGACCAGCGTGCTCCCGGCGCCGTGCTCCACGCCAAGCTACTCATCGTCGATGGCCGCCGCGCCCTGGTCGGCTCAGCCAACCTCACCCACCGAGCACTCACCGCCAACCTCGAAGCCGGCGTCCTGATCACGGACCCCGATCTCACCGGCGCCCTCGAAAGCCACATCCGCGGGCTTTTCGAACGAGGCATCCTGCGACGCGAGTCTCATTGACCGGCTCGATCGCGGTCTCACGCCACGGACGCATCCGCCGGGCCCCGTGATGTCATCGCTGACGACAGGGGTGACGCGGCGTGCCCCAGCAACACGGCCTGGACTGCGGGCGGGGACGCAGCGCAGCTACGCAGTATGGGCACTGGGCGCGGTGTGGCTTGGCAAATCGAGCGCCGACTCGGCGCCTCGGGCGGGGAGGCAGACGGCGCCGCTTGCGACCGGTGCTTTCGGTTGAACCGGGGCGGTGAAGATGCCTGGCACCGACGTCCTGTGTCAACCTCCTGTCGGTTGAAGGCCAGCGGGTAGTTGGGTGTTGGTGGCTGGACTGTCGAGATCCGGTCGGCAGAGACCGGGTCCGGCCATGCGCTGTGTGGCGGCCTGGTCGGGTCGCGGGCCTGACGTGGTTGGGATAGTGACTGCGATGTGGCGTTGCAGCGCCTGATGTCGAGTCGGGTCATAGAGAGTGTGGTGGCGCCAGCATTGCCAGACGATACGACACCAAGCGCGTCCGACGGTCCGGATCGCGCGGGGGTGCTCGTGACCGCGCTGGCGGGCCTGGAGATAGAGATCCTGTGCCCATGGGTGCCAGTGGCGGCTGCTGTCCGCTAGCCGGCAGAACGCAGTACGGAGTCGCTTGTTGCAGCCCCAGCGAAAGCCCGCGGTCTTGCGTTTGCCGGACTCCTTAGCGACCGCGGCGTGGCCGGCATCCGCGGCGAGAGCGTCCCGGGTGGGGTAGCGCTCGCGAGAGTCACCGATCTCAACGAGCAGCTCCGCGGCGGTGATCACGCTCATCGGCGATTTGAACAGCGAGAGGAAGATCGGACCGTCGGGATGGGCACGCACCTGGGTTCTGATGTCTCCTTCGAGCTGCTTGATCTGCGCGTTTAGGGTCCTGACCATCGCCACGAAGCTGAGCACCAGTTGGCGGCGGGCAGCGAGCTCCATCTCGCCGACCCGCCCAAGCGGAGCGCTGCGGAGCTTGGCCAGCAATACGGCTGGCTTCTGTCCGCCTGAGTAGTGCTCGCGCTTCAGAAACGCCTGCATCCGCCCAACCCCGAGACCGTGCGTGTCGGCTGGGCTGGGATAGCGCTCGAGGAACGCGAGCAGGATCTCTGCGTCCATGTGACTGAACAGCCGCAACGGCCCAGGCCAGAACCGCTCCAGCTCAGCGCGGAGCTGGTTGACGATTCCGGTCCGGGTCCCGACAAGATCCTCTCGTGCCCGGGTCAGCGCCCGCAGCGCCTTGGTTCGATCAGAGTCGGGCTCCAGCACCCGGAAGCGGTGATTGTCGGTCCGTGCCAATTCACAAAGCACGAACGCGTCGAACCGGTCGGACTTCCCACGGCCGACCCGGAACCGGTCACGCGCGGCCGCGACCTTGTTCGGGTGCAACGCCAACACCCGCAGCCCGGCGTCGACCAGTCGCTCGACCAACACTCCCTCGGGTCGCTCGATCGCGACCAGCACAACATCCAACCTAACGAGCGTGCGACACAGCGCCGTCAACCCGTCCTCGTCGTGGGCGAACGTGCCGGCGAGTACCTCGTTTCCGGTGTCGTCGGCCACGAGCACGTCGTGCTTCTGAGTTGCCCAGTCGATCCCCGCGTACCTGCAATCCATCCTCTCCTCCTTGTCAGTGAGCGCACCTTCACAGCGCCCCGACCAGGAGGTACCGTTGCGGTTCCTCATAGACAAGGCCCTCCAAACGGGGGCTACGTCCTGTTGCCGCTTGCGGCACCTCACCACCGTCGGGACGGGCTGTTCTTTGGCAGGCCCTCTGCAAAGGGCAAGGAATCGTGGCCCTGCCCGGCGGCGGTCGAGGCAAGCAAAGGATGTCCTATGAGCCATCGTGACCTCTGCGACGGCGCTCGAGCAAAGCAAGCGTGCGAGGCGCCGCGATCGACAGCTACCGGCGAGCTCGAGGGGGCGGTCTTACGGCCTCACAGATGGAAGACGGTCCGAGTCTCGACTGGAGCAGCGCGTCGCCGGTGGGGCGGCGCCAAGTCAGGACGCCTCAAGCGGTCGCGCCACCGCAGATCCTGGTGATCAATTCGGCAGCAAATGGTCACACGGGGCCCATTGGCCGCTTCTACGGATCGAACACGGGTAGGCGGATCCAAGGACCGAGGTTGCCCCTTGGGGCTTGGCGAAAGGCCTGGGTGGCTGCGCATTCGGCGGGGTCCCTGAAGTTCTGTCCGCGCCCATCACGAACATCGCTGTATGAACGGCGCGGTCAGCTTCCGCCAGCGCCTAAGCTCGGGTAAACATGGCTGAGCGGATGACGGAGCAGGAGAAACGTGCCCGAATCGCTGAGGGAGAGCGCGCTGGAACATGTCCAAATTGCGGCAATGCCCTCGGCGCGGACCGCACCGGGAGTGGCAGGCTTGCAGATGGTGTGTTTTGCGGCCTGCCGTGCTATGCGACCTTCCACGAGGACTACTTCCGTGAGCGAGCAAGAGCTTCACGTCCCTCACAGAACTAACGGCCGCCGCAAGGCGCCCCTGCGCGGCGTGCTCCCATCCCAGGGGCTTCGTAGAGCCATTGACGAAGGATGGGTTACCTCGATCTATTCGATCCCTTCGTCGAGCATCCAGCCTGCGAGTATTGATTTGCGCTTGGGACGGACGGCCTACGCGTTACGGTGCAGCTTCTTACCGATGCCCGGATCGACGGTGATGGAGCGCGTGGGCGAGTTGACGCTCCACGAGGTCGATATCCGAGACGGGGCAACGCTGGAGGTTGATCGGCCATACCTGATCCCGTTGGTCGAGGAACTCCATCTTCCAGGCCACGTGCGCGCCAAGGCGAACCCGAAAAGCTCGACCGGACGCTTGGACGTTTTCACACGAGTTATCACCGACGGCAATAACCGGTTTGACGAGGTTACGGCCGGCTACGAAGGCAGTCTTTACTTGGAGGTCGTCCCGCGGTCGTTCGCAGTGAGGGTGCAAGAGCTTATGACCCTCAACCAGCTTCGGATCTCGGCGGGAGACCCACGAGTCGCCGACGCCGAACTGCCGCGAATACACCAAGAGTTCCCGCTTCTCTATATGGATTCGCACGCGCTGCCCGGCAGCGATCTCGCGATCTCAGATGGGCTTTTCCTCAGCGTCGATCTGAGCGGACCCCCAAGCCAAATTGTGGGCTACCGCGCAAAGAAGAGCAGCCACCGCTTGGACCTAGCCCAGATCAGGCATTACGACTGGCATGAGTATTGGGAGCCTGTCCACCCAGAGGCCGGCGGTCGAGTCGTGCTGACGCCCGAGACGTTCTACCTCCTGCTCTCGGCGGAGGGCGTCTGTGTGCCACCCGGGTATGCGGCCGAAATGATGGCCTACGACCCGACGGCGGGCGAACTCAGAACTCATTACGCGGGCTTCTTTGACCCGGGCTTTGGCTACAGCAGAGATTCGCGGAGATTCGGCTCTCGTGCAGCGCTCGAGGTCCGAGCGCGTGATGTTCCATTCATGGTCGAGCATCGCCAGCCCATCTGCAAGCTCGCGTTCGAAGTCATGATGGAAGAGCCGGATCGTCTTTACGGCGAAGACGTAGGCTCAAACTACCAAGGACAATTGACGATGCTGAGCAAACACTTCACCGAGCAGACGGCGGGTGGGAGTGAGCGGCCTGCTCCTGCGACAGGGGATGTGCCGAGGACCGAGGCGATGTTCTAGCTGAGCGCCGTGCGTCGACCAAGCCCTCCCCCACAGCCGGGGCGGCCCGAAGAGAGCTGAGCAAGCGACACCTCGCCATTCGCCGATCAGCAGGTGAGAGCAGACCCCGGCCGCGAGCGATCGCTTGCTTGAGCGCCGCCCGCAGAGCCTCTGGACCGATGAACGGGGTCCGGTCAACCCCTCGGCCGCATTCCGTCGCACACTCATGTCATGGTTCCGACGTGCGCGAACCGACGATCCGCCGCGACGTCTACGAGACGTACTGGAGGTTCGCGGCGGAACGGCAGCGGATCTTCGACCGGCGATTGACCGGAAGCTGGGTGCCGGAAACCGAGGATCCGATCCTCCAGCGCCACCGTTTCTGCAACGTATTCCGTGCCGCCGACCGCGTTACCCAGCACCTTATCCAGCACGCTGCGTTCGGCGCTGACGAGCTCACCGAGCAGGACCTATTCCTGCGAATCGTGCTCCACCGCCTCTTCTGCAGACCGTCGACCTGGGAGCTCCTCACAGACCGCGTGGGCCGGATCGACGCATCGACCTTCTCGCCGGCGAGCTTCGATGCGATCCTCGAGGAGGCCCGCGCCCGAGGCCAGAAGTTGTACACGAGCGCGTTCATCCTGTGCGCCACCTCGGTTTACGGGCACCGCCGCAAGCACCGCAACCACCTCGCGCTGATCGAGGCGATGCTCGGTAGCGGCGCTCCTCAGCGGGTGGCGGCCGCCGGATCGCTGCGTGAGGTGTACGAGGAACTTCTGTCCTGGCCGCTAATCGGGCCGTTCATGGCCTATCAGCTCGCGATTGACCTCAACTACAGCCCGCTCGTCGCGTTCTCCGAGAACGACTTCACCGTCCCCGGCCCTGGGGCGCTGCGCGGCCTGCGCAAGGTCTTCCTCGACCTCGGCGACTACTCGGAGGCCGCCGCCGTGCACTGGCTGGTCTCGCGCCAAGACGCCGCTGCCTTGGAGCTGGGGGTGACGGCGCCACGACTCTTCGGGCGCGAATTACACGCGATCGACTGTCAGAACCTCCTCTGCGAGGTCGACAAGTACTGCCGGGTGGCGTTCCCCGAGCTGCCGAGCGCCCGACAGACGATCAAACAGCGCTACATCTACGGTCCAGCGCCTTACAAACTCCACTTCCCGCCTGAGTGGGGCCTGAACGAACTATTGCCACCCCGTTGGAGGCATCGTGTCGACGATCCTGCACCTGTCTGATCTCCACCTCGGCGCCGGCGACGCCTGGGAGCGGAGGACCGATGACAAGTCGGGCATCATCCCAGCAGCCGAGAACAGCCGGCTCGCCGTCATTACGTCCACACTGCGGTCGATCAAGGCGTCGCTTGAGTCGAAGGGCGAGACGCTCGACGCCGTGATTGTGAGCGGGGACGTGACCAGCCGAAACGACGCCAGCGGGTTCGAGCGTTTCAGGGAGCTCGTGCGAGAGGTCGACCTCGCCCCCAACGGAGACATCGTCGTGGTCCCCGGCAACCACGATGTCGATTGGGCAAGCGACCCGGGGACGCCCGCGAAGTACGCGACGTTCCTCAGGCACACCCGCGACCACGGGATGCGCACGCCACTCTGCGACGGCGTGGACGCCGACGATTTCGCCACGCGGGCGCCTCCTGCGCATCCGGTGCTCTGGCTGCCGGATGCCGTAATCGTCGCCGTGAACACGGCGAACTGGTGCGGTACTCGTCTCGCGAGCGGCGTCAAAAGCTCCCGCCCTCGAAGGTGGTTGACGCGCAAGCTCGCAGGAGCGCCCGCGCTTACCTACGACGCCGCCCGTGTGTCGGAACCCCAGCTCCAGCGGCTCACCGACGCTCTAAGGGCTCACCCAATCGGTGAGCGGCTGCGGATCGCGGTCCTGCACCACCATCTGCTGCCCGTTACGGAGGACGAAGAGGTCAAGCCGTTCGAGTCCTTCACCAACCTCGCCCGTCTCCGTGGGTGGCTGCGGCAACACGGGTTCCAGGTCGTCCTGCACGGTCACAAGCACCGGTCGGTCGTGACGTGGGACCACGTCTACGATCTCGACGACCCCCGCCTGCAGCCTCGGAGGGTGGCGATCATCTCGGCGCCCACCCCCACCTCGTGGGGTGTGCCGCTGTGCCGGTTGCTCCGCGTAGGCGACGCCACGGGGCGAGCGGCGGTACCGGGCGCTCCTCGGATCGTGCTGGACACGATTCATGCCGAGCGCCATGAGCGGCCGTTACACATCCAGTCGACCCCGGTCGCACTCGACCCCGGGCGTCCGACGACCCCCGGCTTCCTCGCGATCGAGGGCGAGACCGCCGACGCCGTCTACGAGCAGCTCGTGGACGCGCTCGACGCGCACGGCGGCAAGCTGCTGAACGTGACATGCGTCGTGCGCGACCCGAACTCCGCAACGCAGCCGCCGACGAGTTTCAAACGGCTGGACAAGCTCAAGCGGGTCGAGAATCCGGCGGAGTGGCTGTCGGATGCAGTCGCCTGGTGGCAGAAGGCATCTCCAGTGCTCGTCAGCGTCGGCAGGGCTCCGTTCAACCACGGCGAGCGTCTTTACTCGACCGGGAACACGATCGGGAGTCTCGACATCGCCGCGCAGAAGCTCGGCAGCACCAAGGCTCTGGCCCTGATCCTACGGGAGTCGGAGCTCCGCTCCGGCGCCGAAGCACCCGCGTTCGTGGCGGTTCAGCTGGTTAAGGTGCCCGACGGACCCAACGAGCGGCTCGACTGCGTCGGCTACTTCCGCAAGCAGGACCTGACACTGTGGTGGCCGGTCAACATCGGCGAGCTGCGCGCTATCCAGCAGTATGTGCTGAACCTCGAGTCGTCGAAGGGGCTCATCGCCGGACGCCTAGTTACGATCGCCGCCGAGGCCAACCGCGACAACGTCCTGCCCGAGTTGGCCGGCACCACCGTGGACCGCTGGGTCGACCTCCGGCCCGAGGTGCTGATGCGAATGGCCTATCTCGCCGCGCACCGCACGGACACGACGCCAGACGACATCGCCCGACTGTGGAAGTCCGTCCTGCGCGACATCCGTGACGGCAACGACTTCCCGTCACTCGGGATTCGACGCCTGATCGAGCATTTACAGGTGTTCCGGGAGGTTGGTGAGCTGACGCATCTCGACGAGGTGATCAAGCGGTTGCAGGCGGTCTACGACAGAGCCGACCGCGCGCGGCGAAGCGCGAAGACCAACAGCGACCGCGATCGGTTCTCTGCGGAGCTCTTCGAGCAGGTAGGGGAAGTGCTCGACGCCGTCGACGACGCCGGGCAGGCGAATCCATAGGAAAATCAGCTATCCGCGAGTTCTGCGACGATTAGCCGGTGAACGCGGACCCACGACCCTTGTGCGTGCTGTTGATTTCGGTCGCGCAGGACGCGGCGACTGTCGCGAACGTCTGCGATCACGTCGAGCACAACGAGCACGCCGACATCAGCGACGTCCGCGTCGCCGCGAGCCGCCTGCGCACTGCCGGAATCGCGCTCGCAGTCCAGTTCGAGCTTGACCCGGTGGGTCTTTACCGGAACCGACTCGTTGCCGTCGAGCGACGCAACGTGCTGTTCGACCCCGATCTGTTCGACGCGGCCGGAGCCGTGCCTACCGATGCGACATGGGCGCAGCTGCAACGGGTCCAGATCGCGCACGATCGGGCCTATCACCCCGACGTGCTCGGGATGCCCAAACTGGAGCAGCTGCGGCACTACGCGCTGCACGTTGCGAAGCTTGCAGGTGCCATCGCGTCCACGCTCGACGGGAGCGTCGCGCCCGAGGATCTTGCCCGCCGACGCCTGCCGGACTGTCTGATCTTCGGAATCAAGCTCTCAACCGTCACCGGCGAACGGCTCGCCGACGAGAGGCTTTCGGCCGCGCCGGCCGACAACCGGCTCGTCGGCCCACTTCTGACGAGCGCCCTCGGCTAGTCCCGTGGCCGCGGCGGGCGGGCACACGAGGCGCCCGAGCCCGAGCCGCCGGCCCGCGCGCGTTCCATCAAGCTCGCCCCCATGGTCGCCGCCTTGATCGCGCCGCCCAACCGCTCGCGGTCCGCCGGGAGCGACCAATCGAGCACCTCGGCGCCCGCCTCGTAGAGGTCTACGGGAACTTCGGCACCGGGCTCGGCCATGATCGCGACGATCCCGACGTCGAAGTGCTGACTCCACTCGATCTCGTCGATCACCGTCTGGTCCGGCTCCCGGCTTCCGAACACGACCAGCGCAGCGCGTGACGCCCGGAGCTGCTGCCCGAGGTCGGGAACGAGCTCGCCGGAGCGGCCGATCGGAACATGCCGGCCGCTGATGCTGAGACCCAGCCCCTGAGCATGAGCCACGACCTCATCGAGCCAGGGCTCGGTTGAGTGGTCGAAGGAGAGAAACACCCGGCGGCTCATATATCCACCGGCCCCGGCTCGAGCGTGTCGCGCTTCTTGCAGACATTGCAGACCTTGAGCCGCGCGATGTTCCTGATCTCGGCACCGCACGCGCCGCAGACCCACAAGCCTGTTTTCGACGTGTTGGGCGGCGCCGTCACTCCGGGCAGGTCCGCCAGATACGTGGGTGCATCGTCCCACGAAAACGGCTCCTCGCGGTCCCAACTTGGATAGCGGAACCCGGTTCTGGCATGGCTCAGCCGCTCGAGGCGGCCGATCTCGGACACGTAGTCGGCAGTCCGGTCACGAGCACCAGCCAACAGTGACCTGAGCTCGGACGCGATGGCCTCGCTCACGATCTCGAAGTTGCGAAGCTTCTTGTTGAGCGCAGGGCCCGCGGCTCCTCCAATTCGGTCCACCGGGATCGGATCAATGAAACGCATTGACGTGGCGGCAAGCGCCACATCCTTCGGCGAGAACTCGATGAGCCACCCGAGCTTGTACCCGCCGGCGAGGCACCGGACCTCGTCAACCGACGTCAAGAAGAAGATCTCGTCGATGCCACGGGCCTTGATGCTCCCTCGCATGATCGGCTCACAGGTCGAGAAGAGTCCGTAGGTACCGGTCTCAAGGTTGGGATCGCTTTTGTTGTCGTTGAGCCTGTTCACGTCACGCACGGGCAAGCGTGCCAGCGGCGAGCTCAGGTAGACCGAGACGTACGAGCCAGCCTCCCCCTGGGGGGTGATCGGCACCCATGGAGCCGCGGGGGGCTTGCAGCTGGTCATGTTCACGGGGTTGCCATCATCACCACACCGCAGCCGGGTCGTCTCCGAACCCAGGATGCAGTCTCAAATCCTCATGGACGATGGGATTCGACATGGGCATCGTCAGCCTCGTCAGTACTGGCCCACGACATGCCGACTTCGGTCTTCCCGACCACTTTCTCAATGACCGACCGGATGTCGGTCATCGGCGTGCGGGTGGTAGCGAGACGCCTCCACGCGTTGAAATGTCGGTATCAGCGATCTGGCCACCGGCCGGCGTCCACGAGGGTTTCCGTCGCGCTTAGACATCCGTGACCGCAACATACCCGGCCCAGGATTCCACGACCGCAACGTACCGCCCCGAACTCAGCGCCCGCGAAATCGAGTCACGGGCGTGAACGTCCGGATCTTCGTAGTGACAGTTCTGAGTGCTCGCTCACATTCGAGGGCTACTGCGAGTCCGCCGACCGCGCGCTCGTACGAGTGCTTTCGTTCTCGCACGGCTGGAAGGCGGACAAGCGCTTCGGCGACATTTCGATCGTGCCGGTGGGTGAGTGCGCCAAGCCGCAGCCATCTCGGGATGGCCCAAGAGCGGTCCCCGCGTCAGTAACACCGGACGCTCCAGGCGGGCACCCCCGACACGCCGCCGGGCAGCGGTCAAGGCAAAACGCCCCTGCCACGATTCGGCAGCATGGTTGCGCGCGGCGCCGGGCCGTCAAGGTCGGGCCTTCGGCCTGCGCTTCGCGCACCCCTGACGGGGCTCCCCTGACTGTCCGGCGCTCACGCGCGGTGCTCTGCCGATCTCGTTGCAGGGTATGCCTGCAGCAAAGCTAAAGGAGCCAACCATGACCATCGTGCTGAGCACCATCGGAAGCCGCGGCGTTGCCGTTGACATCGGCCCAGCCGCGCTACCGGAAGCGGCTGGCGGCGTTGCGATCGAGTATGGGCTTCACGATGGCCCGCTGGTCTTCACGCTCACCGACCAGGAGGCCCACCAGCTTCAAGCCATGCTCGCCGAGCAGCTGGCCTTGGCGCCCAGCTACGGGACGTGAGCGGTGCGGTGCCGAGCGGGCCGTGCTCGGCGGGAGCGGGGGCTCGCGGACGGATCCGCCTCTCGACGCCAAGCCGGCGCGGTGGCGTGCGTCATGGCTCCCATCCGATCGACCGGTCATGCCTGCGCTCCTGAAGCGGCATCTCGATCGATTCGGGTTCGCTGGGTCTGGTGTTAGGCCACCGGCGGATACGTGAGTCCGGGACGTCGTCTTCCTCTGGGGTGGCTGCCTCGCGGCGGATCGCTTCGCCGCGTCGGTCGGCGATCAGCTCCGCCTTCCGTGGTGCCGCGGCCTCCTGATCGGGAGCCCAGCGCGGGTGGGCTTGGAACTCCGCGGGCTGCGGTTCGCGCCGGCTGGATGGTCCGGCCCGCCCCGAGTCGGATTCCTGTGGCCGGCTGGACGGCGCGACTTCTTCCTGGATGCTCTGTGGTTGGTGTACGAGCTGGTCGGACTGAGCGGCGATGGCGGCCTCGTGCGCGAGGGGAACCTGGATTGAGGGCAGGTCGGGCTCGGTGCGAGCCATCCGCTCGGCAAGCGGTTGGAGCCGGTCGGTGTCCTCCAGCTGGCCGGCGGGGTGGTCGCCGGTGTAGATGTGGGTTTCCTCGCGGGCGCGAGTCAACGCTACGTAGGAGCCTTCCTGGGTCGCGTGCTCGGCGACGATCAGGTGGGTGGTGTCGGTGGTATGGCCCTGCGCCGGGAAAGGGTGCTGAACGTACGCCAGGCGCAGATCGGCCCTGGCGCCCTGCCCGGAATCGAGGGCGACCTGTCGTTCGCCGGGGAGCGCAAGCTCGAGCTGGTGGGTGTCCTCGTCAATTCCGGTGACCTCGGCGGTGGTGCCGTTACGCAGCGGGCCGTGCTCGGCATGGTCAATCGTGCGGCGGATCTGGACCTGATCGCCGGAATGCAGCCGATACGGCCGGCCGGGCACCGGAAACGACTCGGGCCCGAGCTGGCCGTCTTGGGCGCGAATGGCTTGGGCGCGGGCGTTGAGCGCGTCGAGATGCTCGTTCGAGGTCTGGGCGATCACGATCGTGGACTTGCCGGCGGTCCGATCGGCGTGGGCGGCATCGAGCGCCGCGTCCTCAGCGCGCTCTCGGTCATCTGCAATGTGGATGCGTTCCCGGGCGGCGTAGCTGCGGATCGCCGGCTCGTGCTCGCCGGAGCGAAACCGGGCCTGATCGCGCTGATCGGCGGGATCCCTCGCGCGCTGATTCTGGGTGAGCTCGACATGCGCGCAAATGTCACGGGTCGCGGTTTCGAGATGCGACCACAGGCCGCCAGCTCCGACCGGCTGGCTCTGACGGGGATCGCCGACCTCGATCAACCTCGCTCCTGATGTCTCGACCGCCTGGAGGAGTTGCTGTTGCTCGCGGGTTGACGCCAGGGCGGCCTCGTCATGAACGATTGTCGTGGTTTCGCCGAGCTGAACCTGCTCGGAGTTGATCGCGGTTTGGAGGGCCACGGTGGAGTACGCGGTCCCCTCGACGCCGGCCTCGGCGAGTTCCCGGGCGAGGCGCTCAGCGGCCAGCGCAGCGGTGCTGGTGATGACGATCCGCCGGCCGGCGGCCTGGTGCGCGCGGGTGATGCCGGTGAGCGTGGTGCTCTTCCCGGTCCCGGCCTGCCCCTCGATCACCACGAGGCGCCGCGTTCCGCACGCCAGCTCGATTGCCTGCCGTTGCTCACCGGACAGGACACCACCGCGCTCGGCTAGCTTCGCATTGAGCCGTTCCGCTTCCGCTGCGACAACCTCGGCGGGGAGGGGCAGAACGGTCGCGTTGGCGAGGCGCTCAGCGACCGCGACGGTTGTGCGTTCGCGGCCGCGGTGCTGGCGGGTGGTGCCGGTCCCGTTGGCGAGCACGAGGATCTCCTCGCTGGCGCGCAGCTCGCGGAGCTGCTCGAGTGCAGCGTCGATCGGCGCGCCTGCGGAGCGTTCGAGCGCGACCGCGCGCGCGTCACGGGCGGGGAACGTCGCGTCGAACTCGGTCAGCCCGTCGAGCACCTCGCGCGGCGCAGCGGGCAGCAGGGCCGGGATGTGCTGGTGGCGCATCACCTCGATCCGCTCGCGGCTGACGCCGAGCCCGAGCGCGGTGAGCCGCCACTGCGCGTCGAGGTCAGCGACGGTCACGGGCGCCTTCGCGCTGCGGGTCGCGGCGCCCATCAGCCGCTCCTGGGCCGGGGACAGCTGACCGCTCCGGCGCAGCAGCTCCAGCTGCATTGCAGCATCGGCGGCCGCCGAGCCTCCGCCGGCGATCGTGGCCTCAAGCTCCCGCTCTTGAGCGGCGAGGCGCTGACGGATCGCGGCGTGGACCTGGTGGTGACGACTCGACCAGCGATCAAGCAGAGGTTCAGGGATGGCCTCAAGCTCGAAGTAGCGCTCGCCGCGGCCGGTGCCACGCCGAACCGCGAAGCCGAGATCGTTCATTTGACGGGCAAGTTCGCTGCGATACGCCGCGCCGAGCTCGCGTTGGTGCACCAGCCACGCGCGGCTGTCGATCGCGACGATCCGCCCGTCGCGGCGAACAGCGCCGTGCAACAGGACATGGGAATGCAGCTGCGGATCCGGAACCTGATCCTCGACCGCCCGGGCCGTGCTATGCCGCCAGCTCGTGGCGACCAGCCCCGTCGCCTTCTCATGCACGACGGCGTCCTGGCTGACCCGGCGGCGCAGCATCGGCACCTGCCGTACCGCGTAGCTGAGCGCGCCATCGATCGCCGTCTCGTGCGCCCGCTCGATCCGCTCGCGCAGCTCAAGGCCCGTCAGAGCCCAGACGGCGCTGACCGACTTCGGCGCTGAGAACGTCGCATCGATCGCCGAGACCGCCTCGCCGCTGGCGCCGGCACGCCGCAGCTCCTCGCCGCTGTCGGGTCGGCGGACGGCCATCAGCGTGTGGAGCTGCTCGCCCGTGACCGGCTGCTCGGAATCCAGTCCGAACTTCCTGGCGCCCTGAGCCCAGCGTCCTGGCGCCTCGGTCCGCTCCCCGTCCTTGAGGTAGTAATCCCCCAGCGCTGGCGCCTGCGCCTTGCCCTCGAGATACTCCGCGTACCCGCCGGCTGAGCTACTGGTGATCTTGGCCAGGATCAACACTCCAAGCCTCCCGTCCCATCTAGCACTGCTGCGCTCAATCCAAGGCATACACTCCACGCACTAGGTGCAGACGCCCGAAGACGCCCGAAGATGTCCGCGATCACAACCCGTCTTTCGAGGCCGCTCGGACCCCCAACCGGCGGACTGTCGCGGACCGGCTCGGCGAGCGTCAGCTGTTCGGCATTGCGCTGCCGGCTGTGTGGCTGAGACCGGGTCATCGCACCGGGGCAGGCGGCCCGGTCAGCGCCTGCCACGGCTGGGTGGCGTGCGCCGGGGTGAGGGTGAGCAGCTCCCACGCGAGCCCGTCGAGGTGTAGGGCGTTGCCGCGGGGGATGTTCGCTATCTCGCCGGGTGAGAGCACGCGGGTTCGTTGCGTGGAGGTGGTGGTGCCGCGCTGATTGCCGCTTTGGTTGTTGGGGGCGAGGATCGATCCGGTGCTCCGCGTCTGGGTGTGGGAGATCATCTGGCGGTCGTATTCCCCTAGTGCCGTCGAGACGCTTTCCAGCGTCCGTGAGTCGGCGATCCCGGGGAGGATCAGCTTGGTGCCGAACAGGGTCAGGAACCCGTCGGCTGCCTCACCCCACCGCGCGCGAGCCTGGCTGAGGTCCTGGAAGGCGGCGAGCAGCAGCAGGCCTTGGCTGCCGCCTTCTGAGGCGATCGCCGGTAGCTCCTCTAATGGGGCGATGTTCGCTGCCTCATCCAGCGCGAACAGCACCCTGCCGGGGAGCGTGCTCTGGCGGGCGGCGAGATATGTGGCGCGGCGGATCTCCGCGAGCAGGCCACAGACGAGTGGGGCGGCGGCGGCCTGTTGTTCGGCGGGCGCGTGGATGTAGATCGTGTCCTGGGTGGTGACGAAGGCGTCGGGGTCGAAGTTCGGGTTCCGGGCGGCTTGGAGGGCGGCTTCGGCGGTGTAGGCGTCCATCGCGTCGGCGGCGGCGGAGAAGATCGACGCGCGCTCCCTGGGCTCGGTGTTGTGAATCCCGAGCAGGGATCCGAACGCCAAGCGTGACGCTGTGTCCCGTTCGAGGATCACCCCGGCGGTATCGATGTCGTGTGCCATCACCCACCCCACGACCTCTTCCATCTCCCGCCCATCGACCGCCGCCGCGTGGAGGAGGGGGGCGAGGAGCGCTTGGGCGCGTTTTGCCCAGTGCCCCTCGTTCGTGCTGCCGTGCCCAACCCGGGCACCGGCGCTCATCGCCCGCGCCATCAACAACGCGCCATCCCACTGCGCAGAGACACGGACCGGTGACCAGCGCAACTGCCGGCCGTCAGCCGGACTGGCGCCGGTGGGGTCAAACACCCACAGCCGTCCGAAGCGCTCCCGCGCCCGGCCGGTGGTGTTCAGAACATCGGGTTTGGTGGAGGTGCACACAACCGGGCCCGAATGCGCGATCACCGCCGGGACGATCACCCCGCTCGTCTTCCCTGACCGGGGTGGTCCGAGCAGCAGCACCGCCCGCTCCGAGCGCGCCTGCCTCCACCCACTCCCTTTCGTCAGGCCAAGGTACGGGCCGCCGCCCATCCGCCCGATGTACCCCCGGATCACCCGCAGTGGGTCCGTCGCACTGCCCAGGTCGGGTGCCGGGCCCTGCCCGGGGGTCTGGACGCGCCGGTCGTACACGCGGATCGCGAACAGCACGGCCAGCACCAGGCCGACGGTCACCCATCTACTGCCGAGGATCGGCGGGGCGAGGAGGCAGAGCAACAACAGCCCGATCTGCACCGGCGGCCGCTGAATCCAATACAGCGCTCCCTTCCGCGGCGGCCGTGCCGGACCCCACCCCGTGCTCTCACTCACCCCTGGCATGATCGCTCACCCGGCCGCCTTTCAGGCGCCGAGCAGCTCCTCCAACCGGGGGCGCAGAAACCGCCACGTCCGCCCTAGACGGCACGCGGGGAGGTCCCCCCGCCGCGCTAGCTCATACACCGTGGAGACCGGCAACGCCAAAAGGTCCGCTACCTCCCGGGCGGTCATCACCTCATCCCGCGTCAACCCGCGACGGGCCGCCGCCGGGCTGTGCATGTCGAACGTGCTCAAGGCCATGGCCGAAACCATGCTGCCAACCGCCTGGACATCTCAACCACATCTACGGGCGTCTGTGAAGATGTCCACGGACATCTTCGGGCGTCTTACCCGTTTGCAGGGAAAAAGCTTTGCCACAATTCCACGAGAATGGCGAACGAAAACCTCAAGAACGCCCTGCAACACGCCGGAATGCAACCCGACGACCTCGCCGAGGTGATCGACGTCGACGTCAAAACCGTCCGCCGATGGCTCTACGGCGCCCTCCCCTACCCCCGCCACCGCAGCCGTATCGCCCAAGCCCTGAACTCCTCTGAGCTTGAGCTCTGGTCTGAGCTCACCCCCGACGGCGAGAGCGACGACACCCCAGCACCCGCTCCTCCAGGACGGGATCTCATCGCGATCTACCCGACCCGCGATCACCCCGCCGCCCCCGACCCCGAACTCATCCTCCAGCACGCCGAGCGACATGTGGACCTGCTGATCCCGACCTTCCGCGAGCTGCGCAACACCTACGACCTCGCCCAGCTCGTTATCGCGAAAGCCCGCGAGGGCTGTGCGGTCCGCGTGCTCGCGACCCGCCGCCCAACCGAAACGCCGGAGCCGATCGCTGAGGAGATCAACCAGCTGATCAGAACGCTCCTGATCGAGGGCGCAGCCCTGCGCGCGATCGAGACCACCCAGACCGTCAACGTGCTCATCCGCGCCGACGACACGATGCTCGTGACGCTCGACCACTACCCGAGCCACCCCGCCCAGAGCCCCTACCTGCACCTCCGCAGACACGCCGCAGGCGACCTCTACGACCAATACCTCGCCCACCTCGACGCGATCTGGCCACACGCCAAACCCATCCAGCCAGGCGAACCCGGCGCCAAGGACAACCCCCAACCCAGCCCCGACAGCCCCCAGCCCCGGCAGGACGGCAGCGAGCCACGCGACAACCCCACACCGACGCGGCCTGAGCCGGCGACACCACGCCGGTGGCCAGGACGAACGACATAGCCAAATAGGGTCGGCAAAGCGCTCGGCAACCCGCCGAGCCACCCCGTCGCTGAGAGCCCTGACCGGGATCCGAAGCGCTCTTGCACACCGGCTGGGAAGGAAGGAGAGGGACAGGCGCTGCTGAGGTGCGCGCGAAAGAGACCGCCGGCCCTGCGGCCGGCTCCCGCAACGACCTCGCCTACGGCTCGGTGAAGCACACGCGACGCCTCAAGACAGAGCGCCTCGCCGCTCGCACACAGGCTGCTCAGATTGAGATCGGAGCAACCCGACCCAAACCAGGTCCGCCGGACGATTGAAAGCCGCCGACGCACTCGCACGCTCAGCACGAGCGTGACGGCAAGCGATCGTCAGCAGGATGCGCGCGTTCCCCGCAAACCGAGACCGCGACCCGAAACCCGCCGGGCAGATGCACGCCGGCAACAGAGACCACGACTACAGCGCGCTGCCGGATCCGGCCGAGAGGAGAAGTCCGCTGCCGCCGATTCGGAGCTACTGACAGTTCTGTTAATTCGTGAACGCGGAAGCGCGGACGGGTTCGCGTGAGACTGCTGCATCGACCCGACCGTTAGCAGCGACCGTGCAAGCACCGAGGCGCGGGTTTGGCGAGGGGGAGGGACGCCACCAGCGCGGGCGTGACACCTGCTCCGGTGTGAACGCGGTACTCCGCACGGACAGCGCCGACGCTTCCTAGTTCGTTCCAGAGGGAGAACCCGACGGGCCGAAATTCTGGCGATCGAGACTCTGCATCCGGCGGCAGCAGCGGCCCGTCGTGGCTGCCCGCGCCGATGAATCCCGCAAGCGGATCGGCGGATCCCAGCGGCTATCGCAACAGGAGCTCGGCGATCTGTTCGGTGGGCTTGTAGAAGCCTAGGCGTTTGCGGGGTCGGTCGTTGAGCTCATCGGCGACGGCATCGAGCTCGTGCTCGGTGACCGTGGTGAAGTCGGTGCCCTTGGGAAGTACTGGCGTAGCAGCCCGTTGGTGTTCTCGTTGGTGGCGCGCTGCCACGGCGCGTGCGGGTCACAGAAGAACACCTCGATGCCGGCGCCGACACGGACCTGCTTCCAGTCGCGCATCTCTGGGCCCTGGTCCCAGGTCAGCGAGCGACGCAGCTGCTCGGGCAGCGTCTTGATCTTGCGAGTCAGGGCGGGGGCGACGTGCTCGGGCTTGTAGCCGTCGGGCAGTGAGACGAGCATCGCGTAGCCGGTGCTGCGCTCCACCAGGGTGCCGATCGCGGTCTTGTTGTACTTGCCGATCATCAGATCGCCTTCCCAGTGGCCGGGGACCGCGCGGTCGTCCGCCTGCTGGGGGCGATCGGCGATGTTGACCATGTCGGGGATCCGGTTCTTGCGCTGCCCGACACAGCGGCCGGGCTTGCGCAGCTGACGCCCGGTGCGCAGGCACCGGGTCAGCTCGCGGCGCAGCGCCCCGCGGGAGGTGACATACAGCGACTGGTAGATCGTCTCAGTAGACACCCACATCTCCGGCTGGGCGGGGAATCTGACTCGCAGCCGTCCAGCGATCTGCTCCGGAGAGTACCGGTGCTGAAGGTCCTCCTCGACGATCTGACGCAGCTGCCGGTTGACCATCAGCTTGGCCGGCTTCGGACGGCTCGCGCGCTCGTAGGCCAGCGCATGCGCGGCCGTCGCCCTGTAGCAGCCGCGAGGATCGGTGTTGCGAGCCAACTCCCGCGAGATGGTCGATGGCGAGCGCCCCAGCCGACGCGCGATCGAGCGCATCGACTCGCCCCCGGCACGCGCCAGCGCGATCTCCTCGCGCTCGGCGAAGGTCACACACCGGTCCGCGAGGTCGCGGCCACGGCGTGGGCGCACCCCGCCGGCCGCGCGCACCCACTTCAGCCCACGCCAGCGATGCGTCCCGACCACCGCCGCGGCGTCGGTGAGGAACTCGCCACGCGCGAGCGCCGCCCAGAACGCCTGGTTAACCTCGGGCACCATCCACGGCTGGAAGACCGCCATGTGTCACACACTCCTGTCGTCGCGTCCTGGGGGGGCCCATCCTCAGACGCGCCCCGGACACGATCGTCGTCATCACCCTTCGCGCTACGCTCGGGCTCGACGACGACCGTGTCCGGTCTCCAACCCGGGTCGGTCAACTCCTGCTCAGCGAGAAC
>JAABUY010000550.1_pt1 | contig 63507 bp, 55 predicted proteins | sample 5560271 | NCBI WGS metagenome assembly JAABUY01 (sample SAMN10711886, study PRJNA513374) | rock metagenome | isolation source: Antarctica rocks | place: Antarctica: Victoria Land, University Valley | reverse complement strand
CGGCCCCGACTACAAGGCCTTCGTCACGAAGTTCGACGAGGTCATCCCGGCCGAGCAATTGTGCGACGCCGAGGAACTGGAGCGGCTGCGGGCCTATCTCGACAAGCAATTGACCAACCTGTCGAGCGTCGTGGCGCGGCTCGCCAATCGGCTGCAGCGCCGGCTCATGGCACAGCAGAACCGCGCCTGGGAGTTCGATCTCGAGGAGGGCATGCTCGACCCGGCGCGGCTATCGCGCGTGGTGGTCGACCCGCAGCAGCCGCTGTCCTTCAAGCGCGAGAAGGATACGGAATTCCGAGACACGGTCGTGACGCTGCTGCTCGACAATTCGGGCTCGATGCGGGGCCGTCCGATCACGGTGGCGGCGACTTGCGCCGACATCCTGGCCCGCACGCTGGAGCGTTGCGGCGTCAAGGTCGAGATCCTGGGCTTCACCACCAAGGCGTGGAAGGGGGGATCGTCGCGCGAAGCCTGGCTCCAATCCGGCAAACCCGCTTCCCCGGGCCGCCTCAACGACCTGCGCCACGTCATCTACAAGGCCGCCGACGCACCCTGGCGTCGCGCACGGCGCAATCTCGGCCTGATGATGCGCGAAGGCTTGCTCAAGGAGAACATCGACGGCGAGGCACTCGAATGGGCCCACGGGCGGCTGCTCGGCCGGCCCGAGCAGCGCAAGATCCTGATGATGATCTCGGACGGTGCGCCGGTCGACGATTCGACGCTGTCGGTCAATGCCGGCAATTATCTCGAACGGCACCTCAGGGCCACGATCGAGGAGATCGAGACGCGTTCGCCCGTCGAATTGATCGCCATCGGCATCGGCCACGACGTGACCCGCTACTACCGGCGCGCCGTCACCATCGTGGACGCCGAAGAACTCGGTGGCGCCATGACCGAGAAGCTCGCGGAGCTCTTCGCCGAATCCGGTCCCGCTCCGGTCCACCGCGTCGTCACCGGGCGCCGCGCACCCGTCCTGCATTGACGGGACGCGTGATCGAGGCCCCGACCGGCATGGCCCGAAGCGGCTGCCCGGACCTCGACGCCGGGACCGGCCTCCTCGGGTCCCCCAACATGGCCGGCTTGGCGCTTCCGTCCGGCGCTCGGCGGACGGAAGCGGCGAAACCAACTTGAAGAGTGCGATGGGAGCCGAGCGATGGGCGAGATGGTGGACGGTGTCTGGCGGAGCGACGAGGACTTCGCTCATGCCGCAGACGGGCACTTCCTGCGGCCGCCCACCCGGTTCAGGAACACCATTGCGGAGGGTGGCCCTCATCCGCCCGGGCCGGGCCGCTACCACCTCTATGTTTCGCTGGCCTGCCCCTGGGCGCACCGCGCCCTGATCGTCCGCAAGTTGAATGGGCTCGACGAGATCGTCGGCCTCTCGGTCACGCATTGGCTGATGCGCCAGGACGGCTGGACTTTCGCGCCCGGTCCCGGCGTCGTGCCGGACCCGTTCGAGGCGCAGATGCTGCACGAGGTCTATCGCCGCGCCGATCCGCATTGTTCCGGCCGCGTCACCGTCCCGGTCCTCTGGGACAAGCAGGCCGGCACGATCGTCAACAACGAATCCTCCGAGATCATACGGATCCTCGGATCGGCCTTCGACGCCGTCGGGGCGGTGCCGCTCGATCTCTACCCCGCGGCTCGCAGGAACGAGATCGATGCCGTCAATGCCCGGGTCTACGACACGCTGAACAACGGCGTCTACCGGTCCGGCTTCGCCACCACGCAAGCCGCCTACGAGGCCGCCGTGGTGCCGCTCTTCGAGACGCTCGACTGGCTCGAAGCGACGCTGGCGCGCCAGCCCTTCGTCTGCGGCGACGCCCCGACCGAAGCCGATTGGCGGCTCTTCACCACGCTGGTGCGCTTCGACGCCGTGTACCACGGCCACTTCAAGTGCAACCTCCGCCGCCTCGTCGACTACCCGGCGCTATGGGACTACGCCCGCCGCCTCTACCAGTGGCCCGGCGTGCGCGAGACCGTCGACTTCGCCCACATCAAGGGCCACTATTACGGCAGCCACCGCACCATCAACCCGACCGACATCGTGCCGCTCGGCCCGGTATTGGACTGGGACGCACCGAGCGAGAGGAGGTAAGCGGCTTCGGCCCCTCGAGAGGTCGGGCCGCGGCTCTACGCAGGCCTCCGCGCCCGTTGACGGGCAAGGGCGGCCGCGGCCGAAGGGAGCCCGCCCGGGCCCTGCCTGCAATCAGTAACAGATCGTGCCTGTCTGGTTCCCCGTTGCGGTGAGCGGTCCCGCCACGATCACCTGTCCGGTCGTGCGTGGCAGCATGTAGCTCGTGCGCCTCATGCCACCGGAGAAATCGATCCACTGCGACGAGAAGGGCCCCTGATAGACATAGGAGACGTCCGCGATCAGGATGGGAATCGGGCTCGGCAGCGAGGTCAAGCCGAGCGACTGCAGGTATTGGATAGGCAGCAGGTCCTGGGACGCGGTCGTCGGCGAGGGCGCCTGCGTCGAAGGCACGGGCGTGAGGTTCACGTTGCAAGGACGCAAGGTGCCGGATTGCGTATAGCTCCATCGCACCTTGAAGACGCAGCAATTGCCGTCGCTGCCATTGACGATGTCGACCGCCGAAACGGTCATTTTCAGGCTGGTCGAGGGGGCAGGCGTCATGATGGCCAAGGACGCGTTGAAGATCGACGCCAGAGCGGGTTGGTCTATCGCGCCCGGGGGCACGGGGGTCGACGTCGCTTGTGGAAACGTCGGCTGCCGGGACGTGACGTCGGCCAGCGTCCTCGACAGCAGTTCGACCTTGCGGTTGGTCATCACGGCCTGTGACAATTCCCCGGCTCCCGCATAGAGGAGCACCATGATGGGCAACAGGAGCGCGAACTCCGTCGCCGCGATCCCGCGGGTTTCGCGCAAGAACCGGAAGACACTTTGGCGGAGCACATCGAACAACAGCGCGTTCCTCAACTTCATCTCGACGGTGCCCCGTCGTAGGGCGAAAGTTTTCAGGGCTGCAAGGAAGTGCACCTGAGCCCGCCAAGTTGACCCTGAAGCGGCCCGCCGCGCTTCGCTCGCGCCTCTTTGCAGACGGCGAACGACCCCAAGCTCAGGGACGGTTGACAGGCTCTGGTCAGTGAACTCGGTAGGTCCCATCGCGCATCAGCATGTCGGCGGGGCCGTGTAGTTGCCCTGGTAAGGTTCGGTCTCGAAGACGGCGCTAGCGAGCAGAACGTGCTTCCAACCAGGCGCGTTCGGCACGTTATTAGCGAGCCCGACGTATCGATTATAGATCGACAGTGGAAAGATGGACTCCATCGGATATACGACCCTTAGCACCACGATGGTGTTTGCCTTGCCCAGACAGTATTTGAGGGAGCTCTGGGCATAGAAGTCGCTGCTCACGTTGGCGGCGTCCGTGAATTCCGCGGCGGTCCTCACGTCGACGATGAGCTTGCTGCAGTCCATGAAGTTTGGCAGGATCCTGGTGCCATCGGTCGGGCACAGCAGGTTCGATACGAAACTCGCCGGTGTGCTGTAGTTCTGCTGCGCGGTTCCCGTCATGACCTGCCGCGAGGCGCGTGAGACGGCCGCCTGCAGTTGCTCGCTATTGAAGCTGACCCAGGAGACTTCGACGATGGCGAAGAGCAGCCCGAAGAACGGCAGGGCCAGCAGACCGAACTCCACCGCGTAGGCGCCACGGTCGTCGCGCCGGAACCTGTTCAGCAAGGATCGCCAACCTCGGTCCGGCAACGCCCTGGTTCCGTCGCGAGAACTTCTCATTGGGTCAGGATCCCTTGCGTCGTGGCTTGGGCAAACAGAGCTTTCACGGCCGCCTGAATCGCCGGGCCGTCGCTGGCCTCGTAATAGTAACCGGACGTTGCGCACTTGCTCAAGTTTGACCCAATATTACGCTGGAATCCCTGCACCAGATCGCGATAGGCCGGCTCGTTCGGAAAAGGTATGTAAATTGTGTAGACTACACCCACCGTGAATCCTTTGTCTTTGAAAGCCTGACACAGACTGGGATCAAGAGGAGCAGTACAGTGCCCATATGAGCAATTTCCATATACATCATAGACGCCGTCGGTCATGATGAACAGAAATGACTTTGGGTTATATTGACCGCTGCCATCGCCGGAGGCGGACATCTCTGGCAGGGACGCGAGCTGGCTGAGGGAACTCGAAAAATTGCTGTCTCCAACCCCGGAGCCGTCATTGTTTCCGAGGTCCAGATTACTGGTCGCGCTCGTTAGTGCGACATGATCTGATGTTAGTTTTTGCAACGTTGTCAAGTTCTGGGTGCCGTCGTTTGGAATGTAAGCCTGCAGCGCGTACAATCCTGTCTGAATCAGGTTTCGTCCCGGAGAATTAGTACGGCTGTTTATTGCATCCGCTTGGTCGACCATGTTCTGAACCGAGTTTTTTATGACGTCGATCCGTAACAAAATATTGTTGTCGTGCGCAATTTGCTCGTTGGATTGCGAGTACCCTTGCTTGACGTGGCAACCGAACACACAGTTGTTAGGTGTCAACGCTGCCAGTTTGTTCATGTAATCCTGTGTCGATGCGATGCCCATGGACTGAGAGACATCGACAGCGACGTAGAAATTCAGATATTTCGGAAGCGTCAGGGCTGAGCTGGCATTGCCGTTCGTGTTCAGCGCCGTCGTGCCGAACATCTTGCCGAAGAACGTCGGCGATTTGGCGTTGTAGCTGGCGGTGGCCGTGATAGTCTGGCCGTTATTGGGGCGATCCAGGTTCAGGGTCAGTGTGGGCGGGGATGCCGTGTGCAGCATCGCGGCATCGGCGGTGAAGACGTTATGGCCCACCTTCTCCCCCGCCGCCTTGGCCAGCGGCGTCGCATCGTAATTGGGGCTCGAATAGGTCTGGATGATCTGCTCCGCCTCGGTCGTGGCGGCCAGCACCGCGGCATCGGTGCTGGCGTCGAGCGCGGTCTTGGTTCGGAGCGCCAAGCTGTAATCGACCGCGAGGCCCATCAGCCCCATCATCGGCACCAGTGCCAAAGCGAACAGGATCACGAAGTTTCCGCTTCGATCTCCGGCAAATCGTCTGAGCAGGAGCTTGAGCATTGGCGTGACTTCGGGGAGGACACGGGTTCGGTGCGGCGAGGATTGGCGGCTAGAGGTGAAGATTGGAATAAGGCTCGAGAGTAATCCGACCCTTGGTGCCGTGCCGCGGCGCTCCCTGAACACAGGGGTTATCGATATGGCTTCCGAAGGGTAAAACGATTGCGTGTTCGCATCTCTCGCGGGCGCCTCGCTCACCGGTGCGGACTCTGCGACCAGGGACCACTTCATCCCCTGGCGCGGATTGCGGCCCTCGATGCTCGAACCCCTGCCTCGGCTGACCCGCGCCTTCCAGGAGCGCCTCGGCATGCCGCGTCATCGGCCCCATCAACCCGACCGGCATCGTGCCCCTCGGGCCGGTGATGGACTGGGAGGCGGCGAGCGGGCGGGGGTAGCAACATCCGGCCGCTGACCCGCCTGAGAACCTTGCCGCTCACTGGCTGAGCCGCAGCGAGCCGATACTCTTGGCGATCTGGTCGAAGGCCTTGATCAGCCCGCTTGAGTCGTTGGCCACGATGGCTTGGCTCGCCGATGTAGCGCAACTCTGCAGCATCTGGATCCCCTGGTTGTCGATCGGATCGGAGGGCACGCTGAAGCCTATCGTCCAGATCGAGATGCCAGCCGCCTTGGCATTGGTACAGGCCTCCCGCGTCAGTTCGTCGAGCGCGGCACGTTGCTGAGTCGCGGTCGACACGTTTTGATAGTTGGTGGGCAGATGTGAGCTCGCATGGCTGATACCGTCGGCGTCGTTGATATATCCGAGCGTGAAATATTGGCTCTGGTTGTAGTTGTAAGGGTTTTCGGGCCATGTATTGGCACCGTCGGTCATCAGAATCAGGACTTTGTTGGCTGTGGACACCGAGTAGGCCGCGCCATCGGCGAAGACGCTGCTGGGAGACAGGGTCCGCCAACCCCACATCATGCCTTCGTGAATGTTGGTCGACCCCGCCGCCGTCAGGCTGTTGATCAAAGCCTTGAGCGCGGAAGCGTTCGTCGTCAGGCGCTGCAACGGTTTGCTGATGCACTGCAGGTTCGGCCCGTTCGGAATGCCGGTGTATGGATTGCTCGCCGTAGGCTGAGGGTTCCTGGCACCCAGGTACTTGCAGGCTTGGTTCTCGGCACTGAAGAAGCTGGTGGAGGAACTCGGGCAGCTTGCGATACCGTTCGTGTCGTCGATGTAGCTGTTGAAACTGTAGTTGGTCGCGGAGCCCGAGGTGTTGTTGCTCGGGTCCCACGCCGCGTAACCGGTGCTCCCGTTGCCCGGTTCGTCGGGGGCGAACAGGGGCACGTAGAGCGTGTTGTAGGCGGCCTGCGTGGTGCCCGCGAGCGGCGCCCCATCCTGCACGTTCTGCGGATAAGGCAGGGTCTCGAAGCACCCCGCCCATCCCCAGTTGAAGTTGACCCCCTTGAGGGCGTTGAAGATCGACAGCCGGCTCGTAAAGTTCAAAGCCCGCGCCTGAGTTTGGTCGACGTTGGTCCAATGGTAGGCCGAGAGGCCCATCGTATCCACCCAGCTCGCCGTCGCGGAAGCGACCGGATCGACGGCCACGGCAGCCGCGAAGGGCACGATCGCGATGCGGCTGCTGGCCGAGAAAGCCCCGTTGTTCTTGACGTAATCGACGAAACTCGACGCTGCCGTCTGTAAGGCCTGTATCTTGGTCGTCGACCCGCTCGACTCGTTCATGGACCCGGTGTTGTCGAGCACCAGCGCGATCTCGAAGGTCTTGGGTATCGGTGTCGTGCATTGCGCCGACGCCGACACCTTCGGCGAGACCACCTTGGTGAAGGCGGAAAACTGGGTGCCGGAGTTGACATGGGCCGAGAGCTTGATCTGCCGAGGGGTGGAGGTGGTGCCGGCGGTGAGGCCGACCTGATCCACGGCGAGGGTCGCCGAGTTCATGTAGCCGGTCTCCATCGTGTTGGCCTGCAACTGCAATTGAGCCTGCGTGATGGACTGTGGTGTCTGACAGAGGCTGAGCGCCGTAGCGTCCGTGGCGGCCTGCAACTTGACCTGTAGGCGCGTCGCAAGGCCAAAGTCGATCGCGACTCCGGTGAAGGCGAGCAACGGCAGACTCGCCAGTGCAAAGATGACGGCGACATTGCCGCCTTGCGCCGAAGGGAATCGCAGAAGGGATCGGGCCTTGGGCATGGTGTTTTTCCGGTCGCTTGGACAGGCGCGCTGCCGCGGTGTCACGGGCATTCCTTTCCGTCTGGCAGGATCACCTCGGACGTATTGGTGATGCTCTTGTAGGGTTGCCCGCCGCGCGTCGGCCACGGGAAGCTGACGTTCAGCATGATCGACCCGTTGATGCCGCGCACCAGCTTGACGAGCGAGGCGCCGATCATCGGCGTGTAGGGCATGCTGACTTCGGCCAGCACGTATCGGTTGCCGTCCACCCCGAAGCCAGCCGGGATCGGCAGGTCCGTGGCGATACCTTTGTGGCGCGCGGTAGCGTTGCTCGTCGCAACGCTCGAACAAACTCTCGGACTGAGAGGCGAGGCCAAATTATCCACTGCAAGCGCACTGACGACGATTTGAGCACCAGAGGCGACGAACGGTCGCAAGACGGCCGATGAGGACGCCAGGATGTCGTCCATGGTGGACGATCTGATTGGCTTCGCGCTGTCCTGGTCACCCTGCGAGGTGAGATCGGCCACCGTGCGGGCCAATTGGGTCACCTTGCGCCAGTTATCGATCGCATGGGCCATCTCGGCCATACCCGCGTAGAGCGTCAGCATGAGCGGAAGGATGAGAGCGAACTCGACCGCCGAGACGCCGTTGGCGCTGCGGCGAAACTCCGCGATCGTGCTCCGCGGAAAGCCGGATCGCCGCCATGGCGGGGTGAGCTTGTGTTTCATCCGCGGGCTCAGCAGCTCGACGCATTGCCGGAGCTATAGGGCTCCGTGCGGAATACCGCCGTCGACTGAAGCAGCTTAGAGCCGTCGGCAAAATTGGAGAGACCGGGGTTCAACAGCCCGAAGAACACCGGGAATTTGACGGCGGCCGTCGCGATCACGATCGAACCCGGCGTGGCGCAAGCGTAGTTCGTGCCGAAGCCCGAAGCCCAGTCCTTGGTGCTGGGGTCGATGATGGTCGTGGGGGTGTAGCCCGCGAAGGTCGACCCTAACCTCACATCGATCTTCACGCCCGAACAGTCGAACACCGTTGCGGTCGGAGCCGCCCCGGTGCCGCACATGTTGGCCTTCAAGGCCGCCAATAGCGTCGCCGTATTGGTTTGGCCGCTGTTGGCGGCCTGAAACTGGCCCGTGAACAAGGCCCGGGCCGTCTTCTGCAAGGCATAGTCGAGATCTTGACCTGCCCACATCATGAACGCCGTCTGGATGATGGCGCCGAGCAGGGCGAAGAAGGGGATGCAGACGAGTCCGAACTCTACAGCCGTGGCGCCCCGCCGGTCGGCCCAGAGCCGCTTCGCCCAGCGGCGGGGCAGCCGCGAGGCGCGAGGCAGATCGTGGAGCGGACTGGACACTTGGAATGACATCGTGACGCCATGGCCTTACGGAACATGGCGACGCTGCGCGGATTCTGTTTCGAAAGCGTTGTGTCCCGCAACTAAACACGACACTCTCAGTGTCACGGTGAACGAAACAATCCCGATCGACGAGTTCGAAACATCAATCGCCTGAATAGCTATCCGTCGTGGCGGGTGTAACGATCCTTTATCGCCGCGCTGTGGCGTGCAGCGCGATCCCCAGGTGCCGTCCGGCAGCAGAGACGAGCGTTGTCTCCTCCAGTGCGGCTCTTCCACCCAACGCCGCAATGGCGGACTTTGTGACCCGGTTGATCCGCGCCTTCCGTGACCGCCTCGGCACGCTGCGGAACCTGCCCCGGCTGTTCCACCTCGTCTGGCGGACGAGCCCCGGCCTCGCGCTGGCGACGCTGGGCTCGCACCCGCCGCGCGCCCTGCTGCCCACAACGACACCCTGTCTGGGCGGCTCATCGTCGACCCGGCGGCGGCCAGACGCCCCCCGTGGCCCGGCCCCGGGGGCTCGGCGACTGGATCGCGTCAGCGGAGGAAGGGTAGGCGGAGAAACGGCCGAGGGGCGCTGGCCGCCAACGATCTGCCCTTCACACCTCGCGCGGGTCGAGCGCGTCGCGCAAACCGTCGCCGAGAAGGTTGAAGCCCAGCACGGCGAGGAAGATGGCAATGCCGGGCGATATCGACATCCAGGGCGCCTGTTCGAGAAAGTTCTTGGCGGTGTTGAGCATGGAGCCCCAGGACGGGGCCGGCGGCTGCTGGCCGAGTCCGAGGAAGCTCAAGCTCGCCTCGGCGATGATGGCGCCGGCGATCGCCAGCGTGGCCTGCACCACGATGGGCGAGAGCGCGTTGGGCAGCACGTAGCGCAGGATGATCCAGCGGTCCGGCAGCCCGATGGCGCGGGCGCCCTCGATATAGTCCTCGGCCTTCACGGCCAGCACCTGGCCACGGGTGAGCCGGGCGAAGATCGGCATGGCCGAGAGTCCGATCGCGATCATGGCGTTGCCGAGGCTCGGGCCCAGGAAGGCGCCGAGCGCGATGGCCAGCACCAGGAATGGGCAGGACAGCAGCGCCTCGACGACGCGCGACAGCACGGCATCGCTCCAGCCGCCGAAGTAGCCCGCCACGAGCCCGATGGGCACCCCGAGTGCCAGCGCGATCGATACCGAGATGGAGCCCGCCAGGAGCGACGCCCGGGCGCCGAAGATCAGGCGGGACAGGATGTCCCGCCCGAGGTCGTCGGTGCCGAGCCAGTGGGCGGCCGAGGGCGCCTTGCGGATCAGGAGGAAGTTGGTCTTCAAGGGATCGAACGGCGCGACGAGCGGCGCCAGCACGGCCGCCGCGACGAACAGCACGACCACCACGGCGCCCGCCACCGCGGCGCGGTTGCGCAGGAAGGCCGCGATGGCGCGGTTGGGCGGGCGCCCGGCGGCCGCGGGTTCGATCACGATGGCGGTCATCCGCCGACCCTCATGCGCGGGTTGATCAGCACGTAGAGCACGTCGGCCAGGAGGTTCAGGAACACGAACGCGCAGGCCACGCAGAGCACCACGCCCTGCACCACGGCGTAGTCGCGCGTGAAGACGGCGTCGACGATGAGCTTGCCGAAGCCCGGAATGGTGAAGACCTGCTCGGTCAGCACGGCGCCGCCGATCAGTTCGCCGAACAGCAGCGTCGTCAAGGTGACGATCGGCACCAGCGCGTTGCGGAACGCGTGTTTCAGGATCACGGCCGGCGCGAGCAGGCCCTTGGCCCGGGCCGTGCGGATGTAGTCGGCCCTGAGCACCGCCAGCATGGCGCCTCGCGTGTGGCGCATCAGCGACGCCGCGAGCGCCGCGCCGATGACGAGCGACGGCATCAGCATGGTGCGCAAGTTCTGCAAAGGGTCCTCTCGGAGCGGCACGAAGCCCGAGGCCGGCAACCAGTGCAGCTTCACGGCGAACAGCAGGATCATCAGCACGCCGAGCCAGAACGGCGGCACCGAGATGCCCGACAGCGCCGCCACATTGGCCCCGAGGTCGATGGCGCTGCCCTTGCGCACGGCCGCCACCACGCCGGCCGGAATGCCGATCGCGAAGGCGATCAGCATGGCGAAGATCGCGAGTTCGATGGTGACCGGGAGCTTGGTTGCGATGAGCTGCGTGACGGGCTGGTCGGTCTTCAGCGAGAAGCCGAGGTCGCCGTGCAGCACGCCGCCGATCCAGCGGGCATATTGCACCGGCACGGGTTCATCGAGGTGGTACTTGTGGCGCAGGAACTGCAGGATCTCCGGGCTCCGTTCCTCGCCCGCCAGCGTCAGCACGGGATCGCCGGGCAGCAGCTTCTGCAGCGAGAAGGTGAAGACCGACACGAGCACCAGCGTCGGGACCGCGAGCAGCAGGCGCCGGCCGATGAAGCTCAGCATGGGAGGTGATCCGCGTCCGGAGTGTTCGCCCTTCTCCCGCGGAGCGGGAGAAGGTGGCCCGGCGCAGCCGGGTCGGAAGAGGGTGGAAGCGCCACCGTGGGAATGTCCCTCATCCGGCGCTGCGCGCCACCTTTTCCCGCCCCAGGGAGAAGGGAACGCGCGCCGAGGGCGCTCACCTGTCCAGCGTCACGTTCTGGAGCCGGATCATGCCGTCGGGATGCGGTACGAAACCGTGCAGCGCCTTGGCGGCGCCGAAGATATGCGGCTCGAAATCGAGATAGGTGATGGGCTTGTCGGTCTCGACGATCTTCATGGCGGCCGCGTATTTTGCCTTGCGCTCGGCCGGGTCGGTGACGCCGCGGGCGCCGTTGAGCAGCGCGTCCACCTCGGGATTGCAATATTTCATGTCGTTGAGGCCGCCGTGGCAGGTGACGAACTGGTGGATGTTGCCGTCCGGATCGACGCGACCCGACCAGGCCACCATCGTGGTCTGGAAGTTGCCGGACCCGTTCTGCGACAGCAGCGTGGCGAATTCCGTGGCCACGAGTTGAAGGTCGAAGCCCGCTTCCGCCGTCATGGCCTGGATCACCTGCCCGAGTTGCTGGGTGACGGGGTCGTTCGGCACCGTCATCTTGACGGTTACGGGCGTCGTCACGCCCGCGGCCTTGAGCAGCGCCTTGGCCTTGTCGACATCGCGGCCCGGTAGCGGCTCGTCGAGATGGTAGGGGCTGGCGGGCGCGAAGGGCTGACCGCCCGGCGTGTAGCGGCCCTCGTAGACGGCCTGGTTGAGGGCGTCGCGGTCGATGGCGAGGTCGAAGGCCTGGCGGACGCGCTTGTCCTGGCCTATCGGCGTCTTGGCGTTGTCCCCCGTGACGTTGAATTCGAGCGTCATGAACCCGAGGCCCGGCACCGACAGGACCTGGAGCTTCGGATCGGCCTGGGCGGCCTTCACGTCGGTGGCGGCCATGCGCTCGATCAGGTCGAGGCCGCCGCTCTGCAAATTGGCGAGCCGCACCGTCGTGTCGGGGATCGGCATGAAGGTGACGCGGTCGAAGTGATAGGCGCCGGCGTTCCAGTAGTTCGGAAATTTGTCCAGCACGATGCGGTCCTGGGCGACCCGCTCGGTGAACCTGTAGGGTCCCGAACAGACCGGGTTGGTCGTGACATTGCCGGTCGCCGAAGCCTTGGGGGCCAGCATCATGCCGGCGCGGTCGGTGAGCTGTGCCACCAGCGCCGCGTCGGGCTGCTTGAGGACGAGGTTCACGGTCATCGCATCCACGACATCGACGTGGTCGATCGACGCGATTTCGCTTTTGCGTAGCGACTCGGGCAGCGTGCGGTCGCGGTCGAGGTTGAACTTCACGGCTTCGGCGTCGAAGGGCTCGCCGTCGTGGAAGGTGACGCCGGAGCGCAGCTTCAGGGTCAGGACCTTGCTGTCCGGGCTCCAGGTCCAAGACAGGGCCAGTTGGGGGATGAACTTGAGGTCGGGCGTCGTGTCGATCAGCTTGTCGCAGAGCGACGCGAAGACGATGCGGCTGACGTAGGAGCGCGAACGGGCCGGATCGAGGAAGTCCGGGTCGTCCTGCAGGCCGATCTTGAGGCTGCTGGCCGCCGAAGCCGCCCCCGCGCCGAAGCAGCACACCGCCGCCAATGTGATCCCGATCCGCTTCATGGGTGGTCCTCCGCTCAAGTGATGTTGGCCGCCTCCGCGGCTTTGGCCGCATTCGCGGCGGTCTGCTGCGATCTCGCCTCGAACAGCGCGAGCCGTCGGGTGAACGCCGCCGAGGCGGGCGGCGTCACGATGGTGCCGGCACCGGCTCCGGCGATCTCGCGCCAGAAATGGCACGCGACCGAGCGTCCGCCCGGCGCGGTTTCCAATAGCGGCCGCGCCTCGCGGCAGAGCGGCCGGACGTGCGGGCATCGCGTATGGAACCGGCAGCCCGGCGGCGGGCGCGTGGCGCTCGGGATATCGCCTTCGATGGGCGCGCGTTCGCGCCTCCCCCGCGGGCTCGGAACCGGAACCGAGGACAGCAGCGCCTGGCTGTAGGGATGGAGCGGCTCTTCGAACAGGGCGTCGACGGGCGCCAGTTCGACGATCTGACCGAGATACATGACGGCCACGCGGTCGCTCATGTGGCGGATCACGGCGAGTCCGTGCGCCACCACCACGAGGGTGAGGCCAAACTGGGATCTGAGGTCTTCGAGCAGGTTGACGATCTGGGCCTGGACCGAGACGTCCAGGGCCGAGACGGGCTCGTCGCCCAGCAGGAGCTTCGGCGAGGAGGCGAGCGCCCGGGCGATGCCGATCCGCTGCCTCTGTCCCCCCGAGAACTCGTGTGGGAAGCGGGTGCCATGCTCGGCCTGTAGCCCCACGGTGCGGAGCAGCTCGGCAGCCTTGGCCTTGCGGTCGGGCCGTGTCAGGCCTTCGTGCAGCCAGATCGGCTCGCCCACGATGTCGGCGACGCTCATGCGCGGGTTCAGCGACGCGAAGGGGTCCTGGAAGACGATGCCGAGGTCGCGCCGCAGCGTCCGTGCTTCCGCCCTGGGCAGGGACGCGATGTTGCGGCCCTCGTAGAGGACGTCGCCGGCGGTGGGCGCGATGAGGTCGAGCAGCAGCCGGCCCAGGGTCGATTTTCCCGAACCGGACTCGCCCACCAGGGCCAGGGTCTCGCCGCGTTCGACCCGCAGCGACACGTCATCGACCGCCCTGACGACGCTCGGCGATCCGAACAGGCGGCGCCGTCCGGCGAAGTGCTTGGACAGCGCCGCGCCTTCGAGGATGGGTGGAAGCGCCGGGTTCACGCGACGGCTCCCTGGGCGACCGCCCCCTCGGCGGCGGCCCGCGCGGTTGCGCCCTCGAGCACCGAATCGAGCGGCGCATGCCAGCAGGCGGCGCGGTGGCCGGATCCATACTGGTCCAGTGCCGGGCGCTCGGCCGCGCAACGGGCATCGGCAAAAGGGCAGCGGGTCGCGAAGCGGCAACCCGGCGGCATGTCGGCCGGTAGCGGTACGGCGCCCGGGATCGTGGCGAGCCGGCCGTGGCGACGGCCGAGCGACGGCATCGAGCCCATGAGGCCGATCGTGTAGGGGTGCTGGGGATCGTCGAACAGCGCCTCGACGGGGCCGGATTCGACCACGCGGCCCGCATACATCACGGCGACGTCGTCGGCCACCTCGGCCACCACGCCGAGGTCGTGCGTGATCAGGATCATGGCGGTGCCGGTATCGGCCTGAAGGCGCGCCACCAGGGACAGGATCTGCGCCTGGATGGTCACGTCGAGCGCGGTCGTGGGTTCGTCGGCGACCAGGAGTTCGGGGTCGTTGGCGAGCGCCATGGCGATCATGGCGCGCTGGCGCATGCCGCCCGAAAGCTCGTGCGGATAGCTGGCGAGGCGCTCGGCCGCGGCGGGGATCCGCACAAGATCGAGCATCTCTCGTGCCCGGGCGCGCGCCTGCGCCCGCGTCGCCCCGCGGTGGCGCACCACGGTCTCGGCGATCTGGTCGCCGATCGTGAAGGCTGGGTTCAGCGACGTCATGGGTTCCTGGAAGACCATGGCGACGCGGTCGCCGCGGAGGTCCGCGCGAGCCCGGTCCGTCATGCCGAGAAGGTCGTTGCCGCCGAACGCCGAGGCACCGTCGTGGGCGACACCTGCGGCGGCCGCGAACATCGCCCTGCCCGAGACCTGCGCGGCCGGAGGGAGCAGGCCCATCAGGGCCAGCGACGTCACGCTCTTGCCGCAGCCCGACTCGCCCACGATGGCGAGAGTCCGCCCTCTGTCGACCGCGAACGAGACGTCGTCGACCACAGCGACCGGGGAGCCCTGGAACCGCACCGAGAGGTGCTCCACGGCCAGCACCGGGGCGCCTTCGGCCGCGTCGCAGGGGCCGCGCCGGAGTCCGGGCTCAGCCATCATCAACGGCTTCCCCGAGCGCAGCCCGCAGGGCCCCGATATGCTGTCGCATGATGCGGGCTGCCTCGGCACCGTCGCGCCGTGCGATGGCGGCCGCGATGGCGACATGCTGCGCGGCTCCGAGCGCGAGGCGTTCGGGCCTGCGTGCCTTGTCCCGATAGCACTGCCAAGCCGGGTCCTGCCGAATGCGGTCCACCATCTCGAACAGGTCAAGAAACAGGCGATTGCCGGCCGCCTCGGCGATGGCGCGATGGAAGGTGCCGTCCCACTCCTCCAGTGCCGACGCCGGTGTCGCCGAGGTCTGGGCGGCCGTGCGCCCGGCGAGACGCCGCATGAGCGCGACCTGCTCGCCCGAGGCGCGCCCGGCCGCGAGTTGCGCCAGGACCGGCTCGACCGAGAGCCGGACTTCCATGACTTCGAAGAAATTCGTCCGGGCCGCCATGCGGTGCAGGGTCGGCGCCACGACGGCCGGTGCAGGACCGGCAAACGTGCCCTTGCCTTGCCGCCGCCACACCCGACCTTCGGCCTCGAGTTCCGATAGCGCCTGGCGGATCGCGCGACGACTGACCCCGAAGCGGGTCGACAGATCCCGTTCTGGCGGCAGCGGCGAATCGGGCTTCGACGACAGATCGGCCAGCAGCATGCGGAGGCGTTCAGCCGCGCTGAAGTCCAGGTCCGCTGCGCACGATCGTGTCGACGTCATGACGTCGAACCTATTGAGATTGGTCCGAGGCGGCAATCACCTTTCTGGCCGCAAACTGGGTAAATGTTTTGCCGCGATATGATTCACGGCACAGGGATTGAGATTTGTGCCGAGACTATCGGCACCGCCGATCGAGGCACGGGGGACGCTCCGACATTCCGGCCGTGGACGGCCCTCCGGCGAACGCCAGTCAAACGAAGCCGGCGCGTTCGAGAAACAGCCGGTTGGCGATCGGTTGCACGCCCACCAGGGCTGCCGTGTCGCATGAAGGCCGGCCTGTCGATCCTGCCGCTGACCAGTTCGTCGATCAGGTCGTTCTCGACCGGGCCGAGCCGACCCCGGAGCGGGCTCTAGCGATTGGGCAGCCTGGTCACGGTTCGCCTCTCTCTGACGAAGGTCGGACCGCACCGTCGATCGTGGTCGTGGCGCCTGCCGGGGGCAGGAAGCAGCCCTCATACACGACGCGCCAGCACGTCCAACCGTCGCCGCGAGGCCCGCCGGCGGATCTGACCCGGAGGACCGGGTCAGATCCGGAGCAAACGCGATCGCGTGGCGAGCCCGCCGCGCCACACATAGAGGGCCAGCAATGGCTCGCGCCCCGTCCGCATGGCGTGCTGGATCCAGGACGGGTGATGGATCGGCGTGCCGGGGCGGCGCTCGGCATAGGGGTCCCGGCCACGCTTCCACAACGCGCAGCCGGCGAGCGGCAGGTACAATTCCTCCGCCTCATGGGCGTGGGCCGGATAGTGCGTGTCGGGGCCGAGCATCAGCACGCCGCAGGCAATCGTCTCGCTTGGGATCGGCCCACGGAGCCCGACCAGTTCGGTCCAGCCGTAACGGTCGAGGAAGCTCGCGCCGACATCGGCGGCCGTGTAGGTCTGGTTCCACGCCAGCGCGCCGGCGTCGGCCACTATGGCCTCGACCAGGCCATGGGTGGCGGATGTCGCGCAGAGCGGCGCACCGTCGAGCCACTCGAGCACCGGAAGGCGCCGCGGCGCGACGGGCCGCGTCGCAACGAGATCCGGCCAGCCTCGGCCGAACACTCGCGCCGCCGCGATGCCGTCGAGCAGGCCGCGGGCCGCGACCGCCAGGCCTTCAGCCACCGAGGCGCCGCCGGGGCTGCGCTCCACGGTCACGCGGTGCGACGTCCCGATAGGCCAGGCCTGCGCTCACGTTCCGTCACGGCAGCGGCTTCCTGTACTGGACGAAGCCCGAGCGCTCGGCGACGCGATCGTAGAGCGCCATGGCGTCGGTATTGGTCTCGTGCGTTAGCCAGTAGACGCGCGAGCAGCCGGCCGCGCGAGCAGCCGCGTAGACGTGCTCGACCAAGGCTCTGCCCAGGCCTCGGCCGCGTGCTGCCGGGGCGACGATAAGGTCTTGCAGGTAGCAGTAATCGCCGACCGTCCAGGTGGACCGATGACGAACGTGATGCACCAGCCCGACCGCATCCTCTCCGTCCCAGGCCAGCGCACCGCTGATCGGCTCCGCAGGGTCGAGCAACCGGTTCCAGGTCGCGGCCGAGACCTGGTCCGGGATCGTGACCTTGTAGAAGTCCTGGTAGGCGCGCCACAGCGGGAGCCAGGCGCCATGATGGCCGCGGTCCAACGGCAGGATGCTCACGACGCCGTCGCTCCGTCGCATCGATTCACCTCGCACCATGGATCCCCGACAGCCTCTTCGTGGGACGGGCGCGGTCGACCATCGCCCGTGAGAATGCCCCCGTCGAGGCTGTCCTTAAAGGCTGTTCGACAGGCTTGACAAGCGCGGTCCACGCCATCCGGACGACCCACTGATTGGAGTGGCCGTCGATGGGAGCGTTGCTGCCGAAAATCGCCGCCGTCGAACATGCACGCGAGTTCACCCCGATGGGCGGGTGGCGAAGCGACCAGTGCCGTCCGTCGCATCCGCGAGCTCGCCAGGCGATCGGCCTGTCGCGCATGCCGCGCCGGGTGAACTGCGCTCAGCACCGCGCGAATCGACGGCCGACGAGCTTGGGCGCCCCTGCCCCTACGCCGCCTGGGCGCGAGCCTCCTGCTTCTTGTCGTCGATCTCGTGGGCGATCCGGCGCTCCAACAGGGCCAGGACGGCCGCTTCTTCGGGCTTCAACTGCGGCAGGTTCTCGCGCAGTTCGGTGTCGACCTCCTGCTTGATTTCCAGGAGCAGTTCGCCCGACATGTAGGAATTGACGATCGTCGGATGCACATAGCACTTCCGGCAGATGGTGGCGGTGTTGCCGAGCCGCGCCGAGACACGCTCGATCGCGGCCCGCACGTTCTTCTTGGCTTTCGCCTCGGTATCGATGGCGCCGAACTCGCTCAACGCCAGCGCGGCCAGCACCGTGCCGGCCCAGGTGCGGAAGTCCTTGGCCGTGATGTCGCGCCCGGTGATCTCGCGCAGGTAGTCGTTGACATCGTGCGACGTCACGCCATGGCGCTGGCCCTCGTGATCGACGTATTGAAACAGCTGCTGCCCCGGCAGGTCGTGGCAAGCCTTGACAATCTTGGCGACGCGCCTGTCGTGGAGCTTGAGTTTCCAGACCTTGTTGCTCTTACCCTTGAACTCGAAACGCAGATCCGCCCCGTGCACGTCGACATGCGGGCCGCGCAACGTCGTGAGTCCGTAGGACTCGTTTTGCTTGGCGTAATCCTCGTTGCCCACGCGGATCAGGGTGGTCTCGAGCAGATAGACCACCGTGGCCAGCACCTTGTTCCGGACGAGCCCCTGCAGCGCCATGTGCTGCTTCACGGTGGCCCGGATGATCGGGAGGGCCTCGGCGAAGGCCGTCACGTGCTCGTATTTGGCACCGTCGCGAACCTCGCGGAACGCCTGGTGGTAGCGGTACTGCTTCCGGCCCTTAGCGTCGCGGCCGGTCGCCTGGATGTGGCCCCGCGGATCGGGACAGATCCAGACGTCGGTATAGGCCGGCGGTATGGCGAGCTTGCGGATGCGCGCGATCTCGGCCAAGTCCTTCACGGCCGAGCCGTCGGGCTTGCGGAAGGACCAGCCTTTGCCGGCCCTCCGACGGGTGATGCCGGGCTCGTCGTCGTGCACGTAGACAAGGCCGGCTCCTTCCGCGGCGTCCTGCGGATCGACGATCTCGTGGACAGCTTCCTCATCGCCCGCCCTGACGGTCTTCAGCATCGTTGGCAACCTCCGGACTCTGGAATGCCAAGCGTGCGCGACCTGTTCCTGCCGCGCGATGACGCAGGCAGGGCATGGTGAACCGCTGGACTGCTCAGCCCTGCCCGGCTGTCGACGGCGGATCGTCGGCGAGCCGGTACGAGCCCGACAGGCGCGGCTCCAGGCGCGGAATGGCGTGACGAACGGTGGCTCGGCCGCGCAGCATGACCGGGCGATAGAGCTGCTTCGTGGCTTCGACCAGATGGACTCCGGCCCCCGGCAGCGCCATGCGCTTGCCGGTGCGCTCGAAGAACGGCGCCAGGCGCAGGAAGGGGCGGTGCTCGAAGGGCGGCACGTAAAGGGCCTCGCCGAAGCGCTCGGGCGAGAACAGCGTTTCGCGCAGCAGCGCCGCGATCTGCCGCTTGGAGAAGGGCTGGCCGTAGCCGAAAGGCGTGGTGTCGACGCGGGCCCAGAAGCCGCGCCGGTTGCACGCCACCGCGATCATGCGGCCGCCCGGCGTCAGCACGCGCCAGACCTCGGCCAACACTTCGCGCGGGTGTTCGGTCGGCTCCAGCATGTGGACCATCAGCACGCGATCGATCGAGCCGTCGGGCAGCGGGAGCTGCCCGCCCTCGACGAGTGCCGTCGCCGAGGTGCCGCCCGGCGGCCAATGGACGATGCCCTGCTCGGCCGGCATCAGGCCGATGACCCGCACGGCCTCCTCGCGAAAGGGTTCGAGATAGGGAATGGCGTAGCCGAGCCCCGCCACTGCGAGCCCGCCGGTGTCGTGCCACCAGCACCGGACGATCCGCGCGATCGACCGCTGGGCGATGCGGCCGAGCGGCGATGCGTAGAAGGCACGGAGGTCGACGACATCGATCGGCATGGACGCTCCCTCGCATGTCTCGGCCGGGACGCGAAGCAAGGTGCCGGTCGCAAGCCTGAACAATAGGAAACAATACCTGGGCGGGGCGTAAACTTTGTTTCGCGCGCAGCCTTTACAAGGCGGCAATCCAGCTTAAACGTGACGACAGTTGGGCAAGCCGACATGAGGATGGAAGCCATGCGGGCTAAGGGTTTACTGGTCGCGACGACGATGTCCCTCGGCCTCGGTATCTGGGCCGGCGGCGCGCGTGCGGCCGTGAACATTGAGGTCGACCTCGCGAGCCAGACCATGCATGTCATGTCCGGCAACGGCCAAAGCTACGACTGGCCGGTGTCGACGGCCCGACAGGGTTTCGTGACGCCGCGCGGGCGTTACGGTGTGCAGAGCCTCCAGGCCATGCATTACTCGCGCAAGTACCACGATTCGCCGATGCCCCATTCCATCTTCTTCAAGGGCGGCTACGCGATCCACGGCACCTATGAAACGGGTTCGCTCGGCGCTGCCGCGTCGCACGGCTGCGTACGGCTGTCGCCCGACCACGCGGCCGAACTCTACGGGATGGTGCGGGCCGAGGGCGCCAGCATCAGCATCGTCGGCAGCCCGGCGCGCGAGATCCGGGTTGCCCGTCGCGGCGACGACGCCCGCGTGGCGAGTTCTGGTCACCGCCGGAACGACCGCTCCGACGCCTACGCGCGTCGGCGGCAGACGGACGAGAACCCGCTGGCCTATGCGCCGCTCGCTCCGACCTACGACGACTGGATGCAGGATCCGTTCGACGCGTTGTAAGCCGAAGGCCCGTGGAGGCGCCTTCGCCCGATTCCTGTGTCGGCTAGGTTCCTCAGCCTCGCGCCGTCCGCCTGATCGCCGTTAACGTCGTCGCGGGCGTGATGATGTCGGGATCGACCGTCACGTGGATGATGGCGGGTTTGCCCGACGCCAATGCCCGCTCGAAGGCCGGCGCGAAATCCGCCGTCCGCCTCACCGTCTCCCCGTGCCCGCCGAAGGCTCGGGCATAAGCCGCGAAATCGGGGTTGGCGAGCGCCGTGCCACTGACCCGGCCGGGGTATTCCCGCTCCTGATGCATCCGGATCGTGCCGTACATGCCGTTGTCCACCACCACGACGATCACGGCGAGCCCGTATTGCACCGCGGTTGCGAAGTCCTGGCCGCTCATCAGGAAGCAGCCGTCGCCCGCCAGGGCCACGACCACCCGCGACGGATCGAGCCGCTTGGCCCCGATCGCGGCCGGCACGCCGTAGCCCATCGACCCCGAGGTCGGCGCGAGCTGCGTGCCCCATTGGCGGAACCGGTAGAACCGACCCGGCCAGATGGCGTAATTGCCGGCGCCGTTGGCCAGGATGGCGTCGGGCGGCAGCCGTTCGCGCAGCCAGCACACGACATGGCCCATGTCGACGAACTCCCGCTCGGCCGCGCCCGCGGCGACGGCCGGCGTTTCGGTCCAGGTCAGGTAGTCGGCCCGGGCCTCGGCGCAGCGCGCGCGACACGGAACGTCATTCGGCGGTTGCAAGGCCTCAAGCGATGCCGCGAAGGTGCGCGGCGCCGCGTGGATGCCGAGGACGGGATGGTAGACGCGGCCGATCTCGCCCGCGTCGGCGTGGACATGCACCAGCGCCTGGCGCGGCACCGGAATGTCGAGGAGCGTGTAGCCCTGCGACGGCATCTCGGCCATGCGGCCCCCGACCAGCAGGACGAGGTCGGCCGCGGCGATACGAGCCTTCAGCTTCGGGTTGGGGCCGATGCCGATCTCGCCCGCATAATTGGCGTGGCTCGCGTCGAAGAGCCCGGCGCGACGGAACGAGGTCGCGACCGGGAGAGCGAAGCGCTCGGCGAAACGCGCCACCGCGGCGGCCGCCTGTGCGGTCCAGCCGCCGCCGCCCAGCACCATGACGGGCCGCTCGGCCGACCAGAGCAGCTTCTGCAGCTCCGCCATCTGGGGCAGCCCCGGCCAGGGCAGCGCGGGCTCGACGCGCTGCGCATCCGCCGCGCTCGCCACCTCGGTCAGCACGTCCTCGGGCAGTGCGATCACGACGGGACCCGGGCGGCCCTGGAGCGCGACGTGGAAGGCGCGCGACAGGATCTCCGGGATGCGGCGGGGATCGTCGACTTCCACGACCCATTTGGCGACCGAGCCGAAGACGGCCCGGTAGTCCATCTCCTGGAAGGCGCCGCGGCCTCGCATGCCGCGCTCGATCTGGCCGACGAAGAGGACGAGCGGCACCGAATCGTGTTCGGCGATATGGAGGCCGGCCGCCGCATTGGTGGCGCCGGGGCCGCGCGTCACCATGCAGATGCCGGGCCGGTTGGTGAGGCGCGCCGATGCATCGGCCATCATGGCGGCGCCGGCCTCGTGACGGCAGACCGTGAGCGCAATCGGGGCATCGTGCAGCGCGTCGAGCACCGCGAGATAGCTCTCGCCCGGCACGCAGAACACGTGTTCGACGCCCTGGGCCACGAGGCCCTCGACCAGGATGCGGCCGCCCGTGCGCGGCGCGTGAGACTGTTGCGTCATGGTTCTCCTCCGCCGCCACCCCAGGCGGGGTCGGCCAGGATCTCGGCCCCGTGCTGATTGAGCCCCGGCGCGGGGCGCGGGCTCGCCTGCGGCACGCCGTCGATGAGGATCGGCGACCGGACGCCGGGCGTCGCACCGCCCGCGGCCGCGGGATTGTCGAGCGATAGCGCCATGCCGCGCGCCCGCACCTGCGGATCGGCGAAGACCTGCGCCACGCTGTTGATGGGTCCCGCCGGTACGTGGGCGGCATCGAGGAGTGCCATGAGATCGTCGCGCCGCCATGGCGACGTCAGCCCCTGGAGTCGGGCCGTCAGCGCGTCCCGGTTGGCCACCCGGTCCTTGTTGACGAGGTAGTCGGGATCGGCCGCGAGCCCCGGCGCCTGCAGGATCTCGCAGAGCCTGCGGAACTGCCCGTCGTTGCCGGTCGCGATGATGATGTGGCCGTCCGCCACCGGGAACACGTCATACGGCACGAGGACGGGGTGCGCATTGCCGAGTCGCCGCCCGTCCTGCCCAGAGACCAGGAAGTTCGTCGCCTGGAAGCTCAGCATCGCCACCTGGCTGTCGAGCAGCGCGCAGTCGATCCAGGCCCCCTCCCCCGTGGCGGCCCGGCGGATCAGGGCCGCCTGGATAGCGTTGGCGGCATAGAGCCCGGTGAAGAGATCCGCGATGGCCATGCCGGACTTCGTCGGAGCGCCGTCCGGCTCGCCCGTGATCGACATGGCGCCGCCCATCCCCTGGATCAGGAAATCGTAGCCGGCCCGGGCCGCGTAGGGTCCGTCCTGCCCGAAGCCCGAGATCGAGCAGACCACGAGGCGCGGGTTCAGCGCCAGCAGAGACTCGGGGTCGAGGCGGTGGCGCTCGAGGCCGCCGACCTTGAAGTTCTCGATGACGACGTCGGCGCGGGCCGCGAGGCGCCGGACCAGGGCGCGACCCTCGGCGGTCTCGAAATCGGCCGCGATGCAGCGCTTGCCGCGGTTGCAGCTGTGGAAATAGGCGGCGCCGAGGTCGCCCGCCTCGCCGCCGTCCCTGGCAGCGACGAAGGGCGGTCCCCACTGGCGCGTGTCGTCGCCGCTGCCGGCGCGCTCCACCTTGACCACGTCGGCGCCGAGATCCGCCAGCAACTGCCCGCACCATGGCCCGGCCAGGATACGGGCCAGTTCGAGGACCCGGATGCCGTCGAGGGGTGGTGCGGAAGTAGGAATGGACATGGGATGGCTTCGGCCGAAAGCACCGGCTTACGGCGCGCGGGCGTCCGGATCAACCGGCCCGACGCCGCCGAGCCCGGGTCCCCGCCTCCGACAGTAGCTTATCGCGGAAACCGCCGGTTTCACTTAAACAGGTCAGAGTGGGTGCCGGTGCGGACGAAGGTCACGCCGCCGTCTTCCTTCAGTTCGTAAACGAGAGAAGGAAGTCGCCACCCACATGGCATTCGCGGCAGCCGTCCCACTCGCCCTTAAGCTCATGGTCGAGCCACTCCGCTCCAAGAGGTGCGTCGTTCGCGACAATCAAGGTCATCACCTCTTTGAGGCGATGCATATCGAGCTTACCGGCTCTATTCAGTCGATCCCAATCCTTGGTAAAAGTTTTATCGAAATCACATTTACGTGGAAGGTTAGCCCTTCGCTCCTTCGATGTCTTTTTCAATGTGATGTAAAAACATTCTCTCGTATCTCAAATGAGAGACGACGGAAAGGGTTTCGATGAGGCCTCGGGTGAGCCGGGCTTCATCGTGTCGGCCCCGAGATTCCCCGGCAATTGCGTCCGGATCAACTGCGCCGACGCCCTCGACCCCCTCTTCACCGCCGCCGCAGGATCATCGGCATGCCGCCGCGCGAGCGCAGCGCCACGCGCTGCACCGGCATGACCTCGTGGCCCGGCGCCAGCGTCAGGCGCACGTGGCGCATCGCCGTGGCCAGCACGATCACGGCCTCCTGGATCGCGAAGGAGGCCGCGATGCAGATCCGCGGCCCGGCCCCGAACGGCAGGTAGGCGAAACGGTCGATGCCGCCCCGGTTCTCGGGCAGGAAGCGCTCCGGCACGAAATGGTCGGGCGCGTCCCACAGCAGCTTGTGGCGATGCAGCACGTAGGGCGACACCACCACCATGGTGCCGGCCTTGATCCTGGTCCGGCCGAGCGTGTCGGGGCCGATCGCCTCGCGCGAGATGGAGGCGGCTGGCGGGTAGAGCCGCATGGCCTCGTCGAGCACGGCCCGCGTCCAAACGAAGTCGTCGACGCGCGCCGGGTCGACGCGGCCGTCCGGCATCAGGAGGTCGACCTCGCGTTCCACGGCCTCGCGCGCCTGCGGGTGCTGCGACAGGAGGAACAACGCCCAGGTCAGGGCATTCGAGGTCGTCTCGTGTCCGGCGATCAGGAAGGTGACGAGGTTGGCCTTGATGTCGAGGTCGCTCAGGCCCTCTCCGGTCTCGGGATCGCGCGCCTCCATGAGCAGGGTGAGGAGGTCGCGCGGCGCCGTCGCGGGGTCGTCGGCGATCGCGGCCCGGCGCTTGGCCAGCATGGCGTCCACCTCCTCTTCGAAGTAGCGCAGCACGGGTTTCGTCTGCAGGCGGGCGAGGCGCGGCACCCAATCGGGCATGTCGAGAATGTCGAGCGGGTCGATCTTGCCGACCGATTCGAGATAGCGCGACACTGCCCGCGCGAAGCGGTCTTCCGGGCCGTTCATGGGCTCGGAAAAGATGGTGCGCCCCAGCACCCGCAGGGTCACGCGCGCCATCTCGGTCGAGACATCGATGCGGCGCCCGTCGCGCAGCCGCGACCACCGCTCGGCCAGTTCGTCGGCCACCGCCACCATGCTGTCCCTGAAGCCCGCGACGTGGCGGGGCGAGAACAGCGGCGCCAGCGCGCGGCGCTGAGCGCGCCAGTCGGCCCCCTCGGCCAGCAGGAGACCGGTGCCGAGACCCCCGCCGAGCATGCGCCTCTGCAGATCGCCCTTGCCGTAATTGGCGGCATTCTCGACCAGCACATGGCGGATCACCTCGGGGTCGCTGACCACGGCGACGCGGCCCAGCACGCTCTTGCCGTAGACGATCAGGTGCTCGAAATGGTACCGCGTCCAGGTCGCGACGGGGTTCGACCGCAGGCCCCACAATAGTTCGAGCGTGCCGGGCGGCGTCTCCAGGGGCACCGGCGCCGGAGCCCGCGCGCCGCGAATGTCGGCCGAGACCGGCCGAGGTGCGGCGCGAATCGGTTCTTCGAAGACGAGGCTCATGGGACGGATCCGCGGTGTCGACCCGACGGAAATGGGCGCGCGCCCCCGGCGCGGCAACCCGGACAAAGTGACCGACGGCGCGCGGCGGCGGCTTCGTCGGGGAACACGCCGTCAAGCCTGTGCCGGGAAACACCCGCGGCTTGCTCGTCGGTCGGCGCTGCGGCGGGCTGGTTCCGGGTGGGATGCGGTCGTTCGCCCAGTGCAGGGCTTGAGAGACCACGCGGAAGGGCTCGACCGTGGAGCGCTTGCGACGCCACGGAATATCGTCTCTAGTCCGCGCTGAGCCGCGGCGAGTCGATTCCCGCGACCGGGGGGAACAGCTCATGCATCGTCGCAACCTGCTCGCGGGCGCCGGCAGTTTCGCCGCGTGGGCTGCCATTCCCGCTGCCGCCCGGGCCGCGGCTGACGAGAAGACGCACATCGTGCTCTGGCACGCGATGTCGGCCGCCAACGGGGAAGAGGTCAATCGGCTGACGCGCGACTTCAACGCCAGTCAGTCCGAAGTCGTCCTCGAGTCCGTGTTCAAGGGCACCTATCCGGACACGCTGACGGCGGCGATCGCCGCTTACCGGGCCGGCCAGGCACCGCATATCGTCCAGGTGTTCGAGGTCGGCACCGGAACGATGCTTCAGGCAGGGCCGGCGATCAAGCCGGTCTGGCAACTGGCGAAGGAGACCGGGCTCGCCCTCGATCCGAAAGCCTACATTCCGGGCGTGCGCGGCTACTACAGCCTGCCCAACGGCGATCTCGCCTCGATGCCGTTCAACTCGTCGACGGCCATCATGTGGTACAACAAGGACGCCTTCGAGAAGGCCGGGCTCGATCCCGACAAGCCCCCGCTGGTCTGGAGCGACTTCATCAAGATCGCGCAGGCGCTGGCCTCCAAGGCCCCCACGCCGATCGCCAGCACCTCGGCGTGGATGACCTGGATCCAGCTCGAAGAGTTCGCGGCGATTCACGACCTCCCTTATGCGACCGCGGCCGACGGCTACGACGGGCTCGATGCCAAGCTGGTGATCAATACGAAGCCGTTCGTCGATCAATTTCAGCGTTTCATCGACATGTCGAAGAACGGGTCCTTCAAATACACCGGCCGCGACACGGCCCCAGATGCGGCCTTCTACTCCGGACAGGCCGCCATCGGTTTCGGCTCCTCTTCGGGCCGCGCCGACATCGTCAAGAACGCGCAGTTCCGCTACGCGGAGGCCTTGCTGCCGTATGAACCGGCGATCAATCCCAAGCCGAACAACTCGATCATCGGAGGGGCAAGTCTGTGGACCCTGACGGCGCCGAAGCGAACCGAGGCCGAATACAGGGCCGTGGCCAAGTTCTTCCAGTTCATCGGCCAGCCCGAACAGGTCGCGCTCTACGCACAGCACACGGGCTATGTGCCGGTGACGACGGCCGGCTATGACCTCACGCAGCAGCAGGGCTACTACGCGAAGAACCCCGGTGCCGACCTGCCGGTGCAGCAGCTCAGCCGCGGTGAGTTGACGCAGAACTCGCGCGGGCTGCGGCTCGGTCGCCTCCCCGAGATCCGCACCGTCATCTACGAGGAGATCGAGAAGGCGCTGCAAGGCCAGCAAACGTCCCAGCAGGCGTTGGACAGTGCCGTCGAGCGCGGCAACCGCGTGCTGCGCGACTTCCAGAAGTCTGCGCGAGGATGAGCGGGCGGGTCGCATAGAGCGGCTAGATCCGTGGAACGCCGCACGCTGTTTCCGGGGCGACTGCTGCCCGCCCTTTTGATCCTGCCACAGCTGCTCCTGACATTCGTGTTCTTCCTCTGGCCCGCGGGCCAGGCGATCTGGTCCAGCGCGAGGCGCGAGGATGCGTTCGGCACCACCACGGAATTCGTAGGATTCGATAATTTCGCCGATCTGTTCGCCGATCCGCTCTATGTCGCGGCCATCGAGCGCACATTGTTGTTCTGCGTGTGCGTCGCCGGCCTGTCGATGGTGACCGCATTGCTCCTGGCGGTCTTCGCCGACAACGAGATCCGCGGTCGTGCCTTCTATCGAACGATGCTGATCTGGCCCTACGCGGTCGCGCCCGCCATGGCGGCGGTGCTGTGGGTGCTGATGCTCCATCCGCAGATCGGCCTCGTCGGCGCGTGGCTGAACAGGGTCGGCCTGTCCTGGGACTACAAGGTGGACGGCACGGAGGCCATGGTCATGGTGATCCTGGCCAGTGCCTGGAAACAGGTCAGCTACAATTTCATCTTCTTCGTCGCCGGGCTCCAGGCGATCCCGAAAACGGTCGTCGAGGCGGCGCGCATGGACGGGAGTCGGGGCTTCTATCGTTTCCGCACCATCGTGCTGCCGCTGCTGATGCCGACCGTCTTCTTTCTTCTGGTCGTCGACCTCGTCTATGCTGCGTTCGACACCTTCGCCACGGTCTTTGCCCTGACCGGCGGAGGTCCCGGCCAGTCGACCCAGACCCTGGTGCTGAAAGTGTATCTCGACGGGGTGGTCAACGCCAACATCGGCTCCTCCTCGGCCCAGTCTGTGGTGCTGATGCTCGGCGTCGTCGCATTGTCGGCTCTCCAGTTCCGCTTCCTCGGGCGGAAGACCGTTCCGTGATGGGGACCGACATGGATCTAGGCACATGACGGGGCGATGGCTGCCGCATGCCGTCCTCATCCCGGCGCTGGTCCTCTTCGCCCTGCCGATCTGGATCGCCATCGTGGGCTCCACGCAGGACTCGTCCGCTATCGCCCGCGGCCAGATCTCGCTTCTCCCCCGCCTGTCGGGCTTCGGCGTCTATGCCGACGTGCTGCGCAACGGCTCGGCCGGGGCAGGACCCGTCTGGCACGAACTCCTGATTTCGGCCGCGATGGCCTTCACCATCGCGATCGGCAAGATCGCCATCTCGATTCCGTCGGCCTACGCGGTGACCTTCTTCCGTTTCCCGTTCCGCATGACGGCTTTTTGGCTGATCTTCCTCACCCTGATGCTGCCGGTGGAAGTGCGGCTCATCCCCACCTTCCAGGTCATGTCCTCCCTCGACCTCATCAACAGCTTCGCAGGGCTGACGGTGCCGCTGATCGCCTCGGCGACCGCGACGCTGCTGTTCCGCCAGACCTTCCTGATGCTGCCGGACGAACTGGTGGAGGCAGCCCGGATGGACGGGGCCGGGCCGCTGCGCTTCCTGCGCGACATCGTCATCCCGGTCTCGGGCGCCAACATCGCGGCCCTGTTCGTGATTCTCTTCGTCTACGGCTGGAACCAGTATCTCTGGCCGCTCCTCGTCGCCACCGATCCCGGTCTCGACACCGTCGTGATCGGCATCGTCAAGATGATCGGCGTGGATACCGCCACCGAATGGAACAAGGTCATGGCGACGGCCGTCCTGGCACTGCTCCCGCCCGTGGCCGTGGTGCTCGTCATGCAGCGCTGGTTCATCAAGGGCCTGACGGAAGGGGACAAGTGATGGCCGGCCTGACCCTCGAGGGGCTGCGCAAGAGCTTCGGCGGGACGGAGATCCTCAAGGGCATCGACCTGACCCTGGCGGACGGCGAGATGCTGGTCATCGTCGGCGCTTCCGGCTGCGGCAAGTCCACGCTGCTGCGCCTGGTGGCGGGGCTCGAGACGCCGACCGCAGGCCGCATCGTGCTCGACGGCCGCGACGTCACCCGCGTCGATCCTGCGGCCCGCGACATCGCGATGGTGTTCCAGAACTACGCCCTCTACCCCCACATGAACGTCTTCGACAACATGGCCTATGGCCTCCGGATTCGTGGACTGTCCCGGGACGACGTCCGCTCACGGGTCGACAAGGCGGCGCTGCTGCTCGGCTTGGAAGCGCTTCTGGCCCGCAAGCCGCGCCAGCTCTCCGGAGGGCAGCGGCAGCGGGTCGCCATGGGACGGGCCATCGTGCGCGACCCGAAGCTGTTTCTGTTCGACGAGCCGCTGTCCAACCTCGACGCGAAGCTCCGCCTCCAGATGCGGGGCGAGATCCGCCGCCTGCAGCGTCGGCTCCGGGTGACCAGCCTCTACGTGACCCACGATCAGGTCGAGGCCATGACCCTCGGCGACCGCCTGCTCGTCATGCACCTCGGCGTACCGGTCCAACTGGCGACGCCGACCGAAATCTTCGAGCGTCCGGCCAACACCTACGTGGCGGGCTTCATCGGTTCGCCGGCCATGAACCTGCTGCCCGGGGTTCTGGGCCGAAACGGGTCGGCGGTGGTGATCGATGGCGCCGAGGTGGGCCTCGCCGGCCGGCGTTTCGCCGCACTCGACGGTCATCCCATCACCGTGGGCATCCGTCCGGAGCATGTCGTGCTAAACCCATCCGGCACCGAGTGGCCGGTCGAACTCATCGAGCTTCTCGGCTCCGAGATGCTGGTGCATGCCGGCCTGCCGGGTGGGGCATCGCTGACGGTCAAGCTCGCGAACGGTCCCACGGTCCGCGACACCGTCTGCGTCTCCTTCCCGCCTCACCATCTTCACGTCTTTGACCGCGGAACGGGCCTGCGTCTCGACGTCGTCGCGGCCGACGCTCTTTCGCCTCCGTAGGCCAGCCCCAAGTCCTGCGCCGCTTGGCCTCTCCCTACACCCCGTCGCCCCGCACATCGTAGCGCTTCTGCGCCGCCTCGATCTCGGGGTGATGCTGCCGCGCCCAGGCGCCGAGGGCTTCGACGGGGGTCCACAGCGAGCGGCCGAGGTCGGTGAGCGCATAATCCACCCGCAGCGGCACCGTGGGCGTGACCGTGCGGGTCACGAGGCCGTCGCGCTCGAGGCCCCGCAGCGTCAGGCTGAGCATGCGCTGGGAGATACCGCCCACCATGCGCTTCAATTCGCTGAAACGTTTCGGCCCGTCACCGAGCAGCATGACGATCAGCACGCTCCATTTGTCGCCGACGCGCGCCAGGACGGGCGCTACGGCCCGGCACTCCTGGCTGGCGTGAGAGGCCGGAGAAGGTGTCGAGACCCGGAAAACGGGACCAGTCGCGGTATCATGGCTGTGATCTGGTTCCACCGATGTGCCTCCTTGCGGGCCTCGACCAAGTCACTCATACAGCCTAGGTAACGATCCGTAACTATCAGGCTGTCCATGAAGCTCCTCCATATCGACTCCAGCATCCTCGGTGAAAACTCCGTCAGCCGCACCATCTCGGCCGCCGTCGTGAGCCGCCTCAAGGGCGAGGTTCCGGGGCTGGAGGTGCGATATCACGATCTCGCCTCTGCACCGCTCCCGCATTTGTCCGGCGCCTATCTGGCCGGGCAGAGCGCCGACGTGAAGCACGACCAGGCCTTGCAGGAGGATCTGGCGCTCGGCGGCAAGGTGCTCGACGAGTTCCTGGCCGCCGACATCGTCGTGATCGGCGTGCCCATGTACAATTTCGGCATCCCGAGCCAGCTCAAGGCCTGGATCGACCGCATCCTCTGGCCGGCAAGACGTTCCGCTACACCGCGAGCGGCGCCGAGGGGCTCGTCCACGGCAAGCGGGTGATCCTGGCCGTGTCGCGCGGCGGGTTCTACGGCGCCGGCACCCCGGCGGCGGTCGCCGAGCACCAGGAATCACACCTTCGCGCCTTGTTCGGCTTCATCGGGATCAAAGATCTCGAGGTGGTCCGGGCCGAGGGCATCGCCCATGGTCCCGAGCAGCGCGAAACCTCCTTGAAGGCGGCCCTCGGCGAAGCCGGCGCCCTGCAGGCCGCTTAAGCGGACCAGCGGCGCCGAGACCGCTTCGCCACGAATCGAAAACCCCGAGCCGCGAGGCCCGGGGTTTTTGTTTCAGCGGCATCGTCTTGCGCTCAGGCCCGCGGCTTCGGCTCCATCAGCGGAGCCGCAGCAGCATCGGCCGTGCCGCTCGTGTCTTTCACGCCCGCCCAGATCCGGCGTTTCATGAGGAACAGGAGAGAGGCGAAGATGGCCAGGAAGATCACGGCCTTGAAGCCTGTCTGCTTGCGCTGGGCGAGCTTCGGTTCGGACATCCACTGCAGATAGGCCGTGATGTCCTTTGAATATTGCTCAACCGTCGTTGGCGAGCCGTCCGAATAATTGACGAGGCCGTCGCTCAACGGCGGCGGCATGGAGATCGCGTGGCCGGGATAAAAGACATTGTAGTACTTGCCGGACGGAAGCTTGAAATCCGCCGGGGCCGGGTCCTTGTAGCCGTTCAGCAGGGCATGGATGTAATCCGGCCCTTCCTCCTGGTACTGGGTGAAGGGATCCAGCAGGAACCATACCCCGCCCTGCTCGAAGGAGCGCGCCTTGGCCAGGGTCGACATGTCGGGCGGCAGGGCGCCGCCATTCGCGGCCCGGGCCGCCTGTTCGTTGGCGAAGGGCGAGGGGAACGGGTCCGACGGCCGGCCGGGCCGGTCGTACATGTTGCCCGAATCGTCCGGCCCGTCCTGCACCTTGAAGGTGGACGAGAGGGCCTTGACCTGGCTGTCCGAGAATCCAGGACCGCCGGCCTCCGCCAGGTTGCGGAACGACATGAACTTCGCGGAGTGACAGTTGGAGCAGACCTGGCGATACACCTGATAGCCGCGCTGCAATTGGGCCATGTCATAGGTGCCGAACGGCCCTGAGAAGGACCAGGACTGGTGAGCCGGCAGCGGCTCTCCGCCGGCCTCCTGGGCCGAGGCTACCGTCATGGCGGTCCCGGTCAGGCCGATCAGCAGGGCCGCGGTGATCATGGTGGTTCTGGCGGACATCGACGGGTTCCGGAATCCGGGGCAAGGGAATGCGGTCGGAGGCGCGACCGTCATCCGTCGACCGAAGGGCTCGCGGCCGTCCTGGCACTCGCGAAAGCGCCCGACCCCGATGCCCCGCGCGGACCCAGCACGGCCTCCGTAATCGAGACCGGCAACTGCCGCGGCGTCTCGAAGAAGCCCAGTGCCGGCGTGATGACCAGGAGGTGAAAGAAGTACCAGAAGGTCAGGATTTCGGACGCATAGACGACGTTGCCCACCGGTTCCTGGGACCCGCAATAGCCGAGACCCGCCACGGTGGCGAAGAAGAGGAACAGGAACACGCGGTAGATCGGGCGGAAGTTCGACGAGCGGATGCGTGACGTGTCGAGCCAGGGCATGAAAGCGAGCAGCAGGATCGAGCCGAACAGGGCGCAGACGCCGCCGAGCTTAGACGGCACGGCGCGCAGCATGGCGTAGTAGGGCAGGAAGTACCATTCCGGCACGATGTGGGGTGGCGTCACCAGCGGGTTCGCCTCGACGTAATTGTCCGAGTGCCCGAGATAATTGGGCACGAAGAAGATGAAATAGCTGAAGAACAACAGGAAGCACGCCAGCGCCAGCCCGTCCTTCACGGTGAAGTAGGGATGGAACGGCAGCGTGTCTTTCTTGCTCTTGACTTCGACGCCCACGGGGTTGTTGGAACCGGGAACATGCAGAGCCCAGATATGCAGTACGACCACGCCGGCGATCATGAACGGCATGAGGTAGTGGAGCGAGTAGAAGCGGTTCAGCGTGGCGTTGCCGACCGAATAGCCGCCCCAGAGCCAGACCGTGATGGCGTCGCCCACCACCGGGATGGCCGAGAACAGCGAGGTGATGACCTTGGCGCCCCAGAAGCTCATCTGGCCCCAGGGCAGCACATAGCCCATGAAGGCCGTGGCCATCATCAGGAGGAAGATGATGACGCCGAGGATCCACAGGATCTCGCGCGGGGCCTTGTAGGAGCCGTAATACAGATTCCTTGCGATATGGATATAGACCGCGATGAAGAACATCGAGGCGCCGTTGGCGTGGATGTAACGCAGCATCCAACCCCAGTTCACGTCGCGCATGATGTGTTCGACCGACGCGAAGGCCAGCGTCGCCTCGGAGGTATAGTGCATGGCCAGCACGACACCGGTGACGATCTGGCACACCAGCATGAAGGCCAGGATGCCGCCGAACGTCCAGAAGTAGTTCAGGTTCCGCGGATTCGGGAAGACGATGAACGACGAATGGACCAGGCCCATGATGGGCAGCCGGCTCTCGAACCAGCGCAGCACCGGGTTCTTGGGGACGTAGGCTGAGGCTCCGCTCATGGGCTCGTGCTCTCTCGCTTGATTCATGTGCCGGGCGCGCCGGGCGCCCAGGGCTCAGCCGATCTTGACCTTGGTGTCCGACAGGAAAGCGTAGGTCGGCACAGCGAGGTTCAGCGGCGCCGGGCCGGACCGGATGCGGCCCGATGTGTCGTAGATGGAACCGTGGCACGGGCAGCGCCAGCCGTCATAGGGTCCGTCGTGGCCGAGCGGCACGCAGCCGAGATGCGTGCAGATCCCCACCACGATCAGCCACTCGGGCTTCTTCACCCGGTCCTGGTCGGTCTGCGGATCCTTGAGATCGCTGAGCGGCGTCTCCTGGGACTCCTTGATCTCCTTGTCGGTGCGGCGCCGCACGAAGACCGGGTTGCCGCGCCACTTCACCGTGACGATCTGGCCGACCTCGATCTTGGAAATGTCGATCTCGGTCGAGGCCAGGGCCAGGGTCGAGGCATCGGGGCTCATCTGCGAGATCATCGGCCAGACCACCGAGGCGGTGCCGACCGCGCCGACCGCACCCGTCGCGATGAAGAGCATGTCCCGGCGCGTCACGGGGCCGGGGGTCGACGGGCCGGCGTTCACAGTTGCGGTCGACAACGAGGCACTCCAAAATCCAACGCTTCCACCCGGAACGACCGGCCGCTCCCTCGAAAGGCCCCAAGCTGCGCCGGCATCGATCCGATCGAGACCGATAGAGCCGCCCCGGAGCCCTCACAATGCGACCCATCGCCACCAAGCCACGGCACGCCGCGAAGCGACAGGGCGGGATCGCTGCAACGCCAGGTCGGACCGGGCCGTGCCGTTCCTCGCCGTTGTGTCGCACCCTTGCCGGGCCTTGTCCAGCCCGGCCATCGCCTCTCCGGGCAGGCGCTCTCTCGCGCTCCGGAACCCGGGCCGGCGAGGCTTGCGCGTGACCCGGGCGTCGCTCCGGCTCGCCCTCTTTCAGCCCGATATCCCACAGAACGCCGGCACGCTGCTGCGCACCTGCGCCTGCCTCGGGATCGGGGCCGATCTCGTCGAGCCGGCCGGCTTCCCGACCTCGGACCGGCACTTCCGCCGATCCGGCATGGATTACCTCGACGCGGTCGCGCTGGTGCGCCACGCCTCCTTCGCGGCGTTCGAGGCCTGGCGGGCGACGCCGTCGCGCGATGGCGTCGCGCCACGCCGGCTCGTGCTGCTGACCACCGGGGCCGCGCTCGACTATCGCGACTTCGCCTTCCGGCCCGACGATGTGCTGATGGTGGGGCGGGAATCGGCCGGCGTACCGCCGGAGGTTCACGCGGCCGCCGACGCGCGGATCGCCGTGGCGATGCGGCCCGGTTTGCGCTCGCTGAACGTGGCGGTCGCGGCCGCGATGGTGCTGGGCGAAGCGCTGCGTCAGCTCCGGGCCACGGAGGTGGTGGCGCGGCCGCCCTCGGCGAGCCAGGCCAGCGCGCCGGCACCGGCCGCGGCACCGGTGCTGAAACAGGCCTGAAGCAGGTAGCCGCCGGTCGGCGCTTCCCAATCCAGCATCTCGCCAGCCGCGAAGGTGCCGGGGCGCCGGCGCAGCATGGCCCGCCCGTCGCATTCGTCCTCCATGATGCCGCCTGCGGTCGAGATGGCATCGGCGAGGGGCGCCGTCCCGGTGAGCCGGACCGGCACGGCGCCGATCAGCGCCGCGAGGCGGACCGGCGGTAGCGCGCCCAGGGGTTCGCCCGCCGCATGCGCGACCTCCTGCAGAAGGCCTATCGCCACGGGCGAGAGCCTCAGCGCCTTGCGCAGATGATTGGCGAGCGACGCCTTCGCGGCACGGGCGTGGAGGCGGCGCTCGACCTCGCCGCGATCGAGATCGGGCCGCAGCCCGACCTGCAGCACGGCACCGCCTTCCGCCGCGATCGCGCCGCGCAGATCCGCCGACAGCGCGTAGATGCCGCCGCCCTCGAGCCCCGACCGCGTCACCGTGACCTCGCCCCGAACCGTCCGGCCCCCGAAGCCGAGGCTGGCGCCTTTCACGGGTTGGCCCTCGAACCGGTCGCGGAACAGCGCCGACCAGGCGACGGTGACGCCGCAGTTGCTGGGCCGCAGCGGCGAGATCGCCAGGCCTTCCCGCGCCAGGAGGCCGGTCCAGGCGCCGTCCGAGCCGAGTTGCGGCCAGGAGGCGCCGCCGAGCGCCAGCACGGTCGCGACCGGCGCGGCCCCGACTGCGCCGTCGGGGGTGTCGAACGTGAGCGCGCCGTCGTTCCCCCATCCGGTCCAGCGGTGCCGCGGGCGGAACAGCACGCCGGCGGCGTCGAGCCGGCGCAGCCAGGCGCGAAGCAGCGGTGAGGCCTTGAAGCTTCGCGGGAACACCCGGCCGCTCGACCCGACGAAGGTGTCCTGCCCGAGCGCCGCACACCAGGCCCGCAGGTCCGTGGGCGAGAATGCCTCGATGGGCGGCCGAAGCGTCGCGGCAGCGGTGCCGTACCGCGCCAGCAGGTTTTCGACGGGCTCGCTATGGGTCAGGTTGAGGCCACCGCGGCCGGCCAGCAGGAACTTGCGCCCAGCCGACGGCATGCGGTCGTAGAGCGTCACGCGCGCCCCGCCGCGGCTCAGGACCTCGGCCGCCATCAGCCCGGAGGGGCCGGCGCCGATCACGGCGACGGGAGGATCGGCGGGCGGCGACGGCTGCGACGAGCCTGATGGCGTGTTGGACATCCGTCTGTCGATGGACGCTCGGCCACGGCGGCGCAAGTCTGGTGCCGGGCTGCGACGCCCTCGCCTTGGCGGCCCGATCGGCTTATCACGGCGACCACTGGAGGCCCGATGTTGGTCGACATCTTCTTTCGCTACGCGTTCCTTCTCCTCCCGCTCGCCATCCTGGCGGTCTTGGCCCCGCGGGCCTTGCGGATCGCCGACCAGTATGAGCGCGCGGTAGTGTTCCGCCTCGGGCGCTACAACCGCACGGCAGGACCGGGCGTCTACGTCCTGCTGCCGCTGCTCGAGCGCCAAGTGAAGCTCGATCTGCGCACGATCACCCGGGCGGTCGAGGCCCAGGAGGGCATCACGCGCGACAACGTGCCCATCAAGGTCAACGGCGTGCTCTGGTTCAGGATCACCGATCCCGAACGCGCCGTGATGCAGGTGCGCGACGTCGAGAACGCGGTGGTGCAGGTGTCGCTCACCACGCTGCGCACCGTTCTGGGCCAGCACTCCATGGACGAACTGCTGAAGAGCCAGGATTCGATTGCCGAGATGATGCAGCGCTCGATCGACACCGTCACGGAACCCTGGGGCGTCGAGGTCGAGCGCGTGCAGCTCAAGAACATCGAGATCCCGCCCACCATGCAGCGCGCGATGGCGCAGGAGGCGGAGGCTCTGCGCGAAAAGCGGGCCCGCATCATCAAGGCGGATGCCGAGCTGGAGGCGGCCGACCGCTTGCGCCACGCCGCGGAAGTCATCATGCAGAACCCGGCCGGGCTCGAACTGCGCCGGATGCAGATGATCACCGAGGTCGGGGCCGAGCAGAACACCATGACGATCATCATGATGCCGAGCGAGTTCGTGGCCGCGGCCCGCGCCATCGGCGAGATGACGGCGAAGAGGGACGCGTGACCGCAGAGCACCCGACCGCTCCGTCGGACGATGTCGAAGACAGCAAGACGGAGGCCCGGGCCTGGTTCGAGGCACTGCAGGCGAGGCTCATCGCGGCTTTCGAGGCGCTGGAAGACGCCGGACCGGCCGGCTCCGCCGAAGCGCCGAGCAGGCCTTGCCGCTTCGTGCGCAAGCCGTGGCGCCGCATCGACCACACCGGCGTGCCGGGCGGGGGCGGCACCATGGCGATGCTGCACGGGCGGGTGTTCGAGAAGGCCGGCATCCACGCCTCCACGGTACATGGCAGCTTCCCGCCGGAATTCGCCAAGCAGATGCCCGGCGCCGACGCCGATCCGCGCTTCTGGGCCTCGGGCATCTCGCTCATCGCCCACCCCTGGAACCCCCATGTGCCGGCCGTGCACATGAACACGCGTTGCGTGGTGACGACCCGTTCCTGGTTCGGCGGCGGCGCCGACCTGACGCCGGTGCTCGACCGTCGCCGCACCCAGCACGACCCCGACACCCTGGCGTTTCACCGAGCCCTGCAACTGGCTTGCGACGCTCACGCCGCCGTGGCGCCCTATGCCAAGCTGAAGGATTGGTGCGACACCTACTTCCACCTGCAGCACCGCGACGAGCCGCGCGGCGTCGGCGGCATCTTCTACGACCATCTCGCCGGCGACGTTCCAGCCGCATTCGCCTTCACCCGGGCCGTGGGCGAGGCCTTCCTGGGCATCTACCCGGCACTCGTGACCCGCAACGCCTCGGAGCCCTACACGGCGGCCGACCGGCGCGAGCAGCTGATCCGCCGGGGCCGTTACGTCGAGTTCAACCTGCTCTACGACCGCGGCACGATCTTCGGGCTGAGAACCGGCGGCAACGTCGAGTCGATCCTGTCGTCGCTGCCCCCGGCCGTCATCTGGCCATAGCGGGCCACCGCCGCAGAGCAGCGACGAGGAACAGCATCGCATAGATGGCGCCGAGCGCGGCCGGGAGCCCGCGCGGCCCGGTGCCATGCAGCACGAGCCCGACGAGCGGCGGCCCTAGCAGGCCGCCGAACCCCCACATGACCGCGAAGCCCGCGTTGTCGGCCACCAGCGCCGCGCCCTCGAAGGTCGTTCCGAGTTCGATGAGCGCCAGCGTGTAGACGCCGCGGGAGGCCGGACCCCAGACAAAGAGCAGCGGCCACAGCGTGAGCCGCGAGCCTGCGAGGGAAGGCAGCAGGGCCGCGCCCGCGATCGTGACGGCACACAGCAACAGCAGCGTGCCGCGTCGCGACCAGCGGTCCGCCAGGGTGTCGATCGGCAGCTGGAAGACGGCCGAACAGCCCAATCAGCAGGACGACGGCCGCCATCGCCGGGACGTCGCCGGTGTCCCGCCCAATCGGTTTCACTATGGTGATGGCGGCGCTCCCGTTTCCTTGTCGCGGGCCTGCGGACACCCGTGTGGGTCGCGCGATCTCGTCCGGCATTCTCCCGGTCCCGCGAGCTCACGAAGCGCTCGTGATGGAGCCCGCCCCGGATCGGCCGGATGCCCTCCCGCGCCGAAGGTTCGGTCACGGCGTGAGTTAACCATCTGTTCATCAATGAGCCGAAACCGAAGATTCACACTCGTTAAAGTCTCAAGTTTCTGTCAATTTGTTCATGTCGAAAGCCGAACCGCGGCGCCGGGAGCCGAGGTGGTCGACGGTCCATGAGGTTGCTTCCATGCGTATCGATCTTGTCGCAAAGCTTCGCAGCGGTACGATGACCGCGATCTTGGCGGCCGGGATGCTGTCGGCCGGGGTGACCCTCGTCCCGGCCGACACACTCCCGCCCGCCACCCAGCCGTCCACGACGCTCGCACCGGCGCCGGCCCCGCCCGAGATGAGGGCCGATGTCGCCGGCAAGCCGCTGTCGACCGAGGCCCGCATCATCGTGGTCGAGTGGAAGATCAAGAAGGGCCACGAGCAGGAGTTCCTGGACTATTGGGCCACGAAGGCGACCATCCCGGACCGCACAGGCCTTATCGCCGAGTTCATGTCGGGCGAGGAAAGCCGTGAGCAGTTCCCCTGGATCAACTGGGCGGCGGCCGAGAGCGGCGACTTCACGACGTTCTACAACATCGGGATCTGGCGCAAGGCCGACGACTTCATGGGTCAGATCGGCAAATACATCGACAACAAGCGCCCCCCGATGGCCTTCGAGGCAGACCACCGCCACCGGGTCTTCCTGGCCCCGGTGAAATGGCGCATCGGCCAAGCCAGCCTGCCCGCCCAGGACGCGGAAGGCGTTAAGTAAGTTCCCCTCCGTGCCCCGTTTGGGTTCGATGCAAGCATTGCCGCACACACACCGTTAAGTCGGGCCTGCCAATCTTCCCGCCGCGAATAGCCGCATGAAGCGGCCGGGAGGTGGTGCCGATGCATGGCTTTGCTGCTTTGATGATGTCGACGGTGATCGCGTGCTGCGGTCCCGTGACCCGGGACATGGTGCGGCAGGCAGACGTGACGGCGTCCGACCTCGGCGAGGCCTATGTGGCCGAGCTCGACGCCGACTGGAACGTATCGCGGGAGATCCGCGTCCCCTGCTCGGTGGACGACGGCTGCTCGGTCGACCTCGGCCTCGGCGATCCTGGCCTGGCGGCCGTGCATGTACGGTTCGATCCGATGCATGCCGGGAAGGTCGAAGTCTCGAGCCGCCTCGAAGACCGGGTGGGCCACGCCTCCGCGGCGAAGGACGAAACGCTGGCGATCGACCGCAGCGGCTTCGGCGCCGGCCATTACGAAGCCAGCGTGGCGCCGGCAGGCACCGCCGGCAAGATCTTCCTGATAGCGGTCAGGGTCCCGGGCTGGACGGCGCGCGGCACCGCAGCGGCCCGCACCGAGCGGACCTGAACGGCAGGACAAAGATCCCTGTCCGGCCCGCTTGAATACCGAGGCAGCCGCGAGCGCCGCGGCGCGTCCGTGAATACGCATCCTGCAAAGGGTCAGGTGGGTTCACCGAGGGCCCGCTCGGCAGCGGGTCCGACGGACATCCGGTCCGCGGGAGCCGCCCCCTCAGCGGCACGCGCCTCGAACCCGGCCTTGGCTTCGGGCGAGGCTTCCGCCTGGTTCAGCGCTTTCCACTCGGCATAGGGCATTCCGTAGACCTTCTCCCGCCCGTCATCCCGGGTCAGCGGCAGGCCGCGTTCGTTGGCTGCCTCGGCCAACCAGTTGCCGAGGCAGTTGCGGCAGAAACCCGCGACGTTCATGAGGTCGATGTTCTGGACCTCGGTGTGCTGGCGCAGGTGTGCCACGAGCCGGCGGAACACCGCGGCCTCGAGTTCGGTCTGCATGGCGTAGTCGACGTCGAAATCCATGGCTGTCGTTCCTGGTTCGCCGGTCCGTCAGAGCGCCGCGAGGGGCCGGCCGGCGCCGGCGCGGGCGGGATGCATCTCGACACGGTGAATGTCGGGTCGGCCGAGGATCGGCGCAAGCAGCCGCGCCAGCCGGCATCCCCAGGCCTCGACATCGCGATCGTTCGCCATGAGGTCCTGGCGCACCTCGATCAGCACGTTGGCGAGCCCGTTGCGGGTCGCGTGAGTATCGATCGTGTCGCCCGGCAACGCACCGTCGTAGGGTTCGTTGTCGCCCACCTTCTCGGCAGACGGCTGCAGGTCCGGTTCGGCCGCCAGCGCGGCCAGAAGCGGCGCCGCGAGGCGCGGATCGTTGTCCCACAACAGGCCGACGTGCCAGGGCCGGGCCACGCTCTTCCAGCACGGCGTGAAGCTGTGCACCGACACGACGGCCGGCACGGTGCCGGTCGCCGTCATGCGGCGCAGCGTGTCCGCGATAGTGTCGTGGTAAGGCTGGAAGTAGGTGCGGCGGCGATGCTCGATCTCGGCGGCCTCGATCCGCGCGTTGCCGGGCACGATCGCGCCGTCGGACAGCCGCATCACCAGGGTCGGGTCGTCGGCGCCGCGGTTGGGGTCGATCAGCAGGCGGGAATAGGTGGTGAAGAGGGCTGGCGCGCCAAGCATCTCGGCCATGACCTCGGTGGCGCGCCGCGCCCCGATGTCATGGGCGATGTGGCGGTCGAACTCGCGGTCGGGTAGGCCCAGGCGCCCGTAGGCCGCGGGAAGGGCGTTCGACGCATGATCGCAAAGCAGCAACAGCCCGCCGTCGAGCCGGCCCGCGATGCTGCGCACGGGGGCGAAAGGTTCGGCATCGGCGGTCGGGCCGCGCTGAAGACTGGCTAAAGGCATGGTCCTGGCCTATGGGGGACGCGAGGGTCCCGCCGACCTTAAAGTCGGCGGGTTCCGAGCACCATAAGCCATTTGCCGCCCGGTCTTGCGCAACCAGCGTGGGGTCCTGTGCGGCGCGCCCGCATCCGGGCACCCTCGTCCACGTGGTTTCCATGTCGCCCAACGCCAACAGTCCCGCGCTTCCCGAAACGACACCGGCCATGGCACCCGCATTGCCGGCCGGCCTCGCGGGCGGGATGCTGGCGCTGGTCGCGGCGGCGCTGGCCATGAGCATCTCGCCCAGCCTGGTCCGGCTGGCCGACGTCGGCCCTTTCGCCAGCGCCTTCTGGCGCGTGTTCCTGGCGCTTCCGGTGCTGTGGTTCTGGATGCGGCAGACGGAAGCCCGGGCGAGGCCGTCCGGCGCGGCCTCGCCCGCGCCCGTTGCCCGCCTCACCCTGCCCACGCTGCTGGCCGGGCTCGCCTTTGCGGGCGACCTGTTCTTCTGGCACCTCTCGGTGATCCACACCACGGTCGCCAACGCGACCTTCTTCGCCACCACGGCCCCGATCTGGGTCGTGATCTTCGGCTGGCTGCTGCTCGGCCAGCGCGTCGGCCGGCCGGTGCTGGCGGGGCTCGGGCTCTGCGTGCTGGGCGGTGCCGCGCTCGTGGCGCAGAGCTTCGCCTTCAACCCCGGGCGCGCGGTGGGAGACGGGCTCGGCATCGTGACCGGCGTCTTCTTCGGCCTGTATTTCCTCGCCGTCGGCACCGCCCGCATCCGCACAGGAGCGGCTCGCGTCACCTTCGAGCTGAGCGCGCTCGCGGCGGCCGTGCTGTTCGTCGTGGCTTTCGTGTTCGAGCCGCACCTGCTGCCGCGCTCGGCGGCCGGCTGGGGCATGCTGCTGGCGCTCGCGCTGGTCAGCCACGCCGGCGGGCAAGGCCTGTTGTCGATCGCGCTCGGCCGCCTGCCGGCCGCCTTCTCGTCGCTGGTCATCTTCCTCGAGGCGATCGCGGCCGCGGCCTTCGCCTGGGCCATCCTGGGCGAGGCCGTCACGCCCGTGCAGGCGCTCGGCGGCCTGGTCATCATCGCGGGAATCTGGACCGCCCGCCCCCGGCCGGCTCCGCCCGGGGCCGCCGGCCCGGCCGGAGCCGGCGTCCCCTCCTCATGAGACTCGAGCCACCATGCGAACCTGCGTCCTCGCCGCCACTGCGGCCGTCGTCGTCCTGCTGCCGTCCTTGGCGCGTGCCGACTTCCGCATCTGCAACAACACCGCGAGCCGGGCCTCGCTGGCGCTGGCCTACACGGACGGCGCTACCTGGGTGACCGAGGGCTGGTGGAACCTCAAGGCCAACAGCTGCGAGATGCTGCTGCGCGGCGCGCTCTCGGCGCAGTTCTACTACGTCTACGGCATCGACGAGAGCGGCGGCGAGTGGCGGGGCAAGGCCTTCATGTGCACCCGCGACCGCGAGTTCCGCATCGATGGCCGGCAGGATTGCTTCGTGCGCGGCTTCGACCGCACCGGCTTCTTCGAGGTCGACACCGGCAAGGACGCCAAGGACTGGACCGTCCAGCTGACCGACCCGGCCAAGCCCGGGCCGGCCCGTTGATAGCCCTCACGGGAGGGCGCGGACGCCGTCATGACGGCGACGTGTCTTGCTGGTTTCGGTCGGCTCGCGATTCGCGAAGGGGACCCTGAATGAGACGGATGCGCCGCGTGAAGATCCTGGCCACCCTGGGGCCGGCCTCGCAGGACCCGGCCGTGCTGGCGGCCCTGTTCGAGGCCGGCACCGACGTGTTCCGCATCAACATGAGCCATGCCGACCACGACGCCATGCGGGACCGCATCCGCGCCATCCGGGCGCTGGAGGTGCAATTCGGGCGGCCGATCGGCATCCTGCTCGACCTTCAGGGTCCCAAGCTCCGCGTCGGGCGATTCGTCGAGACCGGTGTCGACCTCGTCAAGGACGGCCGCTTCACCCTCGACGCCGATCCGGCGCCGGGCGACGCCACCCGCGTGCACCTGCCGCATCCCGAGATCCTGCGGGCACTGCGCCCGGGCCATGTCATGCTGATCGACGACGGCAAGGTGAAGCTGCGCGTCGTCGAGGCCACGCCCGAGCGCGCCGTGTCGGTGGTGGAAGTTGCGGGTCGCGTCTCCAACCGCAAGGGCGTGAGCCTGCCCGACACCGAGATCCCGGTCTCGGCCATGACGCCGAAGGACCGCTCCGACCTCGATGCGGCGCTGAACGAGGGCGTCGACTGGATCGCGGTGTCGTTCGTGCAGCGGGCCGACGACGTGGCCGAGGTCAAGACCATCGTGCGCGGCCGCGCCCTGGTGATGGCCAAGATCGAGAAGCCCCAGGCCATCGCGCGGCTCGACGAGATCCTCGAGATGTCGGACGCCCTGATGGTGGCGCGGGGCGACCTCGGGGTCGAGATGCCGCTCGAGAAGGTGCCGGGGCTGCAGAAGCGCATCGTGCGGATGGCGCGCCGCCTCGGCAAGCCCGTGGTGGTGGCAACCCAGATGCTCGAATCCATGATCGCGTCGCCGGTGCCGACCCGCGCCGAAGTGTCGGACGTGGCCCAGGCGGTGTTCGAGGGCGCGGACGCCGTGATGCTGTCGGCCGAGAGCGCCTCGGGCCAGTTCCCGGTCGAGGCCGTGGCCACCATGAACCGCATCGCCGAGGAGGTCGAGCGCGACCCCCTCTATCCCGGCATCATCGCGGCGCAGCGCGCCAGCCCCGAACCGACCGGCCCCGACGCCATCGCCCACGCGACCCGCGACGTCGCCGAGACCCTGGACCTGAAGGCCGTGGTGGCCTGGACGGCCTCGGGCTCGACCGGCCTGCGCATCGCGCGCGAGCGGCCCGTGGTGCCGATCCTGGCGCTGACGCCGCTGCGCGACACCGCCCGCCGCCTCTGCCTCGCCTGGGGGGTCCACGCCGTCGTGACCGACGACGCCCGCAACGCCGACGACATGACGGACCGCGCCTGCCTCACGGCCTTCGAGCAGGGCTTCGCGGCCGCCGGCGAGCGCATCATCGTGGTGGCGGGCGTCCCCTTCGGCTCCCCCGGCGCCACCAACACCATCCGCATCGCTTTCGTGGGGCCGAACGGCGGTGCCTAGGCACAGGCCGCGTGGACACGAGCTGAATGCGTCCGTTCCTGTCCGGACCGGGACTATGCGCCGTTTCGACAAGTCCTGCCTGACGTTCCGCCCGCAATCGAGCCGGCGCAGATCAAGCAGCTTCGCGAGCGCAGCAATGTCAGCCAGCCCGTCTTCGCCCGCTACCTCCACACGAGCGAAAGCACCGTGGAAAATTGGGAAAAAGGCGCCAAGAAGCCGAGCGGTATGGCCCTCGAGCTACTGGCTGGCGTTCAGAAGCACGGGCTTCAGGTTCTCGCGTCGGCGGCCGCTGCTCAGTCTACCCCATTGTCTCCAGCGCGGCCCGGCACTGCCCGGCCGACACCTCGACCACTTCGGCGGTCGCGGTCCACACCAGATGGGTGCGCAGCGTGCGGCCGGGATAGAGCGGCGCCACCGCGGCGCGGTAGAGTGCCAACTGCAAGACCTGTTTCGGCGTGACTTCGCCGGCGGCGCCGGTCTTGAAGTCGGCGATGTGGACGGCGTCCGCCGCGACGCCGATGCGATCGATTTGCCCGGTCACGTCGACGGCGCGGCCGCTCGGCAGGACGACGCTGGCCGTCACGGCCACCTCGGCGCGGGACTCCGACCCGAACAGCGGCGCCAGCGCGGGGTCGGCCATCACGGCCAGGGCCTGGGCGGCCAGGGCGGCGCGGTGCTCCTCGTCGAGCCCGGCGCCTTGCGCGGCGAGGAAGCGCGAGGCCGCGCCGGCGCGTCGCGCGGCCGGAACGTCGGGCAGGTGCTGGAGGAGGCGGTGCAGGAGCCGGCCCGCCGCGGCGGCCTGGCGGCGGCCGGCGCTGCGGCGGCGGTCGACATAGGGCCAGCCGGCGGGGCCGGCCTGGTCGGCGGCGCCGAGCGGGTTCGAGGGCCGCACCGGCGGCGCGTCGGGCTCCGCATCCGCCGAGGGCGCGCGATGGAGCCAGTCGGGCAGTTCGATTCCCTCCCTCTCCTTCGAACCAGGCGCCGGCCAGGACGGAACCGCGTCGGCCGGGGCGGGATCCTCCATGCGCAGCACGCTCTCGGCCGGATCCCACGATGCCGGGGCCGGCACGAGCGGCAGGCCGGCCGCCTCGATCATCGCATACCAGCAGCCGTCGCCCGGACCCTTCTCGCCACAGAAGCCCGCGATGTAGAGCCGCTCCTCGGCCCGCGTCATGGCGACGTAGAGCAACCGGTTGTGCTCTTCCACGGCGCGCTGCCGCGACAGCGCGCGGGCCGCGGCGACGCGGTCGGGGTCCGTTTCGGCGCGGGGCGACCAGGCGATGAGGCCGGACTGGCTCGCCGCCCCGTCGAGCGCGAAGAGCGACGGATCGTGACGCCCGCTCGGAACCGCGCAGGTGTCGGGCAGGAACACGATCTTGGCCTCAAGCCCCTTGGCGGCATGCACGGTCATGACCCGCACGGCGTCGCCGGCCGCCTCCATGTCGCGCTTGATCGACAGGTCGGTGCCGTCGAGCCGCGCCAGGAAGGCCATCAGCGAGGGCGCGCCGTCGCGCTCGTGCGCCAGGGTGAGGGCCAGGAACTCGTCGATGGCGTCGCCGGCCTCGGGGCCTAGCCTGCCGAGGAGGTTGCGACGCCCACCGTCGGCTCCGAGCATCCTCGTGTAGAACCCGAACGGCGTCAGCCAGGCCGAGCGGTCGCGCCACGTCTCGATCGCGGCATGGGCGGCGGCGTGGCGCGGCTCGCCCGAGGCCAGGAGCGCCGCCGCGAGTGTTCCCCGGCGTCCCGGCGCGAGCACGATGAGGTCGTCGTCGTCGAGCCCGATCAGCGGCGATTTCAGCACGCAGGCCAGCGTGAAATCGTCGGCCGGGCTCAGGGCCGCACGACCCGCCGCCACGAGGTCCATCACCGCGATATGCTGGGTCAGGGCCAGCCTGTCGGCGCCCGCCACCGGCACGCCGCGCTCCTTGCAGGCCCGGATCAAGGCCTCGAAGACGCTGTTGCGCGACCGCACCAGGATCATGACGTCGCCGGCCCGCACCGGACGGCGCTGCCGGGTGTCGTTGTCCTCCACGGACTCGCCCGATCCCGGCGCCGTCATGCGGGCGATGCGATCGGCGATGCGACCCGCCACCACGACTGGCGGGTCGCTCGCCTCGACCACGTCGACCGGTAGCCTCCAGTCGCCCGGCTCCGCGTGCGGCACGGTCGCGACGGCGGGCCAGATCTCGACGAGGCCGGGCGTCGCCTTCAGAGGCAGGTGCTTCTGCGGGCCCGCCTCGTCATGGGTGAGGCCTCGTCCGTTCGCACCATGCGCGAAGACCCGGTCGACCGCGTCCAGCACCGCGCTGGCCGACCGGAACGACAGGAGGAGGTCGACGCCTTCGAAACGGCGCTCGGCGTCCCTGGCGCGCCGCTCGAAATGGCGGTGCATCTCGTCGAACATGTCGGGCCGGGCGCCCTGGAACGAATAGATCGATTGTTTTTCGTCGCCGACCGCGAAAAAGGTGCGGTTCTGCTGGCTCCTCCCCAGCCCGGAGAAGAACTCGTCGCTGATGGCCCGCAGGATCTGCCATTGTTCGGGCGATGTGTCCTGGGCCTCGTCGACCAGGATGTGGTCGATGCCGCGGTCGAGCTTGTACAGCACCCAGGCGGCGCGCGACGTGTCGAGCAGGTTGCGGGTCCGCTCGATGAGATCCTCGAAGTCGAGCAGCCCGCGGCGGCGCTTGGCCGTCTCGTAGCGGTCGAGGATGGCGGACGCGACCGCGATCAGCGCCGCGGTGCGCTCGGCCGTCTCGGCGGCCTTGCGGCGCGCCACCAGCGCCACGAGGTGCGCCCGCTCGGCATCGAGCGCGTCGCAGAGCGCCGGCTCCCGCTTGCGCAATGACGGCGACAGGTAGGCGTCGGCTCGGGGCTCCCGCGCCGCCGTCAGGAACACGTCGAGATAGGGCGTGGCGCGGCGTCCGTCGGGCGCCTCGGCGGCCGCGGTGAGGCGATTGCCGGTTTTGCCGGCGCCGCCGCCGTCGGCGCCGATCCGCCGGGCGATGTCGCTCCAGTCGGACCAGGGGATGCCGCCATCGGCCATCTCGGCTTCCACGGCCGCCGGGGTCTCGCCGGGGCCGAGCCCGAGCGCAACGCGCGACGCGGTCTGCAGGCGCTCGATATCGCCGGCCTCCCGCATGGACCGACGGACCGCGGCGCGATGGCCGAGCGCTTCGGAGATCAGCGTCGCGAAGGTCGCGGCCGAGAGCTGTCCCGTGAGGGCCGCGAGACCCCGGCCGGGCGTGGACTCGGGCTCGCGCAGGGCCTCGGTCAGCACGAGCTCCCGTGCCCGCAGCATGAGGTCGGCCGCCCGATGGTCGTCCAGCACCTCGAAGCGGGCCGGCACGTTGGCCTCGAAAGGAAACAGGTGGAGCAGGCGTTCGCAGAAGGCGTGAATCGTCTGGATCTTGAGGCCGCCCGGCGTCTCCACCGTGCGGGCGAAGAGCCGCCGCGCCTCGTCGAGCTCGATGCCGCTCGCGCCCGGGGCGGGCGCGCCCGTGTCGGCGATGGCGGCCCGTAACGCGTCGTCGCCGAGCCTCGTCCAGCGCGCGAGGTCGCCGAAGACCCGGATCGACATATTGGCGGCCGCCGCCTTGGTGAAGGTGAGGCACAGGATGCGGGCCGGCGCCACCCCGGCCAGCAACAGCCGCAGCACGCGCTGGGTCAGGACGTGGGTCTTGCCCGAGCCGGCATTGGCCGACACCCAGGCCGAGGTCTCGGGATGGCTGGCGCGGCGCTGGCGCTCGATCGTGTCGACGGGGACCTGCCTCGCTCCGGCCGGCGGCGCCATGCCGGCGCGGGTGGCCGTCACGACGGCGCTCCGTCGTCCGCCCCACCCGTGGCCGACCATTCCTTGACGCGCGACAGGTGGTCGTAGGTGCCGAAGCGCGACGCATACTTGGGGAAAGGCCGGGCCAGGTAGCCGGTGGATTCCGAGCGGAAGCTGTCGAGAAGCCGCACCAACTCGTTGCGGTGCTCGGCCACGACGTCGGCGAAGGGCGGATCGCCCTTCCAGTCGAGCGCGATGCGGCGCACCACGTCGTCGGTGCCGAACTTGACGTAGAGCGCCGCCCCGACCTCCCGGACCGGCCCGATCCGCGGGAAGGCACCCCGCGCCACCATGTCGGCTTCGAGCGTGAGTTGCGGCGCGAAGCCGACCTTGACCTCCTTGATCGAGGGCGCGGTGCCGGTCTTAAAATCGACGATCGTGGCCCGGCCGTCGCCGTCGACCTCGACGCGGTCGGCCGTGGCGGTCAGCGTGAAGACGGAGCCGTCATGGAGCGTGATGGGCAGCGTGCCCTCTTCTTCCACGAAGACCCGCCCCGGCGTCCCGCGCTGCACGGCGTCCCAATCGAGGAAGGCCTTGGCCCAGTGCAGGATGCGGGGCCACTGGAAGGCCCGGAACTGCGGGTCGTCGAGCGCATCCGCGAAGGCCTCCCGGGCGAGGGAGACGATGTGGTCCGGGTCGGGCGGCGTTCCGGTCTCGGCGAGGCGTCGGGTGAAGTCCCGCAGCACCGCGTGGAAGCCGGTGCCATATTCGCGCATCCCCATTACGGCGGCCAGCGGTTCCAGCGGAACGAGCTTCAGGATGCGTTCGGCGTGGATCGCGTAAGGGTCCCGCCGCAGCGTCTCGATCCGGGTGACGCTGAGCTTCTGCGGCCGCAGCGCCACGGGCGGGCGCGGGGCGGGACGAGGGATGGCGCGGACCGCGGCCGGGCGGTCGAGCGCGCGGGCATAGGCGAGGTACGTGTCGCCCCGCGCCCGGCCGGCATCGAGCGCATCGGCCGCCACGGCGCCGAGCCGCTGCAGGAAGCGCGACGGCACGGTGGGCGAGCCGCCGCGCTTCCGCGCCCGCGTGAGCATCACCCGCGGCTGGCCCAGCGCCATCTCGAAATCATGGGCCGTGCGGGCGATGCGCCGCTCGGGCGGCGACAGGCCGAGGGCCGCCCGCATGGGGCGGTTGAGGAAAGGATCCTGCCGGGCGGCGGCCGGCCACACCGTCTCGTCGAGCCCGCCCAGGATCACGAGGTCGGCCGACAGGAGCCGGGCCTCGAGCAGGCCCAGGATCTTCAATCGCGGATGGCTGCGATTGGGGCCGCGCACCGGCGTCTCGGCCGCGAGCCGGTCGAACAGCGCGCCATAGCCCGGGCAGTCGAGCATGATGGCGGGGTCGGCCGCCGCGTCGAGCTCCTCGAACAGCGCACCGAGCACGCTGAAGCCGGCGCCGTGCAGCGACACTTCGCCGGTCTCGTCGCGGGCCAACGCCGCCAGCACGCGCTCGTGGGCTTCGAGCCAGGCCGGCAGCGGCGCCGTGCGGGGCAGCGCGCGCAGCGAGGCCATCGCGGCGATGAGGTCGCGGAGGAACAGTCCGAGACTCTCGAAGTCCTGCTCCGGGATGATGCGCAGCCCTGGCGCCGCGTGAGGGCCGTCGCGGCGGGTCCGCGCCGAGGCGATCAGCGCCTCGGGATCGGCGAGTGCCTGCGGCGGCAGCACGCCGCGCAACACCGCGAACTCAAGGCGGCGGGCCAGGAGGATCACCTCGCCGCGTGGCCGGCCGAGCCGGAGGTCCGGGTGGTGCAGGAGCGCCAGGATCTCGACCGGCGCCAGTTCCCTGAGCGCGCAATCCAGCACGAGCCGGGCCAGCGTGCCGGCCGGCGTCTGCCCCAAAGGCTCGCCGCTCGATTCCTCGATATCGATGCCCCAGCGCGTGAGTTCCTCGCGGACGCGCCGCGCCAGTTCGCGGTCCGGCGTCACCAGGGCGGCGGTGCCCGGACCTTCGAGAGTCTCGCGCAGCGCGACCGCGATGGCGCGGGCCTCCTCGTTCTCGTCGGCCCCCTCCACGATGGTGACCCCGCGCAGGGCTCGCGCCCGATCCAGCACCGCATGGCGCCAGCGGTCCGTCGTGGCGGCCGGACGCAGCGCCTCGCCGACGAGCCGGCCCCGCTCCACGAGGTCGGGCGGCACCGCCCCGAGCGGGCGCACGGCCGCGCGGTCGATGCCGATCTCGCCCAGCAGCCGGTGCAGCGCCGCCTGCGGATGGCCCGCGACCGGCTCGACCTCGCCGCCGCTCGCGGCCGCGCCGCCGATCAGCCGCCACGACGCCTCGTCGAGGTCGCGGTCGAGCCCCGGCAGGACCACGGCGCCTTGCGCGAGGCGGCTCACGGCCGCGATCAGCCGGGCCGTGGCCCGGTTGGTCCCGGTCGAGCCTGCAACGATCACGGGGCCTCGGGGCGTCCTCCCAGCGCCGCCTCCGGCGCCAGCGACGCCTTCGGCGCCAGCGAGCCGCGCCACCTCGGCCTCGATCAGCCGCGCCTGATGGGTTGCGGCATCGACCCGGTCGATCGACGCCAGGATCAGCGGATATTGCGTGATGGCCACGTCGAGGAAGTCGAGCGTGATGCGCCAGTAGCGGTCGAACTCGTCCGTGCCGAGCGGCGCGAGGTGGTGCCAGGGGACGTCCTCGATCACGAGTTCGTCGATGAGCCCGGCGAGTTCGCCCGACAGATGCCAGGCGTCGGCCGGCGAGGTCGCGACGAGCAGCGGTTCTTCCGCGTGGGTGCTGCGCCGCCCATCGGGCTCGACCGACACGACGGCATGGCGCACCGCCTCGCCCCAGGCCAGGACCAGCCGGGTCAGGATCATGCGGCGGGCGATCGCGCCGATCGGCACCGGCAGCTCGGGCGCCAATGCCTCGCCGAGGCCCGGCTCCTCGAACAGCAGTTCCGTGTCGTCGAGAGCGCCGAGCGGCACGATGCGGGGCAGCAGCGCCGAGGCGGCGCCGAGCCGGGACGCCAGCGTGGCGCCGAGCGCGCGGGCGGAGCGTCGCGTGGGCACGTAGACCGTGGCGGCCGCGAGGCCGAGCGGGCCCGCGTCGCGGGAAAAGCCCTCGACCAGCGTGCCATCGAGAAGGGCCTCCGACAAGGTGGCGAGGAAGGGTGCTCCGGGCGGGATGGTGAAGACGCGCGGCGCGCCGAGCCGATCGTCGGCCCCCTGGGTTCCGCGGTCGCGCGAGGACGTGTCGCGGCCGGGCGACAGGGGGCCGACGGGCGGCATCACGGGGCCGAACGTCGCACCGCGGCCTCGGCTTCGGCGATGGCGCCCGGGGTCCCGACGTGGAGCCAGGAGCCGTCGAGCCGCGAGCCGAAGAGACGGCCCCGTTCGGCCGCGCGGAAGAAGAAGGGCGCCAGGCGGAACACCTCGTCGTCGATGCCATGGAACAGCTGGGGTTTGATCAGGCCCACCCCGGCATAGACGAAAGGCGCCACGGTGGTCTCGCGGCGACGCTCGAGCCGCCCGTCTCCCGCCATGGTGAAGTCCCCCGGCCAGTCGACGCCGACGCTGGTCACGGCGGACGCCACCAGCAGGAGAACGTCCATCCGGTCGGCGTCCCAGGACGCGAAAAGCCGCGGCAGGGCGGGCCGCGGCCCTTCGAGCCAGAGCGCGTCCGTGTTGCAGATCAGGAAGGGATCGGAGCCAATCTCGGCCAGGACCTTGCGGATCCCACCGCCCTGGTCGAGCAGCTTCGATGTCTCGTCCGAGATGCTGATGACCGGAGCCGTCCGGCCATGGAGATGAGCCACGACCTGATCGGCGCGGTAATGGACGTTGACGATCGCGCGTTCCACACCGGCTTCGTCCAGACGGTCCAGCATATGGTCCAGCATGGGACGGCCCGCGATGGAAACGAGCGGTTTCGGCATCGTGTCGGTGACGGGCCGCATGCGCGACCCGATCCCGGCCGCGAACACCATGGCGGTATGCGGAATGCGCGGCATCACCGCGGAACGCCTCTCATGGGGCAGCGCGACGCGGCCGCGAACACCCCGGCGGCCGCAAGGATCTTCACCGCGGCGCCGTGGATCACGATGGCTCGCGTCCCCTCGCGGCAACGGCGCGCGGCATGTAGGTTTCGTACCACGCGCGCAATTCCGCCAGCGCCGGATGGGTCAGCCCTTTCGTGAGGTACCCCTCGATGCGCGGCAGCATGGCCAAATATTGAGGCTTGCCGTCGCGCTTGTCGAGACGCGCGAAGATGCCGAGGATCTTGGTGGCCCGCTGGGCTCCCAGGATCGCGTAGGCGCGGACGAAGCCCGTCATGTCGAAGCCCGGGTCCATGCTGGCGCGCAACTGGGCGTAGGCGCCGAGCAGCTTCAGTTCGAGCGCGTCCGGGACGGTGACGCGGGCGTCCTGGAGCAGGGCCGCGACGTCGTAGGCCGGGTGCCCGAGGACGCAGTCCTGGAAATCGATGATGCCGACGCGGCGCAGGCCTTCGCGACCCTCGAGCCAGATCAGGTTGGGCGAATGGAAGTCCCGCAGCGTCCAGGTAGCGTCGCGGCCCACGATTTCGGCGAAGAGCCGGGTGCAGATGCCCGCGAAGGCGTTGCGGCCGCTTGCAGGAATTGCGATCTTGGCAACGGAGGGCGCGTACCAGTCGATGACCAGCTCGGCCTCAACCATCAGGGCGTCGAAGTCGTAGGGCGGGATCGCATAGGTGGCGTCGCCCTGGGGCACCTCGCCCGGCAGCGTGCTTGCATGCAGCCGGGCCAGGAGCGCCACGGCCTCGAGATAGCGTTCCGGGATCGGACCGGACGCGTCGACGAAGGGTTCGGACCCGAGGTCCTCGATGATCGCGAGTCCCGCCGCGGCATCCTCGGCATAGATCTCGGGAACCGAGAGCCCCTGGGCTCGCAGCGCCGCATCCATGGCGAGGAATGGCCTGATATCGCCCGCGAGGCGTGCGATATCATGATAGGGTTTGCCGAAGCGCACCACGGGCCCATCAGCGCGGGGGGGCGACGTCAGCAGCAGCGCCGTCCGGCCGTTCCGGTCGGTGATGCGCTCGTAGGCGCGGGTCGATGCGTCCCCGGTCAGGTAGGCGCGAGTTGCGTCTGCGAAGCCGGCAGTCTCGAGCAGCGACTCGATCACTCGGGTCCTGGCGATGCGCTCCGCAAATTGGCCGTAACCCGTGACGACTGCATTGCGCGCCGTTTCCGGATGATCGGGGTCGATCCCGAGGGTGATGTCCAGGCGGTCGTCGGGCAGGTTGTCGCCGATGCGCTCGGCCCATTCGACCAGCAGCAAGGCTCCTTCGGCAGCCTCGTCCCAGCCGAGTTCGGCCAGTTCGTCGGCCGAGCGGATCCGGTAAAGGTCGGCGTGGACGATGGGGAACGAGGGCGTCGGATAGATCTGCATGAGCGTGAAGGTCGGACTCGGCACCTCCAGTTCGGGCTCCTCGGCGATATGGCGGACGAGCGCCCGCGTGAAGGCCGTCTTCCCGACCCCGAGATCGCCCGACAGGGTGACGAGATCGCCGGCGCGGAGCAAATCGGCGATCCGGGCCGCGAACCGGACGGTATCGTCGATGGTCGGCAAGGCGACCGACCAAACTGCCTGCGGTGACGCTTGGCTGGCCAAGGCTCCGAACTCCCGATCCCAGGCGCGACCTCGTTTCGACGATGCCGGGCCGGCAGCTCCAGGCGAGCGTGCCGCTTCGCCGTCACTACACGAGGCCCGCTTTCCGAACAATGATGGTGAAGCCGGGCCGATCGCATCGGCGATCCCGCACGAGCGAGCGTGCGAACGTTCCGCATTCGCCATGGCCGTAGACTCGTGCCCAGGCGGTGCCGTCACCAGGGCTGCGTAAGCAGACGGCGGGCCCAAAAGGTTGACATCCGGGCTGGCTCTTCCTTACTTCTGGCGTGCTGATCGCAGGCCGACGACTTTGCCTCTGCGCACCGACAATGTCGGGCGCTCGCTTAAGACCTCATCCCAACGATTGGTTGCGTCGGCGTGTCTTTCGCGTTCGCGTACCCCTTGATGATTGAAAGGATCGGTCATGAGCACCGGCACCGTGAAATGGTTCAATGCCCAGAAGGGCTTCGGCTTCATCCAGCCCGATGATGGCACCAAGGACGTCTTCGTTCACATCAGCGCGGTCGAGCGCGCCGGCTTCAACGACCTGCGCGAGGGCCAGAAGATCGCCTTCGAACTGACCACCGATCGTCGGTCCGGTAAAGTCTCGGCCGACAAGTTGCAGGCTGCGGAGTGATCATCCGAGCCTCGGATCGTCGCCGAGGCGGTCGAAGGGACCATCGTTGCAGATCCTGGTCCGGGACGACAGCGTCGAACAGGCCCTGAACGCAAGCTCCAGCGAAGGCGTGTTTCGCGAGGTAAGGTGACGCGCCGAATACGAAGGCCCTCCGAGAGGCGCGAGCAGAGGCTACCTGCTGCGTTCGGAAGCTCGCCCGCAAGCGAAACGCGAGTGCTTGCGGCCCGCGCCCAGGGCAAGCCGATGGTGCCGCCGGGACCGATAGCGTCGAGCGTGTCCTGATCCATCGTTGCGTCTGTGCGCCATGGGCATATGGCCGTGGCCTGGATCGCGCCTGTTTCGCCGCGGTCTGCCTGCGGAGCCGGCTCGGCCAGAGCGGCGGGACTGCGAACGCAACTTACATCCAGTTCAGGCGTTGTTGATCGTCGGTGCGTTGCTGCTGCGACCGCCGATGGTTTTACAGTCTATGTCGTCGTCAGGCGACGACGAGGGCGCCGGGACGCCGAGGATTCGATGTAATGGCCGATAATTCTGAAGCCGCGCGCGCCCGCGCCGAAGCGCGGCTCGAGAAGTTGCAGAAGACGACACAAGAGAGTGCTGCGGTCTGGTCGCAATACAAGGCCTCGGGTCAAGCCGTGCGTGAACGAACCTCGACGTTGCGCGATCTGCGGCTCGCCAAGGAGGCGGCGGAAGGCGCAGCGGCGGCGCTCGCAGCGGCCGAAAAGGCCGGCACCAAGAGAAAGCGCAAGGCCGTCGCCAAGGTGTGATGGGTGCCGGGTCAGGGATTTGTGCGCCTACGCCCGACCAGGCGGTCGAGTTCAGGAAGCTGGTCGTGGTGCAACAGCAGGACTCCGTTGGCCTGCGCCAATTGACACGCTGCACGCGTGAATGTGGCGTTGGAAACCACGGCCGCGCGGTCGCCAGCGTGAAAGCCGAGCGCCGCATGGGCTTCTTGGACGGCCTTGTTGCCGACCGGTTTCGAATAGAACTTGCATTGGATGACGACGCGGCACCCTGCGGTCTCGGCGATGAGATCAGCCCCTTGATCACCCGTGACAGGGGTCGTGTCCACGCGCCAACCCCGGTCCAGCAGGAAATTCCGGCATAGGGTCTCGTAGTGCTCGCCCGACAGGATGTCGGCATCGCCGATCGGACCGATTGCGCCATCGTTTCTCGCGTGGAGCGTGGCGAGGAGCACCTGTCTCAGGGCGGACCAGGATGCCGAATCGCGACCGACGGCATCGACCGCCAGACCGAGATGACGCGCTTCACGCAAAATGACGTGCTCGATGAAGTAGTCGACGTGTTCGATCCAGGGCTGCAATTGGTAGTTCCCGTAGCCATCGTGGACGACGAGTTGCTTCTGCTTGACGGCCAACAGCCTGGCGTATCGGGCCGTGACATCAAGCGCGACCGCGTGCAGCCGCGCCTTACGGCGAACCCGCGACCAGATGCGGCCCGCCACCATGGCCAGCAGGGTGCCACCGACGACCGCGGTGCCATAGGCCAGCCCGCCCCCCATGCTGCCTCCCGCTCGCGATCCGTTCCCGCATGCAAGGAACCATCGGTGCACTTAAGGAACCGTGGACGCGCCGCCACGGCTCGGCCTATTCCGCGGCCGTGACGGCGCGCTGAGCCTTGCGGGCGCTGGGGAAGATGCAGGTCACGGCCGTGCCCTCGCCGGCGGCGGAGTCGATCAGCACCTTGCCGTCGTGAAGTTCGACCAACGATCTCACGATCGACAAGCCGAGCCCGACGCCGCGGTGCCGCGAACCGCTGGTTTCCGAATGGAAACGTTCGAACACGCGATTCAGGACGTCGAGCGGGATCCCGCGGCCCTGGTCCGAGACCTTGAACACGACCGTGTCGTCGCGTCGCAACGCCGCGAGCGTGACCGTCTGGCCGGGATACGAGAAGCCGATGGCGTTGGACAGGAGGTTGAACAGAACCTGTCGCAGCCGCTTGCCGTCGGCCGTGAACGTGCCGATGCCGTCCATGGCGACGATTTGCAGCTTGATGTTGTTCTCGGCCAGGCGGTCCTGCACGCCCTCGGCGGCTTCCGTCATGGTCTGGGCGATGTCGACCGTGCCGAGGTTCAACTCCATGGCATCCATGTCGATGGTGGCGAGGTCCAGGATGTCGTTGATGATGGCGAGCAGCGCCGCCGAGGACTTGGTCACATAGCCCGCATATTCCAATTGCTTGGGGTTGAGCGAACCCACGGTGCCGTCGCCGAGCAGCTGGATGAAACCGATGATGTTGGTGAGCGGCGAACGCAACTCGTAGGACACGTGGTGCACGAAATCGTTGCGCAGCTTTTCGGCCACGAGCAACGCCTCGTTGCGCTCCGTCAAGGCGCGCTCGACGTTGACGCCCGCCGTGACGTCGATGAAGGTCAGCAGTGTGGCGCCGTCGGGCAGTGGTGCGGCGGCGCAATCCACGACCGAGCCGTCGTGCCGCTGCAGGCGCCGCTCGAATCCCTGTCGTGCCTCGTGCAGGCCCGACACGCTGGACCGCACCTCCGCCCAGACTCCCGCGTCGATGCTTTGAGGCAGGCAGATGTCGGCCACGGCATCGATATGCGGCTGGTCGGCGAGCTTGCTGGCGTCGAGCCGCCACATCGATGCGAAAGCGGGATTGAACAGCTTGAGGCGGCCGTCGGTGCCGAACACCGCAACGGCTTCCTTCAGGGTATCGAGGGTCTCACCCTGAACCCGGATCATGGCGTTGAAACGCGATTCGAGGTGGTAGCGCTCGGTGACGTTGTCGAAAAGATAGATGACGCCGCCCTTGAGATCGGGGTTCATGACCACGCGCAGGGTGCGGCCATCGGGAAGATACCAGATGGACTCGCTGGTCTCGACGGCCTGGTAGCTCGTCATCAAGCCGGCTTTCCAGGCGCGATAGTCGGCCTGTTCGGGCAGGCGCCGCTCGGCGCGGAGCCGGTCGAGGATCTCGCCGTCGAGGGGCCGACCATCCAGGAAGGCGGCGTCGAGGGTCCAGAGCGCAAGATAGGCCGAATTGTAGAACGTCAGCCTCTTCGACCGGTCGAAGATCGCCACGGCGGTCGACAACTGGTCCAGCGTGCGGGCCTGGCTGTCCATCTGCTTGGCAAGGTCGTCGCGCAGCGCCTCGAACTCGGCGAGATCGACCGCAAAGCCGGCCGACGCGATTCGGCCCGGCACTTCGATCACGTCGAGACTGTGGCGTTCGCCCGCCACCACTGCAGCGACGCGGCCCTCCCAGGCCGTGCCGTCGCGCCGTGCCGTCGCTGCCGCTTCGCGAGCCTGAGCGTCGAGCAGTTCGACGTTCCCGGCCACCGCCTCGGTCCCGCTCCGGGTCTCGACGGCCCGTGCATAGGCACCATTCACCCAGGCGATGCGGCCGGCCGCATCCCTCAGCCAGGCCAGATTCGGCAGCGCATCGAGCAGGGCGCGCCACAGGTCGTTTTCGCCCATCACCGCGGCGTGGTGGTCGCGCAGCCGGGACAGTTCCAGCCGGTCACCCGACACGTCGCGCAATCGCAAAATCGCACGGCCGCCGATGGCCTTGCCTTCCGCCTCGAGGTGCCGGCCCGCCACCGTCAACAGGGCCGTGCGGAAGCCCTCGCCGCGGGTGCGCAGGCGCTCCACCGCGTGGTCCAGCGCCTGCGCCGACACGGCAGGCAACCAGGCACCGAAGCCCAGGATGCGGCGTGGCACCAGCACGTCGGAGACGAGCGACATGTCGCCCTCGATGTCCGGCTCGCCCGTCGAGGACCGCCAGGCCACGACGATCTGCGATTCGGCCGACAGGAACATCTGGGCGCGGTCGAGGCGGCTGCGCAGATCGGCGAGTTCGGCCACGAGATGATGCTCGGCCTCGGTCCAGCGCCTACGGCCGGCGAGGTGCAAGAGCGCCGTGACGGTGGAGAACAACACCAGCCCGACGAGGAGCGAGACGCCCGCGACTTCGCCGTGGTCCGTCATGCCGTCGAGCGACAGGCCGTGAAGGTCGGGCACGGGCGAGGCCAAGGCGGCGGACGTGGCAGAGAGCGCGGCCGTAGCACCGGCCGCCAATGCGGCTTTGAGGCCTGCCGTCCGGACCGCCTGCGCGCCTGCCATGGGTTGAACTGCGTCGGTGGAATGATGGTCTCTGAAACGCCGACCGTACGCAGACTCAGCCCTTTTCAGGCGCTGCCGCCAATCCATCTGCCATGCCCCCTCACACCAGAGCGCCGACGGTTCCCACCGGGAACCGCCCACGCACCCTCCGGTCCGCCTCCGCCAAGCGCGTCCGAATCGCTTGAGCATAGTCGCGGCCGTCCTGATTGAGGAGGCCGTTCATCACGTCCGATGATCTGGCTTGACGCCTGTGTCCCCGGCACCACGCCGCGGGGTCACGATCATGCCGAAAAGGCCGGATGACGGATCATCCTGCCCTTTTGGCATGAGGGTCGCGCGGGCCGGCGGGCGGCCTCGCGAGGTTCAGTAGCGGTAATGATCGGCCTTGTACGGACCCTCTGCGGCGAGGCCGAGGTAGCTCGCCTGGGGCGGCGTCAGCTTGGTGAGCTTCACCCCGATCTTGTCGAGATGCAACGATGCGACCTTCTCGTCGAGGGTCTTGGGCAGCACGTAGACCTTCTTGTCGTACTGGCCGGGCTTCGTCCAAAGCTCGATCTGGGCGAGCGTCTGATTGGTGAAGGACGCCGACATCACGAAGGACGGGTGGCCGGTCGCGTTGCCGAGGTTCACGAGACGGCCTTCGGACAGGAGGATGATGCGTTTCTGGTCGGCGAACTCGACCTCGTCGACCTGCGGCTTGACGTTGTGCCAGCGAAGGTTCTTCAAGCCCGCAACCTGGATCTCGGAATCGAAATGGCCGATGTTGCACACGATCGCGCGGTCCTTCATGGCCCGCATATGGTCGAGCGTGATGACGTCGACGTTGCCGGTGGCGGTCACGAAGATGTCGGCACGGGGCGCTGCATCCTCCATGGTGGTGACCTCGTAACCCTCCATGGCGGCCTGGAGCGCACAGATCGGGTCGATCTCGGACACCATGACGCGGCAGCCGGCGTTGCGCAGCGAGGCGGCCGAGCCCTTGCCGACATCGCCGAAGCCGGCGATCATGGCGACCTTGCCGGCCATCATCACGTCGGTCCCGCGGCGGATGCCGTCGACCAGCGACTCGCGGCAACCGTAGAGGTTGTCGAACTTCGACTTGGTGACCGAATCATTGACGTTGATGGCCGGGAACAGGAGCTTGCCCTCCTTGGCCATGTTGTAGAGCCGATGCACGCCCGTGGTGGTCTCTTCGGTCACGCCCTTGATGGTTTTGCCGACGCGGCCATACCAGCCATGGTCGGACGCCAAGCGCTTCTTGATCGCCGCGTAGAGAACCTCCTCCTCTTCGTTGGAGGCGGTCTCAAGGAAGGCCGTATCGCCGCCCTCGGCCCGGATGCCGAGGTGGATCAGCAGCGTGGCATCGCCGCCATCGTCCAGGATCATGTTGGGCGTGCCGCCGTCGGCCCATTCGAAGATGCGGTGCGTGTAGTCCCAGTAGTCGACGAGGCTCTCGCCCTTGATGGCGAAGACCGGCGTGCCGGTGACCGCGATGGCGGCCGCGGCGTGGTCCTGGGTCGAGTAGATGTTGCACGAGGCCCAGCGAACGTCGGCACCGAGCGCCTTCAAGGTCTCGATCAGCACGGCCGTCTGGATCGTCATATGAAGCGAACCTGCGATCCGGGCTCCCTTGAGCGGCTGCGCGGCACCGTATTCCGAGCGCACCGCCATCAGGCCGGGCATCTCGGTTTCGGCGATGGCGATCTCCTTGCGGCCCCAGCCGGCGAGGGCGATATCGGCGACGGCGGAGTCGGAGTAGCTGCTGTCGTGGGTCATGGACGGCGTTCCCTGTCGGATCGAGATGATCCTGGGGTCTAGCACCCAGATTGGGACACGGCAATAAAGATATAAGGAAGTCCTTATATCCGGTATGTTCGCCTCTGCCTCTGGAGCGATGCGGGCTGTTCCGGCAGGCAGGGCGACCCTTGCCCGACACACACGACATCGCTGGTGGGCGTCTCGGTCGAGATCCGAATCCGTTTGCATGGCGAAGGGAAAACCCGTTGGATGCTCGCTTGCCGGGGACCTACGTCGCGAGACGGGTGGGACCCCGCGAGCCCGCGGCCGTAAGGGCCGTTCTGCTGTTTTCGAAGGAACGACGAGATGACGACGTATCGTGCGGTGGGTTGGGGATTTGCGGTCCTGTTGATGTGCGGCACGGCCGCATCGGCCAAGACGTTCGTCTATTGCGCCGAGGGCTCGCCCGAGAACTTCACCCCGGCCCTGAACACCACCGGCACCAGCCTCGACGCGGCCCGCCCGGTCTACGACCAACTGGTCGAGTTCGAGCGCGGCACCACCAACGTGAAGCCGGGGCTGGCCGAAACGTGGGACATCAGCCCCGACGGCCTCACCTTCACGTTCCACCTGCGCCATGGCGTCAAGTTCGGCGCCACCAAGGGCTTCAAGCCGACGCGGGACTTCAATGCCGACGACGTTCTGTTCTCATTTGGGCGGCAATACGACCCAGCCAACCCCTACAATAAGGTCTCTGGCGGCAAGTACGACTACTACAGCGATATGGACATGCCGAAGCTCGTCAAGAGCCTCGTCAAGAAAGACGATTACACGATCGTCATGACCCTGTCCGAGCCCAATGTCGCGATCCTGGCCAATCTCGCCATGGACTTCGCCACGATCCAGTCGGCGGAATTCGCCGACGCCATGATGAAGGCCAAGACGCCCGAACAATTCGATCAGGTTCCGGTCGGCACCGGCCCTTTCATCTTCCAGTCCTACCAGAAGGACGCGGTGATCCGGTTCAAGGCCAACCCGGCTTACTGGGGCGGCAAGCCGCTGCTGGACGAACTCGTCTACGCCATCACGCCCGACGCGACCGCGCGCTTTTCCAAGCTGAAAACCGGCGAATGCCAGGACGCTCCCTATCCGCGCCCCGCGGACCTCGCCGAAATGCAGAAGGACCCGCAGATCAACGTCATGTCGCAGCCGGGCCTGAACATCGGCTACCTGGCGTTCAACGCCATGAAGCCGCCCTTCGACAAAAAGGAGGTGCGCCAGGCGCTCAGCATGGCGATCGACAAGGCATCGATCATCAAGAACGTCTATCTCGGCGCCGGCCAGCCGGCCAAGAACCTGATCCCGCCGACGCTGTGGGCCTATGACGATGCCGTCACGGATTACGCCTACGACCCCGAGAAGGCCAAGGCCATGCTGGCCAGTGCCGGCGTCAAGGGTCCGATCGACGTCGATCTGTGGTACATGCCGGTGCAGCGTCCCTACAACCCGGATGCCAAGCGCATTGCCGAGATGATGCAGTCGGATCTCGGCAAGGTGGGGGTCAACGCCAAACTCGTGACCTACGAATGGGGCGAATACCGCAAGCGCCTCGGCAACGGCGAAGCCACGATGGCACTCTACGGCTGGACGGGCGACAACGGCGATCCGGACAACTTCTTCTTCCTGCTCGGTTGTCCGGGCGGCAAGCCCGGCGCCAGCAACGCCACGAAGTGGTGCGATACGACCTACGACGCCGACCTCTCCAAGGCGAGGCAGATTGCCGACCAGGCCGGGCGAAAGAAGATCTACGGCGACATGCAGGTGATCCAGCACGATCAGGAGCCGATGATGACGATCGCTCACTCGGTCGTTTACGAGCCGCTCAGCAGGAATGTGGTCGGTTACAAGATGAGCCCGCTCAACCGCCATCAGTTCGAGGGCGTCGACCTGAAATGAGAGGGCGCGGCGGCCCGGGCGGGGACGCTCCGGCCGGCCGGTGCCGTTTCGGAGAACTTCGCCATGAACGCCTTGGAGGACCTCACCAACCCCGCCGTCGAGAGGCGGTCCGTCGAACAGCGCGTCGATGAGTGGGTCGATCGTTTGTCGACGCTCTACGATCATCTGGTGGATTGGCTGCCAGCGGGCTGGACCGCGACGCGGACCGACACGATGCCGATGCAGGAGGAACTCATGCGGCGGCTCGATGTCGGCCCGCGGCGGCAACCAGTTCTGACACTCCTTCATGACGGCTCGGCGAGAGGCCGCCTCGAACCTCGAGGTCTATGGATCATTGGGGCGAACGGCAGGGTCGACCTACACTCACCGGGCGGTCACTACTTGATTGTCGATCGGTCCGAAGCCTTTGATCCACCGGATTGGCAGATTGCATCCATTCTGACGCGACGAGAGCAAAGATCTTTCGATCGGGAAAGTTTGCGCGACGCACTCGCATGAAGGACTCGGCGCGGATCGAGGCCGCCTACGACAAAATGGACCTACTCCTGGAACGAGAACGCGCCTCCGCGCAAGCCCAACAGATCGTCAGGATCGAAACCGAGCAGGTTTTGAACGATCAGGCTTACTTCTTATTGTGCTGGGGTCAACTGGAAATAGAGAGAAGTCAAGACTGTCGATCTGCGATACGTGGTCGGATCGCCCATTCTGACTGGCAGGTCCGTCGCTCCTGGTACCTCTATGATCCAGAAGACAAGCGACTTTCCGGGCTGAAGTTTGAGGAACGCGCGGCACTCGTCATGGATCGCGGTGCAGGCAAAGGATCGGCCTGGGCCAAGACGATGTTCCACTACACGGCGCGCAACGAGATCGCGCACGGCAACCTTCGATCGATGCGAATCGATGTCAGCACCTTCGTGCAGGATTGCTACGTGATCCAGAGCGCACTGCATCGTGCCATGTGACCTCGGAGCCTCGTCGCCCTTCCATGATCCGCTTCCTCGCCAAACGCCTGCTTCTCACCATCCCGACCTTCGTGGCGCTGATCTTCCTGGTCTTCGCGGCGATCCGGCTCGTGCCGGGCGATCCCGTGGAGGTCAGGGTCGGGGAACACGGCATATCGCCCGAACGGCTCGCCATGTTCCGGCACGAACTCGGGCTCGACCAGCCGGTGTGGAAGCAGTTCCTCGACTATCTCTGGCAGCTGCTGCACGGCGATTTCGGCACATCGATCGTCACCAGCGGCCATGTGATGACCGAGTTCCTCACCCTGTTCCCGGCGACCCTGGAACTGTCGATCTGCGCCATGGCCATGGCGATCCTGCTCGGCATTCCCATGGGGGTCGTGGCGGCCGTGAAGCGCGGCAGCGTCTTCGACCAGGGGCTCATGGGCCTGTCGGTCACGGGCTATTCCATGCCGATCTTCTGGTGGGGCCTGCTGCTCATCATGCT
>JAABUY010000549.1_pt1 | contig 63627 bp, 55 predicted proteins | sample 5560271 | NCBI WGS metagenome assembly JAABUY01 (sample SAMN10711886, study PRJNA513374) | rock metagenome | isolation source: Antarctica rocks | place: Antarctica: Victoria Land, University Valley | reverse complement strand
CCCACTCGTTCCAACCACCGGTCGATCCCGCTCCAGAAAAGAGGCGGAAACCTTGAATCACACACAGCTTCAAGTCGTCAACCGATCACGGCAAAACTGATGGATGGTGAGGCGGCCGCCCATGGCCAAGCGTGGTCGCTGCTCGATTTCAGCAGGATCATGTGCAGCCCGCTATCGGGGGCGCTCCACCGCTGAATGTCCTGCCCGCGTAGATAAGGCTTGATGATCTCGGCACTCGCCGGGTCGGCGGCGACCAGCCGGTCGCGCGTCGGCGTGTCGATCAAGAACGCCTCGTTGAAGCCCGTCTTGATGCCGTAGAGTGGTTTCACCCCCGCGTATTCGACCAGCGACACGCCCGCGCGCTTGATCTTGGCGAGCAGGTCCATCACCGGCTTCGGCTCCAGCGTCCACCCCTCGCGGCCCAGTGCCGTGCGCGGCAGCGGGAAGCTGGCCGCCGTTACCGCGGCGCCCAGCCGCTCGTCGGGCAGCGTCTCACGCGGCGGCACCGCGACAGTCAGCGTTTCCGGCGCCGGCGCCGGCGACCCGTCCGGCCGGCGCGCCACCACCACGTTCGGGAACACGTCGGCGTCCGGGAAGAAGGCGCGGGCGTGGCCGAAGTCGATCACCGCCTCGGTTTCCGCGCGCGCCGGGTCGGCGAGCATGGCGCGCAGCGCTTCGGCGTAGCCCGCCTTCAGCCATTTGTTGGTCACCACGTAGCCGACCCGGCCGCCGGGCCGCACCAGCCGCAAGCCCTGCTCGAAGAAATACACGTACAGGTCGGCGCCGCCGGCAAAGGTGGCGTAGCCGGCCGCGAGCGCCGGCTTCAGCGCCGCCAGCCGCTCCTGCCGCACGTAGGGCGGGTTGCCGATGACCGCGTCGAAGCCGCCGTCCGGCACCGGCTGCATCAGGTTCCGCCAGGTGTTCGGGAACGCCACCGGCCAGTGCAGGAACCGCTCGTGCGCCGCCAGCGCCCGCGCCTCGGCGACCAGGGCCGCCGCCTGCCGCCGGCGCTTGTCGCCTTCGCCCAGCGTGCCGAGCATGGGCTGCGCGCCGTCGTCCTCCGGCACGGCGATGACCAGCTCGCCGGTGGCGATCTTGAGCGGGTCGCCGAACTGCGGCTCCAGCACCGCCTTGAACGCGGCGGCGCGGTCGTAAGCGCCCTGCTGCTTTTCCGCTGTCGCGATCTTCTTCAAGTCTACGCTCATCTCGCGAAGCTTCTCGGGAGAGAAGCGCGGCCTTTTCAGGTCCGGGTCGAGATCGACGCCCAGCGCATGGCGCGCGGCCATCAGGCTGAAGAACGCGTCCAGCTCGCGGGTCGCGTCCCGCACCGCCGCGAACGCCTGGGACGAGGCGCGCACCTCCGCCACGTCGTTGTCGGTGATCTCCTCGATGCTGGTCATGGCCTCGGCGATGTTCTCGACCTTGGCGACCTCGGTGCCGGAGAGCAGGCCGCCACCCTGCCTCACGGCGTCCAGCGTCGGGCCGATCCAGGCGCCCACGATGCTGTCGCCGCAGCGCAGGTGGTGGTCGAGGAACGAGAGCGGCGCGCCGACGGTGAAGGTGTGCAGCCAGAGCGCCACCTTGGCCAGCTCGACCGCGAACGGATTCTTGTCCACGCCATGCACCACCCGCTTCAGGATCATGCGTCGGATGACGTGCCGGTCGTCGAGCTGCTCGGGCGTCATCCGCCAGCCATGCGCCTGCGCCTGCTCGAGGATGCGCGCACGCACTGCCGCCACGCGGGCCAGCAGCGGCGAGGCGTAGTCGCCCCAGGCCACCTGCGCCGGAGCCTCGGCCAGCGCCGCCAGCACCCGGTCGGCCAGCCAGTCCACCAGGCTGACCAGGAAGTGGCCGGACCCCATGGCGGGATCGCACACTTTCAGTTCCAGCAGCGCCGATGCCGGATCGGCCGCCGCAAGCTCGGCCAGCCGCTGCGCCACCGGCCGCCGGTCGCCTTTCAGCCGCTCGGCGGCGGCCTCGAACGTTTGCTCGCGGCTGTCGGCGGCCGGTCCCACCGCGCGCTCGATGATGAGCGAGACCAGCGCCTCCGGCGTGTAGTAGCTGCCGCTGTCGTGGCGCTCGCCGTCGTCGCGGTCCACCGCGACCGCGCCGTCGTCGCCGAGCCGCAGCCCGAACTCGAGGATGCGCTCGTAGATGGAGCCGAGCTGCTGTACCGAGAGGTCGCGGTAGTTGACGTATTTGGAGCCGCGCTCGCCGGGGACGTGGGACAGCGCGAGGACGATCCGCGCCAGCACGGCGTCCGGCAGCTCCACGCGCTCCAGGATCGGCGCCGCGTCGGCCTCGAACAGGCCGCCGTTGTACGGCGGGATGCCGAGGCCGTCGTCGCCATGCGTGATGGCGGCGAAGATGCCGCGCAAGCGGGCCCAGTAGATCGCCGCGCGCGGCGACGGCTCGCGCCCAGCCGCCCGTGCCTCGGCCACCTCGCGCCGGATGCGGGTCAGGCTGTATTCGGCGTAGGGGCCGTGCTCGTCCGGCAGCAGGTCGCGGTCCTCGGCGTAGAGGACGAACAGCAGGCGGTAGAGCAGGATCAGCGCGCCCTGCCGGACCTGTTCGAGCCATGCCGCGCCGGGGTCGGTCGGACGGCCCCGATCGTGCCTGCCGAGTTCGGCGGCCAGCATGGGGAACACATCGTGGAACACGACGCGCGAGAGATCGCGCGCGACCTTCTCCTCCCAGCGGCGACCTTGTTCCAGCGCCACGGCGTGGAACGTGCGCCCGTGTTCCGACGCAAGGAACGCGGACCGGCCGAACAGCGTCAGGAACAGCCGCAGCGCGTGTCCGACGTCGAGCCCGCGCGGGTCGAGCAGGTCCGGCGCGCAGCCTGGCAGGCCGAACACCTTGCCCAGGTCGATTTCGAGGAAGTCTTCCGAGACCGAAAGCGCGCCTTGCCAGTACAGCCGCCAGAGCCGCCCGTTGGTCAGCACGCCCCAGCGCAGCCCGCCGCGCGTGGCGTCGTCGGCGCGTCGAAGGTAGCGGAGTATCTGCGTGGACGGCACGCCTTCGTCGCCGACGCGCTTCTCTCGGCCCTCCACGGGACGGTCAGCGGCCGGTTCCAGCGTTTCGACTCGACGATGCACAGGCCGTGCTGGAAGCGTTGCCAGGGTGGCTTGGCACGTGCGCGCGCCAGCGCAGCGGCGTCGCCGAACAGCAGGGCGTCGGGAACATGCAAGCGGCCGGTTGCCGACTGGTTCTGCTGCGGCAGCCAGTCGGACCAGCCAAGCACCTGTTCGAGTACCGGAAACACCACCTGAGTCTCGGTCTCGGCCTCGTTGGGGGCACGCTGGCGCACTATCGGCGCCAGCAGCGCCGTCAGCCGGACACGGGCGGCTTCGATGGCGCTTGTCGACAAAGCGCACCAAGCCGGCTCGGCCGTAACGCCTTCCAGAAGGAAGTCCCGGGTGAACAACCCACCCTGGATCATTACCAGGTCAACATGGTAAAACGATTCGCGTCCACCATGCAACGATATCACAACAGCCGCCGAGTTTCAGGTCGCCTTGGCTACATGGCCGGCTTGTCGGCTCAGATATCGAGGTTCGCCACCTTCAGCGCATTGCCCACGATGAAATCCCGGCGCGGCTCCACGACATCCCCCATCAGCGTCGAGAACACCAAGCCAGCGTCCTCAACGTCGGCCACCTTCACCTGCAGCAACGTGCGGAACGCCGGATCGAGCGTGGTTTTCCACAGCTGCTCCGGGTTCATCTCGCCCAATCCCTTGAACCGCTGGATGGTCAGCCCGCGCCGCCCATGCGCCAGGATGCGCTCGAACGCGGTCGCCGGGCCAGCGGCGGTAGCCTCGGTCGACTCCATACGCAGCGTCGCCGGGTCGGCGAACCGTACCGCAAGGTCGGCGTGGCGCTCGTCGAGCCAACGCGCGTCGGCGCTGCGTACTGCCGCGGCGTCGAGGCTGTGCCGCTCCGCGACGCCGCGCACCACCCGCGCCATGTCCAGGCCAGAGGCGTCGGCGACCACCTTCCAGCTGCGCTCGGCCGGCAGGCTGACGGCGTTCAGCCGCTGCACCAGCGCCTGGCTGGCGCCGGTCGCGCGCTCGGCGTCGGCGGTCAGCGCGCCGGCGATCGCCGCCTGCTCGAGCAGCGCCACCGGCACATGCGCCGACAGCCGCCGCAGCCGCAGCGTGGTCTCGCGCAGCAGCGTCGCCTCGTGGTCGAGTTCGGCGCCTTCGCGCGCCTGGCCGTCGGCGTAGACCAGCCGCCCGCCGGACAGCGCCTTGTCCAACAGGAACCGCTCCAGCGCCGCGTCGTCCTTGAGGTAGCGCTCCTCGTTGCCGCGCTTGGCCCGATACAGCGGCGGCTGCGCGATGTACAGGCAGCCGCGCTCGATCAGCGCCGGCATCTGGCGGAAGAAGAACGTCAGCAGCAAGGTGCGGATGTGGCTGCCGTCGACATCGGCGTCGGTCATGATGACGATGCGGTGGTAACGCAGCTTGTTCACGTCGAAACCGCCCTGCTCCGGCTCGCCGCGGCCGATGCCGGTGCCCAAGGCGGTAATCAGCGTCCCGATCTCCTGCGAGCCGAGCATGCGGTCGAACCGCGCCCGCTCGACGTTCAGGATTTTTCCTTTCAGCGGTAGGATCGCCTGGTATTTGCGGTCCCGCCCCTGCTTGGCCGAGCCGCCGGCGCTGTCGCCCTCGACCAGGAACAGCTCGCACTTGGACGGGTCGCGTTCCTGGCAGTCGGCCAGCTTGCCGGGCAGGGTGGAGATGTCGAGCACCCCCTTGCGCCGCGTCAGCTCGCGCGCCCGCCGCGCGGCCTCGCGTGCCGAGGCCGCGTCCATCACCTTCTGGATGATGGCGCGCGCCTCCTTGGGGTGCGTTTCGAACCAGTGCCCGATGGCGTCCGCGGCGGCGGCCTGCACCACCGGCTGCACCTCGCTGCTGACCAGCTTCTCCTTCGTTTGCGAGGAGAACTTCGGGTCCGGCACCTTGACCGACAGCACCGCCGTCATGCCTTCGCGCATGTCGTCGCCGACCAGCGCCAGGTTGTCCTTCTTGCCCATGCCCTCGGCGTATTTGGTGACCACACGGGTCAGCGCCTGGCGGAAGCCGGCCAGATGGGTGCCGCCGTCGCGCTGCGGGATGTTGTTGGTGAAGCACAGCATGGTCTCGTGGAAGCTGTCGTTCCAGGTCAGCGCGAACTCGACGCGGATGCCGTGCAGCGGCTCCGGCGACGTGGCCACGCTGATCGGCTTGTCCAGCACCGGGGTCTTGCCGCGGTCGAGCCAGGCGGCGAAGGCGACCAGCCCGCCCTCGTAGAAGAACACCGTCTCGGTCGGCGGCGCGTGCCGCTCGTCGCGCAACGTGATATGCAAGCCGGAATTGAGGAATGCCAGCTCGCGCAGCCGCTTCTCGATGATCGCCAACTCGAACTCGACGTTGGTGAAAGTGCCTTTGCTGGGCTTGAACGTCACCTCGGTGCCGCCGTGCTGGTCGGACGGCCCGACCACCACCAACGGGGCCACCGAATCGCCGTGCTCGAAGCGGATGAAGTGCTCCTCGCCGTCGCGCCAGATGCGGACCTCCATCCACTCCGACAGCGCGTTCACCACCGCGGCGCCCACGCCGTGCAGGCCGCCCGAGACCTTGTAGCTGTTCTGGTTGAACTTGCCGCCGGCGTGCAGCCGCGTCAGCACCACCTCGGCGGCCGAGATGCCCTCCTCGGAGTGGATGCCGGTCGGGATGCCGCGGCCGTCGTCGCGCACGGTGACGCTGCCGTCGCCGTTCAGCGTCAGCGAGCACATCGTGGCGTAGCCGGCCTGCGCCTCGTCCACCGCGTTGTCGATGATCTCGAACGCCATGTGGTGCAGGCCCGAGCCGTCGTCGGTGTCGCCGATGTACATCCCCGGCCGCTTGCGAACGGCGTCCAGCCCGCGTAGCACCGAGATTGAGTCGGCGTCATAGAGGGCGGGGTCGCGCAGCGGATCGGGCGCGGAATCGGGGGTCGGCGCGGCGCTGTCACTCATGCCGTCGAAATGCTCCGGAGTAGATTGTATGGCTTCGAATATAGGCCGGAACGCCCGGCAATGACAGTGCTGCGGCGTTCATCCGGGCAATTCCGGATCGGGAGCGAGCGCGCCGCCGCCGACCACGAAACCCGCCGCGTGGCCGCGCAGCGGCGCGAACACGGCGGCGTCGGCGCCGGTCAGGAACACCTGCGCCGGCAGCCGCAGCAGGGCGGCGAACAGCGCCTCGCGCCGTGCCGCGTCGAGATGCACCGCCGGCTCGTCCAGCAGCAGCAGCGGCGCCGCCCCGCGCTGCGCCGCCAGCAAGGCCGCGTGGCCGAGCACCACCCCGATCAACAGCGCCTTCTGCTGCCCGGTGCTGGCCTGGGCGGCCGGCAGCCCAGTGGCGGCGTCGGCCAGCGTCATGTCGGCCCGGTGCGCGCCCAGGCTCGCCGACCCGGCCGCCGCGTCGCCCCCCCGGCTGGCGGCCAGGCTGCGGCGGAGCCAGTCCTCGACCGCCAGCGCCGGCATCTGCCGCAGCATGTCGGCGACCGGCGAGACCAAGCCGAGACGGGCGGCAGGGAACGGCTCCGCGCCGCCGGCCTGCAGCGCCGCCTCCAGCCGCGCCACCAGCTGCATCCGCGCCGCGGTCGCCGCCACCGCATGGCGGGCGACGGCGTCCTCGACCCCGGCCAGCCAAGCCGGATCGGCGTCCCCGTTGGCCAGCAGCCGGTTGCGGCTGGCCAGCGCCGTGTCGTGCGCCGCGATCTCGCGCGCGTGCCCCGGCTCCAGCGCGTAAACCAGCCGGTCGAGGAAGCGCCGCCGGGCGCTGGCGCCCTCCTGGAAGATGCGGTCCATCTGCGGCGTCAGCCACACCGCCGCAATCCGGTCCGCCAGCGCCGCCTGGCTGCGTGGCGCGCCGCCGTCGAGGCGGAACACCCGCCGGTCGGCCGGCCCGTCGGGAGCGCTGCCGGTGCCGACGTCGGCGGCCCCGGCCGGCGTCGCGAACTGCCCGGCGACGCCCCAGCGCCCGTCCGCGCCCGCCGCCTGGCGCGCCAGTTCAGCGACCTTCGCGCCGCGCAGCCCGCGTCCCGGCACCAACAGCGAAATCGCCTCGAGCAGGTTGGTCTTGCCGCTGCCGTTGGCGCCGGACAGCGCCACGACCGCGGCGTCCGGCCGCCAGGTCAGCGCCGCGTAGTTGCGGAACTGGGTGAGCGCCAGCCGCTCCAGGCGCAGCGGCGGGATCAAGCGGCGGTGGTCGCGACGGCTACACCCGCATCGGCATCAGCACGTACAGCGCCGACGGGTCGGCGGCGTCCTGCACCAGCGTGGGCGCCGCGCCGTCCGAGAAGCGGAACTCCGCCTGCTCGCCGATCTGGTCGGTGATGTCGTTCAGGAACCGCGCCTGGAAGCCGATCTCCAGCGGTCCCGCCTCGTACTGCACCCGGTCGCCGTCCAGCTCCTCGGTCGCCGTGCCCTGCTCCGGGCTGGCCGAGGACAGCACCAGCAGGTCGCGCGCCAGCGACAGCTTGATGGGCCGCGCCCGTTCCGACGAGATCGCCGACACCCGGCCGACCGCGTCGGAGAAATCCTTCTTGCCGACGCGCAGCACCTTGTCGTTGTCGCGCGGGATGACCCGCTCGTAATCCGGGAAGGTGCCGTCGATCAGCTTGCTGGTCAGCGTCACCGCGCCGCACTTGAACTGGATGCGGGTGTCCGACAGTGCCACGTCGACCGCGCCGCTGACCTCGTCGAGCAGCTTTCGCAGCTCGTTCACGGTCTTGCGCGGCACGATGACGCCGGGCATCCCGGCGGCGCCCTCGGGAAGGTCCTCCTCGACCCGCGCCAGCCGGTGCCCGTCGGTGGCCACGGCGCGAAGCAGGTGGACGCCGCCGATCTCGGTCGCGTGCAGGTAGATGCCGTTCAGGTAGTAGCGCGTCTCCTCGGTGGAGATCGCGAACTTGGTACGGTCGATGATGCCGCGCAAAGCCTGGGCCGAGAGCTGGAACTTGTGTGGCAGCGCCCCCGCGGTCATCGCCGGGAAGTCCTCGGCCGGCAGCACCACGAGGCTGGTCGCGTAGCGTCCGGCGCGCAACGCCAGCGGCCCGTCGCCCGGCGGATGGTCCAGCTCGATCTCCACGGATTCCGGCAGCTTTCGCACGATCTCGTACAGGGTCGCGGCGGGCGCGGTGCAAACGCCGTCGCGGCTGGTGCTGGCGGCCACGTCCTCGACCACCGCGATCTCCATGTCGGTCGCGGTGAGGGTCAACCCCCCTGCCTGCACCCGCAGCATGACGTTAGCCAGGATGGGAATGGTGTTGCGCTTCTCGACCACGCTCTGCACATGGGCCAGCGCCTTGATGAGCGTCGCGCGGTCGGCTTTGAACTTCATGGCACCCTCATGCGGACCGCGCCGCGCGAGCGGCGCGATTCGGGGTGGCCGTCATACCAGTTCGGCGTGACCGCACCAAGGCTGCCTGACGTCGCTAGTGGGTCAGCCTGAACCCTGCATTCATTGTCGCCATGCCCGGGCTTGATCCGGGCATCCACGAGCCTCCCCACGGTTGCAGCTGGCGTACGCCAGCACACGGCCTGTACATCCATTCGGGTACGCCGACGCAAGACCGACCGCGTGGACGCCCGGATCAAGTCCAGGCATGAGGGGACGGCAACGGACTGGCTCTAGACCAGCCCACCGCCGGGCGTCAGGATTCCAGCATCCGCCGCAGCATCTCGACATCCTCGCCGAAGCTGGCCTCGCGCTCCATCAGCTCGGTGATGCGCTGCACCGCATGAATCACGGTGGTGTGGTCGCGGTTGCCGAACTTGCGCCCGATCTCCGGCAGCGAGCGGCTGGTGAGCTGCTTGGCCAGGTACATCGCCACCTGTCGCGGCCGCGCCACCGCCCGCGCGCGGCGGGCGCTGCTCATGTCGGTGAGCCGGATGTTGTAGTGCTCCGACACCCGGCGCTGGATTTCCTCGATGGTCACGCGGCGGTCGTGGGCGCGCAGGATGTCGTGCAACACTTCCTGCGTGCTCTCCAGCGTGATGTTCCGGTTGAACAGGTTGGCGTGCGCGACCAGCCGGTTGAACGCCCCCTCCAGCTCGCGGACGTTGCTGGTGATCTTGTGCGCCAGGAACTCCAGCACCTTGCCCGGGACCGAGGTCTTGGCCCTGGACGCCTTGGCTTCGAGGATGGAGATCCGCAGCTCGAACGTGGTGGCGTGCAGGTCGGCCACCATGCCGTAAGCGAGGCGGGTGCGTACCCGCTCCTCCAGGCCGGACAGGTCGGACGGCGACTTGTCGGCGGAGACCACGATCTGCTTGCCGCTGTCGACCAGCGCGTTGAAGGTGTGGAAGAACTCCTCCTGCGTGGCTTCCTTGCCGATCAGGAACTGCAAATCGTCGATCATCAGCACGTCGACGCTGCGGTGCTGCTCCTTGAACTCCATGGTGGAGTGGCTGCGGATCGCCGCGATGAAGCGGTACATGAACTTCTCGGCCGACATGTAGGCGACGGTGGCCGGTGGCCCGCCATGCCCGGCGCCGCCCTGGTTGGTCAGCTCCCAGGCGATGGCGTGCATCAGGTGGGTCTTGCCCAAGCCCACGCCGCCGTACAGGAACAGCGGGTTGAAGCCCTGGCTGGCCGGATGCTCGGCGACCCTGCGGGCGCAGGCGTAGGCGAACTCGTTCGGCTTGCCGACGACGAAGCTGTCGAACGTGAAGCGGCCGTCCAGCCCCGCAGACTCGGGACCGCGAGCGTCGGGGCTACGGGAGTCGGGGCCACGTTCGCCGCGATCATCGCTTTTCACTAAAGCCGGCATGGCACCGTTCGACGCCAGTTCGCCGATGGCCTGTTCGCTGGCTGTCGGCCCGGTCTCGGATGGCGCAAGGCCTTCAGCGAACGCCTGTCCGTCGATGGCCGGACCATGACGACCGACGGTTGCCGCAGGTCCTCCGACGCGAATGTCGACGCGACGCACGCAAGGGTTTTCGGATTGCCAGATAAGGCTGAGCCGGTCGCCATAATGGCTCCTGACCCAGTCGCGCAGGAAACGGGTCGGCAACCAGACAGTAACCTCTTCGCCATCCACCCCGGCCAGTGACATCTGCCGGAGCCAAGTGCGGTATTCCACCTCGCCGACTTCGGTAAGCAGACGCTTGCGGACCCGGGTCCACTGCACGATCAACGCTCCGGAGTCGCCAGGGGTCAAGTTGTCGATGGAGGATGCAAGGTTCGGCTGCTCGGCAGACATCCTCACCTATCCTCCAGCGCATAAACAAACCCGATATCTAAACCAGGAACTAGCCCGCTAGCTGTTCGGGCAACTTTCATGGGCTAGAAATAAATAAATGAAAAGCTTAACCGAAGCAACGAAAAACTAAATCTCGCAATAATCTCTAATTACTTTTAAATCACAACTAGGTTGCCTGACTGCCATAACGGCCATCGTCATCTAGTTGTTAAAGCTGCCAAGAAAGTTACGGAGTCCGGCGGGAACTATACAATACTGCCCCTGCCGAGACTTCCGCAGATCTTACATCAAGCCCCGCACGTTACGCCTGAGGCAGCTTCTTGATGCGCGCCGAAAGCCGCGAAATCTTCCGGGCGACAGTGTTCAGCTTCACCACGCCCTTGCCGACGGCGCGTTGCATCTCCGGCTGCGCGCCACGCAGGGCGTCGGCAGCCACCGCTTTGTCGCCGCCGGCGATGGCGGTCTCCACCTTCTTGATGAACGTGCGCATGCGCGAGGTGCGGGCCTGGTTGCGTGCGGTGCGGACGGCGGTCTGGCGGATGCGCTTGCGCGCCGAGGCGGTATTGGCCATTGGTTCTCTTCAATGCTTACACTTGCGGACAGAAAACACCCGCCGCGATGAGCAGGGGTTTCTAAGCAGGCGTCCGACCCGAGTCAAGGAAACGCCCCAACTCAGCGACCGCCAAACGACGGCTCACGCTTCTCCAGGAACGCCGCCATGCCCTCGCGCTGGTCGGCGGTCCCGAACAGCGACAGGAACATCTGCCGCTCGCCGCGCACGCCCTCGGCCAGCGTGGTCTCGAACGCCCGGTTGACCGCCTGCTTGGCCAGCGCCACCGCCAGGGTGGACAGGCCGGCGATGCGCTGGGCGACGACGACGGCCTCGCCCAGCAGCTCGGCGGCCGGAACCACGCGGCTGACCAGGTTGGAGCGCTCCGCCTCGGCAGCGTCGATGGTGCGGCCGGTCAGCGTCATCTCCATCGTCCGCGCCTTGCCGACGGCGCGCGCCAGGCGTTGCGAGCCGCCGCCGCCGGGAATGATGCCGAGGGTGATCTCCGGCTGCCCGAACCGCGCGGTGTCGGCGGCCAGGATGATGTCGCACATCATCGCCAGCTCGCAGCCGCCGCCCAGGGCGAAGCCGGCGACCGCGGCGATCACCGGCTTTCGCACCCGCAGCACGGTCTCCCACGGGGCCATGAAGTCGGCCAGCCCAGTCGCCGGCCAGGCGCGGCCCTGCATCTCGCGGATGTCGGCGCCGGCGGCGAAGGCCCGCTCGGAGCCGGTCAGCACGATGGCGCCCACCGCCGGGTCGGCGTCGAAAGCCAGCAGCTGCTCGCTCAGCTCGCGCATCAGCTGGTCGCACAGCGCGTTCAGGGCTTGCGGCCGGTGGAGGCGGATCAGCCCGGCGCCGCCATGCGTCTCGACCTCGATCATCTCGGCCATGCGGCCTCCTCAGCGTTGCGTGCGGGGACAGTAAAAGCTGCTGCGTCCCGCCTGCACCAGACGCCGGATGCCGGCGCAGGCGGGCAGGCCGGGACAGCGCTCGCACGGCTGCCCGACCCGGCCGTAGACCTTCCAGGCGTGCTGGAAACAGCCCAGCTCGCCGTCCGGCTGCACGTAGTCGCGCAGCGTCGAGCCGCCGGCGGCGATCGCCTCGTGCAGAGTGGCCTTGATTTGCGGCGACAGCCGGCTGGCGCGCCGCCCGGCGACGCTGTGCGCCAGGCGGCGCGGGTCGATGCCGGCGCGGAACAGCGCCTCGTTCACGTAGATGTTGCCAAGCCCCGCCACCAGGCGCTGATCGAGCAGCGCCGCCTTGATCGGGGTGCGCCGGCCGGCCAGCGCCGCCGACAGCGCGGCCCCGTCGAAGCTGTCGTCCAGCGGCTCCGGCCCCAGCCCGGCCAACAGCCGGTGCTGCTCCTCGGCCACGGTCGCCACCAAATCGACCGAGCCGAACCGGCGCGGATCGACGAAGCCCACTTGCCAGCCCTCGTCGGTCACCAGGGTCATGTGCTGGTGCGCCGGCACGTCGTTCGCCCCGGCGGGGCCGAGCACCATGCGGCCGGACATGCCGAGGTGGATCAGCACGCTGTCGCCGCCGTCCAGCCGCATCAGGATGTACTTCGCCCGCCGCCGGAACCCCGTCACCCGCGCCCCGGTGAGCCGCGCCGCGAGGCCCGCCGGGAACGCCCAGCGCATGCCGGCGCGGTGCACCGCCGCGCGCGCGATCACCCGGCCGTCCAGCCGCGCCCGCAGCCCGCGCATCACAGTCTCGACTTCAGGCAGTTCCGGCATCGTGGGAAAGCACTCTATATGGAGGGCATGGCAAGCGACAGTCTCAGCAACGACGATCTTGGCCCCGGCAATCCTGGCGCCGACGATCCGGGCACCGATTTCGGCTACCGCCGGGTGAGCCTGGCCGACAAGAAGCCGATGGTCCGCGCGGTGTTCGACAGCGTGGCGCGCCGCTACGACCTGATGAACGACCTGATGTCGCTGGGCGTCCACCGCGCCTGGAAGCGCACGTTCGTGGCCGACCTCGACCCGCGCCCGAGCCGCACGCTGCTGGACCTCGCCGGCGGCACCGGCGACATCAGCTTCGGCTGGCTGGAGCGGGGCGGCGGGCCGGCGATCCTGTCCGACATCAACGCCGCCATGCTCGGCGTCGGGCGAGACCGGGCGGCGGCGCGCGGCCACGTGGCGGGCTTGTCGCTGCTGGTCGCCGACGCCGAGCGGCTGGCGTTGCCCGACCGCTGCGTCGACGCCGTCTCGATCGCCTTCGGCCTACGCAACTGCACCGACAAGGACGCGGTGCTGCGCGAGGCGCGGCGGGTGCTGCGGCCGGGCGGGCGGTTCCTCTGCCTGGAGTTCAGCCGGGTGCAGGTCGCGGCGTTGCGGCCGGCCTACGACGCGTGGTCGTTCCGGGTGATGCCGCAACTGGGGCGCATGGTCGCCGGCGACGCCGACAGCTATCGGTACCTGGCCGAGAGCATCCGCATGTTCCCGCCGCAGGAGGCGCTGGCGGCGATGATGCGCGCCGCCGGGTTCGGCCGGGTGCGGATACGCAACCTGTCCGGCGGCATCGCCGCGATCCACAGCGGCTGGCGGCTGTAGCGCTTGTCCGCGACCCTTGCCGGCCGCCCCCTTTCTGACCGCAGCGTGCTGCTGATCGTGAGCGGCGGGATCGCCGCCTACAAGTCGCTGGAGCTGGTGCGCCTGCTGCGCCGCGAGGGTTGCGCCGTCACCTGCGTGCTGACTGCGGGCGGCGCGCGGTTCGTCACCGCCCTGTCGTTGCAGGCACTGAGCGAGCAGGCGGTCCACACCGAATTGTTCTCGCTCGGCGAGGAGAGCGAGATGGGGCATATCCAGCTGTCGCGCTCGGCCGACCTGGTCGTGGTGGCCCCGGCCTCGGCCGACCTGCTGGCGCGCATGGCGGGCGGGCGGGCGGACGACCTCGCGGCGACGCTGCTGCTGGCCACCGACAAGCGGGTGCTGGTGGCGCCGGCGATGAACGTGCGGATGTGGAGCCACCCGGCGACGATCGCCAACATGGCGCTGCTGGCGGCGCGCGGCGTGGCGGCCGTCGGGCCGGACGAGGGCGTCATGGCGTGCGGCGAGTTCGGGCCGGGCCGCCTCGCCGAGCCGCCGGCGATCCTGGCCGCCGTCGGCGCGATGCTGGGCGGCGGCCCGCTTGCCGGGAGGCACGCGCTGGTCACCTCCGGGCCGACGCACGAGCCGGTCGATCCGGTGCGCTACCTGGCCAACCGCAGCAGCGGCCGCCAAGGCCATGCCATCGCCGCGGCCTTGGCGGCGCAGGGCGCGCGGGTCACGCTGGTGAGCGGCCCGGTGGCGCTGGCCGATCCGGCTGGGGTCGCGGTGGTGCGGATCGAGACGGCGGCGCAGATGCTGGCGGCGTGCCTGGCCGCGCTGCCGGCCGAGATCGCGGTGTGCGCCGCGGCGGTGGCGGACTGGCGCGCCGTCAATTCCATCGCGCACAAGATGAAAAAGGGCGAAACCACGTCGTTTGCCCTCGATTTGGCACTCAACCAGGACATCCTGGCGATCCTGGCCGCTTCCGGCCCGACGCGTCCGAGGCTGGTGGTGGGCTTCGCCGCCGAGACCGAGGACCTGCTGGCCCACGCCGCCGCCAAGCGCGCGCGCAAGGGTTGCGACTGGATCGTGGCCAACGACGTGAGTGGGGATGTGATGGGCGGCGGCGAGAATGAAATCCACCTGCTGACCGAAGCGGGCAGCGAGTCCTGGCCGCGACTGTCCAAGCAGGCGGTGGCCGAGCGGCTCGCCGCGCGCATCGCGGCGGCGCTGGCGTGAGCGTCCCCGTTCTGGTGCAGCGCCTGCCGCACGCCGATGGCCTCGACCTGCCGGCCTACGCCACCGAGGGCGCGGCCGGCATGGACCTGATCGCCGCCGTGCGCGAGCCTGTGGTGCTGCCGCCGGGCGGCCGGGCGCTGGTGCCGACCGGGTTGCGCGTGGCTCTGCCCGCCGGGCACGAGCTGCAAATCCGGCCGCGCTCCGGGCTGGCGCTGAAGCACGGCATCGTGCTGCCGAACAGCCCCGGCACCATCGACGAGGACTACCGCGGCGAACTCCAGATCATCGTGATGAACGCCGGCGGCGAGCCGTTCACCGTCACGCGCGGCATGCGTATCGCCCAGGCGGTGCTGGCGCCGGTGGTCCGCGCCGCCTGGCACGAGACGACGACGCTGGATGGCACCACACGCGGCGAAGCCGGGTTCGGCAGCACCGGAGCCTAACCGAGGTGGCGCAGCACGCCGCCGTCGACGCGCAACGCGGCCCCGGTGGTGGCCGAGGCCTGCTCCGAACAGACGTAGACCACCATGTTGGCAACTTCCTCTACGGTGGCCAGCCGGCGAATGAGCGAACTCGGCCGGTGCGTCGCGACGAACTCCTGTTCCACTTGCTCCTGCGGCGCCCCTCGCTCGGCGGCCATCGCGCTGAAGAACATGCCAGCGCCTTCCGAGCGGGTCGGCCCCGGCAACACCGCGTTGACGGTGACGCCGGTCCCTGCAACCGACTCCGCAAGGCCGCGCGAGACCGCCAGTTGCGCCGTCTTGGTCATGCCGTAATGGATCATCTCGACTGGGATGTTGAGCCCGGACTCGCTGGAGATGAACACCACCCGGCCCCAGCCCTGCGCCACCATGGCGGGCAGGTAGTGGCGCGACAGCCGGACGCCGCTCATCACGTTGGCGTCGAAGAAGCGTTGCCAGTCGGCGTCGGCGATGTCCTGGAACGGCGTCATCTCGAAGATGCCGAGGTTGTTGATCAGGATGTCGGCAGCGCCTGCGTGCGCCACGAACCGCTCGACGCCAGCGGCAGTGGCCAGGTCGGCGGCGATGCCCGCCGCCTTGGCTCCCGGCGCCACGCCGGCGAGTGCCTGCAACGCGGCATCGACCCGCGCCTGGGTTCGCCCGTTCAGCGTCACATGCGCGCCGGAGCGCGCCAGGCCCTCGGCAATCGCAAAGCCGATGCCCGCCGTCGAGCCGCTGACGATTGCCCGCTTGCCGGTCAGATCGATTTTCATGACGGATTAGCCCTTCGCGCGCAGCGCCGATAGCCGGTCGGACAGAGTCTGCGGCATCGCCGGCTTGCCCTGCGAGACGGCCATCGCGGCGGCGATGTTGGGATCGTCCTGCTCCGGCTTGCTCGGTCGCAGCATCCGCGCCTTGCTTGACGCCGCATCGGCCGAGGCGAGGTCCTTGGCGGCTGCGTCCTGCATCGCCTTCAGCGCCACCGTGAGGCTGCTCGTCGTGCTGGCAAGGCCGGCGGCGCGGCGCGCGCCCTCCGCCTGGCGCTCGGCCTGCTCGCGTTGCAGCTCGGCGCGGTTCATGTCGCGCTGCGCCCGCTGCAGCTCCGAGTGCGCGGTCTTCAGCTTGCCGCCGGCCTCCGTGTAGGCGCCCTCCAGCATGTCGAGGAATTCGCGGGCGTCGACGGCGTCCTGCTTCTCCCGCTCAACGTCCGGGGCCATCCGCTTCAGCATGGTGACCAGCGTGCCGAGGGCCATGCAAGTAACTGGCCGTCAAGCTTCGGGCGTTCGTCCATTTGGACTTAATCCCTGTTTGCATCCAAAGTATTCTGGCGTCAAAACAACATCTACGCAAGCGACTCCTGGCGCCGTCACCGGGCGCCGTCACTGGGCGGTGGTCACTGGGCGGTGGCGCGCGCCTCCGCCACCACCTCGGACAGCGCCGCATGCAGCGCCTCGGCCTGGGCGTCGTGGGTGACGATCCGGTCCTTGTGCGGGTTGCGGTAGCCGGCCAGCCCGCCCGGCCGGTCGAGCAGCGCCGTCACCGCGGCGAGCAGCGGCTTCGGGTCGGCGTTCAGCGGGATGACGGTGCCGTTCACGCCGTCGGCGATGTCCTCGACGGTGCCGCCGCCGTCGGTGGCGATCACCCACACGTCGCGCAGCAGTGCCTCGCGCACCGTCAGCCCGAAACTCTCCTTCCACTGCGACGGGAATAGCAGCACGTCGATGCCCTCGAAGAACGCATCCATGGTGTCCTGCTGGTAAGCCGGCACCACGCGCAGCTTGCCGGCCAGCTTCCAGCCGTCGGCGTGCATCGAGCGGAAGCCGAGGTTCAGCGTGTTGTCGACCAGGCGCAACTCGTAGTCGTCGCGCTCCAGCGCCTCGAACGCCTGCCTGATCAGGTGGATGCCCTTCACCTGGTCGTTGCCGCCGACGTAGCCGAAGCGCAGCGGACCCGGCGCGCGCGGCGCGCGCGGGCGCTGCGGCAGGCGCACGCCGTTGCGGTTCAGCAGCGCACGGTCGGGTGCCGCGCCATTCGCCAAGTACAGGCTGCGGTGGAACTCGCTCGGGAACAGCAGGCGGGCGGCGCCGGACAGGCGTTGCTGCAGGATGGCGAAACGCTGGCGCAGGTGCATCGCCTCGGGGACGCAGGCCTCGCAGACCCGCAGGTCGATGCGCGTCTGCCAGCAGTACTTGCCGTCTCCCTTCACCATGAACTGGCGCTGGCACAGCCACCAGGCGTCGTGGACGGTGACGACGAACGGCACGCCGGCGTCGCGGCAGGCTTGCAGGATGGACGAGCTGATGCCCTGCACGCAGTGGAAATGCACTACGTCCGGCTCGACCGCGCGCAGCACGTCGCGGAAGCGGTCGAGCATCTCGGGATTGTCGAAGCTCAGCACGGCGTCGTGGCCGTTATGCGGCATCCGCACCCCGATCACCGGCATGTCGCCGTCGCCGCTCGGGTCGGCGTAGCGCAGCAGGGTGTGCGGCGGGTCGGTCAGCTGGCCTTGCGAGGCGAACAGGAACACCTCGGTGTCGGGCCGCCGGTGCAGCCGCCGCGCCAGCTCCTCGGCCACGATGGTGGCGCCGCCAAAGCTTTGCGGCCAGAAAAACACGTTGACCGCCAGCACCCGCAACGGCTTGCGCGTCCGCTGGTCCAGGCCACGCACCAGCGGCGCCACCTGGTTCCGCGCGATGGCGTCCGGCGCATGCCGCGCGAGCACCCCCGCGCGCGCCGCCGCGCCGACCGCGCGCCGCAGGGCCGGAGCATCGACGAGGGCGGTCAGCGCCTCCAGCCACTCCGCCTCGGTGTCGGCCAGGAACCCGTCGCGGCCATGCGCGACCGCCTCGCGGAACGCGGCGCGCGGCGAGCACACCGAGGGTAAGCCCAGGATCGCCGCCTCGACGTACTTGATGTTGCTCTTGGCGTCGTTGAACAGCGTGGCTTCGAGCGGCGCCAGGCTGATGTCGCATAGCGCGAGCCGGTCGAGGTAGCTGGCGTAGCCCGTCGGCGGCAGCCGCTCGACGCGCGCGCCGAACGCCTCGAACGCCGGAGGCAGCAGCAGCTCGCCGATGATCCGCAGCCGGGTTTCCGGGCGCGTCCGCATCAGTGCCGCGATGGCCGGGGCGGCCTGCTGGAAATCCGCGTCGTGCGCCTTGCTGCCCGATCCGTAGCCGATCACCACGCCATCGCGCGCGCCGTTGGCATCGGCCTCGGCGCGGCGGGCGCGGCTGGCCTCGGCCAGGGCGATGGTCTCGTCGTCGAGGCCGTTCTCGATGACCGTGACGTGGTCGACGCCGGCCGCGCGCATCGCCTCGGCCAGCGTGGCGGTGGACGCGATAGCCCGCTCGCAGGCCAGCAGCGCCGCGCCGTACAGGGGGATGCCCGCCAGCACCTCGGCGCGCAGCCTGGGGTCGAGCGTGTCGAGGTTGCGGTTCAGCAGGTACGCCGCCTCGTCGAAGATCAGGTCGTCGACCTCCCAGTAGGTGGTGACGTTGAGCCGCCGCGCCTCGCCCAGCAGGTCAACCACGTCGGGCATCGCCGGCACCCGGTAGAGGATCGCCAGCGCGTGCGTCTGCAGCGCCGAGCGGCACTCGGCGGTGCGCCGCCAGTCGATCACCGTGCATTGGACGCCAATCCGCGCCAGCGCCGCCTGACGCTGCCAAACGCGGTACTTGGCGCATTGCGGGATCGACAGCTCGGCCAGGATGAGCACCCGCGGCGCCACCACCTCGGGCGCGCTCCGCACCGGCGAGGTGGTGTAGGCGGCGTCGGCGGCGTCGGCCGCGCGCTGCGTCAGCTGCGCGGAGCCGGCGCGCTGCACGCGGCGGCGGACCCGCCCGGCCTGCCGGCCCAGCAGCCGGGCGAAGTTCTGCACAGCCCCGACCGGCCCGTCGCGGAGCACCGCCGTCGCCAGGCGCCGCGGCGCCCGCAGCGGCCCGGAGGCGCGCCACGAGGTCGAGCGCCGGATCACCCCGATCTGCGCGTCGCGCAGCTGCACCTCGCCTTGCAGGTAGGCGGCGCGCAGCGCGTGCAGGTAGGCGCTCTGCTCGGTGGCGCGAAGCTGCTCGCGCAGCGCCTGGTGGCTGGCGGCCAGTTGCTCGTGCGCTTCGTGGCTGGCGAGGTCGGCGCTGGGCGGTGCGGAATCAACTTTCATAGGTCCTGCGTAGCCGACTGCGCGGCAGAAAAACAGCGCCGGCGAGGTCGTCGAACGGCCTTGCCGCCGCGACGTGACACTGCCGGATGCCTGGGGTAACAGCCACCCCGCAGATGACTGGGAAACGTCGATGGCTCGCACCGTAACTCCCGACCTCGCCACCGCCCTCAGGCTGCCGAATTTGTGGGATTTGGCCGCGGTGCTGATGGTGTTCGGCCTGCTGATCGCCGTCGCCCATGTCACGCCCGAGACGCTGAAGCCGCTCGACGCGCCGCAAGCCACGGAAGTCAGCCTCGATCCCTCGCACCTGCCGAACTACGCGCTGCGTACCACCATGCGGATGTTCGCCGCCCTGTTCGCCTCGCTGGCGTTCACCTTCACCTTCGCGCCGCTGGCCGCCAAGAGCAGGCGGGCCGGGCTGGTCATGGTGCCGTTGCTCGACATCCTGCAATCGGTGCCGATCCTGGGCTTCCTCAGCTTCACCACCGCGTTCTTCATGAGCCTGTTTCCCGGCCGCGTCGCCGGGCTGGAGCTGGCGGCGATCTTCGCCATCTTCACCAGCCAGGCGTGGAACATGGCGTTCAGCATGTACCAGTCGCTGACCACCATCCCGGCCGACCTGGACGAGGCCACGCGCTCGTTCCGGCTGTCCGGCTGGCGGCGGTTCTGGCGGCTGGAGGTGCCGTTCGCCATGCCTGGCCTGGTTTGGAACATGATGCTGTCGATGTCTGGCGGCTGGTTCTTCGTGGTGGCGTCGGAGGCGATCTCGATTGGCGACAGCACCTGGAAGCTGCCCGGCATCGGCAGCTACGTCGCGGTCGCCCTCGACCGGCGCGACATCCGGGCGGTGTTCTACGCCATCGGCGCCATGCTGGTGGTGATCCTGCTGTACGACCAGCTGCTGTTCCGCCCGCTGGTCGCCTGGTCGGCCAAGTTCCGCTTCGAGCTGGTCGCCGGGGCCACGGGCGAGGACCCCTGGATGCTCAAGCTGCTGCGCCGCACCCGGGCGCTGCGGGCGGTCGGCGGCATGGTGGGGCAGGGGTTGGGCGCGCTCGCCCGCCTGATGCCGCGCCTGCCCCGCCTGGCCGCGCGGCAAACCCGCACCAGGCGCGCGGGCGGCGCCCGCGCCGGCGACGCGGTGTTCCTGGGCGTCGTCGGCGTCGTGGTCGCGGCGGCGCTGTGGAAGATCGCCGCTTTCATCGCCAGCGGCGACGTCGGTTGGAGCGACCTTGGCGAGACCTTGGCACTCGGCTGCGCCACGCTGCTGCGGGTGGTGGTGCTGATCGCGCTGGCCAGCCTGCTGTGGGTGCCGATCGGCGTCTGGCTCGGCCTGCGCCCGCATTGGGCGCAGCGGGCGCAGCCGGTGGTGCAGTTCCTGGCGGCGTTCCCGGCCAACCTGTTCTTCCCGATCTTCGTTGTGGCCATCGTGTATTTCCACGTCAACCGCGATGTCTGGCTGACGCCGCTGATGATCCTCGGCACCCAGTGGTACATCCTGTTCAACGTCATCGCCGGGGCCTCGGCGTTCCCCGGCGACCTGCGCGAGGCGGCGGACAACTTCCACGTCGGCGGCCTGCTGTGGTGGCGCCGCGTGATCCTGCCCGGCATCTTCCCGTATTTCGTGACCGGCGCCATCACCGCCTCGGGCGGCTCGTGGAACGCCGCCATCGTGAGCGAGGTCGCGGCCTGGGGCGACACGCACCTGTCGGCGCACGGGCTGGGCGCCTACATCGCGCACGCCACCGAGCGCGGCGACTTCCCGCGCATCGTGCTGGGCGTCGCGGTGATGTCGCTGTTCGTGCTCGCCTTCAACCGCGCGGTGTGGCGGCCGCTGTACACCTACGCCACCCGCCGCCTGACGCTCTGACCCAGCACAAGAGGCCACGTCCATGGACGCCCATTCCGACCACGCGCCGCTGCTGCAGGTCACCGGCTGCCGGCAGTCGTACCACAAGGAGAGCACCGCCGAGCTGCTGGTGCTGGACGACGTCAACCTCACGCTGAAAAGCGGCGAGATCGTGGGGCTGCTGGGCCGCTCCGGCTCCGGCAAGTCGACGTTGCTGCGTATCGTCTCCGGCCTGCTGGTGCCCACCGCCGGGCGCGTGACGTGGCGCGGCGCCCCGGTCACCGGCCCGGCGGACGGCGTAGCCATGGTGTTCCAGAGCTTCGCGCTGTTCCCGTGGCTGACCGTGCAGCAGAACGTCGAACTGGGCCTGGAGGCGCAGGGCATCGCGCGCGACGAGCGCGAGCGGCGGTCCGAGGCGGCGATCGACCTGATCGGCCTCGGCGGCTACGAGAACGCCTACCCCAAGGAGCTGTCCGGCGGGATGCGCCAGCGGGTCGGCCTGGCGCGGGCATTGGTGGTGCAGCCGGACCTGCTGCTGATGGACGAGCCGTTCAGCGCGCTCGACGTCTTGACCGCCGAGACGCTACGCACCGACCTCATCGATTTGTGGACCGAGGGCAAGCTGCCGCTGAAGTCGATCCTCATGGTCACCCACAACATCGAGGAGGCGGTGCTGATGTGCGACCGCATCCTGGTGTTCAGCTCCAACCCCGGCCGTGTCGCGAGCGAGATGGCGGTGCCGTTCGCGCACCCGCGCAACCGGCTCGACCCGGCGTTCCGGCAGCTGGTCGACGACATCTACGCGGTGATGACCCGCCGCGCCGTCGCCAAGCCGGCGGTCGCTTCGGCGATCCCGGCGCCGGTGGTCGACACCACCTTCGCCACGGCGCTGCACCCGGTCTCGACCAACCTGATGGCAGGTTTGCTGGAGCAGCTTGCGGCCCCCCCGTACAACGGCCGCGCCGACCTGCCGCAGCTCGCGGAATCGTTGCAGCTGGAGGCCGACGAGCTGCTGCCGATGGGCGAGAGCCTGGCGCAGCTGGCGTTCGCGGTGCTGGAGGAGGGCGACCTGGTGCTGACCGACCTCGGCCGTGAGTTCGCGCTGGCCGACACGGACACCCGCAAGGTCATCTTCGCCGCGAGCCTGCGCGCGCATGTGCCGCTGGTGGCGGCGATCCGCCGCACGCTGGACGAGCGCTGGAACCACCGCGCCTCGGCGGTGCGCTTCTCGGACGAGCTGGAGGACCACATGAGCCCCGACTACGCCGAGAACACGATGCGGACGGCGATCGCCTGGGGCCGCTACGCCGAGCTGTTCAGCTACGACCAGGAAGCGCAGCAGTTCAGCCTGGAGGACATCGAGGACGTGCCGGCTTAGGCGCGCGGCCCTCCGAAGTGCCTGGACTTGCTCAGTAGCGGGTCGGCTTAGAGCCTAGCCGTTCCCATCCCGTCGTGCCCGGACTTGATCCGGGCGTCCACGCGGTCCGTCTCGCCCCGGCATGCCCGCATGGATGTAGAGGCCATATGCCGGCGTGTGTCGCCCGCGACCTTGAACGGCTCGTGGATGCCCGGATCAAATCCGGGCACGACGACATGAACGCAGGTTTCAAACCGACCCACGACTCTTGCTTTACACGCCTTTTTTGAAGCCACGAGCTGGGTAGGGCCCTGTTGCGTTGCCGTAGCCATTATATGACACGCTAAACGTTGAACCGGAACAGCAGCACGTCGCCGTCGCGGACCACGTATTCCTTGCCCTCGATCCGCAGCTTGCCAACCTCGCGGGCGCCGGCCTCGCCTTTGTAAGCCACGTAATCGTCGTACGCCATGGTCTCGCAGGCGATGAAGCCGCGCTCGAAATCGCCGTGGATCACGCCGGCCGCCTGCGGCGCCTTGGTGCCGCGCACGAGCGTCCAGGCGCGCGTCTCCTTCGGCCCTACGGTGAAATAGGTGATCAGGCCGAGCAGCCCATAGCCGGCGCGGATCACCCGGTCGAGGCCGCTGTCGTGCAAGCCCAGCCCCTCCAGGAACTCGGCGCGGTCGGCTTCCGGCAAGGTGCTGACATCGGCCTCGATGGCCGCCGAGACCACGACGCAGGCGGCTCCCTCGGCGGCGGCGCGGGCGGCGACCAGGTCAGACTGCACGTTGCCGGCGCCGGCGGCGGCCTCGTCGACGTTGCAGACATACAGCACCGGCTTGCTGGTCATCAGTTGCAGCCGCTTGGCCACCTCGACGTCGGCAGGCGCGATGGCGGTGCGGGCGGGACGGCCCTCGGCCAGCGCCGCCATGATCGGCTCCATCAGCGCCGCGGTCGCCGCACTCTCCTTGTCGCCGCCTTTGGCGCGTTTCTGCAGCTGCGGCAGACGTTTCTCTAGGCTGTCGAGGTCGGCCAGCATCAGCTCGGTCTCGACCGTCTCAGAGTCGCGCAGCGGGTCGACGCTGCCCTCGACATGGGTGACGTCGGGGTCCTCGAAGCAGCGCAGCACGTGGACGATGGCGTCGACCTCGCGGATGTTGCCAAGAAATTGGTTGCCCAGGCCCTCGCCCTTGCTGGCGCCGCGCACCAGGCCGGCGATGTCGACGAACTCAAGGCTGGTCGGCACGATCTTGGCGCTTTTGCCGATGGCGGCGAGGGCGGCCAGGCGCGGGTCCGGCACCGCCACCCGGCCGACGTTCGGCTCGATGGTGCAGAACGGGTAGTTCGCCGCCTGCGCCGCGGCGGTGGCGGTCAGCGCGTTGAACAGCGTGCTCTTGCCGACGTTGGGCAGGCCCACGATGCCGCAGTTGAAACCCATTCAGTCCTCCTGGAGCAGTGCCACCCTGGTCATGAAATCCTCTGGCCGAGCGCCCGCCAGCAACGGCGCGGCATCGGCCACGGCATCCAGCAAAGTCGCCAGCCATGCCTGGTCGACCTTCGCGAAGTCGCCCAGCACATGGCCGGTGACCCGGTCCTTGTGGCCGGGATGGCCGATGCCGAGCCGCACCCGCCAGTACTCGGGAGTGCCGAGATGGCGGTCCATGCTGCGTAGCCCGTTATGCCCCGCCGCCCCGCCGCCCCGTTTCACCCGGACCCTGCCGGGCGCCAGGTCGAGTTCGTCATGGAACGCGGTGATCGCCTCGGGCGGCAATTTGTAAAAGGAAGCGGCGGCCTGCACCGCCTCGCCGCTGTCGTTCATGTAGGTCATCGGCTTGAGGCCCAGCACCCGTTCGCCGCCGACGCTGCCCTCGGCCACCACGCCCTTCAAGCGCTGCCGCCACGGGCCGAACCCGTGGCGGCTGGCGATCCGGTCGAGCGCCATGAAGCCGATGTTGTGCCGCTGGCGCGCCATCCCCGGCTCGGGGTTGCCGAGGCCGACCCACAGCCGCAAGGCATGGCTCCGTGCGTGCGGCCTACTTCTTCGCGGCGGGCTTGGCAGCGGCTTTCGGCGCAGCGGCCGCAGTCTTGCCCGGAGCCTTGGTGCCGCGCGCCGGGGCCACCAAAGCGCCGCTGGCCGGGGCGTTCGGGTCGGCTACCGGTTCGGCGCCCTTGGTCGGCGGGGCCACCGTGGCGATGACGAAGTCGCGGTCGAGGATGGTCGGGCGCAGGCCCTCGATGCCCTTGAGGTCGGACCAGCGGACGTTGGCGTTGATGTCCAGCGTGCCGAGATCGGCCTCGAAATGCTCCGGCACCTGGTCGGGGTCGCACAGGCACTCGACGGTGTGGCGCACCACGTTCAGCACGCCGCCGCGCTTCAGGCCGGGGCTGGTGGCCTCGTTGGTGAACACCACCGCGACCGCCACGCGCATCTTCTCGCCGGGGGCGAGGCGCTGGAAGTCGACGTGCTCCGGCCGGTCGGTGACCGGGTGGTATTGCACCTCGCGGATCAGCGCCCGGGTCGGAGCGCCGTCGACCATCACCTCGAACAGCCGCGAGCGCCAGCCGTTGCGGTGGATCTCGCGCATCACCGCCTTGGGCTCCAGGGAGATCAAAGTCGCCGCCGCCCTGGCGCCGTAAATGACCGCAGGCACCCTGCCTGCCCGCCGAGTGGCGCGCGCTGCCCCCTTGCCTGCGTGCGTGCGTGCCTCGGCCTCGATCGTCGTAGCAGTGGCCATGGTTCGCTCCCATCTTGAGAAGTGCAAAACGCCGGCCTCCAGGGGTGCCGGCGAAGTGCTGCCGTGTAGCACATGCCTACCCGCTGCCAACAGGGCGGGCTAGAGCGCGTCCACCACCTCGGCGGCGCGTTGCCGGCGGCGCGCCAGGCTCTCGCGCACGTCCTCGCCGGCCGCGCGCAACAACTCGGTCATCACCGCATGGGCCTCGGCGCTGCGGCCCAGCCTGATTGCCGTCAGCACGCCATGGTGCTGCCGCAGGGCATGCACCGGCGTGCGCGCGCCGCCGTGCCAGCTCAGCTGGAACGACGCCACCAGCGAGCTTTCGATCACCGCCCCGAACGACGCCAGGAAGTAGTTGCCGGTGGCGTCCAGGATGCCCTGATGAAACCGCAGGTCGGCGTCGGCCAGGTCGCTCACCCCATCCTGCCTTGCCTCCCCGTCCTGGCGCGCCTCCATGTCCAGCAGCGCCTGCTCGATGCGCGCGACGGCGTGCGGCGTGCGGCGCTCGGCCGCCAGTGCCGCGGCCTGCGGCTCGACGATCTGGCGCACCTCGAACAGGCCGGACACGAAGGCGTCGGTGGGGATGGCTTGCAGGTGCCAGGCCAGCACCTCGGGATCGAGCATGTTCCACTCGGCACGCAGCCGGACCAAGGTGCCGATTTTCTGCCGGCTGACGATCAGCCGCTTGGCCGCCAGCAGCTTGAACGCCTCGCGCAGCGCCGAGCGCGACACCGACAGCCGCGCGCACAGCTCCATCTCGGTCGGCAGCGCGCTGCCGGGCGGGTGCTCGCCGCTGACGATGGCCACGCCGAGCGCGTTGGCGATCTTCTCGTGCAGGTTGCGCCCGACCGACTCGCGCAAGGCCAGGGCCTCCGTCGTAGCGGCGCCTGGATTGGTCACCCGGCCGCGCCGACGCTGCGGTGCATGCTGTCTGCTTCTGACCGGATTCCCGGCATTTCGCGACCGCCTTTGAACATTCCCGATCAAAGTTAATAAGTCATGCAATTGAATGGCGCAACGCCGACGCGCTAGGCGGCGCGGGCCAGGACGTCCGCTGCGCCGTTGCCCGTCAGCGAGGCCGCCAGGGCTATGACCAACGCGTCCATCATGGCGTCGGTGTGCAGCGGCGTCGGCGTGAGGCGCAGGCGCTCCCCGCCCACCGGCACGGTCGGGTAGTTGATCGGCGTGGCGTAGATCGCCCAGTCCTCGAACAGCCGCCGGCTGACCTCGCGCACCCGCCCGGCGTCGCCCACGTGCAACGGCACGATGTGGCTTTCGGAGGCGATACGCGGCAAGCCGGCGGCGTCGAGCTTGACCTTCAGCGTGGCGGCGCGTTCGAACAGCGCAGCCCGCAGCGGCGGGTCGGCGCGCACATGGCGCACGCTGGCCAGGGCGGCGGCGACCGTGGTCGGCGGCAACGCCGTGGTGAAGATAAACCCGGACGCGGTCGAGCGGATGAAGTCGACGATCTCGGCGTCGGCGGCGATGTAGCCGCCATGGCAGCCGAACCCCTTGGCCAAGGTGCCCTCCACGATGTCGATGCGCCCGAGCATCCCGTCGCGCTCGGCGACGCCGCCGCCGTTCGGGCCGTACAGCCCGACCGCGTGGACCTCGTCGAGATAGGTCAACGCGCCATAACGCTCCGCGAGGTCGCAGATTCCAGCGATCGGGGCGATGTCGGCGTCCATCGAGTAGACGCTCTCAAAGGCGATCAGCTTCGGCGCCGCGGCCGGCGCGGCGGCCAGCTTCGCCGCGAGGTCGCCGAGGTCGTTGTGCGCGAACACCTGGACCTGCGCCGGCGCGCCCTTCAGCCCGGCGATCATCGAGGCGTGGTTCTTGGCGTCGGAGAACACCTGCCAATCGGGCAGGGCGCGCAGGATGCTGACCAGGCTGGCCTGGTTGGCGACGTAGCCGGAGGTGAACAGCAGCGCCGCCGGCTTTTGGTGCAGGTCGGCCAGCTCGGCTTCCAGCGCCTCGTGCAGGTGGCTGGTGCCGGCGATGTTGCGGGTGCCGCCGGCGCCGGCGCCGTATTCCTGCGCCGCATCGCGGGCCGCCGCAATCACCGCGGGATGCACGCCCATCCCCAGGTAGTCGTTGGACGACCACACGGTGATGTCGCGGCTGCCGTTCGCGCCGGTCGTGGCGAACACCGGGAAGCGCCCGGAGCCCTTACGCAACGCGGTGAACCGGCGGTAGCGGCCTTGGTCGTGGATGGTTTGCAACGCTTGGCGCGCCGCAGTCCGGAATGGATGCACGGTCAACCTGGTCCTAGTGCCGATCTAAGCCTTCTAACGAACATAGACACGGACTTCGCGCACCGGCTGCCCCGGATCGCTCCGGGAGCCGAGGTGGACGTGGTCGGCAGCCACGCCGTCGGCCAGCAGCGCGTCGGCAACCTGTTGCGAGTCCGCTGCACCGAATGTCAGCGCGCGGTCCTGCGAATCAAGGCTGGCCTGCGCCGGGAGCGGCGTCACCAGGTCGAACTGGGCGTCGGGCCGCTGCGCCAGCACGCCGCGCACCGCGTCCAGCACCGCGGGCTGCCAGTCGTCGCCGAGCCGGTCGAAGCGCACGCTGGCCAGCGGCAACGGCGGCAGCGCGGCGGCCGCATAACCGGGGGCGGTTAGTTGCGCCGGCGTGGGAGCCACCAGGACGCCGGCGAATGTCCGTTGGTCGACCAGCCGGCATCCCGTGGTCGCCAGCAACGCCGCGAGCGACGCGGCGGCAAGGCTCGGCACGGACGCGGGCACCTTTGAATACAGGGTCATCGTCGATGCAATGTCGTCGCAACGCCCGACCGGAGCAAGGCCCCGGCGGGCGTCGCCGGCTGCGTCGCGGACCGGGCGGGGTTGCCGACACGGCGACAGCCAACTATGAGCGGATGCCGTGCAGGAGACGCGATGACGCCAGCGGCGAAAATCCAGGTCGCGGGCGGCGGAGTCGCCCAGCGTTCGCGTCCCGACGCGTTCCCGGCCTATGTCGGCATTCTGGCCCGCCACGCGAGCCTCGAGGCGCAGCTAGGCGCCGCGGCCCGGGCAATGCTGGCCGCGGCGGGGACCGCCATCCCGGCCACCGCCGAGGCGATCGCCCTGTTGTGGGCGCGGCACCTGAAATTCGACGCGGCCGACCCGCGCTGGCCCGACCGCGACCGCTTCGTGGTGCAGCCGTCGGTCGGCGGCTCGCTGTTGGCGGCGCTGCTGCACCTGACCGGCCACGACGCGCCGCCGGCCGTCGAGGACCGCCACGCCCACCCGGCGTTCGAGTTGCCGACCGAGGCGCTCGGCCAGGCGTTCGGCTGCGCGGTCGGCATGGCGCTGGCGGAGCGCCTGCTGGCGGCGCGGTTCGGGCGCAGCCTGGTCGATCACCGGACCTGGCTGGTGGCGTCCGGCCACGACCTCGCCAGCGGCTCCGGCCACGCCGCCGGCAGCCTCGCCGGCCAGTTGCGGCTCGAGAAGCTGACCGTGCTGTGGCACGACGAGGACGCCAGCGAGGAGCGGCTGCGGCGGTTCGCCGGCTATGGCTGGGCGACCCGCGCCGTCGACGCGCACGACCGGCCGGCGCTGGCGTCGGCGATGGCCATGGCGATGCGTAGCCGCAAGCCGACGCTGATCGCCTGCCGGGCAGAATCGATGCACCATCCGTTCGACCCGGGAATGCCCGGCGGCGTCCCCGAGCACGTCGCGGCGACGCTGCGCTCGGCCGGGCGGCGCGGCGTCACCGCCCGGCGCGGCTGGCTGAAGCGGCTGGCGCGGCACCCGCAGCGCCCGGAGTTCGAGCGCAGCATCACCAACCGGCTGCCGGAAGGGCTGCACGAGGTGCTGGCCGGCCTCAAATCCGCATGGTTCGAGGAGCGCGCCCTGCGCTCGACCAGCAACGCCAGCGCCGCCATCGTCGAGGCGCTGCTGCCGATCCTGCCGGAGCTGGCCGGAGCCGGCCCGCCGGCCGATGCCGGCCTGCACGAGGGCGCGCTGTCGGCGGTCGGCGGCTTGGCCGCGCATGGCGGCGTGGTGCCGCTCGGCCGCGGCCCGCTGGCGCATGGGCACACCGCGCGCGCCGCCCTCAGCCTGTCCGGAAGCCTGCGCCAGCGCGCCATCCACGCGTTCCACGAGGCCGGCAGCGGCGACGACATGGCGGTGGTGGCGGGCCTGCGCGCCATGCCGAACCTGATGGTGTTCCGCCCGGCAGACGCGATCGAGGCGGTCGAGTGCTGGGACCTGGCGCTGCGCCGCGCCGAAGGGCCGAGCCTGATGCTGCTGGCCGACCATCCGGTGCCGCCGCGCCGCGCCGAGATCAGCGAGAACTGCTGCGCCCGCGGCGGCTACGTGCTGGCGGAGGCCAGCGGCGCACGGCAGGCGACGCTGATCGCCAGCGGCCCGGAGGTCGTCGCCGCCCTGGCCGCGCGGACCATGCTGGAGGGCGAGGGCATCACCGTGGCGGTGGTGTCGCTGGCCTGCTGGGAGCTGTTCGCGCAGGCCGACCCGGCGTACCGCGCCCAGGTGCTCGGCACCGCGCCGCGGGTGGCCATCGAGACCGGCTGCGATTTCGGCTGGGAGCGCTGGTTGGGCGAGCGCGCCGCCCTGATCGGGCCGGGAGTCGCCGCCAACGCCCTGGCCGGGGGCGTGGCGGCCGCCGTGCGCCGCCTGGTTTCCAGCTGATGTCTCGTCTACGAACAGGGATCTAACTATGGCTGTCAAGGTTGCGATCAACGGCTTCGGGCGTATCGGCCGGCTGGTGCTGCGCGCCATCGTGGAGAGCGGGCGCACCGACGTCGAGCCGGTCGCCATCAACGACCTCGGCAGCGTCGAGGCCAACGCCCACCTGTTCCGCTACGACAGCGTGCACGGCCGCTTCCCCGGCGAGGTCGAGGTGTCCGGCGACAGCATCACCATCCGCCTCAACGGCCGCACCTACGGCCCGATCAAGGTGTCGGCCGAGCGCGACCCGACCAAGGCGCCGTACCATGGCATCGACGTCGCCATGGAATGCACCGGCCTGTTCACCAAGAAGGAGACCGCGGCGCAGCTGCTGGCCGCCGGCGCGCGCAAGGTGCTGGTGTCCGCCCCGGCCGACGGCGCCGACGCCACGGTGGTGTTCGGCGTCAACCAGTCGGTGATGACCCGCGAGATGACGGTCGTCTCCAACGCCTCCTGCACCACCAACTGCCTGGTGCCGCTGGTGAAGGTGCTGCATGACCATTTCGGCGTGGTGCGCGGCTACATGCTGACCTGCCACTCGTACACCGGCGACCAGCGCACCGTGGACACGCTGCACAAGGACCTGCACCGCGCCCGCGCCGCCGCCGTCTCGATGATCCCGACCAGCACCGGCGCCGCCAAGGCGGTCGGGCTGGTGATGCCGGAGCTGGCCGGCAAGCTCGACGGCACCGCGATCCGGGTGCCGACGCCGAACGTGTCGATGGTGTCGCTCGACGTCGTGCTGCAGAAATCGCCGGACAAGGCCGCCATCAACGCGGCGTTCAAGGCCGCCAGCGAAGGGGCGCTGAAAGGCATTCTCGACTACAACGCGGCGCCGCTGGTCAGCAGCGACTTCAACCACGTCGCCGCTTCCTGCACCTTCGACGCCACGCAGACCGCGGTGGTGGACGGCGCGCTGTTCCGGGTGCTCGGCTGGTACGACAACGAGTGGGGCTTCTCCAACCGCATGGCCGACACCGCCGCCCTGCTGGGCAGCCTATAGCCGTGGCGGTCCGCACGCTCGACGGCGTCGACCTGCGCGGCCGCCGGGTGCTGCTGCGCGCCGACCTCAACGTCCCGGTGCGCGACGGCCGGATCACCGACCGCACCCGCATCGAGCGGCTGTGCCCGACCATCCGCGAGCTGTCGGCGGCCGGCGCGCGGGTCATCGTGTGCAGCCATTTCGACCGGCCGAAGGGGATGCGGGTCGCCGCCATGTCGCTGGCGCCGCTGGCGCTGGCGCTGGGTGAGGCGCTGGGTCGCCCGGTGGCGTTCGCCGAGGACTGCATCGGCCAGCAGGCCCTGCATGCCGTCGACCGGCTCGACGACGGCGACGTGTGCGTGCTGGAGAACACCCGGTTCCATCCGCACGAGGAGCTGAACGACCCGCAATTCGCCGCCGAGATGGCTAAGCTGGCGGACCTCTACGTCAACGACGCGTTCTCGGCGGCGCACCGCGCCCACGCCAGCACCGAGGGTGTCGCGCGCTCGCTGCCGTCCTATGCCGGGCGGCTGATGCAGGCGGAGCTGGCGGCGCTCGGCGCGGCGCTGGAAACGCCGGCGCGGCCTTTGGCGGCGGTCGTCGGCGGCTCGAAGGTGTCGACCAAGCTCGACCTGCTGGGCAACCTGGTGGGCCGCGTCGATGTCCTGGTGATCGGCGGCGCCATGGCCAACACGTTCCTGGCGGCGCAGGGCATTGCCGTCGGGCGCTCGCTGCAGGAGGCCGGGATGCACGTCACGGCGCTGGAAATCCTGGCCCGGGCCGCGGCGGCGGGATGCGTGGTGATGCTGCCGGTCGACGCCGTGACCGCGGTGGAGTTCAAGGCCGAGGCGGCGACCCGGACGGTGCCGATCGACGCGGTGCCGGACGACGCCATGATCCTCGACGTCGGCCCGCTGACCGTGGCGGCCCTGGTCGAGCGGCTGGAGGGCATCCGCACGCTGGTGTGGAACGGCCCGCTCGGGGCGTTCGAGACCAAGCCGTTCGACGCCGCCACCGTCACCCTGGCGCACGCCGTGGCGGAGGCGACCCGGGCCGGGCGGCTGCTGAGCGTCGCCGGCGGCGGCGACACCGTGGCCGCGCTGCGTCAGGCCGGGGTGCTGGAGGAGCTGACCTACGTGTCGGCGGCGGGCGGCGCGTTCCTGGAGTGGATGGAAGGCAAGACCCTGCCGGGCGTGGCGGCGCTGATGGCGTGACGCCGACCCATGCCAAAGCCCGCCCGCGCCAAAGCCCGCGCTGGACAGGCGAACCGTTCCGTCTCATAAACAAGACATCCCCGGTTAACGGTTCGTTCAGCCATGCGCGTCACAGTTCCCCGTATGATATCTCCCAGCTCACTTGCGGCGTTCTCGACGCCGAGCGTCGCCCCGCTGCCCCGGCTGCCCGAAGTCGCGGGCAAGGTCACGCTGGCCAGCGCCGCCGTAACCGCGCGTCCGGCGTCGCCGGCTGTGCCGCCCTCGAATGCGCCGCTGTCACGAACCAGCCCACGCGGCTCGCTGCTCGACCTTAGCGTGTAAGCCGGAGCGTGTAAGCCGGATTGGCGTGCCAACTTGCCATGTGCTGTGGCAAATCTGGCACTTACCAAGTGCAATCCGCTAGGCTGCAGTTCTATGTGTTGCGTTCTTGCAAGGTAATGTCGAGAGTCCCTGTCGCGACACGCGGGAGGCGATGCTTGGTAAAAACATTACTGCTTGCCGTCAGCGCAATTGTTTTGTTGGCGGCGGCTCCTACCAAATACGGCTCGTTTTCCGCCCCGCTGTTTCAAGGCGTCACTGTGGAGCCGGAGCAAGGGCCAGCTCCCGAACAGGTCGCCGTAGGTGGCTTCACCCCGGCGCCCCTGCCGGATTCCGAGGCGACCGCCCCGGTGCTTCGCACCCTGGGTCCGGCGCAGGCGAAATTCACCCCCGGGCTGTTTCACGCCAGCAAGCTGTATCGCGGCGACGGCTACGTTCCGGGGTCCACCGTCGAAGGCAACGAGCAGAAGCATTTCAGCCCGACGCCCGGCTTCAACATGTCGGTGCCCCTGCAATAGGCGCTTAGGGCCTGCCGTCGACCGGCTAACTCACACCACGATCACGCGCTTGCGCCAGTCGTAGCGCACCTGGTCGAACAGCCGCGGTCCTTGCGCCCACTTCTCCTGCGGCCTCGGCACGGTCATGCTGCGTAGGTCGATGAAGTCGCCATGGATTTCCAGCCGCAAGAAGCCGAAACGGTTGTCGAAGCAACTCTCCAGCATCACTCCCGGCTCGGCCGGGACGCGGTACGGCGTCACGATGTCGCGCCCGCCATCTTGTGCAGGTTGTGGTAGCCGCCGTTGCCCGCGACGATGAACGGCGTGATGCCGCCATCGTCCATGGTGACGGTGAAGCGCCGGTAGTTATGGACGTGGGCGGCGAACACCATGTCCGGCTGCCGCCCGGACGCCTTCATGGCGTCGGCCAGCACCTTGGCCATGGGCTTGCTGCCGCTGTGGTGCATGTCGAGCGAGCGGAATTGCGGTGCGCGTCGCCTCGCGCGCCTTGTCGGTGTGGACGCCGGCGGCGGCGCAGAAGTTCCGCACGAACGGCGCCAGCGGGGATTCGGCGTTGACCGGCCTGCCGCGGTCGTAGCGGTCGCCGTCATGGTTGCCGGGGATGGCCAGGATCGGGTTCGGGTAGTGCTCGTACAGCTGGTAGAACTGCGGGAAGCATTCGCGGGCCTCGCCGTCGAAGTGGATCGCGTCGCCGAGGTGGTAGAAGAACGCCGGCACGCCGTAGTCGCCGGCCACTCCGGCATCCTGCTCGAGCCCATTGGCCACCAGCTGCTGCGGCGTTGGGTCCTGCACGCCGCCGGTGTCTCCCACCATGTGCAGCGCCATGCCGCCGGCCTCCGTCATCGCCCGCACGGCGTCCGGCCGGGTGTCCGCGAGGTCGAGGCGGAATGGCGCGGCGCCGGTCGGCGGCGGCACCGGCTGTATCTTGCGGCCGGCATAAAGCGGCGATTGCTGGCTGTGGCCGGGATCGGTGGACGGCCGTTGCTGGCCGAATTCGTGTTAATTGAACGTTTCGGTCGGCTTGCGTGTCATGCAACGACTAAAGTGCGGATGACGGGTCGCGTTGCATTAAGGATTGGTGAACTCAGTCAAATCCTGAACTCAGCCGGCGCCGACCAGCCCGCGGGCGAAGTCCAGCGCGTCGAACGGGCGCAGGTCGCCGGCCTGCTCGCCGACGCCCACCGCATGCACCGGAATGCCAAACGCCTCGGCCAGCGCCACCACGATGCCGCCCCGCGCCGACCCGTCGAGCTTGGTCACGATCAGGCCGGTCACCTCGACCATGTCGCGGAACACCTCGACCTGGGCGATGGCGTTCTGCCCGGTGGTGGCATCGAGCACCAGCAGCACCGAGTGCGGCGCGCTGTCGTCCAGCTTGCGGATCACCCGGACGATCTTCCGCAGCTCCTCCATCAGCGCGGTCTTGTTGTGCAGCCGCCCGGCGGTGTCGATCAGCAGCACGTCGGCGCCGCCGGTCCGAGCCCGGGTCAGCGCGTCGAACGCCAGGCCGGCGGGGTCGGAATTGGGCGGGGCGGCGATCACCGGAGCGCCGGTACGCTGCCCCCATATTTGCAGCTGCTCGACGGCGGCGGCGCGAAACGTGTCGCCGGCGACCAGCATCGGGCGCAGGCCCTGCTCCTTGTACTGCAAGGCGAGCTTGCCGATGGTGGTGGTCTTGCCGGTGCCGTTGACGCCGACCACCAGCACCACGTGCGGCCGCAGCGTCGGGTCGAGCACCAGCGGACGGGCCACCGGCTCCAGGATGGCGGCGATCTCCTCCGCCAAGGCGGTGCGGACTTCGTCCTCGGTCGCCTCGCGGCCGAACCGGCTGCTACGGAAGTTGGCGATGATGCGGGCGGCGACCTCGGTGCCGAGGTCGGCGGCGACCAGCGCGGTCTCCAGCTCCTCCAGCGCCGCGTCGTCCAGCCGCTTGCGGGTGAGCGCCGCGCCGATGCTCTCGGTGAATTTCTGCGTGCTGCGGGTGAGACCCTGCTTCAGCCGCGAGAAGAAGCCGAGCGCCATCAGGCCGCCTCCGCCAACAGGCCGCGCGCGTCGGCGCCGATGATGCGCGCGCGCAGCAACGCGCCGGGGGCGGCGTCGGGCAGGCGAACCGGCACGAAATGCTCAGTATGGCCGAGGCCGTCGGCTTCTGCCAGCACGTCGGCGACGCGGCCGATCTGTCTCGTGTAGAACGCCGTGGCCTGCGCCTGGCCGGCGGCGCGCAGCCGGGCGGCGCGCTCGCGGCGCAGCGGGACCGGCACCGCGGGCATCCGCGCCGCGGGCGTGCCGGGACGCTCGCTGTACGGAAAGACGTGCAGGAACGGGATTTCGGCTTCGTCCACCAACGCCAGGGTCTGTTCGAACAGCGCGTCGGTTTCGGTCGGGAAGCCGGCGATCAGGTCGATCCCGATGGCCATGCCGGGGCGCAGCGCGCGGGCGCGCGCAATGGCGGCCAGCGCATCGGCGCGCGAGTGGCGGCGCTTCATGCGCTTCAGGATCAGGTCGGACCCGGCCTGCACCGACAGGTGCAGGTGCGGCATCAGGCGCGGCTCGTGCTCGATCAGCCGCCACAAATCGTCGTCGATCTCGTTCGGGTCGAGCGAGGACAGCCGCAGCCGGGGCAGCTCGGGCACCAGGGCCAGCAGCCGCCGCGCCAGCTGCCCCAGCGTCGGCGCGCCGGGCAGGTCGGGGCCGTAGCTGGTGATGTCGACGCCGGTCAGCACGATCTCGCGGTAGCCGGCGGCCACCAACGTGCGCGCCTGCTCGACGACGGCGCCCATCGGCACGCTGCGGCTGGGGCCACGGCCGAACGGGATGATGCAGAACGTGCAGCGGTGGTCGCAGCCGCCCTGCACCTGCACGAACGCCCGCGCGCGGCCGGCGAACTCGGTGACCAGGTGCGCCGCCGTCTCGCGCGCCGCCATGATGTCCGATACCGCTGAGCTGGCGTCGGGTGTCCAACTCTCCGGCAGCAGCTTGTCGGCGTTGCCCAGCACACGGGTGACGCCGGGCAGGGCGGCCCAGTCCTGCGGCGCGATCTGGGCGGCGCAGCCGGTCACGACGATGCGGGCGAGGGGACGTTCGCGATGGGCGCGGCGGATCGCCTGGCGCGCCTGGCGCTCGGCCTCGGCGGTGACGGCGCAGGTGTTGACGACGATGGTGTCGACCAAGGCGGGGGCATGGCCGCGCATCACCTCGCTCTCATAGCTGTTGAGCCGGCAGCCAAAGGTCAGGATGTCCACGCTCATTGCGGCAGGCTCGCCAGGTCGATGCTGCCGGTGAAGCTGGTGGCGACCGGGCCGGTCATCAGCACGTGGCCGTCCTCGCGCCACTCGATCGACAGTTCGCCGCCATCGACCACCACCGTGGCGCGCCGCTGGGCGAGGCCGCGCCTGGCGGCGTTGACCAAGGCGGCGCAGGCCCCGGAGCCGCAAGCACGGGTCAGCCCGGCGGTGCGCTCCCAGACTCGAAGCCGGATGCGGTCGGCGGAGAGCACCTGCGCGAAGCCGATGTTGGCGCGCTGCGGAAACACCGCCGCGCGCTCCAAGGCAGGTCCGAGCGCGGCCACTTCAATGGCGCCGAGGTTGGCCACGAAGAAGGTCGCGTGCGGGTTGCCCATGGACAATGCCGCCGGATCGCTCACCGGCCCCAATGCAAGGTCGACGTGCAGGGTGTCGGTCGCGGTCAGCAACGGCACCTCCTGCCAGCCAAGGCGCGGCATTCCCATGTCGACCTGCACGCGACCGTCGCCGAGGATCGTGGCGGGGAGCGGGCCGGCGACGGTCTCCACGACCATCTCGCGGGCGCCGGTTTCGGCGTGCAGCAACTCGGCCACGCAGCGTGTGGCGTTGCCACAGGCTCCGGCCTCTTGTCCGTCGGGGTTGCGGATACGCATGAAGGCGCCGCCGCCGCCGGGTGGCCGTTCGATGACGATGAACTGGTCGCAGCCGATGCCGGTGCGGCGGTCGGCTATCGCGGCGGCGCGCGCCGGGGTCAGGCCGAACGACACCGCTCGCTCATCGAACACGACGAAATCGTTCCCGCAGCCATGCATTTTGGTGAAGGTGGCGAGCATCGGCGACTTATAGGTCGTCGCCGACGCGCCATCAAACGCCGGCGGCTAGATCTCGCGGCGCTGCATCATCCCGGCCATGGTCTCGGCCTGGCGGATCGCCAGCGAGACGATGGTGAGCGTCGGGTTGCGCGCCGCACCGCTGGTGAACTGACTGCCGTCGGAGACGAACAAGTTCTTGATGTCGTGGGTCTGGCCGAACTTGTCATGCCGGCCATGTGGCTGTAGTCGCCCATAATCGAGGTGAAGCTGCGGCCCCAGGCGCCCGGGTCGGCGAACGCCGCCATGAACGGCACGCCGAGCGAGACCGTCTCCATCTCGTAGCCGCCGACGAAGCCGCGCCTGGTGTCGTGGCGGGCCTCATCGCGGATGATGCCGGCCATGGTGGTGCCGCGGTACGCGTGCACCGGCTTCTCGAACACGCCGTAGACGTTGCCGGTCATGTGCCGCATGTGGTTGCGCCCGACTTGGCGGTTGGGGAAGTCGCGGCCAACCCGCCACGAACCCGAGGTGGTCCGCATGTCGATCCAGGCGAGCTGGGCAAAACTCTCCCACTCGTTGTTGATGAAATCCTGAATCTCGTTGCGCGCGCCGGCCTTGAGGATCAGCACTTTGACGCCTTTCTGCGCCAGCTGGAAGATGTCGCGCGACATCGGCACCAGCGTCGCCATGGTGTGCGGCTGCAGCGACTTGGCTCCCTGCATCCAGGCCCCCCGCGCCCAGGCCGCCTGCGCCGAGACGCCCAGCCCGGCGCTGGCAAGGGCCGCCGCCGGGACCGCGGTGGAAGTGGCTTGCAGGAAGCCGCGCCGGCCGATCCTGATGCGCTTCTGGTATGGCTCGGTGTGGCCGTGGTTGACGGTCAGCTCGACCTCGAACCCGGAGGCGGCGTCGCGCAGGTAGGCGAGGGTGAGGTTAACGCCTTGCTCACCGGTACGGCGAACTGCGCCATCGCAGCGGGGTCGCCAGCATCGCTGTCGCGAGCCACGGCGCCGTCCTCGTCCGCCCCATCCTGCCTTCGTCGCCTTCTTTGCCAGCAGACTATGGAGCGGGGCGGCGGCCGGGTAGTATATCGGGCTACTACTACGCGGCGATTTTCTCCGGGAGCGTGTGGCGCGCCGCGATCTCCGCTAGGTAGGTCTCGTGGTGGCGCAGGTAGTGCAGGCAGGTTACCCGCAGCATGGAGGCGAAGTTGCCCACCCTGTCGCCCTGCTGCGCCATCTCGTCATGCAGGATGGCGCAGAACTGCGCCAACGGGACGCCCTCGTGCCCGGCGATCTCTTCCAGCGTCGTCCAATACGCGGCTTCGAGCCACACCGACGCCGCGTGCCCGTACAGCCGCATCGGCCGGGTTTCGGCGGCGTAGGTCATGGGGTCCCGGGACTTGAACAGGCCGCACATCGGCGCCCCGTCTCGCATCTTTTGTTTGTGGCTTGGAGGCGATGCGACGCGGCGTTTGCGCAAGCTCAGGGCATCCGTGCAAGGTTGCCGTGGCAGGGTCTAGGCCCCGGCCCACTCGGCTTCGCCGCGCACCAAGCTGTCCAGCAACGACACCACGTCCGCCCCTCGGCCCGTCTCGGTGTCCGACATTGCCAACGCCCGGCTCAGAATGGCACTCGCCTTGGCAGGGTCGGCTGTCTCGGCCAGTGCCATGTTCCACACCCCGAACAGCCGCCCGTCGGCTGGCCCCGCCTGCAGCACGACGACATCGCCGTGCCGGTTGTCGCATTGGATGCGTTCGAACGTTCGCTCCACGGCGTCCAGCCCTCCCTCCAGGACCTGCGCGAAGCAGCCGTCGCTGTAGAGCAGCGCCCCGGTGACGCCGGCGCGTGCGTTGTTCGCACGTGACGTCTCAAGGATTTGTCCCACTTCCGCCGCAGCATCGCCATGCAGGGCAGGGATCATGTTACGGCTGCAGTAGACCAGGCGAAACAGGTTTTCATTCATGACGCAGACTCCAAGAGTTGGGTTGGCGTGGCAGTCAAGCGTTCGATCAGCGCCGCGACATCTCCGGCCGGCACCGGGCGGCTGACCAGGAAGCCCTGCATGTCTGTGCAGCCGTCGGCACGGATCATCGCTTCCTGCTCCGGCGTCTCCACCCCTTCCGCGGTGGTGGTCATGCCCAGGCTAGCGCCGAGGGCGGCGATGGCGCGCACCACCGCGAGCGCTTCGTCGCTGCCGGAAAGGTCGCGCACGAACGAGCGGTCGATCTTGAGCTTGTCGAACGGGAAGCTGCGAAGCTGGCTCAGCGACGAGTAGCCGGTGCCGAAATCGTCCATGCTCACCCGCACGCCCATGGCGCGCAGGGTGTGCAGCACGTGCAGCGCCTCCTTCTCGTGGCGCACCAGCGCGCTTTCGGTGATCTCCACCTCCAGCCGCCGGGCCGGGAGGCCAGTCGCGGCGAGCGCCGCCCGCACCACGCGCGGCAGCCGGTCCCGGTCGGCCAGTTGCTTGGCCGAGACGTTGACCGCGACGGCGAGCTGCCCCGGCCACGACATCGCCTCGCGGCAGGCGGTACGCAGCACCCACTCGCCGATCAGGACGATCAGGCCCATCTCTTCGGCCAGCGGGATGAACCGGTCCGGCGGGACCAGCCCGTGCTCGGGGTGGCGCCAGCGTACCAGCGCCTCGAAGCCAATAAGCTCGCGAGAGGCCAGGTTGGTCTGCGGCTGGTAATGCACTTCGAACTGCTGCAGCGCCAACGCACGGCGCAGGTCGTCCAGCAGGGCGTGCCGGGCACGGGCGCGGCTGTCCATCGCCTGGTTGAAGACCCGCACCGTCTGCCGCCCATCCTCCTTGGCCTGATAGAGCGCCAGGTCGGCGGCACGCACCAGGGCAGCCGGGTCGGCGCCGTCCCGCGGGCCGACCGCGACGCCGATGCTGGCGCCGACGATGGCGACATGGCCCTCGACCAGGTACGGCCGGCTCAGCAGGTCCACCAGGCGCGACGCCAGGACTTCGGCCGCCGCAGGGTTCGGCAGCGCCACCGCGAACTCGTCACCGCCCAGGCGGCTCACGACATCTATCTCACGTACGGCGGAGCGCAGCCGCTGCGCCACCACTTGCAGCAAGGCGTCGCCGACCGGGTGGCCGTGGCTGTCGTTGATTGCCTTGAAGCGGTCCAGGTCTATCATCAGCACCGCGACCCGGTCCGCATCGTCCGGTCCGTCGAGCAGCGTGGCCAGGCGCTCGCGAAACCACTGCCGGTCGGACAGCCCGGTCAGGCTGTCGGTCCGCTCTGTCGGCACGCCGGCCGCGGCCTCGACGCTCAGGGTGGCGAGCCGGCCTCCTCCCGCGACCTCGCTGATGGTCACATACAGCATCCGCCCGTCTACCAGGGGGATCGCCTCCAAGCGGTCGCCCATGTCGGGATGCCTAGGCTGAGCGGAGGCAGCGGCCGCGCGGAGCACCGTTTCCAACGCGAGCCGTCCGTCGATGTCCAGCTTGGTGCTTTGCGCCAGCACCTGATCGACCGGCACCGGGCGCCACATCTCCGGCAACGCCATGCCCAGCATCTCGGCGGCGAAGTGGTTGCATAGTACGACGCATCGGTCAGCGTCGAATCCCATGAGGCCTGTTGCCGCGCGGTTCAGGATGGCTTGTGTTAGTGAAGCGTGGTGCGAGTATGTCCGTGTAAACTGGACGACTGCGCCGTCGTCCGCGTGGGCCGGATATCCATCCATGCTGGCGCCATCTTTCATTGCACCGGTGCATCGATATTAGGTGCATACTAAGAATGGATGCAATAGATAACTCTTTTGTTAAGGGCCACCCAACTCTCTGCCGCGACGACGCGTGTTGCCTCGCCCTTACCGCATCGCTATACGCCGCAGCTTGTCTGCGCGCCGGGCCTGTGGGGCATGCCCGGCCGCGACGGCGCGCTCCCGATTGGTCGGCGGCGCGCGGCCCATTTTCAGGAGATGCAAATGCCCAAGCTGAAGACGAAGTCTTCCGTGAAAAAGCGCTTCAAGATCACCGGCACCGGAAAGGTGCTCGCAGGACCCGGCATGAAGCGCCACGGCCTGATCAACCGCCCGCAGAAGATGAAGCGGCAGAACCGCGGCAGCCAGACGCTGACCCACGCTGACGGCATCACCGTCAAGCAGTGGGCGCCGTACGGCCTCGGTTGAGGGGGGAGTAGCGCGCCATGGCACGTGTGAAGCGGGGCGTCACCACCCACGCCCGCCACAAGAAGGTCCTCGACGCCAGCAAGGGCTTCGTCGGCCGCAGCTCGACCAATTACCGCATCGCGTTGGAGCGGCTGGAGAAGTCGCTGCAATACGCCTACCGCGACCGCAAGGTGAAGAAGCGCGAGTTCCGCAGCCTGTGGATCGCCCGCATCAACGCCGCGGTGCGCGAGCACGGCCTCACCTACAGCCGCTTCATCGCCGGCCTGCACGCCTCGGGCATGGAGATGGACCGCAAGGTGCTGGCCGCCATCGCGTTCGACGACCCGGCCAGCTTCGCGGAGATCGTGAAGACGGTGCAGGCGCACATCCCCGCCTGATCGCCGACACCTGGCGGGCACTGAACCAGGGCTGTCCGTCACGGGCAGCCCTTTTTCATGGTAGGAAAGATGAGCGACCAACTCGACGCGCTGAAGCACGACACCGACCGGGCGCTGACGGAGGCCGCCGACCTGCGCGCCTGGGACGCCGTGCGGGTCGGCGTGCTGGGCAAGTCCGGCTACCTGACCGGGCTGCTGAAGGAACTCGGCCGGCTGCCGCCCGACGAGCGGCGCGAGCGCGGGGCGGCGCTGAACCGGCTGCGCGACGCGCTGACCGCCGCCATCGAGCACCGCCGCGCCGAACTGGACGCGGCTTCGATGCAGGCCCGGCTCGCCTCCGAGCGCATCGACGCCACCCTGCCGCCGCCGCCGCGGACGCCCGGCCTGATCCACCCGATCAGCCGCACCATCGAGGAGATGCACGCGATCTTCGGCGCCATGGGGTTTGCCGTGGGCGAGGGCTTCGACATCCAGACCGATTGGTTCAACTTCGGCGCATTGAACATCCCGGCGCACCATCCGGCGCGAGCCGACCACGACACCTTCTATCTGCCTGGGACGCGCGATGGCCAGCCGTTGGTGCTGCGGACGCAGACCTCGGACGTGCAGATCATCTCCATGCTGGCCAACCCACCGCCGCTGCGGGTGATCGCTCCCGGACGCACTTACCGCGCCGACCATGACGCCACCCACAGCCCGATGTTCCACCAGGTCGAGGGGCTGGTCATCGACCGCGGCACCACCCTGGCGCAGCTGAAGGGCTGCTTGATCGACTTCCTGCGCGCCTTCTTCGGCATGGCGGCGCTGCCGGTGCGGTTCCGCTCGTCGTATTTCCCGTTCACCGAGCCTTCGATGGAGGTCGACATCGGCTGGAACCGCCGCACCGGCGAGCTGGGCGGCGGCGGCGATTGGCTGGAAATCCTGGGCAGCGGCATGGTGCATCCGAAGGTGCTGGCCAACTGCGGCATCGACCCGCGCGAGTGGCAGGGCTTCGCCTTCGGCATGGGCATCGAGCGGGTCACCATGCTGAAGCACGGCATCCCCGACCTGCGCCCGTTCTACGAAAGCGACATCCGCTGGCTGCGGCATTACGGCACGTCGCCGCTGGCCCCGGCGACGCTGCACGAGGGGGTATGAAATGAAGTTCTCGCTCTCCTGGCTGCGCACCCACCTGGACACCGACGCCGACCTCGCCGCCATCACCGATACGCTGACCAACATCGGGCTGGAGTTGGAGGCGGTCGAGGATCGCGGCGCGGCGCTGGCGGCGTTCCGCGTCGCGCACGTCATCGAAGCGGTGCAGCACCCCAACGCCGACCGCCTGCGCGCCTGCCGCGTCGACACGGGCAGCGGCGTCGTTTCGGTGGTGTGCGGCGCGCCCAACGCCCGGACCGGCATGAAGGCGGTGTTCGCGGCTCCAGGCGCGTTCATCCCCGGCAGCGGCATCACGCTGAAGGTCGGCGAAATTCGCGGCGTCGAGAGCGCCGGGATGTTGCTGAGCCTGCGCGAAATGGGCCTAGGCGAGGACCATGACGGCATCGTCAACCTGCCCGCCGATGCGCCGGTGGGAATGGGCTACGCCGCCTACGCCGGCCTCGACGACCCGGTGATCGAGATTTCGGTGACGCCCAACCGTGGCGACGCGTTGAGCGTACGCGGCGTGGCCCGCGACCTCGCCGCGGCCGGCCTCGGCACGCTGCGGCCCTGGAGCGTCCCGGAGGTTCCGGCCGCGTTCGCCAGCCCGCTTGCCTGGGCCATCGAGATGCCGGAAGCCTGCCCCTGGGTGTTGGGGCGCACCGTGCGCGGGTTGCGTAACGGTCCCAGTCCGCAATGGCTGGCCGACCGGCTGCGCTCGATAGGGCTGCGGCCGATCAACGCGCTGGCGGACGTGACCAACTTCTTCACCTTCGACCTGGGCCGCCCGCTGCACGTATTCGACGCCGACCGCGTGGCCGGCGGCACATTGACGATGCGCCCGGGCGCCGGCGAGACGTTCCGGGCGCTGAACGGGCGCGACTACACGGCGACGGCGCAGGATTGCGTCATCGCCGACGCGGCGGGGGTGCAGTCGCTGGCCGGGATCATGGGCGGCGAGGCGACTGGCTGCACCGAAACCACAACCAGCGTGTTCATCGAGTGCGCGCTGTTCGACCCGGTGCATGTCGCGTTGAGCGGCCGGCGGCACCAGGTCACCTCCGACGCCCGCCAGCGGTTCGAGCGCGGCATCGACCCGGCGCTGCTGCCCGACGCGGTGACGGCGGCGACCCGTCTCATCCTCGATCTCTGTGGCGGCGAGGCGAGCGAGACCGTCGCGGCCGGCACGCCGCCCACTTGGCAGCGACAGGCGACGTTGCGCTTTGCCCGCGTCGCCGGCCTTGGCGGCATCGACGTTCCCCCCGACGCGGCGGTGGGCGCGCTGGAGCGGCTCGGCTTCACGGTCGCCAGCCGCGATGCCGAGCAGGTGACCGTCGAAGTGCCGTCATGGCGCAACGACATCGCCGCCCCGAGCGGCCTGGAGCCATGGCCGGGCCTCGATCCAGCCCGCGCCGTCGCTGCCGCCGAAGGTCGTGCCATCATCGAGCCGGAGGTCGATCTCATCGAGGAGGTGCTGCGGCTGCACGGCCTTGACGCTATCCCGCCGGTGTCGCTGCCGGTCGTGGCGGCAGTGCCGGTCGCGACGCTGACGCCGCGCCAGGCGCAGACCGCGTTGACGAGGCGCGTCCTGGCCGCGCAAGGCCTGTGCGAGTGCGTGACCTTCAGCTTCATGGCGAGCGGCGAGGCAGCGCTGTTCGGCGGCGCCGACCCGGCGCTGCGGCTGGCCAACCCGATTGCCGCCGACCTGGACCAGCTACGCCCGACCACGGTGGCGACGCTGGCGCTGGCGGCCCGGCGCAACGCGGCGCGGGGTTGGCCCGATTTGGCGCTGTTCGAGGTCGGTCCGGCGTTCACCGGCACCGACGCCGCCGGCCATCGGCTGCTCGCCGCCGGGCTGCGCGCCGGGCAGACGCCGCGCCACTGGTCGGCCGCGTCGCGCGACGTGTCGGCGATGGACGTCCGCGCCGACGTCTTCGCGGCATTGGCGGCGCTCGGCGTGCCGATGGAGGCGCTGTCCACCACCGCCGACGCGCCGGCGTTCTACCATCCCGGGCGCTCCGGCGTGGTCCGGCAAGGGCCGAAGACGGTGCTGGCGACGTTTGGGGCGCTGCACCCGCGCGTGCTGGCGGCGCTCGACATTGCCAATGCCATGGCGGCGTTCGAAATCCACCTCGACGCGGTGGCGCTGCCGAAGCGCCGCCGCAAGGCCGCCCCCGAGCTGCCGGCGTTCCAGCCGCTGCGGCGCGACTTCGCCTTCGTCGTCGCTGACGGGGTTGCGGCGGAGGCGGCGCTGCGCGCCGCCCGCGGCGCCGACCGGGCGTTGATCGCGGCGGCGGCGCTGTTCGACGTCTACGCCGGGGCAGGGATCGCCGAGGGCCACCGCTCGCTCGCCGTCGAGGTCACCATCCAGCCGCGCGAGCGCACGTTGACCGACGCCGAGATCGAGGCCATCTGCGGAAAGATCGTTGCTGCCGTGGAGAAGGCGACCGGCGGCGTGCTACGATGACGCATGACCACCTGCCCGAACGGTAACCCCCCATGACCGCCGCACCGATCAAGCACATCCGCAACTTCTCGATCATCGCCCATATCGACCACGGGAAGTCGACCCTGGCCGACCGGCTGATCCAGTCGACCGGCGCCATCAGCGCCCGCGACATGACCGAGCAGGTGCTCGACAACATGGATTTGGAGAAGGAACGCGGCATCACCATCAAGGCGCAGACCGTGCGCCTCACCTACAAGGCCCATGACGGCCTGGTCTACACGCTGAACCTGATGGACACGCCCGGCCACGTCGACTTCGCCTACGAGGTGTCGCGCAGCCTGGCCGCCTGCGAGGGTTCGCTGCTGGTGGTCGACGCCTCGCAGGGGGTGGAGGCGCAGACCCTGGCCAACGTCTACCAGGCGATCGAGGCCAACCACGAGATCGTGCCGGTGCTGAACAAGATCGACCTGCCGGCCGCCGAGCCGGACCGCGTGAAGCAGCAGATCGAGGACGTGATCGGCCTCGACGCGTCCGACGCGGTGATGATCTCGGCCAAGACCGGCCTCAACATCGAGGGCGTGCTGGAGGCGCTGGTGACCCGGCTGCCGCCGCCGGTGGGCGACGCCGAAGCAGCCCTGACGGCGCTGCTGGTGGACAGCTGGTACGACCAGTACCTCGGCGTGGTGATCCTGGTGCGGGTCAAGGACGGGCGGATCAAGCGCGGCCAGAAGATCCGCATGATGGCCAAGGGCAGCGTCCATACCGTCGAGCAGGTCGGCGTGTTCGCGCCGCGCATGATCCCGGTGGACGACCTCGGACCGGGAGAGATGGGCTACATCACGGCGGCGATGAAGACGGTGGCCGACTGCAACGTCGGCGACACCATCACCGACGACCGCCGCCCCGCCCTGCGCGCGCTGCCCGGCTTCAAGCCGTCGATCCCGGTGGTCTGGTGCGGCCTGTTCCCGGTCGACGCCGACGACTTCGAGAAACTGCGCGACAGTCTTTCGAAGTTGCGGCTGAACGATTCCAGCTTCCACTACGAGGCCGAAACCTCGGCGGCGCTCGGTTTCGGCTACCGTTGCGGCTTCCTCGGCCTGCTGCACCTGGAGATCATCCAGGAGCGACTGTCGCGCGAGTTCGACCTCGACCTGATCGCCACCGCGCCCTCGGTGGTCTACCGCGTCCACCGCACCAACGGCGCCGTCGAGGAGCTGCACAACCCGTCGGACATGCCCGACCCGAGCCAGATCGACCATATCGAGGAGCCGTGGATCAAGGCCACGATCATGGTGCCGGACGAGTACCTCGGCGCGGTGCTGACGCTGTGCAACGAGCGGCGCGGGCAGCAGGCCGACCTTACCTATGTCGGCAACCGCGCCATGGCGGTGTACCGGATTCCGCTGAACGAGGTGGTGTTCGACTTCTACGACCGGCTGAAGTCGATCAGCCGCGGCTACGCCAGCTTCGACTACGCCATGGACGGCTACGCCGACAGCGACCTCGTGCGGATTTCTATCCTGGTCAACCAGGACCCGGTGGACGCGCTAAGCTTCATCGCCCACCGCGCCGCCGCCGAGGCGCGCGGCCGCTCGATCTGCGGCAAGCTCAAGGACCTGATCCCGAAGCAGCTGTTCAAGATCGCGATCCAGGCGGCGATCGGCGGCCGGGTCATCGCGCGCGAGACCATCGGGGCGCTGAGCAAGGACGTCACCGCCAAGTGCTACGGCGGCGACATCAGCCGCAAGCGCAAGCTGCTGGACAAGCAGAAGGAGGGCAAGAAGCGGATGCGGCAGTTCGGCAAGGTCGAGATCCCGCAATCGGCCTTCCTCGCCGCGCTCAAGATGGATGCGTGACGGCAGCCAGCGTTGCTGTTTTCAACCGCGCGCGCGGCTGCTAACTAGCGCTCACGGAAGGTTGGCCGAGCGGCTTAAGGCGCACGCTTGGAAAGCGTGTGTGCGGTAAAACGTACCGTGGGTTCGAATCCCACACCTTCCGCCAAACTTTTCTGCCCCAAAGTCTCCGAGCGATTGCAGCAGCGTGGACTGCCTGCCTCATTCGACGGTCAGGTTAAAATTTCTAGACAACCAGACCTACGCTACTTATCCCCGCTTTTCGGGGGAGCCGACTTGGCCGGAGGCTGATGCTGCGGCGCGCCGGAGCCCGAAGTCGGTTTCTTGTCGGCCTTCGGCTTCTTCGCTTCTCGGTTGCTCTTCTGTTGCCCTTTGGCCATCTCTAAGCCCTCCAAATCGTTTCGAACATAAACTGGCTAGGTATTCCGGTTCGCGCAAGCCTCGGCTTTGTGTCCGGCATACCGCGCCGGCCGATTGTCGGCCATCGCTCGCGCAGGCAGACTGGACCCATTCTCGGGAGTTTCCAACGACGATGGTCCAAGCAGCGCCGACGCCGCAACTCGGCGGCATCCACCACCTGACGGCGGTCAGCGCCGACGCGCCGGGGAATTTCGACTTCTACACCCGCGTGCTCGGCATGCGGCTGGTCAAGAAGACGGTCAACCAGGACGACGTCAGCGCCTACCACCTGTTCTATGCCGACGGGAAGGCCAGCCCCGGCACCGACCTCACCTTCTTCGACTTCCCGACGGCGCGCGAGCGGCGCGGCACCAACAGCATCGTGCGGACGGCGTTGCGCGTGGACGGCGCGGCGGCGCTGGCCTACTGGCAGGCGCGGTTCGACGGACTGGGCGTGACGCACAGCTCGGTCGCCGAGGTCGACGGCCGCCGCGCCATCGAATTCGAGGACCCCGAAGGCCAGCGCCTGGCGCTGGTCGACGATGGCGGCGTCGGCCCGGCAAACCCGTGGGACCGCTCGCCGGTGCCGCAACCGCACCAGATTCGCGGCCTCGGCCCGATCACCATGAGCGTGCCAAGGCTGGCTCCAACGGAGCGCTTCGTGACCGAGATCCTGGCCATGCGCCCGGTGCGGCAATATGAGGCGGACGTCGCTACCGTGCATGTCTACGCCATGGGCGAGGGCGGCCCCGCGGCCGAGCTGCACATTCGCGTCGATCCGGCGCTGCGTCCGGCGCAGCCAGGGGCCGGCGGCGTCCATCACGTCGCGTTCCGCATTCCCGACGCCGCCTACGATGACTGGGTGGAGCGCTACAACCGCCTTGGCGTGCAGTCCAGCGGCCCGGTCGACCGCTTCTACTTCCGCAGCCTGTACGCGCGCGAGCCCGGCGGCATCCTGTTCGAGATCGCCACCGACGGGCCGGGCTTCGGCACCGACGAGCCGATGGAGGCGTTGGGCGAGCGCCTGGCGCTGCCGCCGTTCCTGGAGGCGCGGCGGGCGGCGATCGAACGCAACCTGAAACCGCTGTGAGCGCCGCCATGCCGGAGCCGAGAACGCCGGAACTGAGCGGGGGGCACGGCAAACACTCCGGCCAGCCAATCGCCCACGCCGGCGCGGCATTGGAGCAGGCCGATGGCGCGCTGGTGCTGCTGCACGGGCGCGGCGGCGACGCGGCCGGGATGCTGGACCTTGCCCGGGCGTGCGCCGGGCCGCGGATCGCCTGCTTGGCGCCGCAGGCTGCCGGCCGGGTGTGGTGGCCGCGACGCTTCATGGAGCCGGTCGCGGACAACGAACCGGACCTTTCGTCGGCGCTGTCGGTGCTGGACGCCCTGTTCGCGCGGCTGGCCGCCAAGCTGACGCCGCTGCGGGTGGCGGTGCTTGGGTTCTCGCAAGGCGCCTGCCTGGCGGCGGAGTACGTGCGGCGTCGCGGCGAGCCGCTCGGCTGCTTGATCGCCTTCAGCGGCGGCCTGATCGGGGAGACGCCGGGCGTCGCCGCCGGCGACCTCGGCCACGTGCCGGCGGCGCTCTGCTGCAGCGAGCACGATCCGCACATCCCCGCGGCACGGGTGCGGGAGACCGCGACGGTGTTGTCGGCCATGGGCGCCGCCGTGACCACGTTGCTGTATCCGGGAGGCAGCCACGCCGTCACCCTCGAGGAGATCGCGCTGGCCCGCCGGCTGCTGGCGGGCCGCCTCGGCTCGCCGACCCGCTAGCCGCGAGTCGGCGAGGAGGCGCGCGCAGAGCGGGCTGGCCGTTACACGCTAAACCCGGCATCGGTGTCAGCGAGGCTCTGCAGGGTTTGGTCGACCGCGGTGAACAGCCCCCAGGTCTCGATGTAGTCGACGTTGAACCCGGGCGAGCCGGCCTCGAGGTCGGTCTGGCGCGCTTGGGCGTAGCTGGTCCAGCGCTTGCTGGCCGGGCGGCGATGGTGGAAGTCGTGGCACGGCGCATCGCCGACCAGCACGAACATCCGCACGAACAGCTGCACCGTCAGCATCTCCGCCCACCACAGGGTCCACTCGGCCACGCCGCGCAGCGAGCGTAGGCTGCGGGCAGGCGGCATGGCGCCCGGAAACACCCCGGACGTGGCGTGGCAGGCGAAGTCCTTGCCGCGCTGCTCCATGATCGCGTGGTCGGGGAAGCGGTGCTCGCACAGGATGCGGAACACCGTGGCCACCTGCAGCAGCAGGGTCATCGGGAGCGCCACGGCGACCAGGAACGGCCCGACCTGGTGCAGCGCCACGGCCAGCGCCGTCATCGTGCCCCAGGCGGCGACGCCGATCAGGTTGTGGGCGCGGTCGCGCGAGCAGAACGCGGCCTGCATGCGGCGCAGCAGGAACTGCCCGTGGAACACCGGAGACACCAGGTTGCCCACCACTCGCCGCCACAGCTCGCGCTTGGCGACGCCGGCCTGCAGGCGGCAGGCGCCGAACACGAAGTCGGCGAACTCGTCCTCTTCGGTCAGCAGCTTGCGGGCGTTGTGGTGCAGCATGTGGTCGCGCTTGTACTCGTCGAAATGCTTGAAGATGAGGATCGCCGAGATCAGCCGGCCCACCCGGATGTTGGTCTCGCGGTCTTTGAACACCGTGCCGTGCGAGCAGTGGTGGAACACCACCACCTGAAACAGTCCCAGCCCCGAGGTCGTGAGCAAGGCTCCAAGCGAGACCAGCGTTGCTGCAGGCAGCGTCGGCAGGCGCAGCGCCCCCCAGGCCATGGCGACGCCAATCAGCACCTGGAGGCTGGCGCATGCCACGAACCACAGTGGCGAGCGGGAGAGCATAGCCTCGCCGGGAGCGGGCTTGGCCGTGAGCCAGGTGAGGAATGGCTGTAAAACGCCTGGTAAGCGATCGTACATGGCCAGCCTCGCATCGGCGGGAGCTTTGCCATGTGAAAGTTTTGATAACGCATCGAAATTAAGGGTGGTGTCGACATAGACCATAACAAGGTTCCTGTTTTCTAGAGGTAAATACAGTCCAGCTGATCGAGCGGCAGAAGACAGTAGCCTGACGACTGCACCGTTGGTAAGATTTAATCTGAACAGTGTAGATGTGCGTTTGGCAGCTTTTGAGTCATAATTTCGTTATAAAAACGTTAACGAATACAAGGCGATACTTGTCGTACTTAGTTTGAATTCGTTATGAAGAGTTGCAGCCTTCAGTGGCGTGCTCAAACTTATGAAAACTGCTTGAGCTCGTATTTGAACTATTCACTAACGATATTTGTTGTCCACATAATCCAAGCAGCATAGGACAGTGTTCCATTACTATCGCGGAACGTTGGTTTAGTTAGGCGATGATAGAACGGTGATCCATGCCGTGCCGGGAAAAGTTGCACTTGTTGCATGTTCCGGCCTAATGCTTGCCTGCGCCGTTCGAAGTGTGGCGGCCGGAGCGAAGCGGCTGCATGGAAGCTCCTTGTAGGATTTCCGCAGAACGAAGGCATCGGTCGGCCAAGTCTTAATTGCAGGTTACGGGAGATGGTTTTGGTACGGGTCGCATTCGCGAAGCACTTTGATGTGACGGTGGCAGTGGCACGGTGCATCGAGCTGCTTGGAGCGGTGTCGCCTGTCATGCTGCTGGTGTTTTGCGGCGGCAAGCACGATCCAGGCAGCGTGCTGGCGGCGTTACGTGACGCATTCGGTCCGGTTTGCGTGGTGGGCGGCTCGGCGGTGGGCGCCATCACCTTCGACGGCAGCGGCTACAGCGGCCTCGAGATCGGCGTGATGGCGTTCCTCGACCCGGCGACCGCGCCGTCGGTGCATGTGACGCTCGACTTGCTGCACAACGAACGCGCCGCCGGCCGCGAGCTTGGACGCCAGGTGGCCGTCGCCGCCGCCGCGGACGCGCCGGTGTTCCTGCTGTTCGACAGCGTGGAAAGCGGATCGCCGCCGAAGCTGCATTTCGCGAGTTCCATCGTCGAAGGCTTCCACGACGGGCTCGGCGAACGTCGCGTAAGGCTGACGGGGGGCGGGCTGCTGACCGACTTCAACCTTTCGGACGGTTGGGTGTTCGTGGGCGACAGCGTACGCCGGCACGCCGCCCTAGCCTTGGTGTTCCCGCCCACGCTGGCTGTCGAGACGGTGATCCTGCACGGCTGCCGTCCGGTCAGCGCATTCATGGAGATCACCCGCATCGAAGGCGCCGTGGTCTACGAACTCGATCACGAGCCCGCGCTGTCGGTGATAGAGCGCATGCTCGGCCTGAAAATCGGGCCTTCCACCAACCATAACATCTCACTTATCGCGACGCTGGGCGAAAAGCACGGCGATCCATTTGGACCGTACGACGAAAACGATTACGTGAACCGCTTGATCCTAACCTCGCATCAGCAAAACGGATCGGTCACCCTGTTCGAACCCGATTTCGAGCGGGGCGCCAAGGTGCAGATCATGTCGCGCGACAATGCGTTGATGCTCCAGTCCGTGCGCGACGGCGTGCAGGTCGCCAACCGCATGATGGCCGCCGGCGACACGTTGTTCAGCCTCTACGTCGATTGCGCCGGACGGGCCAGCGCGATGAGCGGGGCGATGATCGAGGAGGCCGAGATCGTGGCGCAGACCTTGGACCGATCGGCCCCGTTATTGGGGTTCTACTCGGGCGTCGAGATCGCCCCGTTTGGCGGCTACAGCCGCCCGCTGGACTGGACTGGCCTGCTGCTGAGCATAAGGCGCCGCCATGCCGGGTGAACTTTCCGACGCCGGCAGCCTGGAGCGCGAGCTGCGCTACTACCGGCGCGAGTGCAACGACCTGGGCGCTCGGCTGCTGCGCCTGCAGGAGGAGCAGAGCCAGGCGTTCCGCGACGCCCGGCGCAGCCGCACCGTGGTCAAGTTGCTGCGTGAGGCGTACCGGCTCGGCGACGTCAACACCTCGGGCGAGGATGTCGGCGGTCCGATGCTGGAGATTGTGGTCGACAATACACTGTGCGACCGCGCCGCCCTGCTGCGCGAGGAGCCGCTCGGCAGCGGCGTGTTCCTGCCGGCGCACTCGATCGGGCTGGCATCCAACTTCGCCCAGCAATCCTTCATCATCGGCAATCCCCCGACCTTCGCGCACACCTCGGCCCTGTTCGCCGGAGGATCGGAGGCGGCGGCCATCGTCGCCATCCTCGGGCTGCCGTACGTGCTGTGGGCGTTCGACAGCATGAGCGGCATGGCCCTGGTGATCGCCAACCGGTCGGAGGAGAACACCAACCGGCCGTTCGAGGCCGGCGACCAGGAGCTGATCGAGGGCGCGCTGTCGGTCTATCTCGACGTGATCTACCGCAAGCAGGTCGAGGCCCAGCTGCGCCTGGCCAAGCAGGCGGCCGAGATCGCCAGCAACACCCGCTCGGCGCTGCTGGAAACCTTGACGCTGGAGTTCCGCCCGCCGCTGCAATCGTTCATCGAGACATTCGCGCTGATGCAGGCCGAACTGGCCAACCACACGCAAGTAAAGATTCCGGTCGAGCGGCTGCGGGACGTGGCGGATGCCAGCGAGTTCCTGCTAGGCCTGCTGGACGACGCCGAGCGGCTGGTCGACGGCAACCTCGCGGTGCCGGTGCTCGACGTCGAATGGGTCAGCGTCGACGAGCTGGTGCGCGCCGCGTCGCGCACCAGCTCGGGCGTCAGCATCCGCCGCAGCGTCGACATCGAGTCGATCATGCCGAAGCGCCGCACCACCGTCTGCGTCGACCGGCGCTGGATGCAGCACGTGCTGCAGTACCTCATCAGCAACGCGGTGCGCCTCACGCTCGACGGCGGCTCGGTCCGCATCGCCATCCAGCGCCGCAGCGACGGCTCGCTCGACATGCTCATCAAGAGCGGCGCCGACGGCCCGCATCTGGACCACACGCCGGCGACGGAAATCCAGCTCGACTCCACCTCCGTGCAGCAGATGGGCAGCGGCATCGCCATCACGCGCAAGCTGGTGGAGGCGCACGAGGGCATGCTGTTCGTGGAGGGCACCGGCGGCAACTCGATCAGGACCAGGATCAACTTCCCGGCCCGGGTGGTGCGCGACGAGGACGTGGCGCCGGTAAACCCCCGCTGACTGTAGCGGCGCGCATTGATGTGCGGCCCGACGTGCTCGCAATCAGGTTAGCCGGAAACCACCGCTGATTGCGTGCGGGCACGTTCATCCTTACGTGCCGCCACAGTGAGGGCCGGGGCGACCAGTGAACATGCCTTCCAACCCCAGTACACCCGATGGTGCCGGATCAGCCCGCCTCGGATGTCCATGACTTCCAGGATGTCGATCTGCTCGCCATCCGGCGTCTCGCGCGGGTACTCCCACACCAGCGTGTCGCCGGCGCTGAACCAAGTGCCCGTGCGCCACCAAAGCATCACCACGCCGGGCATCGCCGTAGCTGGTGATTGCCGTGCGGCCTCATCCAAGAAGTGCTTGATCTGCGTGCGGCCCCGCACGACGCCGCTCGGATGACCTTTGAGGATGGCCGGGATGAGCGGAGCTTCCAGCACGGCGTCCTCGGCGTAGAGCGCAAGCAAGGCGGCTTGGTCGCGGCTGCTGGAAGCCCGGTGCCATTCCGCCCAAATGCGCGCGTGATCCTCGTTTTGCATGATCAGCTCCTAGCTTTGGCCGCAATGGATTACGGACCCTGGACCTTTTGCAGCGGCGTTGCCGAGGCGACGCCTTTGCGCCTTCACCCTTGCGCGTCGAGCCATACATCACTGCGCGCCGCCACAGCTAACGGTTCAGCCTCCGGTCACTCGGCGGCCAGCTTCGCCTGATCGACCATCGCCACGGCGCGTCGCAGGTCGACCGACAGCACGCGCGAAATGCCGCGCTCCTGCATGGTGACGCCGTATAGGCGGTCCATGCGCGCCATCGTCACCTGATGGTGCGTCACCACCAGGAAGCGGGTGCCGGTCTCGCGCACCATGTCGGCCAGCAGGGCGCAGAACCGATCGACGTTGGCGTCGTCGAGCGGCGCGTCAACCTCGTCGAGCACGCAGATCGGCACCGGGTTGCAGCGGAACACCGCGAAGATCAATGACAGCGCGGTCAGCGCCTGCTCCCCGCCTGACAGCAGGCTGAGCGTCGCCAGCTTCTTGCCCGGCGGTTGGGCGTAGATTTCCAGCCCTGCGGTCAGCGGGTCGTCGGAGCCGACCAGCGCCAGGTGCGCCCGGCCGCCGCCGAACATGCGCGCGAACAGGTCCTGGAAGTGCCGGTCGATGGCGGCGAACACCTGTGCCAGCCGCTCGCGGCCCTCGCGGTTGATGTGGCCGATCGAGCCGCGCAGCCTGGCGATCGCCGTGGCCAGCGCCTCGCCTTCGGTGGCGATGGTGGCGGCCTGCTCGGCGGCGGCCTGTGCTTCCAGCTCGGCGCGCAGGTTGACCGGCCCTATCGCCTCGCGTTCGCGCTGCAGCCGGTCGAGCTTGCGGCGCGCACGGTCCTTGCTGTCGGGCGCCAGCGGGCCAGGATCGGGGAGCGACGGCTCCGCGTTGCAGCGCTCCTGGATGCGCTCGGCCACGACGCTCCAGGCGTGCGATGCCTGGGCGAGTGCGCCTTCGTCCCGCGCAATTTGCTCCCGCAAGGCGGACGTCGCCGCTTCGGCGGCACGGGCGGCGCGGTCAGCGTCGACCGCAACAGCCTCTCCCCGCCGCAGGGCTTCGCCGGCATGGCGCTGCTTCGCCTCGCTCGCCTGCACGGTCTGCAGCGCGACGGCCTGGCGATCCAGCAGCTGGGCTGGAGCGGCGGCGAGGGCGTCGTGCTCGGCCTCCGCCGCCGCCACGCGCGCCGCCAGGTCGGCCAGCCGGCCGGATTGCTCGGTGTCGCGCAACTGCAGGTTCTGCCGCTCGCTGGCCAGCGAGCGGCGGCGGTGGGCGCGCCCGGCGGCTGCACGCAGCAGCGCATCCCGGGCCGCGCGGGTCGCCTGCTCAACCGCCCGCGCGCCGGCCAACGCCGTTCGCGCCTGTTCCATGGCCTGCCGCCCGCGGCCCGGGTCCGCCAGGGCCAGCAGGCCGGCGCGTGCTTGGGCCTGGGCCGTCTCGGCCTCATCGGCCTCTGCGGCGGCACGGCCCCGCTGCTCCGCCAGAGCCGCCAGCCGGGCTGCGCCGGTGGCGGCCTGGTCGCTCAGCGCGGTGAACGCCAGCCGCGCCCGTTCGAGGCGCTGTTCGCCGTCGCGACGGCTTTTGCGGGCGCGCTGCTCCGTTTCGACGGCAGCGCGTTCGCGGGCTTCCGCCACAGCAAGCGCCGCCCCGGCCATGGCGGCCGCTTCGACGGCATCCGCCAGCGCGCGCCGCATCGCCGCCAGCCGGTTGCGTTGCTCCAGCCGCACCGCCGCGGCGGTGGGCGTGCCGGCCCGGATGCGGTAGCCGTCCCAGCGCCAGACGCCGCCTGGGCGGGAGACCACGGCCTGTCCCGGAGCGAGCGCCGGCATCGCGGCCTCGCCGGCCGCGTCGTCGGCCACCAGCCCCAGCTGCGACAACGCCCGCGCCAGCGCCGGCGGGGCCTGGACCAGCCCGGCCATCGCCTCGACGCCGAACGGCAGCGGCGGCAGCGGATCGAGCGGCGTCAGCACCAGCCAGTGCCGGGCGGCGTCGGCGTCGGCCGCCGAGTCCAGCTCCTCGCCCAGCGCCGCACCGAGCGCCGCCTCAAGTCCCGGCGGCACGTCCAGCTGATCGATCATGCGCGGCCAGCGTTCGTCGTCCTTGACCGCCAGGGTTTCCGAAAGCGCCTGAACCATAGCCGACAGCTTGGCCCGCGCGGCGTCGGCCTGCGTCGCCACGGCGCGGGCGGCGGCCAGCGCCTGCTGCGCCGCGCCGCGTTGGCGTTCGGTCGCGTCGGTCTCTCCGCCATGCGTCTGCAAGTCCTGTTCGGCGGCGCCGCGCTCGGCGCGCGCGGCGTCGAGCCGTTCGGAGGCCACCGACTGCGCGGCGGCGCGCTGCTGCTCGGCCTGCAGCTGGGCTAGCTGCCCGGCGGCGCGGCGGGCGCGCTGCTCGGCGGCGGCCAGCGCCTCGGTCGCGGCGCGGTGGCGGGCGGCCAGTTCGGCCGATGCTTCCGTCGCGCGCTGGGCGGCGGCGTCGGCGGCGCGCAGCGCCTGCGCAGCCTCGGTGGCGGCGGCCTCGGCCGCGGCGAGGCTGGCCGGGTGCGCGGCGTCGTCCCGCGCCAAGCGCGCCTCCTCCGCCGCCAGCCGGCCCGCCGCGGCTTCGGCGTCGCGCTGCAGCTGCTCGGCGTGGCCGAGGTCGCGGCCGACCTGCTGGCGGCGGGCGACGGCGGCGGCGAGAGCGGCCTCGGCGCGGGCGATCTCCGCCGTGGCCTGCTCGCCGTCCAGCCGGGTGCGCTCCAGCACGCTGCGCGCCGCCGCTTCGGCATCGCGCAGCGCCGGCACCAAAGCTGCCGTGTCGGCGGCTTCCGCGACCGCCGCCGCAGCACGGCTCGTCGCCTCGCCAAGTCGTGCCTGCACCTCCGTCAGCCGCTGCCGCGCGGCATCGAGGGCGTGTCCGGCAATGGTGCGCTGCACCGCCAGCAACTCGGCCTCGGCGGCGCGCACCGCCTCCGCCAGGCCACGGAACCGCGCGGCCTGCTTGGCCTGGCGCTGCAACCCGTCGAGCTGGGCCGCCAGCTGCACCCGCAAGTCCTCGGCGCGCGACAGGTTGGCTTCGGCCGCGCGCAGCTTCAGCTCGGCCTCGTGGCGGCGCGCGTGCAGGCCGGTGATGCCGGCGGCTTCCTCCAGGATGCTGCGGCGCTCCGACGCCGCCGCCGCCACGATGCCGTGGACCCGGCCCTGGCTGACCATCGCCGACGAACGCGCGCCGGTGGCGAGGTCGGCGAACAGCGTCTGCACGTCGCGCGCCCGGGCCTCGTGCCCGTTGATGCGGAACACGCTGCCGCCGCCGCGCTCGATGCGTCGCGCCACCTCCAGCTCCGGAGCGTCGTGGAACGGCGGCGGGGCTAGGCCGACCGTGTCGTCGAGGCTCAGCGTCACCTCGGCGACGTTGCGCGACGGGCGCTGCGCGGTGCCGGCAAAGATCACGTCGTCCATCTCGCCGCCGCGCAGCGAACGCGCCGAACTCTCGCCCATCGCCCAGCGCAGCGCCTCCACCACGTTGGACTTGCCGCAGCCGTTGGGGCCGACGATGCCGGTCAGGCCGGGCAGGATCTCGACCGAGACCGGCTCGGCGAAGCTCTTGAACCCGGCGATGCGAAGTCGGCTGAGCTGTGCGGGCAAACCGGCCCCTCTCGTCTACGTCAGAGCTATGCGGGAGGGCCGGCCTCGGTCACCACCTTGGCGAACCCGGCATATGTCATCTCGCCCGATTCGAGGCGGTTATGCGCGCTGGCGCCGTTGAAGACGAAGCTTGGAGTGGAGTTGATGGCGTAGGTCTTGGTGTCGGCGTCCTGCTGCGCCAGGATGGCGTCGCGCAAGCCGGTGTCATCGACCGCGGCGTTGAACGCCGCCTGCGACAGCCCGGCCAGCGCCGCCATCTTGCCAAGCTCGGCCCGGCTGTCGACGCCGCGCGCGAACGCCCAACGGTCCTGCGCCGCCAGCAGCGCCAGGGTGAACGGCTCGTAGCGATCCGGCGGCAGCGCGTGCGCCACCTGCGCCGCCATCAGTGCCACCTGGTCCAGCGGATAGTCGTGGAACACGTAGCGCAGCTTGCCGGCGTCGATCAGCTTGGCCTGGATTTCCGGCAGCGAGTCGCGGGCAAAGCGGGCACAGTGCGGGCAGGTCAGCGAGAAGAATTCGATGACGCTGACCGGGGCCGTCGCGGAGCCCACCGCGCGCTCCGCCAAGCGTGGATCGGCGGCGCGCGCCGTGGCCGGTGGCGCCAATGCCAGGGCAGGGGCCAGAACCAGCAGGGAGCGACGGGAGAGCGGCATAGGAACCTCGTGAACGGGCCGAACTTCGAAGCGGAGAGGGCGCGCAACCGGGCGTCTCGGTCAAGTCTCGCGTGCGTTCGCGAGCACCGCCCGGCCGAGTTTCTCCAGGGCGTCGCGCAACGGCCCGTCGGGCAGCCCGGCGACGGCCGCCTTAGCCGCCAGCAGGGCCTGCCGGGGCGGCGCGGGCGCCGCGGCGATGGGCGGCGGCGGGTCCTGGACGAAGCGCAGGCGGATCACCGCGACACGGCCGAGATGGCTGTTGACGCGGGCGATCAGCATGTCCGAGAGGTGTTGCAGCTCCAGCGCCATCGGGCCGGAGCAGCTGATCGACAGCGTGCCGCCGAACAGCTTGCGCGGCGCGGCGGCAGCGGCCAGCGCCGGTCCCACGATCGCCTCCCAATCGGCCAGCACCTGCGCCGCGGCGGGGTTGCGCTTGCGGAACGCCGGCCGCACCAGGGCCGGCAGCAACGCCGACACGGCGCGCGGGCCATAGACATGGCGTTCGTTCTGGACCTGCGGCTTGTCGTCGTCCGGCGCTGCCGCCATACCCGCTCCGTGCTCCCCGATCTTGCAGTGCCTGGCGCCGACCTGTTGCTTACCTGGTACGACCGCCATCGCCGCATCCTGCCATGGCGCGCCCGGCCGGGCGAGGCGGCCGACCCGTACCGCGTGTGGCTCAGCGAGATCATGCTGCAACAGACCACCGTGGCGGCGGTCATACCTTACTACGAGCGCTTCCTCGGCCGCTTCCCAACCGTTGAAGCTTTGGCCTCGGCGCCGTCCGAGGCGGTCATGCACGCCTGGGCCGGCCTCGGCTATTACGCGCGGGCACGCAACCTGCACGCCTGCGCCCAAGCCGTCGCGGCCAGCGGCGGCACGTTCCCCGACACCGTCGAGGGCTTACGCAAGCTGCCCGGCATCGGCGTCTACACCGCCGCCGCGGTGGCGGCGATCGCCTTCGGCGTGCCGGTGGTGCCGGTCGACGGCAACGTGGAGCGGGTCACGGCCCGGTTGTTCGCCGTCGGCGAAACGCTGCCCGCGGCCAGGCCCGCCCTCGCCACGGCGGCAGTGGCGCTCGGCGACCAGCCGGCCGCACGGGCGCGGCCGTCGGATTTCGCGCAGGCGCTGTTCGACCTTGGCGCCGCCATCTGCACCTCGGCCGCGCCGGCCTGCGCGCTGTGTCCCTGGATGCGGCCCTGCGCCGCGCGCCAGCGGGGCATCGCCGCCCAACTGCCGCGCAAGGCGCAGAAGCCGGTCCGGCCGCTGCGCCACGGCGTGCATTTCTGGCTGCGCGACGCGAATGGCGGCGTCCTGCTCCGGCGCAACCCGCCGAGCGGGCTGTTCGGCGGCATGGTGGCGCTGCCCGGGACGCCGTGGCGTCCGGCGCCATGGACCGCCGCCGAGGTCCTGACGCACGCGCCGATGCCGGCGGACTGGCGGCCGGCCGGGCAGGTCCGCCATGGCCTCACGCATTTCGAGCTGCATCTCGACCTGCTCGCGGCGGCCGTGCCAAGCATCGAGGCGGCCGGTTTCGTGCGTCCGATCGCGGCGCTGGACGCCGAGGCGCTGCCGTCGGTGATGCGTAAATGCGTGGCGGCGGCACGAGACGCCCTCTCGGACCCCAAGGATGCCGCGTGACCGATCCAGCCGCCCCGCCGCGCCCGAGGCGCCAGGCGGCGATCGTGTTCGTGCTCATCACCTTGGGCCTCGACGCGTTGGGCATCGGCCTCGTGGTGCCGATCGTGCCGCGCCTGGTGCAGCAGCTGAGCGGGCGCGAGCCGAGCGGCGCGTCGTTCGCGGTGGGGGCGCTGGTCGCCACTTTCGCGCTGGCGCAGCTGATCGCCTCGCCGCTGCTGGGCGGGCTGTCCGACCGCTTCGGCCGGCGGCCGGTAATCTTGATGTCGCTGAGCGGCTTCACGCTTAACTACTTCCTGCTGGCCTGGGCGCCGAGCCTGGCATGGCTGTTCGTGGGCCGCGCGATAGCCGGCTCGATGGCGGCCAACACTTCGGCCTCGACCGCCTACATCGCCGACGTGACGCCGCCAGCCGACCGGGCGCGGCGGTTCGGGCTGGTCGGCGCCACGTTCAGCTTCGGCTTCGTCATCGGTCCGGCGTTGGGCGGCGTGCTGGGCGGCGTCGACCTGCGCCTGCCGTTCCTGGTCGCCGCCGGCCTCGGCTGCTGCAACGTGCTGTTCGGCTTGCTGGTGCTGCCGGAATCGCTGCCGCGCGAGCTGCGCCAGCCGTTCAGCTGGAAGGGCTCGAACCCGGTCGCCGCGTTGCGGATGCTGCGCTCGGACGCCGCGCTGGGGAACTTGGCGGCGGCCTGGAGCTGCCTGTGGTTCGGGCTGGGCACGCTGCAGACGGTGTTCGTGCTGTCCACCATCTCCCGCTTCGGCTGGGGCACCGAGCAGAACGGGCTGTCGCTGGGGCTGGTCGGCGTCTGCGGCGCGGTGGTGCAGGGCTTCCTGGTGCGTCGCGTGGTGGCGCGGCTGGGCGAGCGGCGGGCGGCGATGGGCGGCTTCGCGGTCAGCGCCTTGGCTTATTGCCTGATCGCGTTCGCCACCCGCGGCTGGATGATCTACGTCGCGGTGGCGGTGCAGGCGCTCGGCAACCTGGCCAACCCGGCGGTGCGCGCGTTGATCTCGCAGGCCGCCGGGCCGCAGCGGCAGGGCCGGGTGATGGGCGCGCTGTCCTCGGTCGAGGGCCTGACCGCCATCGTCAGCCCAATCGTCGCGGCCACGCTGTTCAGCCATTTCGCCGGACCGCGAGCCTGGGCGAACTTTCCAGGGCTGCCGTTCCTGGTCGGCGCGGCGGCCTATCTCGCCGCCATCGTGGCGATCCGCCGCGGCGTGGCCCTATCTGCTAAGGTGGCCGCCTAAGTTGGCCCCATCGCTGCCCTGAACACCACGCAGCCGCCGGCCGCGTAGGCCGGGATCGTCGCCTGCTCGCGCAGCGGCCCGCGCGCCTGCGCGATCCCGTCGCCCGCCGGGCCGAGTGCCGCGAGAATCGCCGGGTCGGCCAGCGGCATGGCGTAGGCGGTGGCGCTGAGCGGCAGCCGGACGTTGCGCGCCCGCCCGCCCGCGGCGTCGCCCGCCTGCACGTCCACCCTTGGCGCGGACCGTCCCGTCGCCTTGGCCAACGCGATCCCGAGCAGCCGGCCATCGGTCCCGATCACGCCGGCCCCCGATGCGCCGGGGTCGAGGCCGGCGGGCTCGCTCACCTCCGCCGCCAGCACCCCGACCGGCTGCCGGCGCGCCAGCGACAGGCCGGGAATGGACGCGTACAGCCGCGCGCCATCCGCCGAGAACTCCGCCATCCGCAGCACGGCGACGTCGCCCGCGCGAACCCCGCTCGGCATCACCTGCGCGCTCAGCCGGCGGGCCGGGTTCGGCGAAGCCTCCGCCGCGCGCTCCAGGCGGCCGAGATAGCTGCCGGACGAAGACCAGGCCGCGATCCAGCCACCTGGCGTCCGGGCCGCGTCACGCAGGACCTGCCCCGCCGTGAGTACCCGGCCGGGCGCGCCGCTCGCCGCCACGACGACGCCCGAGGCGGTGCCAGCCACCCGGCCGTCCGGCCCCATCAGCAGCAGCCGCAGCGAGGACGCGGCGGCTGCGGCGGCCCACGTCGCCTGCGGCAGCTGCCCGTCGAAGCAGGTTGCCTGAGCGGTCCCCGGCAGCAGCAATGCCGCGAGCAACGCCAGGCGCTTCATGACAGCACGCTTCATGACAGCGCCGCCGACTCGGTGCGCGCCGACTCGGTCCGCAGGGTGTCGAGCGGAAACAGCTTGCCGTCGCGTTCGATATGCCAGAACAACCACCCGTTGCATGACGGCGCGTTCTGCACCTCCGCGCCGACCTTGTGAATCGAGCCTTGCCGCGCGCCGACCCGGATGCTGCCGTCGGCCACCACCGTCGCGGTCACCCGCCGGGCGCGGTCGACCAGCAGCGCGCCCGGGCTGATGAAGCCGCGCTCGACCAGGCTGCCGAACGGCACCCGCGGCACGTCGCGACGGGTGACCGCGGTGGCCAGGCCTTCGTCGGAGGCGACGCGGACCCGGCGGATGCGGACCCACGCGGCCTCGACGTAGGCGGGATGGCGTTCGATGCCGATGAAGCGGCGGGCCAACCGCTTGGCCACCGCCGCGGTGGTGCCGGTGCCGAGGAATGGGTCGAGCACGATGTCGCCGGGCCCGGTGCTGGCCAGCAGCACGCGGTGCAGCAGCGCTTCCGGCTTCTGCGTCGGGTGCAGCTTCAGCCCGTGCTCGTTGCGGATGCGCTCGGCCCCGGTGCACAGCGGGATCAGCCAGTCGCTACGCATTTGCAGGTCGTCGTTGAGCGCCTTCATCGCCTGGTAGTTGAAGCGGTGGCGGCTGTCGCGCTGCCGGGCGGCCCAGATCAGCGTCTCGTGCGCGTTGGTGAAGCGGCGGCCGCGGAAGTTGGGCATCGGGTTCGACTTGCGCCAGATCACGTCGTTCAGCACCCAGAATCCCAGCTCTTGCAGGATCGCGCCGATGCGGAAGATGTTGTGGTAGCTGCCGATCACCCAGAGGGTGCCGTCCTTGCGGAGCAGCCGGCGGCACTCGGTCAGCCATTCGCGGGTGAACGCGTCGTAGGCGGCGAAATCGGTGAAGCGGTCCCAGTCCTCGTCCACCCCGTCGACCAGGCTGTCGTCGGGCCGCCGCAACTCGCCGCGCAATTGCAGGTTGTACGGCGGGTCGGCGAAGATGCAGTGGACCGAGGCCGGCGGCAGCATACGCATCATGCGCGCCGCGTCGCCAAGCAGGACCTGATCGAGCGGCAGTTCGCGGACGATCTCCAAATGATCTGGCTCCAGGCGCCTGGCCGCCGCAGGCGGTTGGCATGGTCGTGGGACATCGGCGAGCGGTCAACCGACTTCGCCGGTGTGAATCCGATGGTAGTCATATCGCGCGTGATCGGGTCAACGAGCGTTGGTTCCTTGCGGCAGCTTGCCCGGGTCTGATTCGCGTGATACGCTAATTACGTGATCATCAGCTTCGATCCGCTCAAGCGTGCTGCGACCCTGAAACATCGGGACTGGATTTCGCCGATGCGGGTCTGGTGTTCACTGGCCGCACCGCGACCGTGCTGGACGAACGCCAAAGCTACGGAGAGGAGAGATTCCTCACTGCCGGATATTTGGCCGGACGATGCGTGGTCCTGGTTTGGACACCTCGCGACGGGGGGCGTCGCATCGTTTCGATGAGGCATGTGCATGGCGGAGAAGAAGCCGTCTGGTTTGGTTGACTGGGTTGATCCCGACGACGCCCCTGAACTGACAGCGGAGTTGCTCAGCCAGGCTGAAGTGTTTCAAGGAGACATCTTCGTACGTCGTGGCCGAGGACGACTCAAAGCTGAAGTCGTGAAGCAATTGATAAGCGTTCGGCTAGATCCCGACATCGTAGCGAAGTTGCGCGAAGCCGGTCCGGGATGGCGGTCGCAGATCAACGCCCTGCTGCGGCAGTCGCTCGGGCTT
>JAABUY010000548.1_pt1 | contig 63726 bp, 56 predicted proteins | sample 5560271 | NCBI WGS metagenome assembly JAABUY01 (sample SAMN10711886, study PRJNA513374) | rock metagenome | isolation source: Antarctica rocks | place: Antarctica: Victoria Land, University Valley | reverse complement strand
TTTATGCAAACTATTTATTTATTGTGATTTTAACATCAAAACACTGAATTTGAGTGTGATTTTCAAAAAAAAGTTGCAAAAAGTTCTGAGCGAACCGAGGAGCCAACATTCTAGGAATTGCTGTACCATAACGAAACTAGAGTCGCCAAGATTTCATCCTACACCCACATTTAATATTCGCTACCTGAAGCTTTAGTCTTGTCAATACTGACCAAAGCTCTTTACAGATTTCGGTTCCCGTTCGCTACAAGTCACCTATTTCAGTGCTCAGCACGGCAGGGTCCATTTTTCTCCTAGACTCTCTCAACAAACCGTTGAACAAGTGGACGAATGTCAGATAGTTTAGAGGTGCGTGCTCGGCGGTTACCCCACTTCAACCTGCTTTAGAGATGTTAATACTGAGGATGGTACCGCAGGAACGGCTGAGGAGTCATGCCAAAGCTTTTGATGGGTTGTTGCAGTTGATACCCGCCAAGTTATACTACGGCGAAGACACTAGTGTAAGGAGCGGTGTCTCTGTTGGCAAAACTTATACCCGGAGGCCTAGGTCGCTAATGATAGATCTTGAACTCAGGATCAATGGCAACGAAAAAAGCAGACGAAAGAAGAGGCGCGGAGGGCCAAACGGGCTAAGCTGGACCCCGAGAATGCTAAAAGCGCAAAGGACGTTATGGACGAGAAGGCGCTCAAGCGTAAGCGTGACGAAGATGATGATTCACAAGGCGACAGCGCAGGCGCCGAACAGCCCAGGGAAGGTCCGAGAGCTGCGGCAAAGACGCCAAAGAAGCAAAAGCGGGCGGAGAAGACACATCAGATGATTGATGTTGCAGAAGAAACTCTCTTTCAAGCACCGGACTCGAATGGGCAAAGGATTGCCAAATCGGCCAAGCAGAAGGAGAAGATGGAGCGCAAAAAAGCCCACAAAGCGGCCATGGAAACAAAGCACCAAGTTGACAAACCAGCGCTCGCCACGGAAGCAGACCACTCTCAGCATGGGACCGTCGGTAGATTATCTCCTGTCGTAAACGACGTTATAGAGCTTGACCATATAAAAGTCGACGGGGTCCTTGCAGGAGAACGCCGGCGATCGCTCGCTACGATCTCACCCTCGCCACAGCTGGAGTCGTCCGCCTTCGATTTGTCTACTTGTCAGTCTGGCACTTCATCAATTTCCTCAATCGTACCTCCCCTATCGGACGATGCGGCCAAAAAACCCCTGGAGGCAGCGGCGAAAGCTAAGGTCGATCCCGCAGAGCTGAAAGTTCGATTGCAAAAACGTATCGAAGACTTGCGGGCCGCAAGAAAGGCGGACGGTCTCAATGGCTCTCCGGCAAGGAATCGACAAGAGCTCATGGAAGCACGTCGAAGGAAAGAAGAGCAACGTCGAGCGCACAAGAAAGAGCTCCGACAATTGGCAAAGGTGGAGGAACAGAGCAAGAGGGAGGGTGCGCTGGCATCAAGGAATTCTCCGGCTTCCGTATCCGACGTTGGATCCTTGCGAAAGAATCTTCCTCGACCCGAGAGTAATCTCTCCTTTGGGCGAGTCGCATTTGGTGACGGCCAGCAGATGGACGCGACGCTGTCGACGATACTTGACAATCGAAAACGGAGAGGGCCACAGGATCCTCTGACTGCCATCAAGGCCGCGGAAAGAAAGCAACAGCGCGTCGATGGTCTTGATGAAGCGAAGCGTGCCGATATCGAAGAGAAAGAAGTCTGGCTCAATGCCCGCAAACATGCTCATGGAGAGCCCGTCCGAGACGATACGACACTGCTCAGGAAGACATTGAAGCGAAAGGAGAAGGCAAAGCAGAAAAGCGGAAAGGAGTGGAAGGAAAGGCTAGAAGGTGTGGAAAAGGGCAAGGCAATGAGGCAGAAGAAGAGAGATGACAATCTGCAAAAGAGAAGGGATGAAAAGGGGATGAAAGGAAAGAAAAAGAAAGGCGCCAAAGGGGCGAAACACAGCAAACCGAAACCCAGACCTGGATTTGAGGGGAGTTTCAGAGCGAAGGTGGGAGGTGGGGGGCCGCGGAAGAGCTGAGGGGGGGTGGATTTTTATCCTCTACCTGGCCTCCGTATTATACGTTGGTTGGTTTGCTAACGTCTGTATTGGCTTATTCCTGATGACCATATCAATCGCCTCTATACAGAATGCTCGATTTGGTGAAATGTGCGTTCTATTGACCCTCGTCTCTCTGCACGATCACGAGGCGATTTGTCCTGCTACTCAACGTGGCACTTGGTAAGGAGCAAGTGTCATCGGACGGGGTGACATCTCAGCGGTGGAGATTCAATGAAGTCGCAACCGTTAACTACAGTCACCGTACAGCCAGGCCTTGGGTGATGGCGAATACCAGTCTTCCATACCTAGTCATGCACTCCAACGTGAAACCATAGTCCATGATATGTCCACCATCAGAAGTAAACGCTCGTTTTATGCCCCAGTAATGAATGATCGAGTCAACGAATGGATATACGTGAATGATTTGAGCCCAAGCCCGACTTATGGGCGGAGGAATGATAGATTTAGGGTATGATGACTTAAATTGACTAAATACGTCTCTAAGACCAACAGACTGCACCGGTCATCGCAGTCTCCACCTTACCTGTACGGTGCATCGGCTCTCGCAACAGCGGCCAATTCGGGTTCCCATTTGTCACCGTTCGCCAACAGTTTCTCCTTGTTGTACAACAGCTCCTCCCGCGTCTCGGTGGCATACTCAGCGTTTGGGGCTGTCAACGATGGTCAGGATACGTAGTGGGATCGACATGAACGCTCGGGACTTACACTCGACGATCGCATCGACCGGACAACTCTCCTGACAGTAGCCGCAGTAGATGCATTTTGTCATGTCAATGTCATATCTCGTGGTCCTCCTGCTCCCGTCTTCCCGCTCCTCGGCCTCGATTGTGATGGCGAGGGCCGGACAGATGGCCTCGCAGAGCTTGCAAGCGATGCACCGTTCCTCGCCGGTCGGATATCGTCGCAGGGCATGCTCGCCCCGAAACCGTGGCGAAATGGGGCCTTTCTCGAACGGATAGTATATGGTGTAGCTAACGTCGAGCCGGGTCAACCATGACGAACCTGACCCGTCAGAGTATCAACCGGGACTTACGGAGGTCTGAAGAATTGTTCCAGAACGACATACATCCCCCTGAACATCTCCGTCATCAGGAAGTATTTGCCAGCGTTATCCAAGGAAGACTCCTTGCGCTCATCCCAGCGTTCCTTCGTCGGTAATCTGAAGCCTTGTGGCGGGGGGCCTGCAGGCGTTGCAGCGCGGAAGGCGCTGGAGGAGAAGGCGGCCGTGGGGGGCAGCCGGTACGGTCGTGAGTGGATGGGAGGCTTGGTGAGCGTTCCAGAGGGTCGGCAGTGCGCCAAGAGCGTCGTCGCAGTTCTCCTAGACGCCATCCTGTGGGTTGGCTTGCTTCGACGGGAGGGCGAACAGTATGGGCATATGTACTATTTGATAGACGTTACGGTATGCGAGCGAGCCCAGGGACGCTCCTCCGCTTCGTTACGGGAGCCATACACGTGACTTCCACCTGACTCTTAAGGTTGCCCAAACCGCTCATTAGCAGTATCATCTATCATCAGGAACCTTTACCACGCGACGCCACCGATTGTCTTCGTTCAGACTTCATAAAACACGAAAATGTTACGGGCCGTTGTCATTAGATCTGCGCGGTCAGTTGTGTGGCCAGGAGCATGCATACGAGCCCCAATGATCCGATCAAGCATCACCAGCTCTGTGGCCCGATCAACACACTTCGTGCCAGCAGCAAGCGCAACAGCTGTCCGATATTATTCGGCGCCAGCGGGACTTTCGAAGGATGAAGTCGAGGGAAGAATTATGGACTTATTGAAGCACTTTGACAAAGTAAACCATTGACCCCATCCTTAACGGCAGCAGTAGTTGCTAATCCTGGTGATAGCTTTCTGATGCATCAAAAGTACGAGGCAATGCCATTGCAACAATTGCGATCATTAAACTAATTACCGTAGCTGTCAAACACGTCGCATTTTTCCAACGACCTGGGCCTCGACAGTCTAGATACGGTGGAGGTAGTGATGGCGATTGAGGAGGTTCGAGAAGGCCAGTCATCATGACTGCCCTCAAGCTGACAGCACCCACAGGAGTTCAGCATTGAGATACCAGACAAGGAAGCAGATGCAATTCACAGTGGTACGTCGACTTTCAAGAGTGCTGTTGGCATATGTGCAGGTGCTGATGCTCTGCTCCAGTCGACAAGGCAGTTGAATACATTCTCGCGCAGCCGGATGGTATGTTGCGTAACAGTCCATAGTATACTGTCTTCTTGTTGACTGACTTGTACAGCCCATTGAAGATCTGTTTGTGAAAAGGGTAAAAATGGTCAGAAGGGCCGGCTGGTTCAATCAGGATGGTTGTCCTTCGAATGACGTGTAATAACGTTGTGTATATTGTCTTTCTGTCTCGATAAACACCTCCATTGTGATTGCAAATAATGGAAACTTAGCTCAATTTAGCCAGTCCATCTCATGAAAGCGCAAAGATGCCCATCCTCATCATTTAAATGGTACGGTGTTCTGAGGCTCGGGCGCCGCCACTTCTGCTGTAACGGGCGTGGCTAGCGAGATACGTACTGTGTTCCAAGGTACATATCCCATCCGAACAAAGTCATTGCTCATGCAAAGTGAGGAATTGTCCATGCAACCAAAAACCTACGATAACGGCATCTACGATTCATGGAAACGCTTCACGTATTTACTGCCCCAACGTCCATACATGTACTACCATAAGCATCTTCCTGCCACTCAATCAAGCAAGCACAGTACGAGGACCAGCGACGGTTGTGTGAGGTGTATTGCGCATGTCGGCATAACATTAACTGCTCTGCTCAAAGCGACTAGCTGGGTGGAAATCCAGTGCGGAGAGAGATATGGACTCCTCAGGCTCCGGGTTGACGCGGAGGAGGGGCGCTGCCACCGGTTTGAGTGCGGACGGTGACGACAACGAAAACGGCCGAGTGAGCTCACCGATTCCGAAATCGGCGCAACCCGGTGAGAGCCGAGCTCCAGAAACGTCGTATACGGGTGGGGAAAATGGGCACAAGATTGCATTTGACCCGCGGGATATCAGCGAAAGTGAGGAAAGAAGCAAGCAGCCCAAGTTGACGTTGATGGAGGAGGTGCTGTTGTTGGGGCTTAAGGACAAACAGGTGCGATCATGGAGCCTCTCACCACAATGTGGTTCCGAGAAGCTGAGCTATGGCATACATAGGGCTACCTGTCGTTCTGGAATGACAACATATCATATGCATTACGGGGGTGTATAGTGATCGAGCTCGCCTTTAGAGGCCGCATCAGTATGCAGAAAGACTCGTCCAGGCGGCGGTTTCCCCTTGCGGATCGATTCATTGAAGTCATCGACGACACGCTGACGGGCGAAGTTCTCTTGGACGAGGCGTTGAAGATGATGAAGTCGAGCGAGAAGATGAGCGTGAGTTCTTGGATTGACCTCATGAGCGGTAGGACCCTACAAGCCATCTGATGATGCACACACGGAGGCTGACATCATGGTCATATTTCAGGCGAGACGTGGAATCTGATGAAGATTGGATATCAGTTGAAACAGGTTCGCGAGCGGTTGGCCAAAGGCCTGGTCGACAAAGGCATCCTGCGAACCGAAAAGCGTAACTTTCTGCTGTTCGACATGGCGACACACCCAGTTGCCGACGGAGGCGCAAAAGATGAGATCCGACGACGGGTGCGGAACGTGCTGACGAACCGGACGGTCGTGTTGCCGGCGAGCCAATTTCTGCCCGAAGGTTTGGAGTTCAGGTATCTGCGGACGGTGTCGATGGTGTGCGCCGCATACGCCGCCAACGTGCTCGAGAATGCAGTGGCAACGCTGGGTCACGAGAGCAGAGAACGGGCGTTCGCGCAAGTGGACGAGCTTCTGGCCGAATACTCGCAGTGGCCGTTCGGCAAAAGGGCTGGCGGCTCCCAAGGCATCGGGGCCAATCTGGGGCAAGTCATCACGGACGAAGTCAACGAGAACAAAGATAGGGAGTTGCAAATGGAGGTACGTCAGTATGGAGCCCCTGCCTGTCGTCACCCTCACGGGCATATCGACCCGGCTACTCTTGCATATGCAAGCACGATTGACCCTCGGGATAGGTGGTTGCCGCGTGTCTGGGTGTGTTCACCCGGCTGGACTCGCTGCTCTGAAACTCATTCCGGACCTGGTCAGTGGAGGGACCGAGAGAGAGGTCTCCAGGGCAAGTCGGTGGGATGGTGGGGATGGTGGGATGGCGCCAGTCATGTCTGTTCGATGACAGGTGCGGATTTGGGAGGTTGTATAAGCGCGATGAGAGTTTTGATTCAGAAAGCCAAAACCCGGGCAAGCAGAAGCAGAAGCAGAAGCAGGTTCCGCTTTCAGGTATCGGACATGAGAGTCTGGGAGTCGGACAACGGACCGGGTGGGCTATATCGAGAGGGCAACGGTTCGGTCTTATGTGAGACCGAGTGACGATAGCTGGAGTACGGGTCCGAACAAGGTGATGTGATCTTTTGTGCGTTCTACATTAATCTTGAAATAATGAATGTGGGCGTGAAAAGCTCTGCGGTCGCTTGATCGACCTGGCCAGTAGAGGTTCCTCAATAAAGTACGTACCTATGATACCGTAGGTAAAGTAAGGTACCTAATGTAAATAATACGGTGTTCCTTGGCTAAAGTTATAGGAAAATAAGGTACCGTATGGTAAGGTAGGTAGATATACTAAGGTACTCAAGGTATGGTATCGGATGTACTTTGTAAGATACACCGCGTAAATGGTAATAGGAGCACTTTTTGGTTCAATGATTTGTCAAATTGCTTTTGATCCCTTCCAGTGCGCTTAGGTACCTATATGTACCTAGGTACCTTTTTCCCTTCCATGGGGGTCGGAAGTCTGTGCACTGAAGGCGGGATGGGATGGGATCGACAACGCCAAAATGAGGTTTGAGATCTGGAATCTGAGATCTGAGATCTGAGATTAGCGATGCGGCACCTTTGCTGATACCAATAGTAACGCTGATACTGATCTGATACCGATACCTACCTAAAGGTACCTAGCATACGGAGACATACATTATCTGACCTCCGCTACCCGCTACCCGCTACCCGCTTCCTTGCCTTTACATGTACGAGTTACCTGTCCTCCTTACCTTCTCTCCACCTTATCATACCTTACCAACCCAACTTGCCCTTACCTCCATCTTCTGGGAGCAGCGATCTCTCAATCGTCGGAAGAGTGCGGGACGTGAAATGGTTGGTAACTACGGTAGGTACCTTAGGGTATAAGGTACCTACTCGACTACCTTATGGCTCGATGCATACACGTGTTCCCACCGTCCTTGACCAAGGTAAGGTAGGTAAGATACAGTACCACCTATTTTCGCGCCAGCAGGAAAGGGGGCAGAGTGATGGCTTGCCTTTGCCTTTGCCTAAGGTACAGTACGTTAGTACTTCCTCATCACGGCACAATGTCCGGCTTTCATTTTCCAAATGACTTGGGTTGATTTAGGTATTTTATGCGGGATTGGTCGAGCCAATGAGCGTCAGAATCTGAGTTGTGGCTTGACTGGGGCTGGATTACCGGTGGTGGTGGTCTCATCGACGATCTATGACGGAGGCCGGATTTTACTTTTGCTTTTGCTTTTGCTTTTGCTTTTGCTTTTGCTTTTGCTTTTGCGTTCATGCTCGACGGAGAGACCGCCGATGGGTGGTCGGCACCTACCTCGGTACCTGTGTAAGTGAGGGAAACGGCACGAATGCCCACTGGATGCCACTGGCATTGAGGCCACTCGAGGATGCTTCACGACGTCAATCGGATCGACGTAGAAGTACCTTACACTTACAGTACCGTAAGTGAGGCGTGTCGACGTCGCACATGGCCAAAGGTTACCTGGTAGGTACAAATAAGGTATCAATACCCTTACCATACCTTACCTTAGCCACCTGGTAGTACAGACGGCTAGAGGCAGGTTCAATGTTCAATTGAGATCTTGGATTGCCGAGCCAAGATCGATCTCTACCTTATCTCAATCTGGCGTAACGTTCATGGGTCTCACGCCTCACACATCAGAGGTGGCTGTCGGTACCATACCTAAGGTAAGGTAAATAATGCAATGGTCGATAAGGTACCTACCTTACCAGGTACGGTATGCATGGCATTCTCAAATCCCATCCTCCCCCATCCTCCCCCATCCTTCAAGTCTCTCCAAGTCACCTTGCCTGTAGTGCACGTTGAGTGGGACCTGGCGCTCGTTGGCCATCCCTTTTTCGACATTGATATTGACCGGTACCGACCGGTGTGCTGGCGTCAAGCTGACGAAGAGCAGCAGCATAAACGCCAGATTCAACTGAGGTGGCGTAAAGGTAAGGTCAGGGGTAGCTGATGTGACAGATCTCTGACCCTCCTCACCCTTTTTTCGAGTCAGCTCTGGTGTAGAAGGAAATTGAGTACCTTAAGGTATGGTAAAATAAGGTATCTGTATGCACCTAATTTTGCACTTTCCATGTACCCGACGGCTGTGAGGATGACGAACCATTCAATCTACAGTACCACAAGTACTTATATAAAATACAGTATCTTTCTTTACCTTACCTCAGGTCCCTTAGGTACCTTAAGGTAAGGACCGGGAGGTATTGCGTTACACGCTGCAAGTGATTTGATGGGATCAGATGATTTAACTTTTACCATATCATCCTTGTCTTCCTTCACGAGCGCTGTCGGAGAGAGAGGGAAACGAGGTACTGAGGTAAAGGGTGCATCTGTGAAGGAGCTCTTTCCCGTTGCCACCCCGTTGGGGGTCATCCAGTCATCTCATTCGTTGTAATTCGTACTTAAGGGCTTTTAGGTTTGACTCGGCAATCTGGGAAAGCAGGAGGCACGAGATCGGCAATCGGCGCTAGAAAAACACTAAGGCTCGTCAGGGAGTAGGTATCGACAGACTTGGCAAGATTGGCGTCCGTTAGCGCGGATCCGACGGAGCCCAGATACCTTACCTACCTTACAGTTGTATGCGACCGAGGTGTGGGTGGTATGTGGGTGGTACTGTAAGGTAACGGTAACGTGAGTTGAGATGCCATCTTTTGCATCCTTCATCCACATTCCTTGCTCCACATTCCCACTCTCTACTACCAGATAGATAATTCGTAGTACTCGCTCGCCGGCCCCTTGGTTGACTTTCTTTTCCCGGATGTTCTCCTGCCCGTCTGCACTTAAGATTGACCGGTAGAAATCAGGTAGGTACCTTAGGTACAGTAGGAGGGACCTTACCTTAGGATATACCTTACAGTACCTTAGTGAGGTCACGAAGTCAAGGTACGTTACTGTACCTTACCTACCTTAGGTAGTAGGTACCTAGGTTCTCTTAGCGATCCGGTGTGCTTAGCTAAGCTAACCCATTTCAGGGAACAGCCTGTCCCCCCCGAGCCGTCACTTGTCCTTATCATCCACCCCGTTCCCCTCTTTTTCGCCAGAAATCCCTCGTTCTCTTGAGAAACTCCCATCTAGAAAAGAGACTCGATCCAAGAAGTGGAAATGTCTAATTATTGAGCTTTTGTTGGAACCTCCGATTTACCCTACTGTTGTTCCCCGTTTATTTCTTCGTACCTTCAAACAACAACTCTGATCTTCGGAGAGTCGCGAATAATCGAGCATCGAGCACCGAGCACCGGCACTAAACGTTAACTGTTCCCTTAACGTTAACTTTCCTCTTTCCTCTTCCGCCACCGAGATCGATCCCTCGGTCCCCAGATCTGACCATCGCCAAAGCCTGCCATCGACAACTTGACGATCATCCACAACTCAAATAATTCAATTAAATTATCGTCACCCTCCCACCCCCACATCTATATCTTTTGTTTCTTCTGTCTCGTTCTTCTCCAAAACACCTGTCGCAATACAACTCGATCGCTATCACTCGACTTCACTTTGACCTCAACAGTACTTATTGTTATTGTTATTGTTGTTGTTGTTGTTGCTGTTGCTGTTGTTGTCCACCCCTCATTGAGGACTGAACCGCCGAAATCGGTGGTGGAGTCGAGAGTTCCTCAGCGACGTCACCGCCCTGATCGAGATCCTCTCGCCTACATCCGTTTTATTCGGAGTTTCTCTAGAGTTATAGGTTTATCATCTACTTCTGGGCACTCACCACCGAATTGCTTTCGGTCATGCCTCCTCAGCGCACGATCCCGCCTGCAAAGGCCGTCAAGACGGAAAGGACACATGAAGAGAACCAGGAACGGTGCGCTTGTCGGACTTGACTGGCGCAAGCAAGCAGCTGACGGTTGCGTAGAGCGTACATCGCCGCTTCGCGACGGAGCGATCGAAGCCTCGAAGCGCGTGTGGAGTCGGCTCGACGGGCGTCGGAGATTCACAAGCGCCGCACCGGCCGCTCGCTGCGTGTCACCGAGCAAGATGTCGTGAACGAAGAGATGTACGAAGAAGAGGACGATGACCTGCCGATGCAATACAGACGCCTCACGGCCCACCTGCAGACGGGCTCGGCCGACTTCAACCGGAGGTTGGCCGCCTATCTGACGAATCATGTGGCTATGAGGAGCGCGCTCGACCAAGCCATCACCAATACATACGCACAACAGTATCCGAACGCTCCTCATTTCGCACACAATCAGCCCATGTTCACGTCACCGATGGTGCCCCAAAGCATGCCGATGCAATCCCCGCAGACCTACCGACAGTCACCGTATCCCACCCCCAACACTCCGGGCTTCCGACCTCAGCCGCATGCGCGGTCCGCGTCTCTGGCCGCGCCACAGGAGCTCGCCGGCTACGGCCCGAACTCCTCGCATCCGAGCCCGGTTCAGCCCTCCAGCCAGCTTGACCACCGGCGGATGTCCATGCCCCCCGCGCTCGGCTCCGCATCCAGCCCGACATCGACGAAAACGCCTCAATCCTTACACACGTCACAATCCGACTCGGCGCCTCCACCAGAAGCCTCTTCGTTCCATCTGGCGCCCCACGCACGACAGCCCCTCCCACAGCAGCACCCGGTCCAGCTGCAGTCACCATACGGTCTGGGTGGCCTCCCCGACTTCAGTAGCCCCTTCACGACTTCCTTGCCGATGGAGTCGCAGATGCTCCTGGGTCCAACGCTCGATCCCAACGATCCGCTTACTGCCATGCTCATGGCTGGCAGCGATGCAATGATGCCGCCCTATTACAATTTCGGCCCCACGGCGTCGATTTCAAAGCAGCGCAATTACCATCCGTCCTACGACGGCATGAGTGCCACTCTCGCACCCAGCGCGCTGGACATGTCGCCGGGTCACTTGAGCTACACGGCTCCGTCCACGACATCGAGCGAATCTCTTGCCACGCCAACCTTCAACTTCAACTTGGATGGCGGTCTGGGTGACCTCAAAGCCGCAAGCTTGACACGGTCGAACAGCACCCAGGGTAGCGGTGGCGTCACCCCAGCCATGGATGGGTGCTGGGACGCCTTCATCAATGGAAACTCGTGGGAAGAAAACGCAACCTGATAGGACAAACCTGCCCGCCAATCCACATTCAGTCTACCCCTCTGATTGTCGCTCGTGGCCTTTGATCTGGCTACACGCGATGTTGACGTCGAGCTAGGAAGAAAAGGCGTCATGGCGTTCAAAAACTGGACCATCCACCCACGTGATGAGTCGGAGTATAGCGGCGTACGTGACGGTGAGGCGCCAACAACCTTGTCGTCTTCGGTGGCGGGGAAGCAGACTTTCGATTTGAGGCAGATACTAAGTTTTCGGTGCTATCAAAGACCACTCTCCGCACATCCTACATACCAACAAGCATGACACAATCGTCCTGAGGTGGCGTTTTGATCTTGTCCGCTGTTGTCGCATTCACTTCTTTTTCACGGAGGCTTGTCTAGCGTCTTTGAGCTCTTCTGTAGACCTTGAAAAGGAACTTCCGGGGGTAATCTGATCTCATTGGCGATTTTATTCCAGCAAGCAAGCTCTTCCAATGTACAGGCGTGTTAATCGCTAGCGGGAATTTGCGTATGCGGTCCTTGAGTTTGTCGTGGATGTATTGTGTAACCAGATCGTCGACGACATCTGTTATATATCAAACAGCTGAAAACGTTAGAGAAAGCTACACGCGCGCGAGCATTCGCGCAACGTGTCTCGTACCAATCTCTGCTGCAGTCACATCGCGATCCCGACACCAAGCTGCCTTGAAACACCAAATCCCTTCACATCTGTCACAACGTCGGCCCGCCGTTCATTTCATCTCTTTTCCTTTGGATTGTTTGACGGTGAACATGGGAGTAAGGATGGAGGCGGAGCATGGGAAAGTAGGCCGAGAAGGAACGAGCTCACCGAGAACATTACTGTAGAGCGGCCATAGTCACGGCAAGTACGAGGTACCGATGCAGAAGGTGTATGGTACAAGATCCTAGAGCTATCACGAGCCATTCCCATTCCATTGCAACCCATTTTCAACAGGATAAAATTCAGCCCTTGGGCGCGTCCGTCAACGGTACATACCGAACGCCGTACAACCTCTCCCTCTCCACCCGCCCGTCCGCCTTCTTGTCGATGACCCAGATATTCTGGACCAACATTTCCTCGACGGGGATGAACATGCGGCCGGGCGCCTTCAGCTGCTCGATCAGCTGCGGATGCACGTCCCGGGCCGCCGCCCCGACGTGGATGGCATCGTACGGCCCCCCTTCGCGCCACCCGAGCCGGCCGTCGGCTTTGACGAAACGCACCCGCTTCGCATCCAGCAGCAGCTCCTTGCCCTCGACGCCCTTGGCCATGTTGGCGGCCGCCAGGTCCACGAGCCCCTGGATGTGGTCGACCCCGACCACGGTGCCCTCGGGTGCCACCAGGTTCGCCAGCACGTGCGTCAGGTAGCCGGAGCCGCTGCCCACGTCCAGCACGCGCGCCGACGGGTGCAGGAAGGCGAGCAGCGACTCGCACGCCGCGGCGTGCATGTGCGGCGCCGAGATGGTCGCCCCGAAGCCGATCGCTTGCGGCGAATCTTCGTACGGCGCGCTCGGTGCGTAGTGGGCGCGATCGACCTGAGGTCCCCCCCCGTCGACCCCTGTCATCAGCGCCGCTGCGACCGTGATGGGAGTGGGGCGGAGGTAAAGGGTATGGTGGCGATGAGGGGGAGTGACATACCTTCAGCATGGCGTTCTTGACGCGCTCGGATTTGATCAGACCGTTGGCCGCGAGGTTGTTGACGAGGGCGGCGTTACTGGAACCGGAGCTTCGCCAGGCCATCGCGCTGGCACCCCGGCCAGCTCCACCGCCGCTGATGCGTCTGACGCTGTTGATTAGGCGCAATGTAAAGGTAGTGTCGGCGTCAAGTCCACAAAGTGCCTTCGCACCACATTCACGATCATCAAGACTCAGCTGCCGTAGTCAGTTGGTCGTGCGGCGATGCTGTAGCCTGCTGGTTTGGCGGGGTTGATATCTTAACTTTACCCCGCGCTAGTCGTTGTCCAGTATACGCAACTGTCACATGAAGATCCCGGAGAGTCTCAACACAACGGAATCGATGTAGAGTACAAAGGGAATCACCTAGGATGAGCTACACAGATTGATCGGAGGATAAATGGGACCACATCACTTGATCAGGGTAGCTGCAACCAGTCAAATGGAGAGTGCAAAGGTGCTCGTAGGTTGATCTATATATATCTCTTTTCCGGATCCAGCCTATCAAATGCCTCAATCGTCTTCTCGTACCTGAACGGCGAAAGGTAAGCTCCAGCCGGCGGGGTGGTTTGCTCGGATCGACTCACATTGTAAACACAATCCCTCCGCTCAAGATCAGCCGTGCTAATCTCGGCACCGCTCCGGACCAGAAGGTGAGAATCCCCTCATCTCTGAAAATCCTGGCTGCGCAGACAAAGCTGTTTTTGTATTCCTTCCGTGCTTCTATCGATTGCATCCTATGCCCGGTCAGTGAAGCCTCAAGTACCCAAAGCCTTTCCAAGTCGCCCGTACCGGGTTTTGATGGTATCCAAGGGTTGCGTGACGTATCTATCGAGCTCACCCCATCAGCAGAGGTCGCTTGGAGAGGAGATACCTTTGGATTCTCAGCTTCCCACGCACACTGTGATGAATCCTGCCATTCCTCCGATGCCGAACGTGCTGATCGTCCCCAGCTTCTCGCCCGGTGCGACATACCCTTGTGCGAATTGCTTCAGGGTTGTGTAACTCCCGAATCTGGTCGCCGAATTGGCCGCCTGCCGTGCCGTGGTGGGCACGAAGCCTTGGAAGAAACCCCGTATGCCGCGCTCTCGGAAAATGATGGCGGAGCCGTGAAGGAAGCCGCGCATACGGGGATTCGGAGACTTGCGATCGTCGATGCTAGCACATGATCGATGGTCTCAGCCCGGCCGGGGATTGGGAACAGACGCCCGCTGACTTACAGGGTAGTTTTAATGCTTTCGAAAGGCGTGACCGCAAGTAGCGACTCCGTAATCCCAGCCCCAAACCCGGCTATCACCGTCCGTGGTCCCGATATCCTGCCTTGCTCATCTTGCAGTAGAGTCTTGTACGTGTCGAAGGCCACAAATCCTGTCCGCCGCGGTCAGTCGACCTCTCGGATATCCACCGATCGCCCACGACGTACTTATCCCAGCTTTCAGAGAGTTCCCAATTATCAGCGTCGTGCATCCTGCGTACCAGGCTTTTCCAAAAGGCGGCCAACCCAGCTTCTGCCCGTGTGGCAATCGTCGGTTGAGCTGGGTTCGAGTCTTGGCGACTACGGAGTGACACGGTCAGGGAGCTGTGTAAGTCGGGGGGGTCGAATAAATGTACTGCTTACATTCAGCAGGGTAGGTGATTGCTGTGCCAAGTTCGAGCTCTCAGTAGGTAGCACACCACGTATTGATATCCTCATGGGTTCGTACCTATTTCGACAGCACCGGCTGTTGAACCCGCAATGATGGAACGCAAAGCACTGGGCTGGCTTCGTCAGTCACACAGGCCTGTCCAAACGTCCGAAGTCATGGCTTTAGGACCATTGCGCACCTTGTCCTTCTTTGTCGCAGTCACGGTGGCCATGCTACCCCTGATGAACGCCTAATTCCTCTATTCGCGTTGTATTTTGCTGGTGTCAGTCACGGTCATTACGGAGAGCTGGACTGACACTTGCGCAACCGACAGTCACTAGGTAATAACCTACCTAACTACCTCCTATATCGTCGAGAATGGAAAACCAGAAGCTGCACAAAAACGAAACATCTCACAATCTAGGGTTGAAAACTGTCGAGCACAAGCAATCAGAGGGAACATAAAGTTCTGTATTTTCTAAGACGATCTGCGCAGGGAGCGGTCTATACCAACTCGACCGTGCTACTCATCGTCACACTCCTACTTGCTTTTCTATTTATGTTTTCTTTTTCCCCTGCTGGCAATCCCATGTAAAACTCCCGAGAGGTCCTAAGGGAGGAGGTAACAGTGGGACTGACAGGGATGTTGAGTACGCAAAGTGATCGCGCGCCGATCCAAACAAAGCCCCCAAGTGGACACCTTCCACTGCTCTTGACCATGAATGAATAAACGTTTGGAAAGTCTTGCCTTTGGAGCGACGAATTCAGCTGGAATTCGGAGGCGTATCTGAAGGTCATCACAACTGCCCAGTGCCGATATTGAGAGAGAGCTTTCGTCGTAAAACTTCCCTCAGCACAACTTCGTTCCCTGCCATTAATCGATGATAACCCTCGTCCGTCATCATCATTTAGGCCACACCACACCATCTTGATAAAAGCGAGACCAGCCAGCCCAGGTACAACAAGCGATATTCCAAATAGATGGGAAAACGAAACACCATAACACCCGCCCGCCAGAGCAAGAGCAGCTTGGCAAGCTGTACTGCTTCGTCGTGCTCCAGACACCAAACAGGAGCAGTTTCGAGGTAGCACGGCACGAGGTGCTTGAGACGCGCTTTTAAACCAGCAAGACCTGAGATATGTTACAGATCGGATCGTACAACTGTGAACCCGAAACCCGAAACCCGAAACCCGAAGTAAGCCCAGTGAGATCGACCTGATTGAAAATCTGCTGTGACCGATCGCTAACGGAGGCCTAATAATGGGAGAGAAATGTGCGCAGTATCGAGGACCGACGGTCATCTTTGAAGAGACGAGAGTGAAAAGGAATTCCGACAAGTTGGTCAACAGTACCACCACTCCAGCAGCTTCTGAAATCTGTGTTGATCGAAGACTAGGAAGCCTTTGGGGCAAAGTCTGGTCTACCGTGTTGAGGAGTGTAGCCATTCTGTCCGTTGGGCTGCCCTTGATCTCTAGAGAGCCCCCGTCGTTGACCCTGATACTGGCCTTGATTTGGTTGATTGCGTTGAAACCCTCCCTGCTGGCCTCCATCAACCCGACCTTGCCGTTGGCCATACTGCCTACCGTTACTGGAGCTGCTCTGGGTTGGCAGCTGAGTGTTTCCAGTACCATGCTGGTGCTGGCCAGGCGCTGGACGTTGCGCTCCCACGTTGAAAACGGGACGTGGAATATTCTCGGGTGCGTCATAAACATAGAGCTTCTTGTCAATGGCTTGTGGGATCGGCTGAATTTCGGTACCGAGCTCCTGTTCGATTTTGTATAGATTGAAGCGATCATCCCAGTTGATCAGATTGATTGCTAAACCCAGATGCCCATACCTACCCGATCGACCGATACGGTGGAGGTATGTCTCCGCATTCTTGGGGAAGTCGAAATTGATGACAACATTGACGGCTTGAATATCAATACCGCGAGTGAGCAAATCTGAACAGACCAGGTTTCGGCAGACACCGTTCCGAAAGTCATGGAAGACGCGGTTACGATTTCCCTGAGGCATCCGCGCGTGAGAGTAAAAGCAAGAATATCCGAGCTCGGTGATCTTCTTAGCAAGTAGTTCCACACGGTTTGTGGAATTACAGAAGATGATGGACTGATTGATCTGGAGTTTGGAGAAGAGCGTGTTGAGACAGTGAACTTTCTGCTTTTCCTCGACAAAAGCATAGTATTGCGTAATACCGCGAAGAGTGAGCTCGTCCATGAGGTTGATTTCATATGGATTATTCATGTGCTTATCCTACGTGACCGTCAGGAGCAAATTGCAGGGAAACAAAGATTGGGTACGTACTTTGAAAGACTTCACCACGAGTGGAAAGGTAGCGGAGAACAGCATGACCTGACGGCCTTTCGGATGGAAAGAAAGAAGCTGCTCGATGACCGGTGTAAATTCAGGCGAGAGAAGTTTGTCTGCCTCGTCCATGACAAATATAGGGCACTCTGTCAGATCGGCAACGCCTTTGCTGGCAAGGTCCAGTATCCTGCCAGGTGTTCCGACAATGACATGCACCGCCTCGCTAAGCCGGATGATGTCGTCTTTCAAACCCGTCCCACCAGTTGTTACCATGACATTGACACCCAGATGCTTACCAAGTGTTTTGCAGACCTGTGAAGTTTGTAGGGCCAATTCTCTCGTAGGTACTAAAACTAGAGCCTGTGTTTTGGAGCTCTTCGGGTTGATCCGTTCTAACGTAGGGATGACGAAAGCAGCGGTCTTGCCAGTGCCGTTCTTTGCTCTTGCTAATACGTCTCGGCCAAGGAGCGCAACTGGGATGGTTTCTTCCTGTATTGGTGACGGTTTCTCAAAACCAGCCTCAAATATCCCCATCATCAATTCCCTCTTGATATAGAAGTCCTCGAAGTCGAGACCCTTGGTAGCAGTAACATCCTGTCCAATGTCAGTCTTCCAGAAGAACGTCAAGGTCCAGTAGCACAGCGCACCTCAGTTTGGGGCCGAGCATCTTTGGCCGGGATTTTGAGTTTCTCTTTCCAGTTTGGGTCCGAAGAATCGTTCCTGTGTAGACATGTGAGACTTGTGCTCCACAGGTTTGATCTGCAATGTCTCACTCACCCAAGCTTCGTGTTGTTCAGCTGATCTGTAAGTGCAGCAGCCATGTTGGTCTCGATGACCGAAGTACTATAGTTGTCTTTGAAAGCGAATTGCAGACAGCGTAAGGGCTGCAGCAGAACTGTCCTGAGGGATAGGAAGTGACAGCTCGAGCAGATAGAGTTTGGGTCAATTGCTCAGGAGTCTATCAAGAGTGCGAGTATGGAGTCCACCGCGTGTGGGATTTGATAACGGCGACGTGACTTAGGCAGTGAGTAGGGTTGCAGGCGATTTCAGCGACTCTAGAGTAGTGATTTGCAGCTTTGGATCTGTGCTCTCGCAATCTTCGGGTAGGTGAGCGCAGTAAGTACCGTGTATGGCCTTAGGTATGTTTGAGTCGAATCTGGTGTTCTGTGCTGTTTGAATGTGTAAGGTGACAACGGAAGAAGATGAGAAGCAACTCGTATACATGTGAGGTTGAACTGTGATTGACTAGCCCAGGTCCCCTTGTGTGACTATGCCGTATTCAGTCGACGATATCTGTTCGAGCTGATTCGTGCAACAAGCGAACACTGGCACGTGCCATTACCCTTAACCTTAAGGTATTTGGACGAGTACGCGACGGAACACTCTCACCCATTACTCCTGCCAGTGCAAACATTACCTTTCGGAATAGCTGAGATATTCCCTGATCGTCGCCACTGACTTGTAGATCCGGTCAATCTACTCTACTTAAAGTATGTATCTTCCAGGAACAAAAAGGCGCCGAAGCTATGCATTATCCCGCTAATCCATAAAACACCCTACCAATGCTTGACTCAACAGGCTTCGAAGCTTCGACACGAAGCAATTATTTATTAGTATAAGCCAACAATCGGCGAGCTCTGAGATGATGACATGTGTTATCCGCATTCGAGTATTATAGTTCAGTCAAAGTGGTTGATTCAGCGCTTCACCAGCCGTCAGGATGGTATGATTGTCTGGTGTCCCAGGATGTGATAGATTGAGTCGTACCTTGATGGACACCTCCCCAAGGCAGCGGTCGATCACCATCTGACACCGGAGCCGTTGCGCTCCCTCCATCCCCGTCAATTGGTGCAATCTCCATAGGTAAGTCTCCAAGGGTCTCCGCAAGTTGTCTGCAAACGGGCTCGACAAGCTCGTCTTTGGCTTCGTCCTTGACATAAACGAGAAAGTAAGGTGTCGCAGGGTTATACACTTCTTGCTCAAATATCTCCTCGCGGTTCTTGACGTCGGTAACATAACCGTCGTTATATTTGCGCCAGATTTCCTTCGTGAAGTCGTATATGTAAATCCAGTAGTGGCCAAAGCTGACAGACCCACGGTGGATGAAGATCGACTGGAGGCGATATGGAAGACTACGAAGGTCGCTAAATTGGCTCTGGATGTTTGATGTGAGATTTTTTATTTCCCCCTCCACGTCTGCCAACAGAAAGAGGTGTCAGCCGGCTGTTGGACGCACCATCGTACGAATTGCGGGGAAGAGCAGTGCTGCTCACCATTGAGTTCCTTCCTGACCTCTGCAGCAACCTCTCCCATGGAGCCAAGTGTCGTCGAGTCAACCTGGATTCTGTCGTCTTCTTCAACACACTGAAGTTTGAGTAAGTAATCTTTGGTCCGCTCGAGTACCTCGGGAAGGTTGAGATGCATCTATAGACATATCAGGTTAACCTTCGTGAATGTGTGAGAAAATGGGTCGGCCTACCTCGGTATCGGTAAGGATGGCTCTGCGACTTTCAAGCTTCCTCAGCCTGGCCTTCCAGTTCCAGGATTCTTGCCGTCTTTGCATTAGCTCAGCATCTTCTCCATCCATGTACCGGTCAAGGAAGATTGTCTCCTTCAACTCGAGATGGTGATTTGACTTGAAAGAGACCTTTCTCTCCGAATCAAACTGCACCCGATGGATCTGAACCTGTAATATGGGCGGCAGATGGCTTATGGTGCTATATTGGGGTGCTTGTGCACCTTCAACATCGACCGTTTGCTCGTCGAAATAACCATCTAGGGCCGAATATATATCGCGGGGCCCAGAGGCAACGTCGATCTTGATGTCGGAGAAGAATTCTTCCTTTGTCCGAACCTTATCATCCTTGACAATGTAAGATTTGGTCTTCCCAAAGAAGAGATTTTTGATCTCGTCGATTTGTTCACCACTCTTGTCGATACTTATGGGTTTTATGGCGCACTGGAGCTGAAAGAGTACATTGCCGACCACTTCAGTGACGTCTTGTTGGGCGCCAAGCTCTACCTCGTCCTGTACATTGATTTTCTGTTCTTCGGCCTTAGGTCTTGGTGGCACTGGTGGAGGACGGTGGGGCGGACTATCAGTCGGCGGAGTGGGTGGAGCTCCATTGACCATGACCACGTCATCAATATCATCACTGGCTGATTTGCTGCGGATTAATGTGCGCTCTTGCTCATTGATCTTGGATGGAGATGATTCTCTGAGGGCCGCCTGGGGGTTACCCAGCGTCGAAGGTCGCGGTACATCAACCTTCTTGGGCGGAAGATTCTCCTTGTCGTCTAATATCCGTTGTTGCTGGTCCTCTACGACGGAGTCGATTTTCATGACGTCAGGATCTTCAGTCGCTGGTGACTCGACGAGTGTCGCTTCGCTTGAAGAATCGCCATCGCGAGCCCCATCTACGCCCGTGGTCTGGTCCGGGGCTCCTTGCTGCTTGCTAGGGTCAACATCCATTGTATGCGCAGCTGAGACGTTGATTGAATCTCCATTCGCGGTGTCGTGGCCAACTGGCAGAGGCCCCGTAGGACCCAAGACTGGCATTCCGTTGATCTCTCCTAAGGATGGACGTTTACCGGCAAGAAGCGACATCCGTCGTATATTGTCTTCGTTGTTTGAGCTGATCAGCGTGAGACGTGCCAGCTCTTGTTCCGGAGTAACAGACGGTGTGCTTGCTGCGATCATGCTCCGAAAGAGCTTTTGCAGTTCAACAACAACTATTGAATCAGCATTGCGACGGAATATTGACATGACACATCCTACATTTTTGGGCTCGCATGACTTCCTTGACAGTTACCCTTCTTGACCCAACTTGCTTTCTACTCAGACTTTCTGCATCCAAGGGCATTCTGTACTCGTCGAAAGTGAGAACCAGAACGCGTAAGGGCTTCACAGTGAAATAGAATTGCAAGAGGCTGTTGAGGTAGCATGTATTTCCAATATTTTCAAGACCAACGGGCCAGCCAGATAAGTCATGTTCTGAGGACATCAACCCGGTATTCAGAAAGCTTGCAATGAGAGAGCTGTTTTTCGATTTAGCAATTGACTTCAAGGCCATGCGCAAATCTTGAAGCTGTGAAGGAGATTCGGATATGCGAATCTCATATGTTGTCAAGATCATCTCATCGTCGAGGGTCCGATCTTCGATCCCGAGTCGATTGTACGCGTGCCCGACGTCCATCTCGACCTCCCCCAATTCGCCTGTTACTAACCAGCTCTTTAGCGCTTCGCTGTTGCGCTTTTCTGCAATCAGACTGACTGCGTTATGTGCAGTGTCTTTGTCGCTGGGATTGTCGGTAACCTGAAAGAAAGGAGATATGTCAGACATGGTGGAGAAGCAATAATGCACGCTTAGGCAAGAAAGATAGCAAGTCTTTTGAGCTAAAGGGCATTGCATCCATATCGTCCAAATGACACACCTTGACAGTATACGTAGAGACGATAAACTCGTCAGGTGTCGTGTTATCTGCGCCAAGCCAAGCGAGTGCCTGTTCGTAGTTGGTAACGGCTGGTTTAGACGTTAGCATTGGGTCTCTTTTCTCCTGTTCAGATTGGGAAGGAGTGGAAGAGTCGAGACTGGTAGCCTAGAAAGTCAATGGGCATTATCTCACAGTTGACAGCTTCGGACTGGATCCTTGCGCTCTTGCGATCTAAGCCAATGATGCGCAGAGCGCGCCTTGTGTCTGCCTCTTGTCGTGGAGCGTCACCCACCCTGGATCGGAAACTCCCAATTATGCTCTCGTCATCTAGTTCTCTAGATCTTGGATCTAAGCCGAAATACTGGTACGCTCTTGGGATGTCTTTGCGACTGAAATAGCCTTCCGATTCCATCAGCACGGCTTTCGTGACCAACTCCTCGCTTTTTCTACCCTCGGCCAAGTCCTGTAAACAATCTAAATAGTAGGGTCCATTTCCCGGATCACAAGTCGTCTGCCGCTCGTATGCGAAGATCAACAGGGAGTCAGCGAAGTCTGACGTCGCGCCTAAACTTGCGTAGTATCTACATACATGGAGACATCAGCCATTCTGCAGACTTGCTATGAGTTCAATGCGAGGCGAAAACTTACGGATGCTCTTCGGCGGTAAGATCAACCGTACGCGAAGCAGGTGTCTTATCATCTACGGGGTATTAGCTGTACTTCGAGCCGGATCCGTGGCCGGAGAAAAGGGCCTAACAGTCTAAAGCACCCAGAGACCTCTCGATGTCTTTCAAGGATGGTAAGGGAGAAAACTGGACGCTAGCTATTCGATGTTCATTACCGGGTCTCTGAGAGATTAGTACCATCAGCTCCTTGTCGACATCGTCGAGTAGAACGCTTAGAGGCTCTTCAAGTGGATGTGTTGGCGAGATCTTGGGTTGAGGCGGCGTCCACGAACGCTCGTCATTCTGTTATTCATCAGCGAAAGCTAATATACACCCCGTAGTCGTGCTTAGCAGGTCATACATCATACTCGAATCCAAGGTATTCTAGTAAATCTCGGCATGGCTGGCCGAAATCCCCAAAACATGTGACAAACTTCTTGTTCAGCGAAGCTATCTTCTTCACCTCCGGATTTCGCAAGGCATTGTTGAGATACGATCTTAGATTCAGAAGCACGTTTATTGGTAAGGGAGGGGCAATGCCCTCGAAGCGGTCAGGGGCTAGTTTCATGACGGCTTCCGCGCGTTCTTTGACCAATTTCTCATCTGTCAACAATGTTTCCCATTCCGCTGTGATGCGGGGGGCGCATATCCGGATTGTAAGGACGGCAGGACAATCGGGCGAAGAGCATTCGAATCGTTGCTGGTCTACCCAACGGTCGCCTTTACGTCCATTGACCGAGCTCTCTTGGCGGCTGGAGCTTTGTGGATGGTGGATGAAATGATGAAGAGGATATTGCGAGTTTGGGCATGGCTGCTCCCCACTTCCGGTCTTGAAGTCCACGATCAGTAGTAGATGGCAACGGCATTCGTGGCAGAACGAAGCCACCTTGTACGACGTTGCTCGCTCAGGCTTGCGGTCGGGGGCTGGAAGTTGACTCTGGTCCAGTTTTGTCATGTACTTGTGTCGACAGCTCCCTTTTGCTACAAGGGTAGGTAACATAACATCCTGGTGGTATTGCGGTGCAGGGTCCGTAAGGATATTCTGGCCAAAGAGAACTGCCCTGCGCGGGTCGTAAGAGAGAAGGTCTTGAATAAGCCGAGGTGCCGTCTTCCCTAATGGCGAGTTAGCATCCACTCCGACCTTCACTAAAATAGCACAGCACGCACCTGGCTTGGAGGAAGGCAGTGGCTCAAGCCTAGGGATTCCTTGCGCTCTGCCATTCTCTCCTAGAGCTGTGGCCAGGTTGATGGCCATAGCTTAACCACCGGGATTCCGTCTTGCAGCAGGAATGATAGGGCATAGGGCGAAGTATGATAGCAGATCCCCTAACGGTGAATGAAATAGTCGGACAGTAGACGGACTGTTGATTCCGGAAAGCTCTTGTAATTCTATGGCTCTGGCAGACTTATTTATCTACGGTCGGGATGGGTAAGCTTTGACGTCTGCATTGCGTGGGTATCTCTAATGTCAAACAAGGGAAACAAGGGCACCTTAAGAAGGTGAGTAAATGACTGAGCAGGCTCGAGCGATCGCGACTTGGATGTTCGTGAATCTCTGTCCAGCAATTGTTATGGTAAGGCAAACTCTAATTTAGGTACGTGAACCTGGAGCGCCTGCCACGACACATCTTACTACAATTGGCCTAGTGCCCACAGCAAACAGTACGGGACCGCAGATCAGCACGCACGGAGCTTGGCTCGACATTGTGTCAAGCGTCCTACACGGACCACCAACATTACCTACGACTGAGTACAGCAAACGTTGATGCTCGGCGGCTTTCATCATGTCTACCGAAGAGGCTGTATATCAGCCGCGAGACGCCATCTCCACGTCAGTCCGGTCGACAATGATCACGGGAGCGGCTGGCGCATTCGTGTCGGCTATTCAGAACACCTTGACGAAGCAGAATGTCACCGGGTGGGGAATCTTTACGAGGACCGGAGGCACGATTGCTGTCTTCGGTAAGCCGTCACAGGCTCCGTATAAAGAACAGGACAGGCAAGAGCTTGAAGTGTGCTGATTGCTTCTCTAGCTGCGATGGGCGGCACGTACGAGTTCGCAAAGACGGCGTCTGCCAACTTACGAGAGAAGAACGATAGCTGGAATCCCACAATTGGAGGGTTCTTGGCAGGTTCAATGATGGGGCTTCGATGCTAGTTATTCCCTGGTCGCCCAAAGGAACGACTGCTTATGAAGTCCTAGTTCGCACCATGCCTGCGGTCTTAGGCTACGGCGCTGGTCTTGCCGTTCTCTTAGGAACTTTCGACTATACTGGTGGTGTCCTAACTGGCTATAGCAAGGATCCAGAGGTGGATGAATACGAGCGGAAAGAAATGCTGAGGAGGAACCGGAGAAGGCCGATTCAAGAGACAGTGATGGAGCTAGGCGAAGGCAGAGGTATGAACATTCCTGTGCCCCCACAGGCGTTTACAGTACTGGTCACTGATCCTTTTCGCAGGTATATATGGCCCCGGTTATGATGAGAGGAGACGTGAGAGAATAAAGCAGAAGTACGGACTCGATGTACCTGCAGCCGCACAGTAATAGGGACTTCTTTCGCACATCCTGACGGTCCCCCCCCTGTCCGCACCAACCCCGATTTGACTAGCACCCCCACGCGCGCAGAAACATCAAAAATCGCAAATGTTGCAAAATCACCAAGTTCAATGGCAGGAACACAACAAATTCAAAGATGCTGTGCGGCCCGCGGCTGATGAGAGCCTGAAAATTTCACAAAAGAATGACACATCTGCTCTGACTGTGATCATGTGCAATTTGTGCAAAAATTCTGTAGACTGTAGATGCTGTATGTGCAAGCATGTGTGTCTGTTGCCTGTGTGCATTCTTCTTGAGCAAGTGTAAATTGTTTAAAAAAATCAGAGATGTGTGTTGCAGAACTGCAGCAACCTCACTGTTGTATGAGATCATCAAAATCTCAATTGAGACTGTCAGAATCCAGATTGAAAGTTGACTTCTGAATAAATGAGATTTGCAGTAATTTTAAGTGAAAAAAGCTTTCAGCTTAGATTCTGATGATCTCTGCACCACAGATGTGAAGAGATTTTTCTCAATAAAATTAAAGACTTTACATCTCATTTTCACTGTAGTTTCTTCAAGACTGCTCAATACACACAGACATGACAAAGCTTGCTATTCTTCTCTGAAACATGTACTGTAATTCTGAAATAAATCTATTCATTATAACTATAATTGATTCTAAGTGTAAAGAGATTGGCCATGTACAGACAACATGATCACATTTGTTTAATATTCTAAAAGATATTATCACACTTCTCAATAATATTGAAGAACTTCATACAGCAGTCATAACTACTTGCTTGCTCTCTTTTAATGCATACAGTTTGACTTGCTTGAATCAGTTGCTCAACAGAGATCTCTATATATATATATATTTTTTCTATTATACAAAAAGCTCAGATTCAGAATCAAATTCAGAGTCTTTTGCAACTCAAAATAACAAAAATTTACACTAAATGCCTTACTGTGTGATCACAGTAGAGCATTTAGATGAATGAAAGGTTTAGTCTTATTGATATACATAAAGATCTTTGAGAGACACAGTCAAGACACAGAAAATTTAAAGCTCTGTTTAGCTACTCAATAATTTTAAGCAAGCTCTCTTGATCTTAATTCACTTCAATATTTTTAAACACATCTTCATCATCTCATATCTATGATCAACTCTGAAGACTGCAATATTTTCAAGCAATATCTGCTGAACACTTAAGAACATGTTTCTTTTCTTTTTTCTTATAGAAAAAGTTTACATTAAATTCAGTAAAGATGTACTTAGTTCTTATCTTTTTTACATCTTCATCATTAATGAGTTTTTATTCTTTTCAAACAGCTCTGCAGATCTCAATAAATGTCATATATTAAGACTGTTTAATTCTTTCATTCACTGTAACATATTGAGTTTAAAACTGATCTTTATTATTCTTGCAGCCTTCATAAGTCTGCATGATCATCTGTTTGATGATCAGTTTGTGTTAAATTTGAAGAGATAAAGTATGCATTATGTGCTTAATAAAAATGTATCTTTCACTCACTGAAGACTTGCTTGACAAGAATTCATTACTTAAGAAAATTGATTTAATATAATTGATCATAGTAGCAGACAGACACTTCAACTTCATTAATGATTATTAATGAATGTTATTGATTCATTTAATCTTAAAACAATTGTAAAATATCTTGTGCATAGCAGATCAGCAGTGAGCTGACTATGTTGTCTTTGATAAACTTGATTGTGACATGTTGCATAATGAGAATATACATTTTTTTCAAAGAACTCTGAGATGTTCAAGTTTCATAAACAATGTTTTCAGATCAGTTCTTCTGAATATCATTCATTGTCTGCTTCATTGCTTGTGTAAAACTCATATTGCAGTCAGAAACAGGCTTAAAGATATGTTAATGCAGATAAGAAGCTGCTGATTAAATCTTAAATGATGAGACTTAAATGTAATTGATGACTAAAGTTAACTGAGAATACTTGATATTATTAAAGTCTCTATTCAATGTTTATGAAGACACAACTTGTTCAATAATCTTGTAAGAATGCAGATAGAATTGTTTGACATTATTGATTAAGCTATGCAGTGATGTTTAACTTAATAAAGAAGATTCATTGTCAGATCTGTATATCAATTAATACTTAAGAACACTCAGCTTTCAAATCTGAAAGCTGACTTCTGATAGATCTTTGTTTCTTGATTGTTTGTTCTTTTATGACAGCATAATGATCTGTTTATGTCAGCAGAGCATATTGTTGAATGAGAAGTTATCTGTCTTTATTAATAATATTGTGCAATATTTTACTGTTCAATTGTTTCAAAGCATTCACTCAATTTGAGAGCTTTTGCTTGATGACTTTCTTCTGTCTTGAGAATATTGTTTGATGATTGATGCAGTGAAAGAGATGTGAATGAATGAGGTGACTAAAACAGCATTGTAATCTTTGAAACTATTGAGCATGCTTAGATAAGTTCACTTTACACATATCAGCAGACTTGAAGTCTCACTCTTTAATTTTCTTGCATATCATTGTTATCTGTTCAGAAATATTGATCAATCTATTACAGCATTCTCAATTTTTTCATATAAAGACCTTCATATCTACAGAAATTTCAGCAATATGACTGTTAAGCTTTCACAATTCATTTAGAATTTGATTTAATTGAACATTATGTGTGAGTCTGATAGAAATGATGTTGTGAATAAACTTGAAGAGAAGGCAGAACTTATAGTAGTGAAGACTGAGCTTTCTCTTAAGATGTTAAAGTCTGTCACATAGTCAGCTTACACAAAGTCTATGCTGAGTGAATATAAAGAATAAGTCTTCAAACTTATTAAACAATGTGTCTTATCTTCAATATTAATGAGCAATTGTTAGACAATGAAAAGCCTTCTGATTCTAGATTATTAATAACTTTTCTTTGAGATTATTAGAGCTTAACACACTCACAAAGAAAGTCTCTATCTTGATAGTGCTGTGAATACATTAAGCATGCAATATTTTAAATTTATTGAGCAAAGACAATTGAGAACAAATCTGCAAAAATCAGTCTTGATTGCAGATCTGCAAGATGCACTCAGTGTGCAGTTATTACTATGCATACAATGTAAATTGTAAACAAAACTTCTGAAAATTAAAGCATGATGATGTTTACATTGATAATTCATCATTATTAAATGAAGTTTCAATGTATATAAAGAGTCTGCAGCAAAAAAAGATAGATCTTCATTTTTAATGAATCTGTTCTTTAATTTTAACAAACTTGTAAAAGAATTCTCAATTTTATTATACAGCTAACAGATTTGTCTAGATCTGAGTGAATCAAGTTGAGCAGAGTACTTAAGTGCTGAATGTTAAGCTTCTGCAGCAATTGTATAAATATAATGAAGCATATAAATTGCAGTTCTTGAAAATGTCAAAGCTTCATGTAAATGAGCAAGAACAATGACTTTAAGCTGAAGACAATCAATGCATCATGATGCAATACATATATACTATTGCATTTCTCTGTCTTCTAAGATTTGATGAAGTGCTTTAAATTGAAGCACATTATGTTGAATTAATTAATGAAATTACAGATTACATTAAGCTCAGTTTGAAGTTTTGAAAAACTCATCAATATGATGATAGATTCTTCAAATTTATTGAACACTTTCATTAAATGAAAGTGTTCAATAAAATTGAGCAATTGCTAATGTTTATTAAAGACATCAAATCTTTTCATCTTTATTGAAATCAAGAACAAAAGCACCTGAATGTGTCTCATTTATTGCTTTAATGATTACATGTATCTTGCATTACATCAGAGTTTTTATTTTAAAGATTTGATGCTCATGATTGAATAGATCAAAGTAACAAGACTATTGTAAGTGTGCAATATTATTAAATATATTACAGTTAATTAATATTTACAAGTTCTTTAAAGTGCTGATTTCTTTCTAAAGAACTTTCAAAATAATCTTATTAACATAGAAATTAAATCTTCTTTATATGATACTCATTCTTTTTGAAGAGAGGGAATTCAATATCTGAGTAGTGATTGTTGATGAGATATTTGAAAATTGTGTAACTAAGATGAATGAAGTGTTAATTTCAACAATATAAGTATTGTTTGATACCTTATGAGCTGAAATGACAATTTAATCAATAAGTATAAGAATTTCATGAATTCAGATGCTGTTCAAGGTAAACAATGCTCTTGTTGCAATCAAACTTGCAAGTGTGCCTAGCTGTTTGTTTTTATTGAACATGTCTTTATACTTTGTATATATTCTTCAATATTATTGAGCAAGATTAACTAAAGAACAACTTACATCATGAGACTGTTCAATAATCATGAAGAATCAATTTGATTAGCAAATGCTAACTATGAATATCTGACTTGCTCACTCAAGAACTAATAAGTTCTAAAAAAATGAACACTTTTATCTATACATTCTCTGCAAAGTTCTGAAGTTCAAATGTTCAATATTATTGAACATATTATATCTACTTATTCACAATTCAGATAATCTTTTTGTCTATTAGATCTCTTTCTTCTTGTCTTTCTGATCTTCTTCATCTTCTATAAAAACAAACAATTGAGTATTTGCTCAATAAAATTAAATAGACAAGCAGAAATCATACTATTATTCTCTTTTGTCTCTGTCATCAACTTCTTTACTCTCACTCAACAAATGCTCACATTGACTATCTTTAAAAAGATTAAAAAGTTAAAAAAATTGTTTAAAAAAATTAAACAATTTTAGTGTTCTTATCTTCTTGTATGTTTATAGCCTCAGCAAATTTTCAAAAAGCTGCAAGTAAATTGACTAATATTGCTTGATCATAGCTGAGTTTAACTTCAGATTCTTGTTCAAAAAAAATAAAAAGTTAGACTGAATTTTTCTTTCTTTAAATATTGTTTAAAATTATCAAATCTTAAGAAGTCTTCAAAAAAATCAAATACTTACAGATTTCTCTTTTGTCAACAGTTCTTCTTTTGTCATATACATTTTCAACATGAAAGTCTTGTACTCATGATTACACAGAAGCATATTAACATCATTAATACTGTTAAATTGCTGCACTTTCTTCAGCATCTTCTAAATTGTTCATTAATATTGAACAATGATCAAAGTACTACAAAAAAATTAAACAAAAGATCATCACAAAATTTTGTTTATATCTTTGATCAGAATTCTTCAAAAAAATTGATGAAGTGAATACATTGAGACAAATTTTCAGAGAACTCTTCATAAATATTAAACACTTACTAGGTGGTCTTTACAGCAGGTGTGGCAGTGCAGCAACTTCTTCTTGTATCTTCAGAATTTTATTCTGAGAATATTAATTTGCTTAATTTTATTAAACAATCATTCTCATTGAGTTCTCTCTTTCTTAATCTTAATTCTAGATTTCATCTCAAGCTCTTACTGCATCTGATACACTGCCTTCTTCTGTGCAATTCTATCAAACAGTTAGCTTGCCTGACCTCAGACTGCTCATTAATAATGAATATATTCTGAGGTTGTTCAGATTTAACAAACAACCTCAGAACTGTGAGCTCACATCAAGTGCAAGTCACAGAAGCAATTCAAAAGACATAGAAACATAGAACAAGAACATTACTTATGTAGGCATGTTGATTTCACGTTTAAATAGAGTAAAAAAAATTGTTTTGGATGTAGATGTGGATGTGGATGTGGATGTGTGATGTTTATGAAAGACGGAGGAAGTTTTTGTGGGGTGAGGTGTGGGGGGGGTTCGACACTAACCTCAATGTGGATAGCTCAAGTGAAAGTCTCACTTTGAGACCGTCAATCTGCTAGAAGAATATGATATATACAAGCAAGGATGAGACTCAAAACAACACCAGGCTTCCTACCGCCGAGCAACACTCGGACCCGTCTTCTCCGTGTTTGCAAGAGATTGGGGCGGGAAGCACACCATGTCAAAATGTGGGCTAGGCTGGTGACTATGCAAAGCCGATGGCCGCTACAACGTTACGCTATGATTGAAAGCAGCGGCTTGGGTAGTAGTAAATATGAATGCCGATGGTAAGTAAAGATGACAAGAATCATCATCTTTGATCGATCTGAGCCGACTGTCCTAGCCGAATCAGAAGTGTGGTCGTCAAGGGGTAATGCACCGTTCGTAGACATGCCACCACAGAGCCATATTTGCAGCGACAAGGAGATCGAGCATCTTCAACCCCTCATCCTCGATGATCAGCTTGCCCAGCTTAGCTTGTTTGCCGCCAAACCCGCCTCCGGCATGTTCCTGGCCTAGCGAAAGGTCCAGTTTGCTCTCGTCCACATCGCTGCCGTCCGTAGATGATCCTCTCCTCCCCGACCCTACCGCGGGCAGAGGTAAGGACTGGTAGCCGATCCCGGAAGAGAGTTGTCTCCGATGCTTGTATTTGGAGATGAACGATGATCGGTTTTGCGTTCGCGAAGCGCTTGGCGTCGATGCGTTCGGTTGCCCCAGGTTGAATAGTCCGGAACTGGGCAGATTGAAGCGTAGCTCACTGACGGTCACGGCAGGCGAGGGACCTGTAGCCGCCACGCCCGGGCCAAGTCGGTGTTTGCATATCAAACTCCTCCCCGCGACACCAGTCTGGAATTCGCATGTTCCATTCCATGGACTGAGGAAGGTGTATCCTTGGGGCTTTAATTTCCTCTCGGATGACGGTAGGTCCTGGTGCCCGGCCGAAAATCTATCATCGAGACTGTGCGTGCCGCTTGCTGGACTCGAGTCAAAGCCCTCCCCGGATATAACGCTCCCATCGGACAGCTCGCTGGACCCTGGCCTCTGCTGCCACGGTTTGTATTGGAGTGGGGCGGATTGCCCAAAGGATATACGCCGCCGAAATATACTATCGTCACGAAGTGTGTCCCTATTTGATGCAGGTCCAGACTGCTTGTGACCCGTAAAGGTATTTTTTTGATGGAGACCTGTTTTGGCAACTTGAGAACTGGCCGACTTGAACTTAACGTACCCAGGCGTTCGAACTTCCAGATCTAATGGCCGTCTTATAGGCTTAATTGACGTGTCCGGTGAAGTATGCCCATCGTTTGGAACAGCCTCGCCCAGGGGGACACTCAGAATCTTCCCAACATTCCACTGACCTCCAGATGCTGGGTCTCGGCGTATCAATGTAAGAGAGAGCTCACTTGTAGCGCTACTGGCGCTCCAAGAATTGCTACGTTGCCTATGTAGACCTAGGTAGGATTGAGCGGTACTCAACGGCGTCGGTGGACTCTTTGTCGACATTGCTGTCTGAGTAGAGAAAGGCCTATGGGGCAGTTCTGGGAGGTGCTTTTCCGCTGAAGACTGTTCACATTGTGAAGTCTGAGCACGAGATTGAAATGGTCGTGGACCAAGAAGCTGTTGAGCGGGCGATTGAGATGCAGCCCCTATGCTTGAGCCCCGGCGCTGATTATCCTCGGAATTGGCAGTTGAACTCAGCGGCTTCCGCTTGAGTGGCTTACTAGGATCTGGTGCTCGAGTGGTTGATTGGTGATGTGGATATGTGCTCTGAGGAGACTCTTTGCCATTAACCCAAGCCGGTTGAGGTGTCTGTTGCAAAGGTTTCCGAAACACCTCTGGACGGTTCTCTTTATCTCGGCCCTGCATTTTCGGGCCTCCATCAATCTCTTGCGAGGCCTCTACATTATCCAAATCAGTGAGAAAGTGGTCGTCGTTGGCATTGTCAACGTGTAAATAGTAGAGCGAGCTTTGAATGTCCTCCACAGTAACGACTTTCTCGCGAGGTTTCAACGTCGTCAGAAAAACATCTAAACAAATATAAGTTTACATGAAGGAAGCCAATCCGGAGAGATTCTGTCACCTTTGCTGCCAGGCACCCGTGCAATATATAGGACCAGGGGCTGCTGGATCTCCTGCGTCGGGTTGCGTGGATAAAGCGGTGGATTCGCTGCCAGAGTCGTAACTGAAGAAAGTGACCTTGCCTCTACGGCCGGTGGCATCTTGTATCTTTGATGTCAAATGAATGCTCCTAGTGTAGACTATTGACCCTGGTAGTATACTGAAGTCATGGCCCCAGTAGAGGTTTCTGCCGTTTGGCGTATCTGCCTAGCTACGACAGACACGCAAGAGCGACTGTGGCAAGTCACATGGTGGCTATACATCCTCCACGCTGTGAAGGATGCCTCGACAATCCAATAGTAAGTACCATAGCTTTGCGAGGCTGAAGCTGCTCGACGCTCGCAGTGTATCCAGAGCTTACCTAGCGGCTGATCTACTACGCAAGGTACGCGGAGGCTTGATTAGGTCACAGCAACCGAATGCGCAACTTCTGTGGACTCTTATGTATCGGACTCGGTCTTCATAAGTTCTCATGCAGGTCAGGATAGTATGGCCTGTAGTGTTTACAACCACAGTCACGCAAAAGTATATCATTTGCCAAAAACGCCAGACAATCCATGGAAAACATGAACATCTTGACCTAGACAACGGTTTCGGAACGCTCGCCTTCCGCGATGACAGGAACAGTCAGGCCCCGGTCGGGGCTCCTTAAAACAAGCTGTTCGTGTCGTCGTGCCCTTAAGAAATCGCTCACAGCCCTGATGAGAATGAACCAGCCCACGATCATAAATAGGTACGCCAGCCATTCGCTACTCGCAATGCTTGAAATGCCACCTCCACCGTTACTCCCTCCTGAGGAATCATCCATGACGGATGCAGCTGCGGCGGGGATAGTGCTACCAGAGACGGTGGAAGGGTCGAAATCGTGACTGTTCGGATCTGGTGGTTGGCCATACTGTGGCGGCGGATTGCTCGTCTTGCTTGATCCCGATCCTTTCATGTAAAAGCCGTACTGAACAAGCGTGATTCCAAGTCCGGCCCTACTACCATTCTTTGCGGCGTGTGTTGTATGAAGAAGGTAGGTCAGGAGGAAGCCAACGAGTTGAAACGACATCGAGATCATGCCGTTCCAGATGAACGAGAAGACTGAGCCGACAGGTAGGCCCTCGACGAAGACCTCGTCGGACACCATGCCTGGGGCGAGGATTGTGGTCTCCCAGTACGGTGGCGTTGCATCTGCCGCTGCTTGCTCATAGGTCTGTAGATGTACGTTAGCTTGCATCACAGCCAAAAGATATCGTTCCTCCGTACCGGAGGTTTCTCTTCTTCAACTTTCTCGCCCTTTTCGGGCTTTGCACTCAGGTTTGCGAACACCCCATCATTGACAGAAGCCGATCCGCCACCATACACCCTCCTTGGTGTACCGCCGGCTGGTGCAGTCCGCGGTAAAAACACGGGCATTTCAGTCAATCTTCTGGGACCGACTGGCGGCCTACTTCCATCTGCTGTAATGCTATCTTCGGTGCCAGGCTGCGAACCGGTACCCCGCATCAGCCGCTGCCGAGCATCACCGCCATCCTCGCCTTCGCCGTCTGAGCTTTCACCATCGTCGAATGTGTCCGCCAGTGTACGATCCGCCTCTGAGGTCAGTGGATCCTGGGAAGTATTGAGATGTCGTGGAGTTGGCGATGATGTACGTGAGCGAAACGGTGGTGGTGGTGAACTAGGTAGAGGATTTCCTGTATGACTAGTTTGCGAGGTTACCGCGACATCGTCGTCTTCATTGCCAGATACCTTCAGAAGTTTAGTGGACGATTCCTTAGCAACGAGAGACGAAGGACTTGTGAGAAGGCAGGCTGCGTGGCGATACTTACCCGCTCATAACGCTGCGAGCTCATCGTGGGCTTGTCGCAGCAAAGGCGGAGAACGCCAGTAGAATCAAACACGAAAGGACTGTGACAGAAATCACTACGCTTCAATAAATGATACGAGTCGTTTCTAGAAAGTGGAAGGCCAGAGAATTGTGATCAAGTCATCAGGAGGTTGCTCTCAGCCACGGGCCAAGCAAGCGCCGAGCCTAGCCCGCTAAACCAATCTAGGACGTCATCAAAGAATCTCCTTCCACTGAAAACACGGTGTAACTTGATATTCGTCATGTCTGCTTCAGTACGTGCTCCACAATCACTATACTAACTATTCCATGGGTACAGACTGAATGGGCGAACATTGCTGACCACTGATGGTTTCTATAGATTTCATATAAACACTACATTCGAGCTTTGAAGCGATGGCCAGTCGACCTGCTCCGTCCCGAGGTCTCCTTCGAGAAAGCAATGCGCCGCCGAATACAAAGGCGGTTTCTTCCATCGGAAACTTCACCAAAGAGCAATGTTGCTCCCAACGAGGCGCAAGCAACGACACCAAGCCCGGTGCAGCTGGACGAAACGGCAGAACAAGCGCAGGTCAATGTTCTCTATTCGTTTCTCGAGAATCGTTACAGCAAGAAAGTGAGATTTACCCTTTGCATTCGTATCCAGTGCGAGGACTCGCCTCAACTGGGCTAACCTGGCGCTCTCAGTATCCGCTCTCCGATAGGATAATGAAGCCTGCTTCGAACCCGATGTACTATACCGGTTTGATGAAGGAACTACAAGAAGCCCCAAAAAGGTCATGGCTCCAGAGTACTATTAACAAGTGGAAGGGGTTCTTGAGATTTTCATGAGACACCAGCGCGCAGAAATTCAATCAACGGCGTAAGGATGGAGCGTACGCCATGCAGTGTGGCAAATGTAAATATTAGAGACTCGGCGCTGTCAACGGTTGCACACGGTTCACAGTCTTGATAAAGATCCCTCTGATATTACCATATGAAGTGCCAGTCGACCACGGAAGTGGCTGCTGGCGACGGTGCCTCTCTCTGCAAAGCACATGTTCTGGCCTCACCTATGAATCGTCTAGGGCAAGTGGTCAGCGGGAAGCGATGAGGTTCGGAATAATACTGTTAGCCGCAAGTGCACAACTCATATCGAATACGGAGAATGCATCATACCAGGCTGCTTTTGGTGACTGCATTCGGAGATTTACTGTTCTGTGTCCCGATCACAGTCCTTATCTTGCTCTGCTCAGTTGACGCATTCAGCTATAGTCAAGTGATCCTAGGTCACTCCAAAGAGACCACAGGAGCGTTGTTCGGGACATGGTTGAGACGCAAGGGACCTGCTCGAATTCACAAATTTATGGAGTATCTAGCATCCACATAATGGGAGAACTCTGATCACTCCCACTGTCACCTTCGCCGGGAAAAAATCCGCCGTGGTAAGCAAAGTATTCCTGACGCCAGGGTAAGGCCAGTGTGAGATGCACACGACAAAGGAACTCGTGCAGTTGAGAGGTAAGTGACATAGTACTGTACATTCGACGTTCTCGACATATACACTGAGTAAAAGAGAACTGGAAACTGCATGATGCTCGAGGCTTGCTACCCTGGATAAGTGCTCGGCTTGGCTGCCAGGACCGCCATCTTCTCCCGGTCGATCTTTTCCTGCTCCATGACCGCCCTAGCAGCCTTTGTAACTCTTGGCTTTCGTGTCGCAGTAGTACCTCTTGCTGCGGTATTTGCTCCCGCTGCAGTTCCACCCCTGTTCGTGGCAGTTCCTCGGGCAGTTGCCGCTCGTCCCCGGCCACGGCCGCGCTTGACAGTACCATCCGCCCTAAAGGTGATGTCTCAGTAAGGCCCAAGTTCTGGTGAATAAAGATTTGAGTTCCATACCTCTCGATTGTTGGTTTCTCGCCCTCGGGCACCAAAGGCCCACTATACACGAAGAACCCATCCTTACTCGCAGCGGCCTGCTCTTCCCATAAGAGCTCACTGTCGTCCACAAAGGGATCGTCTTTATCGTACTGATCCGCCTTCTGCTTCTTCTTGACGGGCTTCTTACCTTCCATGACACTGCCGCCTTCCATACCGCCCATTTCCACGTTGCTCTCGCCTTCGGAGAGGTCGACGCTCATTTCGTCAGCCGAGCCGGAACCGGAGCCTTTCTCCAGAGCAGCGCCGGCAGCTGCGATTCTGGCGAGACGCTCCCGCTGTGCTGCAAGCCGGGGATGAAGAGCGTGGAAGCCGTAGCGTTCCTCCGCGAGTCGAGCGAAGTTGATATATTTGTTGGTTTCGCCATTCATGGGTATGTGGAGAATGATTGTTGGTGCGGTATGATCAGATCCTGTCGCGATAATATCACTGGGACCGCCGAAAAGTGCACTGGAGAGCAATCCGTTACCCGGCGGAAGAGACCGGGGTGCATCTTTCCGCCGGGCGGGTTTTGGTGATGCTGCCGAGGATGATCGGCCGGTACTGGCGCCTGCTACAACCTTTTTCGCGGCAGCTTTCGGTGGCAAACAGTCTCGCTCGGCGTCCAGCTGCATGGCTTGGTCAGGAAGGTTCTGAGGAGGAGATTCCGCAATAACGGGTGGAGCGACCTGCTGAGCTTGCACGATGGATGGGGATAGAAAGACGTTTGGAGGCGACTGCGGGGCCGGCGTTGGCGTCGCGACATTTGATGACGAGTGTCTGGCAAGGTGAGAGGGAGGTATTGATGGCGTGGACTTGGTGATTATCGGTGGGTCAATCAAGCTTGCAATTGATGGGGACGCGCTTGCGCGGTTGGCCGTTCTTGGTGGAGTTGGTGACACGGGAGGAGCGCTGAATGGGTTGTGCGCAACGGGCGGTGCCTCCGTCGTGGTGGAGCGAATTGGGTCATAATTCTGACCACTTGAGCGTGATGACGGTGTCGGCTGCCCTGCCGCAACAAAAGCAAGACTCGTTTTTGAAATAGCGTCAAGATTACCGTTTTGGGGCGAAGCGAATCTGGGCGGAACACCCAAAGTGATGGTGGAATGGCTGCTATGCGAAGGCCCCACCAAGTCGGTCAATTTGGATTGTCGCGAAGCGCCCGACGCTGTAGTTTTCGTAGCTGTCGATAATACCTCGGTCTTTTGTCGTTTCCTTGCAGTTGTCGAAGTGCTTGGTTGTGTTCGTGGTTTCTTGGGTTTGGTTTCTTTGCCTTCTGTTGCGGCTGTCGAATGACCTCCATTTGCGGCTGCACTGGGATCTTTCTTCTTGCGCACTCTCTTGGGAGCCGCAGTGGTGGTAGTAATGTTATTGTTATTTTTAGCGAGAGTGTGGCCTGTTGTGGTTGTGGTTGTCGTAGCCGAAGCGACCTTCTCAACTCCTCCTCCAATTTTGACTTGGATTGTCGAGTGTCCCGAATGCAGATTTGCGTTTGGATGCGTTGCTGCGACCAGTGCTGCTGCTGATGGAGATTCTGGCGATTTTGGCGGGGATGAAAGCTCTGGCGAGGAGCTATAAGTAGCCGGACCATCAACCTCAACTTCTCGCGCCCCATCAACCATCGCCATGCTTGACCTTCCTGCAGTACAACTCAACCGCCCGGCCCAACACCAACGTTTTTGGGGGAGTAGGGAATGAGCAGCGAAGATATGGAGATCATCCAAGATTACTTCTTTCCCAAGGCAGACTCTCTCTTCGTGCTGGTAGGTGGTAGACCTGAAGACTGCGGACCGCGCTGTGCAGAATCGCGATAGCTTCACGACGAGCGACCAGACAGCGTTTGCTTTCCTAGAACGTGGGTCTTGTGCTCAGTCTTCGATGTATGGCTGTTTACAGATCATGCAAGCTTGTCAGGATACGTCGGACAAAGATGGGTTCGAGACGTCGTCAGAGGCAGGTTAGATAAAGAGACTAACAGCGTTGCGTGTCTCTGCATAGGTAGGTGAGAAGAGGAAAAGAAAAGAAAAGAAAAGAAGATCAGGTATGGAAGTGGAAGAGGTAGAGGTAGACGTTGGAGCAATTTCGACCGTTTGGTTTGACAGAGCGCAGACGAGCGAGGAGCAGCTGGGCCGACACATCAATTGGGATATTCACTGACTAACCAGATCTCACGGCATACAAGGAACAATCACCGTACTAAGACCCCCATTCCTACCTACCGGGCCCGAAGGTCTACCTTACCTTACCTTACCGAGACTCTACGGAGAGTTGCCCTATTAGGCCCGTAAAGGGAAGTGAAGGTATTTGTACAGTACTTTAAGTAAGGTAGTATCTGAGGAAAAGAGAAATGTGGCTTATAGTACATCCTGTAAAGGGACAAGTACATATCAGGGTAACTTATACTGAAGCAATCTTGTACCACGGGACCTGATCCTATTCTGATCCTGATCCTCTTGTGAAGGACGACGCCTAAGGTACGGAGACCCAGAACGATGTCTGAGCTATTGTATCTGCCAATAAGCTCACCTGGGCCAGGTACAGTACATGTACTTTTAGTGCTTTTGGAGGGCCTCTTTCAGCCACTTCTGATATCAGCCTACCAATGTACCTTATGTAATCTTACGTATACTCCCCCGTACCTAGCGCCTAGAATTCCTTACCTTACCGTACGATTCGTACTGTTGGTCGATTTGTATGTGTACTTGATACTTCATCAGTACACTGCGAGTGGTACCTTAGGTAAAGGACCCAAAGTTTGTTCCGAGCTAGAGTGAGTTTGGATTGTCAAATTATAGATAAATTGTACCTGAGCATCTTCCACCTGACTCAGACTACGTCAAGTCAATAACATTTGCGAAAGAAGAGCGCCGGGTACACTACTATCTGGCATTTGCATGTGTTTTGTTGCGTTGCGTTCTGGAAGGTCTCCCAATTGGGTTTAGCAGCTGTGGCTGATCCTCGAACCGTCCGTGATCCGCAGCATGGCGCCGCTAAGCGAACAGCTTTAAATCCAACACACTGGGTCTTGTCCTATCTCGCGCTTTTGTGCGGGAGGCTTTGACACGACATGGCAATAAGGGGTGAACGTTTCCATATAGATCTCTCATCAGATGAAGAAGAAGTCCAAGTTGATAGAGGGCCGTCCAATCCTTTACCAAGAGTGAACTTGGGGCTTATCGGAGACGTCAAAGAGCGCTCGCTTTCGGCAACGCCTAATCCTCCGACGCCCCCAACTAACAGATCCGCTCTTACTGGCTTTCCAGCGCACAAGAAGCGCGCGAGGATTTCTGCTTTCAAACAGCAGAGGGTTCCACCTGGACCAAACCTGTCGACCGAAAAGGGAGATCAGGATGGCCCCGCAACAACAATTTCGTCAGCAACTTTCCCCGATGAAGCCTTACAAGCTGCTTCGACTGCAAAGCCCAGCTCCAGTCATGCATCTGCGGTCAGTGATATGGAAAGACACAGTATAGATGAAGAAAACAAGCAGCGTTTAGCGCAAATGTCTGATGACGAGATCGAAAAGGAGCGACAAGAGCTTATGGCAGGACTTAGTCCATCACTTATCGAACGGTTGTTAGGTAACATCAATACAATCGGAGAAGATATGAGACACGAGTCCGCCGAGCAGAAACAGGGAGGCCGTAAAATACCCTTGATGCCTACACACGTACCTTATCCATCGAGCAAACCTCCAGCAACAGCTCGCACGGATGAACCTGACCCACAACTCTCAGACACAGCCATACCGCCTATCTCCCCCCCAATTGACCTTCATCCCGCGTCTTCGCCCTCTGGAGATCGAAGCACGGCCCTCCCACCGCCGCCGGCCATCCATTTCCCCCAACCCACCGCGCCTCCTGACCTCGACCCTTCCGATCCTTCCTTTCTCTCCAACCTCCACCAGAAATACTTCCCCACGTTGCCAGCCGACCCATCCAAACTGGCTTGGATGTCCCCCATCCCATCCGAGAACTCGGCTGCAGACCAAGACTCCCCATACTCTCCACTCCAAGGAAGTCTCCCGGCCTCCAGCATCCGCTTCGATTTCCGCGGTGACCTGCTCCCGCCCCGAACGGCGCGGCAGATCCCCGTCACCAAGGGTCTGCACCACCACGGTGAGGCGGCGGAAGCGGCCGGGTATACCATACCTGAACTGGCGAGGTTGGCGCGGAGCCGGTTCCCAGCGCAGAGATCGGTCGCCCTTCAGACGTTGGGGAGGATTCTATATAAGCTCGGAAAAGGGGTATTCGGGGACGAGGGAAGTGAGCTGGTGATGGGACTGTGGAGATGCGTGGAGGAGGGGAAGGTGTTGGAGACAATACAGGCGGAGGCAAACGTGGACGGGGGACATGTGTCCACCAAAGCGTATGCTACGGAGGCAGTGTGGTTATGGCAGAAGGGCGGCGGACGGCGGTGGAAGGCTAGCTGAGGCCGACCGTGAAGCGTCGCCTCTACCGCCCTTCTATACGTAAACGGGGCCCACACGGTATTGGCCCAACAGTGTCATCCCCAATTTGGTACGCAAGTCTCATTATAGCCCAATTCGAGTGTTGTCGTTCACGACAATGTACAACCGATTATTACGGGCGATCTGTGTTCCTCCACCGGTCCATCAGGTCCCATTTTATCCAAACATCCACACCAACTACAACATCAGCCGAACACAAATCCGAACGGTGATAAACAGCATACCCCTGGTATATGTCGTACGACGCATAAAATGGTGTCGCACCAGCCGTGAATTCACAACGCACTGACGTTTGTCGCTTTCAATATGTCCTCCAAAGACCAGCCCGGCCCACCGGGAACGATATCCCTCCATACTTCGTCAACCACCCGTTTGTCTGTCGGCAATGTGCTCCAGTTCGGGCTATGCTCGGCCTTCAGCCACTTGAAGTCATCCACCTGGTTCCAATGATCCTTTTCAGGCTTCTGTGCCCCAACAGCCTATCGATTGGTATCATGCGTTAGCCCCATTCGACCTGCCACTCATCATCATCGAGGTCGACCTACGTAAGCCGTGGGAAGAGGTGCAAATGTCACGCCATGACAGTTCTCGATGATCGGTCGACTCGAGCATTGCAGGTAAACGTTACAGTTCCGACTCTCGTGCATCCTGAATTGTTTGCATGCCACTACAATCACGCTATTCTCAACTCCAGTCACATGGGCGGGCCCGTTCACTTGGCCGCAGATCAACAAGCTCTCGTTGATGTTCTTCAGCGTCACACCGGCCAAGGGTTGGCCGCTGACGGTGGGCACGGACAAGTCGACGACGCAGCGTTTGAGCGAGGTGAGGGAGCCGGGAGACGTGGCGTGCGAGGCGGACGAAGGCAGTATGATATGCACCGAGTTATGCCCACTTATGGCGACCGCGTTCGAGGTGGAAAAGGACGGTTTGCGGATCGCTGCTGTCCCTGGTTTCAGCGACTTTTGCTCACCGTCGGTGCTCAGGCCATTGGCAGCCCCGGCGTTGTGGTTCGGACCGGGCGGTGGACTGGGGGCACGGTTTGGGGTGGGGGCTATTGACGAATCGACGGACGAAGGGTCGGAGCGGTAGCCGGGAATGTGACGGCGTTGGGCGGAGGCTATCTCGGCTGCGTCGGTCAGGGAGATGGCGGATGCGTTCTTACGTGCGGTTTTGAATGTAAACTTGGCCTTTGGGGCGAATGCGGCGCGGGTCTCGTTGAGCTTCTCTGACAGCGCTTTAATTGCCTGAGGGTGTAGCATTCGTCAAATTGTTTGGCAATCCTTAGAGGGCCCCGAGATGAAGCATGCTGGATGAAAGCACCTACCTCGGAGTATGTGCGTTGGTCATAGGCGGGCACATAACTCGAGGCATCTTTCACCTCCTTCGAGAGCCGAGCGATGCCTGCTAGGCAATGGTCCACGGCGTCTGTCCGCTCGCCACCAACGAGTGCTGTATCGGCCAATCGCTCCATCTGCTCTTGCAACGCTATCGGTTTGTCCCCGTTAGCTTGTGACTTGCTGCACGAGAGCCATCAAGGCGCTTGCAGACCTATCACTTCATGTTGAAAATATCGGAAGAACCGATCTTTGGGGCCCACGGTGGGCTGGGACGGAGCACTCATGATTATGAATGGAGTGGTTCAGAGCTGTTACTGTATCTATCTCGAAGAGAAGAAGAAATAAAGAAAAGTCCTGGGCAAAAGAAGTTACGGGTAGAGGGCCGAAACGTGCGCTACTGATCTTGGAGAGGCGTGGGATCTACACCAGTCTGCTTGTTTGCCGGGTTCGGTTGGGAATAATCTGAATGTCGATCTGTTCCTGCTATGTACGTATGTAGAAGTACCTTACCAACGAAGGGTCATGACAGTGAGTAGAAAGCCAAGTACCTTACTTTACTGAGCACCTTATTGTCAATGGACAGAAACATTGTCCACCTGTACCTTAGGTGGTTATGGAGTTGTTTAATTCCGTGTCTCACTCTATACAGGTACTGCTCGTGATCGTTTTGATGTAACTCAAGGGTCTTGATCGCGATTGTGTGTTGATGACGGCAGATGGCGGGGTGCGTCTATCGGTTGCTATCTCCGGCGCTAACAGAATTCACTAGATCATTCTGAGTGCATCGCTCTTTCGGGCATACCTTACCTAGGTAGGTAAGGTAAGGTACAGATAAGGTAGCTACTTGCAGTAGGTACCGTTACAACCTGGAAGTAAGGTATCTAAGGTACAAACAGGCAGGTAAGGACAGGTAAGGTATTTGAGTCGTACCGAGTCACAGGAAGGCATAACGGGTAAGTTAGGTTGCCTTGCAGTCATGAAGCACCAGGTATGACAACCAAATCAGCCAATGGGTGATGATTTGTGAGTACAGCTTCAGTGAGAATCATTCTGATCTCACAATGTGTGGTCATAGGTACAAGACTGGTACAAACAAACATCTAGGCAGTTGGTACCGCAAATAATATTCTTCTAGCAGATTGACAGTCTCAAAGTGAGACTTTCACTTGAGCTATCCACATTGAGGTTAGTGTTGAACTCTTCTCACACCTTATCTCACAAAAACTTTCTTTGTCTTTCATAAACATCACACATCCACATCCACATCCACATCTACATTCAAAACAATTTTTTTTACTCTATTTAAATGTAAAATCAACATATCTACATAAGTAATGTTCTTGTTCTATGTTTCTATGTCTTTTGAATTGCTTCTGTAACTTGCACTTAATGTAAGCTCACAGTTCTAAGATTGTTCATTAAATTTAAACAATCTTAAAATATATTCATTATTAATGAGCAGTCTGAGGTCAGGCAAGCTAACTGTTTGATAGAATTGCATAGAAGAAGATGATGTATAAGGTGTGATGAGAGCTTGAGACAAAACCTAGAATTAAGGTTAAGAAAGAGAAAACTCAATGAGAATGATTGTTTAATAAAATTAAGTAAACTAATATTCTTAAAACAAAATTCTGAAGATATAAGAAGAAGCTGCTGCACTGTCACACCTGCTATAAAGATTACTTAATAAGTGTTTAATATTTATGAAGAGTTCTCTGAAAATTTGTCTCAATGTATTCACTTCATTAATTTTTTCAAAGAATTCTGATCAAAGATACAAACAAAATTTTGTGATGATTTCTTATTTAATTTTTTCATAGTACTTTGATCATTGTTCAATATTAATGAACAATTTAGAAGATGCTGAAGAGAGCACAGCAATCTAATGATATTAATGATGTTAATATGCTTCTGTGTGGCCATGAGTACAAGGCTTTCATGTTGAAAATGTATATGATGAAAGAAGAGCTGTTGATGAAAGAAAAATCTGTAAGTATTTAATTTTTTTGAAGACTTCTCAAGATTTGATAATTTTAAACAATATTCAGAGAAAGAAAAATTCAGTTTAACTTTTCATTTTTTTTGAACAAGAATCTGAAGTCAGACTCAGCTATGATCAGGCAACATCAGTCAATTTACTTGTGACTTTTTGAAAATTTGCTGAGGTCATAAATGTACAAGAAGGTAAGAACACCAAAATTGTTTAATTTTTTTAAACAATTTTTTTAACTTTTTAATCTTTTTAAAGATAGTCAATGTGGGCATTCATTGAGCAGAAATGAAGAAGTTAATGACAAAGACAAAAGAGAATGACAATATAATTTCTGCTTGTCTGTTCAATTTTATTGAGCAAATACTCAATTGTTTGTTTTTATAGAAGATGAAGAAGATCAGAAAGATAAGAAGAAAGAGATTTAATAGATGAAAAGATTATCTAAGTTGTGAGCAAGTAGGCATAATATGTTCAATAATATCAGACATTTGAACTTCAGAGCTTTGCAGAAAATGTATAGATGAAAGTGTTCATTTTTTTAGAACTTATTAGTTCTTAAGTGAGTAAGTCAGATATTCATAGTTAGCATTTGCTAATTAAATTGATTCTTCATAATTATTGAACAGTCTCATGATGTAAGTTGTTCTTTAGTTGATCTTGCTCAATAATATTGAAGAATATATACAAAGTATAAAGACATATTCAATAAAAACAAACAGCTAGGCACACTTGCAAGTTTGATTGCAATGAGAGCATTGTTTATCTTGAACAGCATCTGAATTCATGAAATTCTTATGCTTATTAATTGAATTGTTGTTTCAGCTCATAAGGTATTGAACAATACTTATATTGTTGAAATTAACACTTCATTCATCTCAGTTACACAATTTTCAAATACCTCATCAACAATCACTACTCAGATATTGAACCCCTCCTCTTTGAAAAGAATGAGTATCATATAAAGAAGATTTAATTTCTATGTTGATAAGATTATTTTAAAAGTTCTTTAGGAAGAAATCAGCACTCTAAAGAACTTGTAAATATTAATTAACTGTAACATATTCAATAATATTACACACTTACAATAGTCTTGTTACTTTGATCTATTCAATCATGAGCATCAAATCTTTGAAATAAAAACCCTGATGTAATGCAAGATACATGTAATCATCAAAGCAATAAATGAGATACATTTAGGTGCTTTTGTTCTTGATTTCAATAAAGATGAAAAGATTTAATGTCTTTAATAAACATTAGCAATTGCTCAATTTTATTGAACAATCTATCATCATATTGATGAGTTTTTCAAAACTTCAGACTGAGCTTAATGTGATCTGTAATTTCATTAATTAATTCAACATAATGTGCTTCAATTTAAAGCACTTCATCAAATCTTAGAAGACAGAGAAATGCAATAGCATATATGTATTGCATCATGATGCATTGATTGTCTTCAGCTTAAAGTTATTGTTCTTGCTTATTTATATGAAGCTTTGACATTTTCAAGAACTGCAATTTATATGCTTTATTATATTTGTACAATTGCTGCAGAAGCTTAACATTCAGCACTTGAGCACTCTGCTCAACTTGATTCACTCAGATCTAGACAAATCTGTTAGCTGTATAATAAAATTGAGAATTCTTTTACAAGTTTGTTAAAATTGAAGAACAGATTCATTAAAAATGAAGATCTATCTTTTTTTGCTGTAGACTCTTTATATACATTGAAACTTCATTTAATAATGATGAATTATCAATGTAAACATCATCATGCTCTGATCTTCAGAAGTTTTGTTCACAGTTTACATTATATGCATAGTAATAACTGCACACTGAGTGCATCTTGCAGACCTACAATCAAGACTAATTTTTGCAGATTTGCTCTCAATTGTCTTTGCTTAATAAATTTGAGATATTGCATGCTTAATGTATTCACAGCACTATCAAGATAGAGGCTTTCTTTGTGAATGTGTCAAGCTTCAATAATCTTAAAGAAAAGTTATCAATAATTTAGAATCAGAAGACTTTTCATTGTCTAGCAATTGCTCATTAATATTGAAGACAAGATACATTGTTTAATAAGTTTGAAGACTTACTCTTTATATTTACTCAGCATAGACTTTGTGTGAGCTGACTATGTAACAGACTTCAACATCTTAAGAGAAAGCTCAGTCTTCACTACTGTGAGTTCTGTCTTCTCTTTAAGTTCATTCACAACATCATTTCTATCAGACTTACACATAATGTTCAATTAAATCAAATTCTAAATGAATTGTGAAAGCTTAACAGTCATATTGCTGAAATTTCTGTAGATATAAAGATCTTTGTATGAAAAAATTGAGAATGCTGTGATAAATTGATTGATATTTCTGAATAGATGACAATGATATGCAAGAAAATTGAAGAGTGAGGCTTTAAGCCTGCTAATATGTGTGAAGTGAACTTATCTAAGCATGCTTAATAGTTTTAAAGATTGCAATGCTGTTCTAGTTACCTCATTCATTCACATTTCTTTCACTGCATCAATCATCAAACAATGCTCTCAAGACAGAAGAAAGTCATCAAGCAAAAGCTCTTAAATTAAGTGAATGCTTCAGAATAATTGAACAGTGAGATATTGCATAATATTACTGATAAAGACAGACAACTTCTCATTCAAGAATATGCTCTGCTGACATGAGCAGATTGTTATGCTGTCACAAAAAAACAAACAATCAAGAAACAAAGATCTGTCAGAAGTCAGCTTTCAGATTTAAAAGCTGAGTGTTCTTGAGTACTGATTAATATACAGATTTAACAATGAGTCTTTTTCATTAAGTTAAACATCACTGCATAACTTAATCAATAATGTTGAACAATCTCATCTGCATTCTTGCAAGATTATTGAACAAGTTGTGTCTTTACAAACATTGAACAGAGACTTCAATAATATTGAGCATTCTCAGTTAACTTTAGTCATCAATTACATTCAAGTCTTGCTGTTTAAGATTTAATTGACAGCTTCTTATCTGCATTGATACATCTTTGAGTCTGTCTCTGACTGCAATATGAGTCTTACACAAGCAATGAAGCAGATGATGAATGATATTCAAGAGAATTGACCTGAAAATATTGTTTGTGAAACTTAAACATCTTAGAGTTCTTTGAAAAAAATGTACACTCTTATTATGCAACATGTCACAATCAAGTTTACTGAAGACAACATAGTCAGCTCACTGCTGATCTGCTATGCACAAAATATTTTACAATTGTTTTAAGATTAAACAGATCAACAACATTCATTAATGATCATTAATGAAGTTGAAGTGTCTATCTGCTACTATAATTAATTATATTGAATCAATTTCTCTGAGCAATGAATTCTTGTCAAGTAAGTCTTCAGTGAGTGAAAGATACATTTTTATTGAGCACATAATGCATGCTTTATCTCTTTAAATTTAATGTAAACTGATCATCAAATAGATGATCATGCAGACTTATAAAGACTGCAAGAATAATGAAGATCAGTTTTGAATCTGATATGTCACAGTGAATGAAAGAATTAAACAGTCTTAATATATGACATTTACTGAGATCTGCAGAGCTGTTTGAAAAGAATGAAAACTCATTGATGATGAAGATATAAAAAAGATAAGAACTAAGTACATCTCTGCTGAATTTGATGTGAACTTTTTCTATAAGAAAAGAGAAAAGAGACACATTCTTAAGTGTTTAGCAGACATTGCTTGAAAATATTGCAGTCTTCAGAATTGATCATGAATATAAGATGATGAAGATGCATTTAAGAATATTGAAGTAAATTGAGACTGAGAGAACTTGCTTAAAATTATTAAGCAGCTAAACAGAGCTTCAAATTTTTTATGTCTTGACTGTGTCTCTTAAAGATCTTTATGTATATCAATAAGACTGAATCTTTCATTCATCTAAATGCTTTACTGTGATTATATAGTAAGACATTTAGTGTGAATTTTTGTCATTTTGAGTTGCAAAAGACTCTGGGTTCAATTCTGAATCTAAGCTTTTTGTATAATAGAGAAAATATATATATATATAGAGATCTCTGTTGAGCAACTGATTCAAGCAAGTCAAACTGTATGCATTAAGAGAGAGCAAGCAAGTAGTTATAACTGCTGTATGAAGTTCTTCAATATTATTGAGAAGTGTGATAATATCTTCTAAAATATTAAATAAATGTAATCATGTTATCTGTACATGGTCAATCTCTTTACACTTAAAGTCAATTATAGTTATAATGAACAGATTTATTTCAGAATTACAGTACATGTTTCAGAAAAGAATGGCAAGCTTTGTCACATCTATGTGTATTGAGCAGTCTTGAAGAAACTATGATGAAAATGAGATGTAAAATCTTTAATTTTATCAAGAAAAATCTCTTTGTGTCTGCAGCATAGAGATTGTCAGAATTTAGGCTGAAAGCTTCTTTCACTCAAAATTACTGCAAATCTCATCTGTTCAGAAGCTGACTTTCAATCTGAATTCTAACAATCTCAATTGAGATCTTAACAATCTTATATAACAGTGAGATTGCTGCAGTTCTGCAATACACATCTCTGATTTTTTTAAACAATTTATACTTGCTTGAGAAGAACACACACAGATGACAGACATGCATGCTTGCATGTACAGCATCTATGATTTATGGAATTTTTGCACAAATCACACATGATTATGATCAGAGCAGACATGTCATTCTTTTGTGAAATTTTTGAGCTCTCATCAGTCACAGGCTGCACAGCATCTTCAAATTTGTCATGTTCCTGCTGTCAAACTCAATGATTTTGCAACATTCACAATTTTTGGTGTTCCTGCGCGCGTGGGGGTGCTAGCCAAATCGGGGTTGGTGCGGACAGGGGGAGGACCGTCAGGATGTGTGAAAGAAGTCCCTAATACCATATCATCTAAGGCAGCAGATCTGATCGAAGACACACACATGCACACCCACGCACACCCACACACACCCTTAAGATCATAGCCATATGCCGAGTAGATACAGAGGACGGAGTACAAGTCGGCCTTTTACTGTGACGTGACTTGAGGATGCTTTTGAAGTGGCACAGGCGATTGACGATTTCGTGAGGGAAGATGTTGAAGGTCTGTCTTCTCGGCGAAATCCCATACCGTACTGCACCGTACCGTACCGTACTGTACCAACCGGGTGGGAACTGAAAGGTGGTTCGACCTCAGTGACCTGCGGTTCTTCCACCCGTACAGTAAGGTACTTGCTATCTGACCTTACCTAAGGTGACGCCACCTTTACATACAAGTACCTTTACCTTACACGTGCGACAGAACGTTACGTGTACCTTACTCCTTACCGTAAGCGACGATGCTCGCTAGTGGGCCGATCCACAGAGGAAGGTGCTAAGGGCAGAGAAACGGCTTCCGCGATCGGTGATATCAGTACGGATCCGGTGGTCAACAACAACAACCTTACGACGGCATATCAAACCCTCCCTGCCTTACCTCTACCTACTTAGTTTACTAGTCCTTAATCTATTACTCCCCCGAAACGTTTCCCTCAGTCCAGAAGGATGTCAGACGTTAGAGTTAACCGTTAGAGCCACTCGTACGAGTCTCCACAGCCTCGTCCGTCCCTACAGTACGGTACGAAGGAAGTATGGACCCGGAGGGCCTTGAGATTTGGCTCCTGCCCCCTGTTCCTACCACGACAGTAATGACCTTATTGGCCCCTGCTGGTGGTGCTCAGAGCTTCGATCCGATGCACTCATCTCAATTACACTCGAACGAAGCCATGCCATTCGCTCTTACCTATCTTACCTTACAGGTATGTACCTTACTTGCATGGGCGAGAGCGAAATACCCGCTGCAGTCGCCGACAGAACAGCGGGCTGACCGACTGGTTGACTGAACTGATGACCTGGCCTTAGACCGACCTGCTATCGAATGTTAAGCATACGGGCTTCAAAGTTCTGTCCGCCCATCACTATATCTCCGCCATCAGCAAACCACGTCTCTGTCTCAAGCCAACTCCCTCTTGCAAACGCCCAATCACGAGGCAACATCCATGTCTTAACCGCGTCGATATATTGCCAGGGTGACAGCACATCGACCGTTTCCTCTATTCGACACGCTAGCCAACGACCCATCTGCTACAAAGTCGATTCAGGCAGACATGTCGTGGGCTAGATGGCAATAACCACCACCCTACCAACATATCTCTGAGATGCCCTCCCATACGCCTCTTCCCGCAACGGTGGGCCAGGACATTGGCCCGGCAACAAACTTGCTACAAGATAGGGACCATTGTCATCCGAAGCGCTGTCTTCCTGAGCTTTCGGTTTGCTTGAGGCCGGGGCACACCTCGACCACTCTCCACCCTTGCGGCTCACCCCCAAGGAACGATAGGCAAGCGAGCCATGGACGAAAGTCTGCCCCACTACGACTCCCTACCTGTGGCCCTGCAGATTGGATCAGAAGAAGACATAGTCTCGATGTTCGTGATGATCCCTCCAGGTGGTTCGAAGATTCCAACAAAGACGTTGCAAGTAAACAAAGTGGACTATTCGTCGACGGTTGGCTCCCTGACCCCGCACAACGCGCGCCACTGCTAAGTGCCAATAGAAGATCCTCCTTTCTACATCCACGAGACAATCCGCTCCGAAGACGACAGTACCTGTGCCGTGCCGTCCGGCTTCTCTAACAATCAACTGTCACTCTCTAGGCACGGGCGTAGTCCAAGGAGATCGGCATCATCAAGAATGGATTCAAGCGGAAGCAAGAGTGATGATTTTAGAAGCGTCATCGACGATTTGACGGTGGAGAATAAAAGGCTGAGGCGGAAGCTACGGAAATTCGAGCGACTACATTGTTCAAACCTCCAAGAAGACAAATTGTTCGAGGTGAGACATCACGGGTTATCGGCGGAGAAGAAAAGGGAGCTCGAAGAGACACTACGAATTTTCGCATCAAACCTGGAGCAACCCCCTGGCAAGCCTGAGCCCACGTCTCCTTCAGGATTTTCTAGTAGAGATCCTGTTCTACAGCCTTCCCTTTTGGATTCTCTTTCCTCTACGTCCTACTCTCGCCCAGCCGACTCGGCCTATGCTTCCATATTACCTTCCAGCGATACTAATGCCGGTAAGCTTCATGACGAGCCACAACATGTGCGAACCAGGAACCCCAAAAAGCGTGATCTTGACAATCTTGTTTACACTGTATCGGAAGGTTCCATCGGTGCGGATCAGCTCAGAAGATCTGAAAAGGTGAAGAAGAAGCTTGTCGTTAGGAAACTGGAGCAGCTGTTTACGGGGAAAGAATCGGCATCACAAACGTGCAGCCAACTTCGACAGCAAAAGGAATCCTTTCAGTCGACAAGGAGAACAGACAGGAGCACAAATGAAGGAAGTGGTCTCGGTGTTCTCTCAGAAGGGGTGCGTGAGGCCCGTATCCTATCAGCTGAAGCTGAGTCATTGGATGATAGAACCAGCAGTGGAAGAATGCCGGCAACCGTACAAAGGACAAATGACATAGGCTGCTCTGGCGCTCGATCTAGGACTGGGGATACCAATGCCAGTAGCGACAGCTCACCCGAGCAGCGGCCAACTCGGCCCATTGACATCGATCCGAATCGGGCACAGATACCCGCCGAGAATATGGAATACATTCGTCACCTTGGTTTCTCTTCCTCATCGGTAGACGTGAATGCTACGGGTGAAGATGGAGAAGGTTGGATCTACTTGAACCTCTTGATGAGCATGGCCCAACTCCACACAATCAACGTCACACCTAATCTCGTGAGAAAAGCGGTCGCGGAGGTCAGCGATCGGCTTGAACTGTCTCGAGACGGTCGAAAGATAAGGTGGAAAGGCGGTACAGAGGGAACGCGGACGAGTACTGACGTGGGTAGTAGTGGAGATCAGTCTAGCGAAAAGTCTCCGGACGATCTCGCAGGACGGAGCGGCAAACGGCGTAGGCCAGGCAATGAGTTCTTGCATCGTGAACCTGTTAGATCTGAGCACGAGGCCGTACTAAGCCTGGCCAGGATCTCACAGCACCCAATCGAGCGGTCGACCGACGACGAGCACGCAATCAAGACAAGACGTATCTTTCTCGGGCAGGCCTATACGCACAATAGATTGAGTCACAAGCCGCTCTCTGGGTACACCATTCGTTCTGAGGAAGATGAATGTTATTCACAAACCAGTAACTCGATGACGTCAGTTGGGACGGCTGGTGATACTATCAGCGCAGCGTCAACTACAAATGCTTCGATGAGCCAGAAGCGGGCACCTGACCCTTTAGAGACGAAGAATGGGCATGGGCCAATCATTTTCTACCAAGGGGCCAGGTTTTGTACTGACCTCAGTGGTGACATGGGCTGCCTATCCGAGGAGAGCACTGAGTTCGGTCAACGGTGCCAAGATCCTCTCGGCGCTACTAAGATCACTTCAGACCCGTCATTCTTCGATGACGATATCAGAAGCGCCTCAAGGGAATCACAGACGTCTCCGGACCACTTGGACCATGGAGATGATCGCAGCGGTTCCCGAACCCCGGACCTCCAGTTTCCAACAGTATACTCCACTGGTGGCGATGCAGCCTGCGAGAGAGGAATACCGCTCGAATTTGAAGCTTCAGGCATCGGTGGAGTACAACCTTACGACAACTTCACTATCGACGTCGGCGTTCGTCAAATTACATCCGCTCTAGGGCAGAGAGATCCCAAGGCTCCCACCAGTCCGGAAGGGCACCAGCAGCTGCTGTACAACACGACTTGTAGGGCAGCCGCGAGGACGAAGCTGGCAAAGGTGGTTGTGAGAGGCGAGATTGTCTCAACACTCACGACCAACCTTCCACCTTCCTCACTTCCTCCACCGTCTTATTATCTCTCTCTGTCAACGTCGGAGACGGATGACGACAACGAAACTGAGTCTGACTCGAATGATAGCAGCGCCAATGACTCACGCAGCTCCCAGATGGAGGTGGAACCGTCAGCACCAAGTAGTTTGATGCAGGTCTACCGAATAGCCGGCTCTGGACGTCCACCGGAAATATCTAACCTAGAGTCTGAAAAGCCCAACCTCGACGCGGACGATGATGCTTGGTAAAAAGGGCAAGGAAGGTCGGGCTTATCCTCCACTTTGACGTCACGGACCTGTTCTGATGCTGGTGACATGTGGGAGTGTGCGTTCACTCACCGTCATGGTCCGAATGCCGCTCTCAAAGGATAGCACATGAGCAGGCAGATTGAAAGCCTCTGCACATGGGAAGCTGCATAGCGGGGTTAGACGTAGTAGTAGCTAAAATCGAGGTCGATGGACACGGTCCCGAGGGTCTCTGAACCTGCAGTTGAGAGCGTCAACGGTCGAGGTTGAATGCGCAGAAGCAGCATTGTGATTAGCATATTCTACGTGAGATGTTTTGCTAACTAGGTAGGTAGGGTATCTACTTTGATATCGATCAGTCCTACCTTATGCACACCTCCTGTTACACCGCGCCAGTACTTCTACAGGCTTTTACGGCATATTTGTACTGTAGTTACCTTAGTATGACATCGGCTTAGTCCATAAGTACTGTACCCACAGTGATTGAATTTGCTACTTTTAGCACAGTCTGTCATCACCATGTTAGTGGCAGCAGCATGTCTATGTATGTTTCCAATGCATGTTATGTGCTGACATTCTACTTCAACATGAGGTGGTGATAACAGACTTTTCCTGAAACTGGTGGCTTCCAGCTTGCTTACCTTATGGCTGTGGTCTCTTGACCCTAACCGCGGCGGGCGGGCAGCCCTAGCCGGAACATTTCCGCCCTTGTGTGGGGGAAGCTTCCGGCAGAAGGCTTTGCCGGAAAGCATCATCTTCGAGCACAAGTTCATGACAACAACTGTAAATACTTTCATGGTAGCTAATTTGCTTGCAAACTCCCATCTCATCACTTACGATGATACACATTCCTTGAGGTCGATAAGCACTGTTGTTACGGTTTCTAAATCCACGTAAAGCTTTGAGGAGCTGGAGGGAAGCGGGCGGGCACACCATGCCCTCACCGGCAGCACTGCGCTGGCGGACAACCAGTCACTTCTCGAAGGATGTCGCAAAAGTATTACCGATTGGAACGATTTGCTGTTTTATACTCCGCTGATATATCCCCAGTCTCTCTTCCACGCCCGCTCCTTCTCGTCCACTGTCCGGCGCTATGAGATCAACAAAGTGATGCCCTCGGCGGCGGAAGCGATCAAAGACATGCGATCAAATTCCACCCTACTCGCCGGAGGCTTCGGGCTTTGCGGCGTGCCTGACACACTCATCAACCAGGTCCGAGCTACGCCATCTATCACGGGCTTGACCGCCGTCTCGAACAACGCCGGCATCGAGGGCTCCGGGCTAGGGCTACTGCTGGCGAGCAAACAGATCCGAAAGATGATCGCCAGCTACGTCGGGGAGAACAAGGTCTTCGAGCGGATGTATCTGAGCGGAGAGATCGAGTTGGAACTGACGCCCCAGGGCACGCTGGCGGAGCGATGTCGGGCCGGTGGCGCGGGCATCCCGGCCTTCTACACACCCGCCGCGTTCGGCACCGTCGTGCAGACGGGCGAACTACCTCTGCAGCACAACAAGGACGGCACGGTCAAATCCTACAGTCAACCGCGGGACGTCAAGGTCTTTGACGGCAAGAGCTACGTCATGGAGGAGAGCATCAAGGGCGACTATGCCTTCGTCAAGGCGTGGAAGGCTGATAAGCTTGGCAACTGCCAGTTTCGCTTCGCCGGGGCCAACTTCAACGGGCCCATGGGCAGGAACGCGAAGATGACGATCGTCGAGGCGGAGAACATCGTCGAGCCCGGCGAGATCGACCCGGCGGCCGTGCACCTGCCGGGAATCTACGTCAAGAGGGTGGTGCAGAGCACGACTGAGAAGGGCATCGAAAAGTACACGTTCGCCAAGGAAGAAGGTGCGGATATGGCCGCGCTCGGGAAAGGGGACACGGCCGGCAAGCGGGAACGAATCGTGCGGCGGGCGGCCAAGGAGTTCAAGAACGGAATGTACGCCAATCTGGGGATCGGTATGCCGATGCTGGCCCCGTCCTTCGTCGACCCCAGCGTCGAGGTGCAGCTCCAATCCGAAAACGGCATCCTCGGCTTGGGCCCGTACCCGAAGAAAGGTGAGGAGGACCCGGACCTGATCAACGCGGGCAAGGAGACGGTGACGCTGGCCAAGGGCGCTTGTGTCTTCGGCAGCGACGAGAGTTTCGGCATGATCCGGTCCGGCCGGATCGACCTGACCATCCTGGGCGCCATGCAGGTCAGCGCGCGGGGAGATCTCGCCAACTGTAAGTTCCAAGGGTCGTCCCACTGCCCCCCCCCCAACGCACAAAGCTCGTTTCGAGTCCGTCTGCTGATCAGATTTCCTTCCTCGTCACGCAAAAGGGATGTTGCCCGGCAAAATCAAAGGCTTCGGCGGCGCCATGGACCTCGTCTCCAACCCGGCCAACACCAAGGTCGTCGTCACCATGGAACACACCGACAAGAAGGGCCGACCGAAGGTTCTGAAACAGTGCGAGTTCCCGCTCACGGGTAAGGCGTGCGTCAGTCGCATCATCACGGAGTTGGTATGTCGTACCTCTCTCTTCCCTTTCTACAATACCGAGATCGAAATTACGGGGGAAAACACCTTTATCTTTTTGGGACTGTGGTCGACTTTTTACTAACATAGGGACTTGGGTGTAGTGCGTATTCGACGTCGACTTCACCGACGGCTTGACGCTCGTCGAACTCGCCGACGGCGTCACGGTGGACGAGGTCAGGTCGAAGACGGAAGCGCCGTTTACGGTTGCTGATGATGTCAAGCCCATGTTATAATGCTGTGGTAGGTAGATGGTTCGTGCAGGGCACGGTGGGAGAGAGGGCTGTATCTGTAAACATTCTGGCCGAATATGGTGGTATATGTTCTCTATATTTCACGTCGGCTTGGTGGATATAGATTCGACTTGTCTGTATGTAGAACGGAAAGAACTGGGTCTTCTCAGGCAGTATGATTCTTCAAGGCAAAAGCACTTGGTGTCAGGGTGAAATGTGGGATTGGCTGGCCGCGCTTGACATTGACCTGCTCGGACATGAGACTTGATCTTCTATATTTGAGATCGAGAAGCTACAATATCGGGACTGGTTGGGACCAAGGACAGGAGGGCAAGGGCTCGTTTACGTGGCGCCCTCTACCTGTGCGTCGATCCATCGCCAGAGAAAAGGGTAGGTGGACTGTGACTTGGTCTTTCTTTGTCTAAATCATCAAGAAGATTGAGCGAGAACACATCAGTGTAAAGATACGCCGTAGGGGGGAAAACCAAATAGCGACGAAATAGTCATGCTTTACTGCCAATCGCCAACTGTCCAGACCCAGCCTACCCACACACCCACCCACCTCGCTGTTCAAACTCCGTTGACAGAGAAGTCTTCAGAAGCGCTGACAAGCACGCTCATATTACGATGCTAGTCTCTAGCGCTGGGCTTCCCGCTGAGCATCCGTCCAGTCATCAACGACCAACCTCGCCACATTCATGCCCATCAGCGAACTGGTCTCCATAGTCGATATGAAACTCTCGATGCCGCTGGTATACCACAGGTTGGCGTCCAGTTGCGGCTCATCAAAGGTCACGCGCGGGTAGAGATAAGGATACGAGTCCCACGTTCTCTCGTACAACCAGCTGATGTCTTCTTTAGCGATGGACGAGAGACCACCTTGCGAATTCGGAAGGCCGAGGATGTCGGATACGAAAGCGGACGTGAGGGGCTCGGGGGAGAAGACCTTGTATAGGAACTCGGTCCGTGGTGGGTTGCTCGAGGGATTGCTGACTGTGCCAAGAGTGCTGATGCTGAAGAAGCCTGCGGGGCCGACGCCGTCTTCTCGGGAGCCTAGGTCTAGTTCAGGTGGTAATGTCGTGAGGATGACCTGCGGCACCGAGGCACCATCGGGAAGTTTGAACGCAGTTGGCGAAAGTAGGTGTTGCGAGGCAAAGATCGTGACTTGTAGCTTGACGTAGGGTATCTTGTCTGGCGGGTTTAGGAGTGAGGGGCTGAATTTGATATCGGAGAATTGCAGTGGTGAGGCAACAATGACCGAGTCAAAGCTGTCCGTGTGGTCTTGGCTGGCTACACTGGTGCTGTCATCCGCAGCAGAAACGATAGAATAGGTACCGTTGCCATTTTTGTGGATTTCGCTGACTTGTCCACCCAGTCGAACATGAGCACCGGCAGCTTTCAGCATGCTATCGAAAATCTGCCAATTTCCCCCTTCTATCGCCATAGCTCCATCCGTAGACATACAGACCATAGTCTCCAGCCCATGGATAAGCCCCAAATTTTGGGCATAATTTACCCTCGAACTCGCTTGTATGACTTCCGTAGAGAACGGTGGATCGATGGAATGCTCCGCAAGAAAGGTTTCCCCCTTCACGGCAATGGTTGCTGACAAGTCCAGGTCCTGGACCACCTGATACAACGACCGAAACGGGAAGTGAGGCGTCTCGTACATCTTGAGGAACTTTCCCACCGTCTCTTTTACGGCTCTCTGCAACCGCATGGGCGCCAACCCGTACTTCCAGAAGAGCTTGCCAACATTCCACCAGTAATTACCGCCATAGTCCTGGCGGAACACAAATTCCTTGCCATTCCACACCCCTAGTATCACCTGACTTTCCTTTGCTCGTGTACCTCCGACAGCAGTCATGGAGAGGCCAAACTCTTGTGCCGCTGAGAATAGGTTCTTATTCGCCTTGACGAATATGGACGCGCCAAGCTCGACGGGCTGGGTGGGATCATCGTAGACATTGACAGTCGTCGAACGGCCTCCGACATAAAGCGACCTCTCATAAACCGTGATATTCGTCCTGATATTCTCGTCGCTGGCGAACCTCTCGAGATAGTAGGCTGCTGATGATCCCCCAGATCCAGCTCCTACGGCCCAGTCAGCGCGCAAAGAAGTCCTCACCACCTTGAACTGTTCTCTGTCCTCACATACCTATAATAGCGACTTGTTTCACTGGTGTGCCGCTTGAGAAAAGGGTGCGACTGTCACCGGCCAAAGGAGCTTGAGTCTCCTGCGCCCATGATGTGTGCAGCAGCCAGAATAGGCTGATGAAGATGCCACACGCTATCTTCCGTGCGCGATGAACCATCGCAGGAGGTTGCAGTGGTGGTAGGCACAGTATTACTTCGTCGGCATGAAGGTTTGGATGTCGCCATCAACGAGGCTTGAATTGGTTGGATGTATTATCTTAGTGGTTGGCTCTGATGCATGCAACGCTAATTTCCAGTCCGATTGGTGTTATCTTTACACTCGGACTCAGTCAGACCCTACCTACAGTAAGGTAGCTAAGTGCTTCAATTATGAAATTGGCGCATATCTCAGGGCTGACCCCGATTCTTGGTAATAAAAGTATTGTAAACCCATCACCAAATCGACTTTCAGACATGAGTTTAGGCGTGAGTCTCGTGGTATTTGTAATCTTAGCTGGTTACTTTCGCCTGTCAGTAAGCTCAAGGTACCTGAGGTAGGTAAGCAAGGGTCTGGGGAAGAAATTACTGTCCCGCACCTTGTCTATACCTTAGTGTCGCCTGAACTCGTGGGATGCCCCTTCAAACACGCTACCTTACCTATCGATAAGCCCCACCTTCCCCCCATCATCTTTACCTAAGGTACTATTCCTCTTCTTCAGAATCCCAATTCGCTTACAGACTCTGTCAGAAGCGTTATTACCCTGCGAAATAATCTCCGCTGAGCAAGAGGCGTTGCAATTGGTCTTCTCCGTTTGTCCGATAAGAAAGTGCCGCGAGAATGGCCCAGGTGGAACAGAAGGCGGTTTTGAGTAAGTGTGAGACCTGATGGTTTGTTGATCAAGGCCAATGTCGAGATTATAGTTGTCATTGATGGCTGGGGTATACCGACCGAGAAATCACCCAAGGATGGCGACGCAATTGCTGCCGCCAATACCCCGGTCATGGATGACTTTGCGGCAAAGAACTCCAAAACGGCGCAAGGCTACACTGAACTGGAGGCCTCCTCACTAGCCGTCGGGCTACCGGAGGGATTGATGGGTAACAGTGAAGTCGGGCATCTGAACATCGGGGCCGGGAGAGTAGTATGGCAAGATGTAGTCCGAATCGATTTAACATTGAAGAAGGGAGAGCTCATCAAGGTGGAAAATATCAAGAAGTCATTCCAACGCGCGAAAGACGGCAACGGTCGTCTACATCTCCTGGGCCTTGTATCAGACGGCGGGGTGCATTCTCACATCAATCACCTTGTTGGTCTTCTGCAAGTAGCCAAGGAGATTGGCGTCCCCCACGTATACATACACTTCTTCGGTGACGGCCGAGACACAGATCCTAAATCTGGCGCTGGATATCTGAAACAACTCCTTGCGAAGACGAAAGAGTTGGGGATCGGGCAGATAGGCACTGTGGTCGGTAGATACTACATTATGGATCGGGACAAGAGATGGGACCGAGTAGAGATTGGCATGAAAGGGGTTGTGCTCGGAGAAGGCGAAGATAGTACAGATCCAGTCAAGACTATAGCGGAGCGATATTCGAAAGGAGAAAATGACGAATTTTTGAAGCCTATCATCGTGGGCGGAAAGGAAGCCAGAGTCAAAGGTAAACTTCCGTTGCCAAATGAAAGAAAAGTTTGCTCAGAAGCTGATCCCGTTTCTAGATGATGACACTTTGTTCTTCTTCAACTACCGCTCTGATCGTGTCCGCGAAGTGACCCAACTTCTTGGTGACGTAGACCGCTCTCCGAAGCCCGATTTCCCTTATCCGAAGAATATCCATATCACGACTATGACGCAGTACAAGCTCGACTATCCATTTCCTATCGCCTTTGCACCACAGCACATGGGTAACGTAATGGCCGAATGGCTCGGCAAGAAAGACGTCAAACAATGCCATGTGGCAGAGACCGAGAAGTACGCCCATGTTACCTTCTTCTTCAACGGAGGTGTTGAGAAACAGTTCCCAGGCGAAGACCGGGATATGGTCCCGTCACCCAAAGTGGCGACCTATGACCTGGATCCAAAAATGAGTGCAGCTGGCGTGGCGGATCAACTATGCAAGCGCATCGGAGAAGGCAAGTATGAGTTCCTTATGAACAATTTTGCCCCTCCGGATATGGTCGGTCATACTGGAGTCTACAAGGCAGCAATCCAGGGAGTGGCAGCCACGGATAAAGCCATTGGAAAAGTGTATGAAAAGTGTAAGCAGGAAGGATATGTCTTGTTTGTGACGGCTGATCATGGGTACGTTTCTCACCGCTGGTGTATATTTCGATATGGTACTCATATATCTGTAGTAACGCTGAGGAAATGCTTAATGAGGAGGGTACGCCGAAGACCTCGCACACCACGAACAAAGTTCCGTTCATCATGGCAAACGCACCTAAAGGCTGGACACTCAAGAAGGCAGATGGTGTCTTGGGTGATGTGGCGCCAACAGTACTGGCAGCTATGGGCTTAGAGCAGCCGAAAGAGATGACCGGTACAAGTCTTCTGATCAAGGGCTAGAGGAGTCACGTCGATAGAGTGATAGATCCACAATACTCATGATAGAGGCCAGGAGCCGTGTTATGATGCTATTTGGGGTTGTTGCTGTTGCTGTATGCTAGTCTGTAGTTGGTAGATCTGTCCGTTGCCGGTCAGCCTCTTAAACCCACCATCCCCTTCATCTACACGGACCAACGTGTCTGCAGCATCTTGTTCGGAGAAACAGGTATCTCCGACTGTGTGAGAATGTGAGAAGCTCACCTCCATCTTCTTGTTTTCACTCTTCTCCTGAGTGTCACTTATCTGCTTTTCTACCCGCTTGCTATGATTCGAGTCAGCTAAACCAACCTCCGAGCCAACCAGGTAGTGCTCATATCGTACATCTCTTTTTCTATGAACTCCAATCGCCCATCAACAGCCACGACCGCCTCGTTCTTGTCCTGCTTGAGGAGGACCGGCCCGACGAGTTTGTATATGTTCGCATCGTCCTCGAGCTTCGCAAACTCCTAGGGACACCAAAGTCAGACCATCTCTTGAAAGCTTAAATTCAACATAAACTGCTTTCCCACCTTTTGAACTCCCTTATTCTCCTGCTGCTGAGACTCAAGCTTCTGGCGCGCTTCGACCGTAGATTGAAGCTCTGTATGCGCGTTAGATAGAACACCAGTTTCGGACGCACAGTGACTGACCGCCTTGAAGTCTCTGATAATCGTCTGAGAGAACTTGAAGCTTCCTCTGCTCCTCAGACATGGCCACAGGGTTAGTTATCACTGCTACCTTGCTTTAGTGAAATTGGCGACTCTGATATTCTACGAGCTTTAGCGGGGCACTAGCGGGGCGTCGCCGGTGACAACAAATGTGCATCCATGGTAGTACTTCGTACTTCGTACGTCAGATAATCAACTACCTTAACTTCAAGATATTGCACAAGACCTACAACTAGGCTAGCTCACTGCCCGTCAATCTCAGGACAACCCACGTGGTATCATCTGAATCCAGCTCCACATCTCGACAAGTCGTTCAAGGCACAGCCTCGTCCCTTGCGAAGTACCTAGGCACTCAACCCCCCGTCGAAACCTTTCCAGGGCTGTCAGGCATAATACGCTCTAATCTGAAGGCTACGGCAAACGCCCGAGTTTGTCAGCATGAGTAACACTGACTTCCTCGGCCGCGCGATCGACGTCGTCAAGAAAGCAATCGAAAATGACACAGCCGGCGAGTATGAGAAAGCATATCAGCTATACTACCAGGCGTTGGAGCTCTTTATGTTAGCACTAAAGTGGGAGAAGAACGCCAAGTCGAAAGAAATGATACGGGCAAAGGCTGGAGAATATATGGAGAGAGCTGAGAAGCTGAAGAATTTCCTCGCGGAGGGAGATAAGAGCAATAGGAAGAAGCCGAGTGCTGTGGGTGCCAATGGGAAGGTGTCGAGCGGTGGTGGGAAGGGAAAGTGAGCATATAAACGTGCTGAGTCTAGCATTGCGATGTTACTGACTGTCATGTCAGAAGTGATGAAGACGACGAGGAGCTAGACCCAGAAGCGAAAAAACTACGAGGCGCACTAGCTGGTGCCATTCTTACGGATAAGCCAGATGTCAAGTGGGAGGACGTGGCCGGTCTCGAGGGAGCTAAAGAGGCCCTCAAAGAGGCAGTCATATTACCCATCAAATTCCCACATCTCTTCGTCGGCAAGCGACAGCCATGGAAAGGGATATTACTTTATGGACCGCCGGGCACTGGTAAATCCTATCTTGCCAAGGCGGTGGCTACAGAAGCGAACAGCACTTTTTTCAGTGTAAGCAGTAGTGATCTGGTGTCGAAGTGGATGGGAGAGAGTGAAAGGTATGCGAAGCTTCTAGCCCTAAACACGACTGCCTCTTGCGCAGAGCTTACTCAAGGATACACCACCTAGGTTAGTCAAACAGCTCTTCAACATGGCACGGGAGAACAAGCCTTCAATCATCTTCATCGATGAAGTGGACGCCCTATGCGGACCTCGCGGAGAGGGTGAGTCAGAAGCCTCACGACGTATCAAAACCGAGTTACTCGTGCAGATGGACGGCGTCGGGCGAGACTCTAAAGGTGTCTTGATCCTTGGAGCTACGAATATCCCATGGCAACTGGACGGCGCCATTCGAAGACGTTTCCAGCGAAGAGTACACATCAGCCTACCAGATTTACCGGGGCGAATGAAAATGTTCGAAATGTCCGTCGGTACCACCCCTTGCGATCTCAAGCCTGCCGACTTCAAGACGCTAGGGCAGCTGAGCGAGGGCTACTCCGGCAGCGACATTAGCATCGCCGTACAGGATGCTCTTATGCAACCAGTTCGGAAAATCCAAACAGCTACACATTACAGAAAGGTCAGGGTATTCTTCTAAAACATGACGCCGCTCGTCAAAGGTGCACCTGGATCGGACTGACTCGAATATAGGTCAATGTGGATGGTCAAGACAAACTCACTCCGTGCTCACCAGGCGATCCAGGCGCAATGGAGATGACGTGGACCGAGGTCGATTCGGACAAACTACTTGAGCCTCCCTTAACGCTAAAGGACTTTGTCAAGGCGGTGAAAGGTGCTCGACCAACAGTCAGCGTGGAGGACATCAAAAGGAGCGAGGAATGGACGTCGGAATTCGGTAGTGAAGGTGCATAAAAAAGCATCTCCGGCTCCTTCCAAGGTGTTATGGCGTTCCCCAGAGCCTCGTGTACGGCGTTATCATGATAAGCGCGAAACCTGTTACAAAGGACAATGTATACCAGGTTATGAACAGCGATGGTAGGATGAAAACGGACCTTTATGTTAAGTCACATATGGTTTCAAGTCGTAGTTGAAAATAGCTTGTCAGATGAAGTCCTTGTCATCCATGACAGTCTGTTCTGGAGTTTTCTACCTAACACAGAATAGGGAGGTTTTGCCACAAAAACAAGTCCTCAGACAAGTCCTTAATCGGGCTAGAGGCAACCGTTTCGGGCAGTCACAGGGGGTAGGACTTGATCCTCGCTTACAACAGTTGTAACCGAGGAT
>JAABUY010000545.1_pt1 | contig 63944 bp, 71 predicted proteins | sample 5560271 | NCBI WGS metagenome assembly JAABUY01 (sample SAMN10711886, study PRJNA513374) | rock metagenome | isolation source: Antarctica rocks | place: Antarctica: Victoria Land, University Valley | reverse complement strand
GCGTGGGTCGCCTGTCGTTGCCCCAGCCGCCCGAGCGCTACGTGCCGGCGCGCCTGAGGGCGATCGGCGGGCGGTCGCTGCCGGTGGAGCAGGAGCACGCTCTCGCCGTGGCGGCCCTGCCCGAGCTGCATCGCGATCCCTTCGATCGCCTCCTCGTCGCTCAGTCCCTGCACGTTGACGCGACGCTGGTGACCGCCGACCCCGCAGTCGTCGCCTACGGCGCCCCGACGCTGAACGTCGGCTGACGCGTCGCTGTCCCGGGCGCCGCAGGCCGAGGTCGACGTCCTCGGCGGTTGCCGAGCTGGCTCGGCACGGCGAGCGGGACTCGATCTTCCGCGCCGAGCGTGATGCTTCACGTGCCGACGCCCGCGACTTCCGACGTGCGGGCCGAGGAGCGCAAATGGGAGATGGCTCTCGGTGATGGCATTGACTGAGCCGCGGCGCGGCAAGATATGGCTCGTCTCGCTGGGCGCTGGGCGCTGGGCGCTAGCGCGAGCCTGGCAAGAATCGGCCGGCGGTTGTCGTTTCCGTCGACGAGATCTTCGCGGTCGCGGAGGACGAGCTCCTCGTCGTGGTGCCGCTCTCCAGCTCGCGGGCGCCATCCCCGCTTCGGCCCCGGATCTCGCCCGAGGAAGGGGTTGACAGCCCGAGCGCTGCAGTCTGCCGAGGTGTCAGAGCGGTGGCGCGCAGTCGCTTGCTGCGCCCCATCGGCCAGGCGGAACCCGAGACACTCAGCGGTATCGAACGTGCGCTCGGCCTGGTCCTCGGCATCGAAGCGGGCGCCTGCCACTCGACCACGACCGGGCGGTCGCCAATAGGACCGAATCCCGCCCCCGCTTAGACGGGTCGCTGGGGGGCGGGCTCGGGGTCCGGCACGGCCATGACCGCAAGGAGGTCGCCCAGCGCGGCAAAGTCGTGCGGGTTGCGCGTATAGAGCGCAAGCTCGAGCGACAATGCAATAGCGGCGATGAGCAGATCCACGGCCCGTTGTCCGCGGGCCTTGCGCCCGGCGGCAAGCGTCGCCGTGTAGACGCGCGCGTAGGCGCGGGCCGCGGCCGCGTCGAACGGCAGCGGCTCGAACGTCGCCTCAGCGCGCTGAAGCCGCTCCTGGCGGCGAGCCCGCTCGTCGGAGTCCCTGGTCGCATGGGGGCCGGCCGCGAGCTCGGCCATGGTGATCGCTGACACCGCGAGCTCCGTGGGCAGCGCGCCGGGATCCACGCGCTCGAGCTCGATGACGACGGAGGTGTCAAGCACGCCGCGAGCGCGGCGGCCCGTCTCAGGCACGCGGCGCTGCGTCCTGGTCCAGTTCGCGATCGAGGTCGGCGCGGAAGCGCGCCGGGTCGATCCGCGCCGCAGCCGCAAACGCCCCTACGGCGGGTGTGACCGCCACGAAGCGTCGGCGCTGGATCGGGCTCAGCTTGCCCACCGGGACCCCATTGCGCGTTACGACGAACGACTCGCCGCGGTCGAGCTCGCGCATGATCGCGCCGCTGTCGTTGCGCAGCTCTCGCTGGGTGATTTCGCGGGCCACGACCTCACTGTAGCACGCGTGCGACGTGGCGGCGCGGCGCTCAGCTTGGCGATCCCAACGACGGCCCGGCGCCGAGAGCGGCCCCGGCCGGCCGGGACGGGCTCAGAGCTTGGGGATCGCCTGGAAGGTGAGCAGGAGACCGACGCCCACGATGACCAGGGCGGACGCGGCGGGGAGCGCGGCGACGAGGGGACTGGTGAAGTTCACCCGGCCGGCGAAGCCCCGCGTCCACACCACGGCCAGCCCCAGCCCGCTCAGGGTGCCGGCCAGGCCCGCGCTGAAGGCAAGAATGAGCAGGAGACCCAGGGCGACCTGGTGCTGGGCGATGGCGCCGAGGAGCACGACGAGCGCCGAGGGGCACGGGATGAGCCCGGCTGACATTCCCATGACCACCAGCCCACGCGTGGTGATGCGATCGGGAATGGCGTGGCTGTGGGCGCGACCCCCGTGGGTGTGGGTGTGGGTGTGCGGATCCCCGTGCGCGTGGTGGCCGTGCGCGTGGTGGTCGTGGTCGCCGGCGTGGGCGTGGTCGTGGTCGTGGTCGTGATGATGTTCGTGAGAGTCGGTCCCATCGTGGGCGTGGGCCTGGGCCTGGGCCAGCACATGCTCGTGGACGTGGACGTGCGCCAGGGTCAGCGCCGGCGCGTCAAGGCGCGCGGCCTCCTCTGGAGACGTCACCGCGACGGTCCCGCGGCGCCTCCAGCGCAGCCGCGAGCGCAGGACACTACCGCCGATCACCAACACCAGCAGCCCGGAGGCCAGGTTCAGCCAGGGGAAGAGCTGATCGGGCAGCACGTATTGCGACAGCACGAGCGTCACCGCGCCCAGGGCGAAGACCCCGATGGTGTGGGTCACCGTCACTGTCAGGCCCAGAGCCACGGCATGGCGAGGCGTCCCACGGCTGCCCACCAGGTAAGCGGCGACCATCGCCTTGCCGTGTCCGGGGGACAGCGCATGGACCGCCCCCCATCCGAACGCCGCGAGCAGGAGCAGGATGAGCACGCCCTTCCCTGCCGCCGCCTGGCTGAATACCCCGGCGAACCCGTCGCCGGATCGGTTGGTCGTGGTGGTCTGCGAGCTTCCGGACTCCCGCGGCGCGACGAGTGAGCCGTCGCCCGGGCCGACGGTGAGCGTCGCCGTCCGCTGGTCCAGCGGGCTGCTCAATCGGTCGGTCGGGTAGCTGCGCAGCCCGCCGGTGGGGTCATCCGAAGGCGCGCTCGAGTGCACGGAGGTGCCGGTTCCCGGCTGGGCGACGATGGCCTTCCACCCGACGCGATCGGGAAACGTCTGGTCGCTGACGACGAGCGCGGTGCGATCGGGGACCTCGGCGAGGAGATCGAACTCGACCCGGGTCAGCGGCAGACCACCTTGGCCGGGGGGATGGGTGATCGTTGCCGGCCCCAGGAAGCTCAGCGGGACCCCGTGGCCGTCGATCGAGACGGTGAGTCCTCGCCCCACCTCGGCTCGCTTGCGTCCCAGGATGTCGCCGTCGGTGAGCCCGCGCTCCTGGAAGGTGGGGATCTCGGCCTGATCGAGGATGTAGTGCAGGTGGGCCTGATGGGAGGAGACCCGGACCGACACCAGGTGGTTGATGGAGAAGTTGCCCAGCGGATGCGCGTTCGCCGGCCCGGCCAGCCCCAGCCCGAGCGCCACGACGATGAGCAGAGGCCCGAGCCGCCTCATGGCAGCGCCTGCAGGGCGCGCTGGGCCCTCGGCCCGTAGAGCGGGGAGAAGCGCGGGTTGCGCGACAGGGCGGCGCGGAGATCGGCTCGGGCTTCTTCCCGGTGACCCGAGTCGCGAGCGGCGACGCCCGCGTGATAGAGGAAGTTGGGGTCGACGGATCCCAGGGCCAAGGCCCGATGGGCCCATCCCAGGCCCTCGCGGGGGTTTGCGCTGGCGGTCAGGGCCCAGCCCAGGGCGTCGGCCGAGCGCACGCTCGGCGCCTGCGCCCACGCGCGGCGACCGAGGACGACGGCCCGTTGGGGGTCGCCGTGGTTGGCCTCGTAGAGCGCCAGGTCGACATCGGTGTTGACCCCGTTGGCCGCCAGCAGGCGCTCCTCGGCGCCGATGAGGGCGAAGTCGCTGCGCGCCTGCACCGGGCGACCGGCGGCCAGCTCGGTCTCGCCCAGGGCGACGATGAACTGGGGCAGGGGGAGCTGGTCGACCACCTGCCGAAGCCCTAGGGTCGCGGGGCCGTACGCTCCCTCGGCCGCCTGGACCGACGCCAGTCCGGCTCCGGCCAGGGGATAGCGGGCAACGCTGGCCAGGGCCAGCCTGTAGGAGCGCTGGGCCGCGGCCAGATGACCCTGCATGAACTCGAGGTCCCCGAGGAGGGTCTGGACGTAGGCGACGTTCTCGGGCACGGCGCCGCCGGCGGAGATGGCCAGGGTCATGGCCTGAGTCGCCCCCGCGAGGTCGCCGTTGAGCTCGCGGAGGTAGGACACGCGCGCGTAGGAGGCCAGCCCGGGGTTCTGACCCTCGAAGTGCTGGAGGGCATCACCGGCCGCCGGGTACTGCCCGGTCTCGACCAGGCCGTCGATCAACGCCGGGTACCAGGCGAGCTGGAGCGGTCCGAGCTGCTGGGCCTGGCGGGCCAGCGCCAGCCCGCCGCGAAAGTCGTGGCGGGCCAGGGCGACGGTGGCCAGCCCGACCAGGGCGTCGACGTTGCGCGGATCGAGGTGCTGCGCGGTGTCCAGCACGGCGACCGCGCGCGTGTAGTAGCTGAAGTCCCCGGTCTCGCGGACGCGCTGGTAGTAGGCCTGCCCGAGTCGCGCCCACAGCGCGGCGTCCCCCGGCCGGCTGCGCAGGACGTTCTGGAGATTGGCGATCCGTCCGGCGGTGTCCCGCGGGCGCGCGGTGGCCGAGGGCTCGGGGTCGGCTGAGACCGACCGGTCGGCCCCCGACCCCAACCGGTTGATCGCCGCGAAGAAGACCAGGGCGATGACGAAGGCGCTCCCAGCCGCAAGCAGCGCCAGTCGCGTTCGCCGGGGTTGGCTGAGTGCCGTCACCGCAGGACCGTCAGGACACGAGAGGACGGACCGCGTGGGGGCGTCATCGGCCCCCACGCGGTCGATTCCCGGTGTGGCTCAGCTGCCCCCGGCGGGGACCGGCGCGTGCGACGGCTCGAACCGCTGGGACGGCGCGGAGTCAAAGCCTGAGTTCGGCGCCGCCATGTAGGGGAAGGAGTTGAGGAACGGCTTGTCGTTCTGATCGACGCCATCGCCGAGCGGAACCTTGTTGCCCTTCAGATATCCCGCCACCACCTGCAGGGTGATGTCGACGACGTCGTCACCGAGTCGGCGCCCGTTCGGGTAGCCGGCCAGGTCGCCGCCGATGAACCCGAAGCGGTTGGGGGTCGTGGTGGGCGGGACCCCCATGTTGAGCTTGAGGGTGTCGGCCGGGACGGGGTTGCTGCCGATCTGCGTCTTGCCCGGGATACCGGTCAACAGCGCCTGGACGATGTCCGTGCGGTTGGTCTCCGGAGCGTTGACGTTGAACAGGACGTTCTCCAGGTGCGCGTACTCGGGGGTGAGCACGTACTTGCCGAAGTTCTTCAGGTCGTCCTTAGGCTCGGTCGCGTTGAACTTGTCCTTCATCCCGATAGGGATGACCAGCTCGTTGATGAGCGGGTTACCCAGCCGGGAGACCTGCGCCGAGCCGACAACGGACTTGGTCGTCCGGATCTTGCGGCGGATCCGGCGCCGGATCGTCCGGTGCCCGCGGCGGCGGATGATCTTGGTCGTGGTCTTCACCCGGGTCTTCGTGGAGACGCGGATGATCGGACGCTCAGTCGAGTCCCACACGCCGATCACCGCGTTGGGCGAGGCGGGACCGCTCACGCCTTGGCCGTCGGCGGTCACGTCGCTCTTGGGTACCTGGAGGTCGATGGACATGATGTTGTTACCCGAGAAGTCGTCCTTGCCGCCACCGACGTTGCCCGTGCCCTTGCGCACGTTGACCGAGTCGAAGGTTGCCCCCAGGTCGATGAAGAACGACTCGTCGCGCGGGCCGGCGAACACCTTGCCGCCGTTGCTGACGCCCGCGATGGCCTGATTGGCCAGGGCCTGGTAGTTGGGCATGGTCTTCGGCCCCACATCCTGGGGCGCGACCGGGATGTCGCGAGCCAGGATGAGGCTGCGGTCCGGCCGATCGAACAGCGCGTCGCCGTTGTTGAAGGTCTGCTTGGTGACCGTGTAGGTCTGGAAGACGTTCAGAGTCGAGTCGTTGATGGAGTTGACCGGCGGGGTGGCGTAGGGGTTGGAACCCGGATTACGGAAGTGGGTCCGAAACTTGAACAGGTAACGGATGTGGGCCTTGCCGTCGCCCTTGTTGTCGATGTTGATGTAGTAGGAGGCGTTGTCGTCGAAGCGGAAGAACAGGGGGCCGTTGGCCGGGTTCTCGCCAGGAATCCAGTTGCCCACGAAGTTGACCTTGTCCGGGGCGTCCGGGGAGACGAAGGCATAGGTGTCCGTGTCGTCGGCCGACGGATCGAGCATCGTCCCCGGCGCCTCGCGGTGGCTGGAGCCGCTGCTCCACGGCGCAACGATGACGGCGGCCAGAAGGGCCGCTCCGATTGCGATCAACAGCGACTTCCTCATCGGTCAGTCTCCTCTTTGCCTCGGAACGCCGGAATCGGCACGGGTCTGCTACGGCTGGTCATGACAGACGGATCACCGAGGCGGTCGCCAGCAGTCCAAAGGGAGCTGGCGGCCTCGGTGAACGCGATGGTACATCTGTCCGCACACTTCATGGGCGCCAACTTCACCACCAGGCTCTTCCGGCCCATCGCGCTGACTGCGCTGCTGGCCGGATGCGGATCGGGAAGCTCGGGCCAACCTGTCACCCGGACGGTGTCCGCACCACCGGTCCATGTGGCCGCCTCGGCGCCGGCGGGCACCGGACCGGTGGCGGTGGCGGTGGGCGCCGGCGGGGTGTGGGTGGCCGATGGCGCCGGGGGCAGCGTCACCCGCGTCGATCCGCAGAGCCATGCCGCTGGAAGGCCGATCCCGGTCGGATCCGGTCCGCTGGCCATCGCCGCGGGGACCAGCGGCGTCTGGGTGGCCAACGCCTCGGGCACCGTGGTTCACGTGGATCCGAACACCTCACGGGTCGCGGGGCCACCGATCCCGGTCGCCGACCCGGCCGGGGTCACCGAGGCGGCCGGGAGCGTGTGGGTGACCAGTCGGCAGGCCGACAGCGTGGTGCGCATCGATCCCATCCGCGGCGCGGCCCGCGGGGCGCCGATCCGGGTCGGGGCCCAGCCGACCGACATCGCCGAGGGTGCCGGTGCGGTGTGGGTGGCCAACTCGGCGGACGGAACGGTCTCCCGGATCGATGCGGCCAGCGGCGCTGTCGCGCCGCCGATCCGGGTGGCGCGCAACCAACCCCCGCGCCAGGGGCTCAACGCGCCCAGCCACGAGCAGCCTGGGGCCGAGGTGCTCGGTCTGGCCGCCGGGGGCAGCGGCGCGTGGGTGGCCAAGACCGACAGCGCCGAGACCCAGCGGATCGAGATCGTCCACCTGGCCGGGGCATCGGGCAGTGTGACCGGTTCCCCGATCGCGGTCACCGGAGCGATCCCCATGCGCTTGGCCGTCGGCCCCACCGCGGTATGGGTGACCGATGCCGGCGGCCTGCTCGCCGGCCAGCGTACTCCGGCCCTGCTGCGCATCGATCCGGGAGCCGGAGCGCGAGCCGGGGCCCCGGCCGCCATCGGCCCCGAGCCCACCGGGGTGGCCGTCGGGGCCGGAGGGGTTTGGGTGACCACGGCCGGCGACAACCGGGTCAGCGAGGTGGTCAGCGGGGGGTGACCAGCGTCCGCGCTCCCGACTGGGCCGCGAGCTGGGCGATGCCGGCGCCCATGGTCCCGGCGCCGACGACGCCGATGACCCGGGGTCGGCGCCGCGCTCACCTTGGGACCAGGGCGTTGATCCCGTCATGGCCCGGCCGATGATCAGCTTCTGGATCTGGGAGGTGCCCTCGTAGAGGGTGGTGACCCGGACGTCGCGGAAGTAGCGCTCCACCGGGTGGTCGTCGACGTAACCCGCCCCGCCGTGGACCTGGATGGCCAGGTTGGAGCACTCGACGGCGGCCTCGGTGGCGTAGAGCTTGGCGATCGAGGTCTCGGTGGTCGAGGGGCGATCGGCGTCCTTGAGCAGTGCCGCCCGCCAGGTCAGCAGCCGGGCGGCGTCGGTCTGCACGACCATGTCGGCGATCATCGCCGCGACGAGCTGGAAGGAGGCGATGGGCACGCCGAACTGCTCGCGCTGGGTGGCGTAGGCGGTCGAGTGCTCGACACACCCCCGGCAGACCACCACGCATCCGGCCGCCACCGAGTAGCGCCCGGAGTCCAGCGACGACATCGCCACTGCGAAGCCGTCGCCGACCCGGCCGAGCACGTCGGCATCGGAGACCTCGACCCCACCGAGGGAGATGGCGGCGGTGTCGGAGCCGTGCAGGCCCATCTTGCCGTGGATCTCCTGCGTGGAGAACCCCGGGTGAGCCCTGTCGACCAGAAAGCACGCCAGCCCGCGGTGGCCGGCGTCGGGGTCGGTCTGGGCGAAGATCAGCGCCAGGCGGGCGTGGTTGCCCATGGAGATCCACATCTTCTGGCCTGAGATCGTCCAGCCGCCGTCGATGCGCCGGGCGCGGGTGCGCTGATTGGCGGCGTCGGACCCGGTGTCGGGCTCGGTGAGCCCGAAGCAGCCGAGGACAGCGCCCGAGCACAGGTCGGGGAGCCAGCGACGCTTCTGCTCCTCGGTCGCCCAGCGGACCAGGGCCGAGCAGACCAGCGAGGTCTGCACCGAGACCACCGTGCGCATGGCCGAGCAGGCGCGGCCGACCTCCTCGACGATCAGTCCGTAGCTCAGGTGGTCCAGGCCGGCCCCGCCGTACTCGCGCGGGACGATGGCCCCCAGGTAGCCCTGGGCGGCGAGCTTGGCCACCAGCTCCAGGTCGAAGTGGTGGTTGCGGTCGTTCTCGCGGGCGCGGGGGACGATCTCGCCTTCGGAGAACTCGCGCGCCGTGTCGCGGATCAGGCGCTGCTCGTCGCTGAGGTCGAGTCCATGGGGTCAGTAGACTAACTGGGATGACTAAGTCGGTCGGGGTGCACGAGGCAAAGACCCATCTGTCGCGGCTGCTGGAGGAGGTCCGCGCCGGGCACGAGGTGATCATCACCCGCCGGGGCGAGGCCGTGGCCCGGCTGGTCTGCGCTCCGGCCCGGGGCGGGCGACAATTTGGCATCGACGCCGGGCGGATGGTCGTTCCCGACGACTTCGACGCCCCGCTGCCCGATGACGTGCTCGTGGGGTTCCAGCGGTGAGGCTGCTGCTCGACACGCACGTGTTCCTGTGGCTCAACAGCGTGCCTGAGCGGTTGGGCCACCATCTCGATCTGATGCGCAACGAGGAGACCGAGCTCCTGCTCTCGGCGGCGAGCGCGTGGGAGATCGCCATCAAGGTCGGCGTGGGTCGCCTGTCGTTGCCCCAGCCGCCCGAGCGCTACGTGCCGGCGCGCCTGAGGGCGATCGGCGGGCGGTCGCTGCCGGTGGAGCAGGAGCACGCTCTCGCCGTGGCGACCCTGCCCGAGCTGCATCGCGATCCCTTCGATCGCCTCCTCGTCGCCCAGTCCCTGCACGTCGACGCGACGCTGGTGACCGCCGACCCCGCAGTCGTCGCCTACGGCGCCCCGACGCTGGACGTCGGCTGAGGCGTCGGTAGGTCCGCCTCACCCTCCGGGAAGCACCCAGCCGGCCATGGCCACGAAGTGGACGAGCGCCGCGGCGATCACCAGCAGGTGGAAGATCTCGTGAAAGCCCAGCGTGCGAGGCCAGGGGTCGGGTCGGCGACGGGCGTAGACAGCGGCGCCCACCGAGTAGAGGATCCCGCCCGTGGCCAGCAGCACCAGCGGCACGACCGGGAGGCGGTGGACGAGCTCCGGGACGGTGATCACCGCGACCCAGCCCAGGGCCAGGTAGGTGCCGGCGACCAGGGACCGCGGGGCGCCGATCCACACGATGCTGAAGCCCACCCCGGCCGCCGCGCCCGCCCACACCCCGCCGAGCACCACCCAGCGCAGGCCGCCGTGGAGCACGAGCAGGGCGATGGGGGTGTAGCTGGCGGCGATGAAGACGAAGATCGTCGAGTGATCGACGCGCCGCAGGAGCGGACGCCAGCGCTCATCCCAGCGCCAGCGGTGATACAGCGCGCTGCCCGCAAACAGGGCGCACAGCCCCACGCCGTACACCGCGGCCGACAGGGTCGCCGTCCCGCCCGGGGCCAGGACGACGAGCACCACGGCGCCGACCACGGCGCCCAGCAGGGCCCACGCATGAAAGACTCCGCGCAGGCGCGGGACCAGCGCCAGGGCGGGCTCGGGGAGGTTCACCTGACTGTTGTAGCGCGGCTGGCCCCGGCCAGCGATCCTTTTCTCCCCCCTCGGTGTTCCGTCGGACATCATGCGTCGCGTGCGTCATCTGCGTCCATCGGTCCCGGGCCTCGTGCTCGCGCCGCTGCTGGCCGCCCTGATCGCCGGCGTCGGATCCCCCGGCGCGGGCGCCGCCGCGTTTTCCAGTGCGCCGTGCCCGCTGTCGGCGGCCGGCGCCCCCAAGCCCAACGAGGCGCCAGTGGCCCACCCGCGCTTCCTGTCGGGCACCGGCACGCTGTCGGCGGCCATGGTCTTCGTCGACTTCTCCGACGCCCCGGGCGGCGGGGAGTCGCCGGCCGGGCTGGCCGCCGGGATCGTGCCCGAGGCCCAGAGCTGGTTCGCCGGGGCCTCGTCGGGGCGATTCGGGCTGGCGGTGACGGAAGGGACGGCATGGATCCGCATGCCCAAGCCCGCGAGCGCCTACTCGCTGGCCACGGTGGCCGGCCAGCGGGCCTACATGGCCGACGCCGTGGCCGCCGCCGACGCCGCCCATGTCGAGCTCGGCGGGGATCGGGCCGTGCTTGTGGTGCCCAGCCGGGGCGTGCCCTTCGCGGTGTCCAGCGCCTTCAGCCACGCTCCCGCCGAGGGCGTCCGGGTTCCCAGCACCGGCCAGGAGATCGATGCCGGGGTGACCTTCGGCGCCGACGTGCGGACCGCCCTGCCCGGGTACGGCGCCCACCTGCTCGAGCAGGACACCCTGCACCTGCTCGGCCTGCCCGACCTCTACGACCCCACCGCAACCTCCGACCAGCAGCGCTACGCCTCGGTTGGCGGCTGGGACCCGATGAGCTATCTGGTCTCCACCGTCGCTCCGCTGGCCTGGCACCAGGAGCTGCTGGGTTGGCTTGACCCGGGTCAGATGCCCTGTGCCCAGCGGCCCCAGACCGTCAGCCTCACCCCGCTGGAGCAGCCAGGGGGGGTCAAGGCGATCGAGGTGCCCACCGGCCGCAGCAGTGCATATGTGATCGAGGACCGCCAGCCCCAGGGCACCGACCGCTCGCTGTGCAGCGCCGGCGCGCTGGTCTATGCCGTCGACGCCGCAGCCCCCAGCGGGCAGGCGCCGATCGTCGTGCGCCCGGCTCAGCCCGGCGCCGCCGCGGGGTGCGCGCCGCTCTCGCGCGCGCCCTTCACCGCCGTGGCGGGCAACTGCCGGTTCTCCGATCAGTCGGCTGGCCTGACCGTCGAGGTGCTCAGCGCGGGCAACGGCACGCTTTCCGTCTCCGTGCGCCGGCCCAACGCGGGCGACGCCACGCCCGGCGCGTGCGGCCGCTTTAGACGAGGGCTCGGCCTGGCCCTGGCCGCCCCGCAGGGGCTTCAGCATCCGCTGCTCGCCCAAGCGCTGCGGGTCGTGGTGAGCTGCTCGCAGGCCTGTGAGCTGCGGGCGCGGGCCGATCTGCTCAGCGGCGGCTCGAATCGGCGATTGGCCCGGACCACGGGTCGCTCGGACGCCGGGGCTTCCACGACGCTGAGTCTGCCGTTGCGCGGCGCTGCCCTGCGCGCGCTGGGGCGGGCGCTCGGGCGCCACCGCGCCGCCCGCGTGCGGGTGACTGTGTCCGCGCGCGAGCGCGGAGGATTCGTGCGCAGCGCGGTCCTGGTCCTGCGCCTCGGCGCGTAGCCGCGGCGCCGGGCGGCCCGCGCTTACCGACGGAGCCGTCGGGTTATCCTCGCGTTGCGGGTGGACCCCTTTGCCCTGATCATCGTCTCGCTGCTGGGCGCGCTTGTGATCTGGCTGCTGGTGCTTGGGCGCTACTACCCCGGTAGTGGCGCGGACGTCGTCGACTGGCGCCCGACCCGGTCGGTCGACGTGGAGGTCGAGCTGGAGCTGCGCGACGTGGCCGAGATGCTCGAGGCCCAGAATCGCCGCCGCCGCGCCCGGGGCCAGGCCGAGCTCACCGAGGAGGGCATGGAGCAGCGCGTGGCCGCCGACCGCCGCGAGATGGCCGCCCGGCGGGACGAGTATCTCGCCGACCAGGATCTCGAAGGGCTGTTGACGGCCACCAACCTCCGCCGGCGCAAGCGCGGCCTGCGCGATCTCACCGTCGAGCAGCTGAGCGCCGAGCTGGCCGATCGTGCCCCAGCCGAGCGCCCCGGCGGGGCGTCGTCGGCCCCCGGCTCGCCGTCGGGCGGGTAGCGGTCGGGCCCGGGCCAGGCGTCGGTTGTGGCCCGGCTGCTCATCGTGGGGTGTGGCTGCCGGGGACGGGTGCTCGGCCGTGCCCTGCGGGTCGACGGACATGCTGTGCGCGGGACCACGCGCGACCCCCTGCGGGCGGCGGGGATCGAGGCCGACGGGCTGGAAGCCTGGGTGGGCGACCCGGCGCGGATCGCCACCCTTACCGACGCGCTCGATGCTGTGACCGTGCTGTGCTGGCTGCTGGGCAGCGCGCAGGGCGATGAGGCGGCTGTCGGTGCGCTGCACGGACCGCGCCTGCAGCGCATGCTCGAGGAGACGGTGGACACCACGGTTCGCGGCATCGTCTACGAGGCGTCCGGCAGCGTCGCGGACGAGCAGCTCGCCGTGGGCACGGCAATCGTCCGCCAAGCCCACGAGACCTGGTCGATCCCGGTGGCGCTGCTGCGGCGCGACCCGGCGGCCGGGCAGGACGCGTGGCTCTCGGACGCGACGGGGGCCGTCCGGGGGCTGCTGGAGGGCTGAGCCCGGGTGGGGCTCATCGTGCCGCGAGCGCCGATCGCGCCGGCTGCGCCCATCGATTACACTCCCGACGAGATAAACAGGTCAAATCAGATTAGATTTAGGAGGAAGGCCCGTGGCGCAGTACACCAAGGACGTGCTGGTCGACACCGACTGGTTGGCGGAGCACCTCGACGACGACTCGATCCGCATCGTCGAGGTCGATGAGAACCCGGCCCTCTACGCCGAGGCCCACATCCCCGGGGCGATCGGCTTCGACTGGAAGAAGGACCTCCAGGATCAGGTCAAGCGGGACTTCTTGGGTCCAGAGGCCTTCGGCGAGCTGCTGGGCTCGCGCGGCATCTCCAACGACCACACGATCGTCCTCTACGGCGATCGCAACAACTGGTTTGCCGCCTACACCTACTGGTATCTGAAGTACTACGGCCACGACGCGGTCAAGCTCGTCAACGGTCCGCGAGAGAAGTGGATCGCCGAGGAGAGGCCCACGACGACCGAGGTCCCCGACCACGGTTCCGCGACGTTCGAGGCCCGCGGGGAGGACGCCGCGATTCGCGCCAAGCGCGACGAGGTGCACGCTGCCCTGGACGGCGGTGCCCGGCTCGTCGACGTCCGCTCACCCGGCGAGTTCTCCGGCGAGCTGATCGCGATGCCCGGCTATGAGCAGGAGGGAGCCCAGCGCGGGGGACACATCCCCGGGGCGGCCTCCGTGCCCTGGGCCCAGGCGGTGCAGGAGAACGGCACGTTCAAGACCGCCGAGGAGCTGGAGAAGCTCTACTCGGACAAGGGCGTCATCTCAAACGGCGACCCCATCATCGCCTACTGCCGGATCGGCGAGCGCTCGGCGCACACCTGGTTCGTCCTGCACGAGCTGCTGGGCCGCGATGACGTCAAGAACTACGACGGATCCTGGACGGAGTGGGGCAATCTCGTCGACGTCCCGATCGAGAAGGACGTCTAGGCGCGCCTGAAGCCACCCTCGGCCGGTCGCTGCGGCGACCGGCCGAGACGGTCTGACCCGCTCGCCCGGGCCGAGGACTACGATGGATGAACCGTCCTCCCCGAGCCGTGAGGTTGCCATGAAGGTGATCGCCCGACGCCGCCAGCATGACGGCTTCCAGCACGATGTTCTCGTCCGCCAGCACGCCGTGCCGGTCGACGAGGTGGCCGAGCAGGGCGGGACGGATACGAGTCCGAACCCTGAGGAGATGCTTGCCGTCAGCCTGGCTTCGTGTACGGCCATCACCATGGAGATGTATGCCCAGCGCAAGGGCTGGGAGGTCGGAGCGGTCGAGGTCGACTGTGACTACCAGGCCGCCGAGCGGGGGTGCCCGACCCGTTTCCGGCTCATCCTCCGCTTCCCCGGTCACCTGAGCGACGAGCAGGTCGAGCGCCTGCGCACCATCGCCGCCAAGTGCCCTATCCACCGTGTGCTCGACGGCGAGGTCATGTTCGACGAGCGCGTCGAGGTCATGAGCGAGGTGCCCTGAGCGGGTCTGATCCGGCTCGCGAGGGTCTGCGGATCGCGCTGGCCGGCCGGCTGCTGGATCCGGAGCAGGCGGCTTCTCTCGCGGTCCCCGGCCGGAGCCGGGCCGCGGTCCTGGTTGCGCTCTACTTCAGCGAGGGGGCGCTCCACGCCGTCTTCACCCGCCGGCGAGATGACCTGAGGCGTCATGCCGGAGAGGTCTCCTTCCCCGGTGGCCGGGCCGACCCCGGCGACGCCAGTCTGATCGTCACCGCTCTGCGCGAGTCCGAGGAGGAGATCGGCCTGCCGCCGGCTGGCGTGGAGCTTCTCGGCGCCCTGGCCCCCACCTCGACGGTGGTCACGGGCTACGCGGTCTACCCCTTCGTGGGTTTGATCGAGCCGGGCCAGCAGTGGCGACCGAGCGCCGACGAGGTTGCCGACGTGCTCGAGCTCGCCGTCAGCGATGTTCGCGCGGGCTACGGACGCCGCCGTCTGACGCGCCGGGGCCTGCCCATCCGAACCGACGTCTACGACGTCGGGGGCGAGGTGATCTGGGGCGCGACGGCGAGGATCGTCTCTGACCTGCTCGAGCGCCTGGCGCCGGCGCTCGACGGCGGGCATGCCCCCGGCATGGCGGCCTGAACCCACCCAGAACCTACGGGAGGGCGGCCATCCCGGCCGCCCTCCGTTGTGCTCATCGGCGCGATCCGCGGAGAGCTTGAGGGGCCGCTACTCGGCGTCCAGTGGGCTGATGAGCAATCCGGTGGGGACCTTCGGGTAGAAGAAGGTGGACTTCGGAGGCATGCTCTCCCCGTCGCGGGCAATGGCCTGGACCAGCTCGACCGGCGTGGGAGCCATGAAGAGCGCGACTTCGGCGGCGCCCGTCTCGAGGCGCTGGCGGGCCTCGGCGAAGCTGCGGGCGTAGTCCAGACCGTGCTTGCGGGCGATCTCCTCTTCGCTGCGGCCCAGCGCATTGCGCAGCAGGAGCGCCTCGACCACCGCGGTGTCGAGCCGGCGGAAGGCGCGTGAGCGTCCGGGCAGGGCCCGGTCGGCGACCTCCTGGTCGCGCAGGGTCAGCCGCAGGGGACGGCGCTGGAACGCATCGAGGTAGCCGATCTGCAGGGGGCGGCCCGGCTGCGGGGGCGGGGGGACCAGCATCTCGGGCTCGACGGGCTCGACCAGCCAGTCTCGGTCGATGGCCGCGCGCAGGGCGCCGCGGCCATCGGCGCCGAGGGAGTGCAGCAGCCGGTGCGTCGGGAAGACCGCCAGTCCAGGGTCCTCCAGGGCGACGAGCAGGGCGAGGACGTAGCGGTGGGGGCCCTCGCCACCGACCTCGTCGGCGTAGGCTCGGGCCGTCTCGTAGCGGTGGTGGCCGTCGGCGATGAGCAGGGGGGAGGCGGCCAGCGCGCCGCAGGCCGTGCGGATCGAAGTCGGGTCCCCGACGCGCCACAGGCGCTGTTGGGTTCCCTGGGCATCGGTCGCCTCGGCCCATGGCTCGCCGGTCATGTGGGGCTCGAGCGCGCCGGCGACCGCCCGCTGCGGATCGGAGTGCAGGGCGAAGATGGGTGAGAGGTTCGCGCGGGTGGCGCGGGTGAGGGCCAGGCGGTCGGCCTTGGGCCCGGGCTGGGTGCGCTCGTGAGGGCGTACGCCGGCCGCGGCGTAGGGATCGGCACGGATCCGGGCGAGCACCCCACGGCGGGTGCGCTGCTTGCCGTCGGGATCGTTGAAGCGCTGCTCGAGGGCCCACAGGGCCGGGCGCTCGTCATGGACGAGCACCCCATCCGCTCGCCACTGGGCCAGCAGCGCAGCCGCGCGCGCGTAGCGGTCTCCGCCGGCGGGGTCGTCGGGCAGATCGAGGTGGACGACGTTGTGGGCCCGACCAGCCAGCTCCTCCCGGCCGGCCGCGTCAATGACGTCGTAGGGCGGGGCGATCAGCCTGTCCAGCGGCCCGGCCGTCTTGAGGTCGTAATGCAGCGCGCGCAGGGGCCGGACGTCGGGCATCGCGGCGGCAGGCTAGCGCTAGCGCCCGTCCGTGGGCCCCGGGCACGAGCGTGCTGCCGGAGAGGTCCAGGTCCGTGGTCCCTACAGCCCGCCTGACGCCGGGCCTCGGCGTCGGTCACCAGGCTCTCGCCAGCGGCACCGCGGTCTCCAGCAGGGCATCGAGCTCAGCGGGTGAGGCGCCCCGACGAGGTACATCGGGACGTTGGAGTCGATCATGATCATCCGCCGGACGGCGCCCCGTACCCCCGCTCGATCTCGCCCAGCATCTCGTCGATGTCCGCGGTCGGGAACTCGTGCCGGCTGGCGGCCCGAACCGCGCGAAGCTTGATGTCCATATCACCCGAGGCTCGCGCTGACGGGCCTCGCGCAGCGCCCGGCGAACCCATTCCGAGACGGGCACTCGTTGGCGGCGGGCCGCCTCGCGCAGCTCGCGAAGCTCTGGCTCGTCGAGCAAGACCTGCAGCCGCTTGCTCATGGCATGAGCAGCGTAGTGGGCAGTCAATGAGTCAGGTGCGAGCGGCCAGCCGTGATCGTCGTGGTGCCGCGCGCGCAGGGGCGAACCTCGGGCGCGGCGGCGGGACGCCAGCGCCCTGGCTGACGGCGCGTGCCTGGCATACTCGGCCGCCAAACGGGGCGTAGCGCAGCCTGGTAGCGCGCCTGCTTTGGGAGCAGGAGGTCCCGGGTTCGAATCCCGGCGCCCCGATGGAGGAAGCGCCTTGTAGCTTGTAGTTCGTCCCTCTAAAGCGCGTGGCGGCTTGCGCCTACTAGAAGGACGAGCACGCCAAGATCGTCACCGACCAATGACCGCTCAATCGAACGAGGCGCCGCACGCGCCCGAGACCGTGGGATGCGCCTGCAAGCTCCCTAGCACGGCCCAGCACCCGCGGCCGGCCCCACCCACTGACGAAGCTGTCAGTAGCCGCCCCCATCCAGCTCGACCTCCGGCGACGACGCGGGGAGGCTTCGAGCTCCGCCGCCAGCGATCTGGATGTTCTGGCGGTAGTCGTTGTCGGGGTCCGGCGCGCCGAAGGGGATCCGACCGCGCTCGTAGGTGCTCACCTGGCTCTAAGCAGTCGAACGGGGCCTTGCCGCCGACTAGGACCCGCCGGGACCGGTGGTCGCGGCGAGCACGCAGTTCTGCATCAATACTGATGCGTTATTCCCATTTTCGGCTGCAACACATCAATGCTGATGCGATCAGCCGGGCCCGTAGTGCTAGAATTGGCATCAAATTCGATGCGTTATTTACCTATCGGCACCTAAGGCATCAGAACTGATGCGCCTTGATGAGCTCCTAACAGATGCTGCCGTTCTCGGCGAACTTGGTCGTCGGCTGGAGCGTCACCGCGTCGAACGCAACTGGACTCAGGCTGAGATGGCCGACCAGGCCGGGGTCGGCCGGGCGACGCTGCAGCGAGCAGAGCGGGGGAAGTCGGTTCAGATGACCTCGATGATCAAGCTGCTGCGGACGCTAGGACTCCTCGCCGGGCTCGAGGGGGCGCTGCCTGAGGCGATCAGCCTTCCGATCGCCGAACTGGAGCGCGAGCAACGCAAGACCCGGCGACGTGCTCGAGGCGGACGCGGCGGTTCTCTCGCCCAGTCCACCGGTCAGCCGTGGAGGTGGGGCAATGGGCCTCAGTCGAGCGGATGACGGTCGCTGCGGTAATGCTTTGGGGCGCGCGGATCGCTGCGGTGTCGATCGACCCGAGCGCGCGCTACGCGACGTTCCAATACGACCCGGCGTTCGCCCGCAGCGGCGTCGAGGTCGCCCCCATCCAGATGCCACTACACGAGCGGCCCTACAGGTTCCCGGGTCTGCCACAAGACGCGTTCAGCGGCCTGCCCGGACTGCTGGCCGACGCCCTGCCCGATCGCTGGGGCACGGCGCTCGTCAACGCTTGGCTGGCTTCCCAGGGCCGCGACCAGTCGAGCTTCGACGTCGTTGAACGGCTTTGCTACGGCGGCACGCGCGCCATGGGTGCGTTGGAGTTTCAGCCCGCCCACGAGCCGGCTGGATCTGGCGCAGAGCTTCAGGTCGACGCGCTGGTGCGCCTGGCTAGCGAGGTGCTCGCCGAACGAGCGGAGTTCGTCGCGGAGCTCAGTGAAAACCCCAACGAGGAGGCGATGAAGGCGATTCTTGCCGTCGGCACCTCTGCCGGTGGCGCGCGCCCGAAGGCAATCGTCGCCTACAACGATGCGACGGGCCAGGTCCGCTCGGGTCAAGTGCAGGCGAGTAAGGGTTTTCGCCACTGGCTCCTGAAGTTCGACGGGGTTTCGCGCGCCGGCGACCACGGGCTCACCGACCCGCAGGGCTGGGGTGCGGTGGAGTACGCGTATTCAAAGATGGCCCAGGCAGCCAGCGTTGACATTACCGAGTGCCGGCTCTTGGAGGAGAATGGCCGCAGGCACTTCATGACGCGCCGCTTCGACCGACCCGAGGACGGCGCCAAGCTGCACACGCAGACGCTGGGGGCCCTAGAGCACGTCAGCTACAACGAGCCCGGCACATACAGCTACGAGCAAGTCCTCCTGCTGATTCGCCGGCTGGGCCTCGGTACGGCCGCCACCGAGCAGCAGTTCCGGCGAATGGTCTTCAACGTTGTCGCGCGCAATCAAGATGACCACGTCAAGAACATCTCCTTCCTCATGAACCGCGAGGGTGCGTGGTCGTTGGCCCCAGCCTACGACGTGACCTGGGCCTGGAAGCCCGGCAACCCGTGGCTCGACAGCCACCAGATGTCGATCAATGGCAAGCGCGACGGGTTCAGTGTCGCCGACCTGCGAGCAGTAGCCGAGGTCGCCGGCCTCAAGCGCGGCCGTGCCGAGGTCATCCTCGCCGAGGTCAGCGCGGTGGTCGCCAGCTGGCGCGGAATCGCCGGCGCAGTCGGAGTCGACGAGCAGATGGCCGAGCAGATCGCGCGCTCACACCGCCTGGTGCTGCCCACGAGCTGACCAGGGCCAAAGTGCGCGTTCACCACTCGGGTGGGCGTGAGGCCTAAGCTCTCGCGCGGTCAGCCAGGTCAACGGCCGCCAGGCGGGTGAGCACGAGCTGTCACCAGCCCTCCGCATCACCCCGCCGCCCTGTTAGAAGCCGCCGCTGGGACGGATGCCGCGCGAGGTGCTGCGAGGATTGCGTGTCGTGACCACCGATCCTGATGCGATTCTCGTCCAGGAGCCCCGACGCCCCGACGCCCCGGCGGCTCGGCACGGCGGTGGGTCAGGCGCGCAGGTACGCGAGCACGGCGAGCACCCGGCGGTGGTCGTCGTCGGCTTCGTCGAGACCGAGCTTGCGGAAGATCGTGCGTACGTGACTCTCGACTGTCCGCGGGCTGAGGAAGAGCCGTTCGCAGATCGCGGCGTTGGAGCGGCCCTCGGCCATCAGCGCTAGGCACTCGCGCTCGCGATCGGTCAGCTCATCCAGCGGTCCCGCCGGCCGGCGACGAGCGACGAGAGCCCGGACGACCTCGGGGTCGACCACCGAGCCACCGTCCCCCACCCGCCTGATCGCGTCCGCGAAGCCGTGGAGGTCGCCGACGCGGTCCTTGAGCAGATACCCGCGCCCGGCGCTCCCCTGCTCGAGCAGCCGCATCGCGTAGCCCGACTCGACGTACTGGGAGAGGACCACGACGCTCACGCCCGGATAGCGCTCGCCGATCTCGAGCGCAGCCCTGAGACCCTCGTCGGTGAACGTCGGCGGCATCCTGATGTCGACCAGGGCCGCGTCGGGACGTAGCCCCCCGACACGGCGCACAAGGTCCTCGGCGTTGTCGGCCTGGGCGAGCACGTCGAAGTTCTGCTCGGAGCAGCCAAACGAGACCCTCGCGGAAGAGCAGGGAGTCATCGGCGACGATCAGGCGCACGTCAGCCGCTGGTTCTTGCCGTGCCCACGACGGGAGAGTTAGGCGGCGCGCGGCGGGCGTGCGAGCAGCGCCGCTATCGCGGCCCCCGAGAGCTCGTGCTTGGGAAGGAAGCCGCGCGCGGGCGAGTCCGCTATTCGCTGGCCGTAGTCCTTGGCGCGTCGGCTGGAGGTGAGCACGAAGCTCGGCGCGCCTGGTGCGCCGGCGAGACGCTGCGCAACTTCGAACCCGTCGATGCCCGGGAGCCCGATGTCGAGCAGCACGACGTCGGGGTGCAACGTCTGCACGGCAACGATCGCCGTCTCGCCATCGGCCGCCTCGCCGATCACGTGAAATCCGTCCGCGCCCAGCACGGTACGCGCGAAGCGCCGCATGCCCTCGTGATCGTCGACTATCAGCAGGGTGGGGATCACAACTGGCCGTAGGATCGCGCAACGCGAGGTCATTCGGCTCAGTGCTGGCACTGAAGGCGCGCTCGACAGATAGGCTCTGCCCAGCACGGGGCGAGCTTGAGCGGCGAACAGACACCTGAATGGGCTGACCAAGTCGGCGGGGCCCCGCAAGCCGCGACGGGTCACGCGGTGAGGGGAGCCGCTCGTGCGCCGGCAGGGGAACGCTCGATCGGCTCTGCGCGCGCTTCGCCACCCGCTACCTCGCGCTCGTGCTGGGGTGGTTGGAGTTCCTGGCGCTCGCGGGTGCGATGCTCTCGGCGGTGGTGGCGAGCCGGCTGCTCGAACGATCATTTCGGCCGCCGTGGGAACTCTCCTTGATGGTAGAAGCCGCAGCTGCCCTGGGCTGCGGCGTGCCGTTCGTGTTTCTGTGGCACGAGGCCCGGCCGCTCACCGCCTGGATCCGCAACGGTCGGCCTGCGGACGCGGCGCCCGCAGCCTGGGAGACGGGCGTGATGCTCATCCGGCGCGTGTGGCCGCGCTGCTTCGTGTCGACGTCCGTCCTCTTGATCCCGGCGGATGTCTGGGCCATCGGTCATTACCATCTTGGCCCGAGCAGCTTGCCGGTCGCTTGGGTCTTCACGCAGCTCGGGGTCGGGGTCACCGCGGCCTACATGTTCTTCGTGGGCGAGGCGATGCTTCGTCCGATGGTCGAGGATGCCGCGAGGGTCGTGCCCCCGGGGGGCGGCGTCCGTCGAGCGCGGGGCCGGATAGGACTGAAGGTCCTGCTCGCGCTGGCGGTGACGACCTCCTTCGCGGTGCTGATTAGCCAGGCGATCGGCAGCATCGGGCACACGCCGACGTCCCGACTGCTCGGCGCGGTGGTGATCGCAGTCCTGATCGCGCTGACGTTCACGCCGGTCCTCATCCGCGCCGTGACCGACTCGGTGGTCGGCCCGGTGCGAACGCTGACCAGTGCGACCGCGCGAGCGGCAGCAGGCGATCTCGAGCACCCTGTTCCCGTCACGAGCGACGACGAGCTCGGCGTGCTCACCACCAGCTTCAACGACATGATTCGGGGTCTGCGCGAGCGCGAGGCGCTGCGCAACGACAAGCTCGAGCTGAGCGCGGCGCTGCGGGCGTCGCTCGAGGATCTCCACCGCTACGCCGAGGAGCTCCGCGCCTCGCGAGCGCGAGTGGTCACCGCGGCCGACGTCGAGCGCCGCCGCATGGAACGCGATCTGCACGACGGCGCCCAGCAACAGCTCGTGCTGCTCGGCCTCAAGCTGGGGCTGTGGGAGCGGCTGATCGAGAAGGATCCGGCGGCGGCCAAGGCGATGCACGACGAGCTGCGGACAGACCTGCGCAAAGCGCTGTCTGAGCTGCGCGAACTCGCGCACGGGATCTACCCCGCGGTGCTCGAGAGCGAGGGCCTGCCCGGCGCGCTGCGCGAAGCGATCGAGCGCGCGGCGATCCCGACCGAGCTTCGCTGCGACGGGGCCGGGCGCTACCCACGCGAACTCGAGGCCGCTGTGTATTTCTGTTGCCTCGAGGCCCTGCAGAACGCCGCCAAACACGCCGGGGCCGGGGCGAAGGTGAAAATCGACCTCGCTGAGCGCACTCGCAGCCTCGTCTTTCAGGTCGCCGACGACGGCCGGGGCTATGACACCACGGTCGGAGGGCCGAGCGTGGGCGTGCAGAACATGCAGTTCCGTGAGCGCCACGAGCGCCGCATCGCCGCGCCGCCGGCGGCGGTATGGGCCGCGCTGCACGAGCTGCGGCTCTCCGACCTCGCGTTGTCGCGCGCGCTGATGGACGTCCGCGCGCTGCCGTCCCGGCTGCTGGGTCGGCCGCGGCCGCGGATGCTGACCGCGCGATTGCTGGAGGACGGCCCGGTGCCCGTTCTCGCGTCCGACTTCGAGCGCTCGGTCGTCGCAGGCAGCGTGATGCAGCCATGGAAGCTGGCCGGCGGCACGGAGCCGCCTGTCCTCGACGCGGAGGGCCTTCGGGCGTTTCACGAGGCGGGATGGGTGAAGACGGCGATGGACTTCGTCCTGCAGTCCGACGGCAAGGCGACACTCCTGTCGACCGAGACCCGGGTTAGCGCGACAGACGCGGGCACCCGCGGCCGCTTCGGGCTGTATTGGCTGGTGATTCGCGTCGGCTCGGGCCTGATCCGTGGCGACCTGCTGCGCGCAGTCGCCCGCCGCGCCGAGGGCACTGCTCGATGAGGGAGCGGCTTCCCGGTCAGCCGCTGCTCGTGCAGGCGCCGGCGCACAATCGCGAGAGGGTCCATGGCGTCAGTGTGCTTGATCGCCTGCTTGGCCAGCTCGCGCTACGGCGTGCGGTCGGGGAGGGCTGACCCGGTCGGAAGTCACATCGCGTACGATTTCTGTGATGCCGGATGAGCGTTCGCCGGGTGACCCGTCGTCGTCGGGTCGCAGGCCGCGGCAGCGGCGCGCGGTGGAGACTCGCCGTCGGATCTATGAGGCAGCGTTGACTGAGTACGTGCGGGTCGGCGTGGAGGCCGCTCGGGTCGAGGACATCGTCGCCGCGGCCGGGGTGTCTTGGAGCACGTTCTTTGACTATTTCCCGCGTAAGGAGGACGTGCTCCATGAGGCGGGCGCGGCTATGGCGGGGGCCTTCGGGCGCGCGATCGAGCAGGGGCTGGAGCGGGGGGATGAGCCGGTGGGGGAGACGCTTGCCGCCGCGTTGTGCGCCGTGCGCGAGGTCTCGCCACCGTCGGGGACCATCCGTTTGGCCCTGCTGCGTGACATCATCAAGTACCCGGGACGGATGACAGCGTTCTTGGCTGATCGCGACCAGCCGTCGTGGATGGATTCGACCACCCGGCTGCTCGCGGAGGGTCAGCGCCGCGGGGAGGTGCGGGGCGACTATCCCGCCCGCGCCATGGCCGCCGTGCTGTTGCAGGCGTGGGCGATGAGCGCCAATCGCGAGGCGGCACTGGGGCGCCCCCCGGGGGGATGGGGGATGAGCGGTCGGCGGCGATCCAGGCCGCCCCGCTGCGGCTGTCACTCGCATCGACGACGATTATCCTGCGCTCGGCGCTTGCATCAACCGGCCGCGTTGACGTGGGCGACCAGGCGCTCGGCATCGGCCCCAAAGGCCCAGGCGACGCGGAAGGCGTGCCCGTCGACGCGCAGCTCGTCGTGTTCGAGACTCATGGTCACGTCGCTGAGCACAAGCTTGAGCACCACCTCGCCGACCTCGAGCAGCGCTGGGCCGCTCAGCCTTATGGCGTACAGGTGGCGCTCGGTGGCCAGCAGAACCTGCGGATCGGCCGTCGGTTCGTCGCGGCGGCCGGCGGCCTTGGCCTCCGTGTTCCCGGACGAGCCGCTCGAGGCGCTGTCGCGATCGGGCGATGGGCCGCTCTGGGCCTCCACGAGCTCCTGGACGGTTTCGCCGGATTCGAGGTGTGATGTGGCCCCGGCGGCGATCCGCGCGACCCGGCGCTGACGGGGACCCGAGGCGCGCTCGCCCGCGGGGTAGGGGGTGACGGCCGCAACGGTTCCCCCGTCCTCCGCGTCGGCCGTGACGGCCATGAGGGCGGCGGTGCGGCGAAATGTTGCATCCGCGTCGCTCTCGAGCTCCTCGACTCGAGCTCCCACCGCCTTGGTGTGCGCTCCCAGGATGAGCGCAGCCGTTCGGGCCGCCTCGATCCGGTCGCCAAGGGCCGCTGCCTCGGCCTCGGTGGCGCGGACGCGCTCGAGCAGCTCCCCCCGCTCGCGGGCCGAGTCAGCCTCGGCTTTGCGGATGCGCTCGAGCAGCTGCTCCCGTTCGCGGGTCGACTCGGCTTCGGCGTCGCGGGCGCGCTCGAGCAGCTGCTCCCGTTCGCCCGTCGCCTGCTCCAGCTCGGCGGAGTGGCGGCCGATCCGACGCTCGAGCGTCGCGCGCTGCTCGACGTTCTCGGCCGCGAGCCTCGTGGCCTCAGCGGTCCTGGCCTGCAGCTCCTCCTCACGGCGCGCGCGCTCGGCAATGTCGGTGCGGGCGGCCTCGAGCTCGGCCAGCAGGCCGTCCGCCCGTGCTGTGGCGCTTGTCAGCTGCTCCTCGAGCTGGAGCGTCTCGGTCGCGTCGGCGTCGCGCCGCTGGAAGGCGCCCTCGTCGTCGGCTTGGGCGCTGGCCAGCTCCTCGGTCAGCTCGTCGACCCGGGCCCGGGCCTGCGCGAGCTCGGAGGCCAGAGCCCTGGATTGGGCCGTTGCCTGCTCGCTGCGCCGCTCAGCCTCTTCGGCGCGTGAGGCCGCCGCGCCGCTGGCGTCCTCTGCCGATGCTGCTGTTTCCAGTCTTGTCTGCAGCTCGTGGCTGAGCTCGTCGGCGCGGATCTGAAGCTCGTCGTGCCGGGCGACTGTGCTGCTGTGCTCGGCGCCGAGGCTGCTCAGCTGCGCGGTCAGGCGGTCGCGCTCCTCGGTGACGCGCTCGTGCGCCGCGCGCAGGGCACCGGTCTGGCGCTCCAGCTCCGTTCTCAGCGCGCCGATGTCGCGCTCGTGGGCCGCGCGCAGGGTCCCGGCCTCACGCTCGAGCTCGGCACGTTGCTCCAGCGCGTCCTGAGTGGTCTGCTGGGCGTCCGCGGCTCGGTGCTCGGCCTCCTCGGCGCGCGCCTCGGCGTCCGCGGCCCGGCGATCGGTCTGCTCGGCGCGCGAGCTCACCGCGGCCCGGGCGTCTTCTGCCGATGCGGCTGCCTGCCGGGTGGCCTCCAGCTCGTGGCTGAGCTCGTCGGAGCGGGCCTGAAGCTCGTGGCGTCGGGCCACGGCGCCGGTGTGCTCCTCGGCGAGGGTGCGCAGCTGTTCGCTCAGGCGGTCGCGCTCGGCGCTGACGCGTTCGTGGGCGGCCCGCAGGGCACCGGTCTCGCGCTCCAGCTCCGTTCTCAGCGCGCCGATGTCGCGCTCATGGGCCGCGCGCAGCGTCCCGGCCTCGCGCTCGAGCTCGGCGTGTTGGTCCAGCGCCTCCTGGATGGTCTGCTGGGCGTCCGCGGCTCGCTGCTCGGCCGCCTCGGCGCGCGCCTCGGCGTCCGCGGCCCGCCGCAGGGCGTGCTCGGCGCGTGAGGCCGCCGCGCCGCTGGCGTCCTCTGCCGATGCTGCTGTTTCCAGTCGTGTCTGCAGCTCGTGGCTGAGCTCGTCGGCGCGGATCTGAAGCTCGTCGCGTTGGGCCACGGCGGCGGTGTGCTCCTCGGCGAGGGTGCGCAGCTGTTCGCTCAGGCGGTCGCGCTCGGCGCTGACGCGTTCGTGGGCGGCCCGCAGGGCACCGGTCTCGCGCTCCAGCTCGGTTCGCAGGGAACCGGTGTCGCGCTCGAGGGCGGCGCGCAGCTCACCGACCTCGCGCTCGAGCTCGGCGCGGCGCTCCAGCGCCTCGTGGGTGGTCTGCTGAGCGCCGCCGGCTCGCTGCTCGGCCTCCTGGGTGCGCGCCTCGGCGTCCGCGGCCCGCCGCTCGGCCTGCTCGGCGCGTGAGGCCAGCTCGGCGTCCGCCTCCTCTGCCGATGCTGGTGTTTCCGGTCTTGCCTGCAGCTCATGGCTGAGCTCGTCGGCGCGGGTCCGAAGCTCGTCGCGTTGGGCCACGGCACTGGTGTGCTCGGCGCTGAGTGTGCTCAGCTGCGCGGTCAGGCGGTCGCGCTCCTCGCTGAAGCGCTCGTGCGCCGCCCGCAGCTCACCGGTCTGGTGCTCGAGCTCGGTCCGCAGGGCGCCGATGTCGCGCTCGTGGGCGGCACGCAGCTCACCGACCTCGCGCTCGAGCTCGGCGCGGCGCTCCAGCGCCTCCTGAAAGGTCTGCTGAGCCCCCGCGACGCGCTGCTCGGCCTCCTCGGCGCGCGCCTGGGCCTTTGCAGCTCGCCCGCTGGCCTCGGTGGCGTCCTTCTGTGCGGTGGTCAGGCTGAGCTCGACGTCGGCGGCGCGGTGCTCCAGCTGGGTGGCACGTTCGTTCGCCGCCTCCGCCTCAGTGGCGAGCTCCTCGGATCGGCCCAGCGTCTCCGTCGCCCGCTCCTGGACGCCCTGCAGCAGCTCGACGCTCGTGGTCACCCAGCGCTCGAGGGCGTCGACTCGCTCGGCGAGCCCTGCCTGGGTCGCGGCGAGGATGGCTCCCCGCTCCCGCGCCTGGGCGTTGGCCGTGCGCTCGGTTTTCAGCTCGGCCTCGTGCTCCACGGCGCGTTGCCGGGCTTCGGCGGCCTCCTCCGCGCTTCGGCGAGCGTCGCTGAGGACGGTGTCGCGCTCCCGCGCTGCCTGCTCGAGAGCCGACTCCAGGCTCTCGGCTCGCGCCGCCGCTTCGGAGGCGCCCCGGGTGGCCGCATCGGCGCGCTTGACCGCTTCGATGCGGGCGGCCTCGGACTCGTCTCGATGGGCACTCTGGGCGCTCGCCTCGGCAGCCCGCTCGCGCGCCGCTCGTTCGGCTTCGTCCAGTGCGCCCAAGAGCTGCCCGAGCTGAGCCTCGGCCGCCTCGCGCGCCTCCCGCGCATCGGCGGCATGGGACTCGGCGACGCGCTGGGCCTCGGCTCGCGCCTTGGCATTGACGGCCTCACCCTGCGTCCGCTCCTCGGCGTGCTCGGCACGGGCGATGGCAGTATCTGCGCGGGTGCGCAGCTCGTCGATCTCGCCGCTCAGGGCGTGCATCTGTGCGTTGGCGTCGTGGCTGATCTCGTCGGCTCGGGCGAGAACTGCCGCGGCGCGCTGATCCTGCTCGGAGGCCTCGCGTTCCAGCTCCGTGGCGCTGCGCTCGGCCTCGCGGGCCCGGGTGTCCAGCTCGGCCGCCGTCGTGGCGGCGGCCTCGATGCGCTCCTCCAGCGCCGCCGCGTGCGTCTCCAGCGCCGCCCGCCCTCGCGCTGACTCCCGCTCCTGCTCCCGCGCCTGAGCGATGGCGCTGGCCAGCGCCGCCTCTCGCTGCGCGGCCGCCGCCAGCTGGCCGGCAAGCGCCTTCAGCTCGCCCGACGGAAGGGGCTCGGCCCGCACGGGGTGATCCGACCTGGGTCGTGCGAGCCCGCCGCTAGGCAGGTGATGGTCCATCGGGCTGGGGAGGGCCCAGCTCTCACCGGTCTCCAGCTCGAGCCAGAACGTCGCCGACCCCGCTCGCAGGGGGCCGGCCGGCACGGAGAACGCGGCTCGCCACGTCACGCCGTCGGCTGCCGTCCGCTGTGCCTGGCCCTGGGCGTCGGGCAGGGCTGGGAACCGATCGGCGCGTGCGCCATCGTCGAGCACGAGGGCGACCTGGCTCAAGCCCCGATGCTCCGCGCCGCGCCAGACCCCCGCGAGGCGCAGCAGATCCGTGGCTTCGCTCGCCGGGATACGCTCGAAGCTCGTCAGCCCGAACGCGATCTTCTCGACGCTCATCGGCCTCGATTCTATGTTGAGGGCGGGCGCCGAGCAACGAGACCCGGCGGTTCGCTTTACCATCCGCGTGCCCCCTGGCGTTCCAGCCGAGCGTGACAGCCTCAGACGACACCCCTCCGCCCCATGCCAAAACGGCCTCTCGGAACGAGTCGATGGGAGACGCGGAGCCTCCGAGCGATGACGCCCGCTGCGAGGCGGGAATCGAGGACCAGGCCGCGGAGAGCGAGCCGCAGGCGGAATCCGGAACAGCGGGTGGCAAGGCGGGTGTCGAGCCCCCGAGTGCGGTCGAGGGGCTGGACGGGTCGTCCTCGGTGGCTGACCTGCGCGCTGAGGCCGAGATGCTGCATGCTGAGGCGCTACGGCGCCAGCAGGCGGCGGTGAAGCTCCGCGCGGAGGCGGCTCTCCTGCGCGAGGAGACGGCGAAGCTGCTCGCCGGGCCCAGCGTGCTTCGGGCCGAGGTGACGCGGCTGCGAGAGGCGGTGCAGTCGGCCCGCGAGCTGATCGATCCCGAGGTCGACGCTGAGGGTGGCGCGGCGGAAGTCCAGTCTCAGCCCGACGCAAGCACGGACCCTTCGCCGACGCCCGGGCGTGGCCCCGCTCGTCGCCGATGGGGCCGCGGCCGGCGTAGCGGCTGACAGCTGCGCGGTGATCCCCCACATCGGCTGCGCAGGCTGGAGCCATCGCTGCTGGCGGGGACGCTGGAGGCACTCCAGCGGCAGTCCTGAGCGGGCGCTGGCCCCCACGCGGGGCCGGCCCGCCGCGTGATTGCAGCCCCAAGTGCCGGCTCGTGTACCCTCTGACCTCCAGTCAAGCGGAGCGAGCAGGCAGCGAGCACCCGCCCCGGGTCGCTCGCCGGGGCGACGTTGACCCACATGCGTCAGGCCGGGGAACTCCCGGCGCACAGGGCAACAGTCGCGTCACCCATCGCCCATGCAGCCCCCTCAAGGGGCCGCCGGGCGGCGCCTTGTGCTCGCCCGCGACCATGCCCAGCGTCCCGGGGAGTCTGCCGATATGCGACACGCAACCCACACGTCAACGATGCTCACGGCGCTCCTCGCCGCGGGAGCGCTGGTCGCCGGTGCCCCGGCGCAGGCGCGCTCGACGCACTCCCGGAAGGCGCGCTGCGGTGCGTCGAAAGGCCACCACCGGCGGGGCTCGCTCCGCTGCCACCGAGCTGGGCGCCACCGGCACCCGCTGGCAACTCAGTCCCGGGTGCAGGATCCGTTCTCTCCCCAGGACGGCTGCACCTGGTGGGTGGATCTCAAGCGCCCCGACGTCTATCAGCGCACGCAGCAGGTGGCCCCGGCCTCCGACTGGAATGCCGAGGCGTGGGGGCGCAATGCTCGGGCGGGGGGGTTCCGGGTCGACGGCACCCCGGCCGTCGGGGCGATCGCCGTCTGGCAGCCTGGGCAGGAGACGCGCTTCGACCACGGCGCGTTGCTCGCGGGGGACGTCGGACACGTGGCCTACGTGATCGGCCTCGGCCCGCACGGGACGTTTGCCATGTCCGCCAGCGGCACGGCCATAACCCATCCCGGGGAGTACCAAGTCTTCCGGGGCGTGTCCCGGGCCGGTCTGCAGTTCATCCACTGACCGGGGGCGCGCGCGAGCCGGGGCGCAACGTGCGCTCTCCAGCCCCGGCCATGCCACCCAGCTACCGGGAGCGCTTGCGCATCGAGGGGGGCACGCTCGCCGGCGCCGGGCTGCTGGACGCCGTGATCCTCGCCCTCGTGGCGCCCGGGGCCGCGGCAAACCGCACGAGCACGATGGCCCAGCTCGCGGCGGTCGCGCTGCTGCTCGTCCTCGGCGGCCCTCCGCTCATCCGGCGGGCGCTGCGCCGAGCCCAGGATCGGACAGCCACTTCCGCCGGCAGCGGTGAGCCCACCCCCGCGTGGCACGTGGTCGCAGTCTGTGCCGGGCTCACCCTCGCCTTCGGCATCGTCGCCGGGTGGGATGCGGGCATGCGCATCGCCGGCGGCTGCGTGCTGGTCGGACTGGCCCAGGCCCTGCTGCTCGAGCGACTCGTGGCCGGCCGCGAGCGCGGCGAGGGCGCGGTGTTCGTCCGTCTGCCCGGTTCGCGCATCGGCCGCGGGAGCCGTCTCGGACGCGTCCAGACGCCCTAAGACAGCGGCGTTTGGCCTGCTCAGCGCCATAGACGGGGCGGGCGCGAGGTCTCAGCCCGCGGCGAATGGAGCGTGAGTTGGCGTAAGAGGGTGGGTACCCACGGCCCATGGCGGTGATCCATCAGCTTGGTGACGCCCCGCGTCGGGCTCTCGGTCCGCGCCGAGAGCCCAGGCCCTTGACCGAAGAGCGCTCCACGTGCGCGCTGACCGCCGCGCCGGATGCGCCCGCCCACGGCCGCGCCTGGCTGCGGGCCGATCTCGGATCTGACCTTGACGAGGGCGAGCGCGACAGGGCGCTTCTGCTGCTTTCGGAGCTGATCACCAACGCCGTGCGCCACGCCGATGCCCGCGAGGACGGCCAGGTCGCGGTCGAGGGCTGGCGCTACGACCGGCGACTGCGGGTCGAGGTTCGCGATGGGGGCTCGGGGCATTCCCAGCCGGCCGTCGCCGCGCACCCCGATGCTCGCGGTGGCTTCGGGCTGATGCTCGTCGAATGCCTGAGTGATGACTGGGGTTGGACGCACAGCGACGGTGGGACGGTGGTCTGGTTCGAGCTGGCAACCGCCTCGCAGAGCTGAGTGAGGCTGGGCCTGCGACGCCGGCAATCGAGCATCGGAGCGGACGGTGGGCGCTATCGTGCGGACTCGGATGTCCCTGCTCGAGCTCAGTACCGAAGACTCCGGCCAGACCGTCCGCCTCGCCCTCCGTGGTGAGCTCGACATCTCCAGCACCGCTGCCGCCGAGGCAGCCTTCGCCGAGCTCGAGCAGCGCCGGCCCGAGCACATCGTGTTGGATCTGCGCGCCCTGCGGTTCATGGACTCGACCGGGTTGCGCGCGGTGGTCAATGCCGATGTCCGGGCCCGAGAGCAGGGCCGGCGGCTCACGGTGGTTCGCGGGCCCGAGCCTGTCCAGCGCGTCTTCGATGTCACCGGGATCGCCGAGCGGCTGGACATCGTCGACGACCCGGCTGCGCTTGCCACCTGACTCCGGACCGGGACGACCCGCCCGCCCGCTCCCCGGCTCACGCGACTCGGTCCCCGCACCCGCCCACCCGGCGCCCTCGCCGCCCCGAGACCAGGTGGCGCTGTTCGCTGCAGCCCGGGCCGGCGACGCCCGCGCACGGGAGGCCCTGGTCCAGCGCTACCTGCCGCTCGCCGAGCGGATCGCCCGGCGCTACCGCGGGGCCCACGGATCTCTGGAGGATCTCGTGCAGGTGGCCAGCCTGGCCTTGGTCAAGGCGGTAGACGGCTTCGACACCTCCCGGGGGGTCGCCTTCTCCTCCTACGCCGTACCGACGATCGCCGGGGAGCTCATGCGCCACCTGCGTGACACGACGTGGCGCGTGCACATCCCGCGACGCACGCGGGAGCTGGCCAGCAAGCTCGACAAGCGCACGGAGGCGCTGCAGAGCCGTCTGGGGCGGTCACCGACGGTGGCCGAGCTCGCCGACGCGCTAGACGCGCGCGAGGAGGAGGTGCTCGAGGCCCTGCACGCGGCCCAGGCGCAGCGGGCGGTCTCCCTCGACGCGCCCCTGGACACCGATGGGGAGGTCGGGGTTGCCGAGCGCCTGGGGACCGTCGACGACCGTCTCGCTCAGGTCGAGGATCGGCTGTCGCTCGACGACGCGGCCGACCGCGTCCTCTCGGACCGCGATCGGGCCGTGCTGGCCATGCGCTTCTCGGGGGAGATGACCCAGTCGGAGATCGCCGAGCGCATCGGCGTCTCCCAGATGCAGGTGTCGCGGATCCTCCGCGCCGCCCTGAGCCGCCTGCGGGAGTCGGGTCTGGATGCCTGAGTCAGCCGACGTCCAGCTCCTGATCGAGAACCGGTCCGAGAACGTCGCTGTCGTTCGTCAGGCGCTCGCCGGCTGGGCCGAGGCGGTCCACCTGGAGCAGACGGTGCTCGAGGAGGTCAAGACCGCCGTCTCGGAGGCGTGCAACAACGTCGTCCTGCACGCCTACCACGGCGAGGTCGGGCCTCTGGAGGTCTCGGCCTGCCACGACGAGCATCAGCTCGAGGTGCGGGTGGCCGACCGGGGCAGAGGGATGCGTGAGCCCGACCCCGACCCCGACGCCGCGCTCCCGGGGATGGGCATCGAGCTCATGCGAGCGCTGGCCGAGGCGGTGGAGTTCGCGGATCGGGATGGCGGTGGCACGGCGGTGAATCTCCTCTTCCGGTCACCGTCGCCCCTGACCCTGACCGGGGGCTCGGCCACGGCCGAGCCCCCGGGGAGCACGGCGGTGGACGCGCGGGTGCTCGTTGGGGTGGGACGCGTCGCCGCCCCGGTGCTCAGTCGCGTAACCGGGATGCTTGCCGCCCGGGCCGGCCTCTCCCTGGAGCGGCTGGCCGACGCCCAGCTGCTGACCGACGCCCTCGCCGCCCACGCGCCGTCGTGGGTTACCGGCGAGGGTATAGAGCTGGGGGTGGTGCCCGACGGGATCGGTGTCATCCTGCGCGTGGGGCCGCTGCGGCCCGGTGGAGCGGGTGAGCTGGTGCGGGAGTCGGCCCTGAGCGGGCTACCGTCGCTGATCGACCGACTGGCTGACGAGGTCAGCGTCGAGGAGGATGCGGGCGCCGAGCGCCTGCGCCTGCTCGTCGCTCAGCGATGACTTTCGTGCCGCCGGACGCCCGTAGCTGACCGACCGCCTAGGCGTGCCCGGATAGCTCGGCGCGCTCGGCGGGGACGTTGAAGCGCTCCTGGATGTTCTCCAGGAGATCGTCCTCCTTGTGCTTGCGCTCGCCCTCGGGGTGCAGCACGACGAGGATTCGCTCCGGGGAGAAGTTGCCCATCGCGTCCTCGATGGCCTGCAGCGGCTCGCTCTCGCCCGTCTCGCCGGTGGCGTCAACCCCGGCGTGAACGAGCGCGCCGATGGTGCGCTTGCGAATGGCGTCGGCGTCGTCGATGGCCTCGTCGGGGTCCGAGACCCAGTGGGCCAGCGCCGACTCGTTGAGCGCGGGGACCACGACGCGAACCGTCGCGTCCTCGCCCCCGGGGCCCAGCAGCTCGCTGAGCTGGTCGGCCCTGATCGGAACTGTTGTGCAGACGAGGATGCGCACACTGATCGACGCTGGAGCATAGACCAACGCCCATGCTCACCGGCACCGGCCAGCGCGCGTCAGAAGCGCCGCCCGAGCCCGTGGCCCCCGCTGGGAATCCTGCTGAGCAGGACGAGCACCGCCGCGATGATTGCGACGATGGTCGGGAGCCCGAGCGCCAGGCAGATCCAGTACACGATGGCGGCGAAGACGATGGCGATGAGGGCGGCGATCATGAACGCTCCTAGAGCTGGAAGGGACGCTGACCCGTGGGTTCCCCGGCAACGCGTCGGGCTAACCTCGCTCGACGAACGGGCGCGGTCAGGCCGCCGTTAGCGCGCCGTTTTTTCGCTTGGCGCCGAGACGGGTACCCGCTCGGCCGTGTCGGCGGAATCGACCGCCCAGGACAAGGAGGAAGCCCGTGGCCCTTACCGATAGTCCCCGACGCCGTCGAGGCGGATTCGGCCGCCGCCGGCGCGCCGATGGCGTCGACGAGCGCGGCGCCGCCCCCGGCGCCGGAGCCCGAGCCGCCTCGGCGGCCGGAGCAGGGACCCTGCTGATCGCCAGGCTGATCCGCCTGGTGGTCTCCGTCATCGTGGTCATCATCGTGCTGGGCATCGCCTTCGTCGTCCTCGACGCGAACGGGTCGAACACCATCGTCTCCCACGTCCACGACTGGGCCAAGACGCTCGCGGGTCCCTTCGACGGCATCTTCACCCTGAGCTCGGCCAAGGGCACCACCGCCGTGAACTGGGGCTTGGCCGCCCTGGTCTACGCGATCATCGGTGGGATCATCGCCTCCTTCGTCGCTCGCGCCGGGCTGGCGGCCCGCGGGGCGCGGTGAGTCCGGCCGCCCGCGCCGATGCCATGGCCACCCCTCCGCAGGCCCCCGGAGCGTCGCTGAGCGCGACGGCCCGGGTGCTGGAGGGGGGCTCGGGCTTCCTCGTCGCCGCCGCCGGCGAGCTCGACCTGCGCGGGGCCCCGGTGTTGCGCGAAGCGCTGGCCGGGCCGCTGCGCGAGGGCAGCGGCCCGGTGCTGCTCGAGCTGGCCGACGTCGACTTCATCGACTCCAGCGGTCTGGCGACCCTGCTCAACGCGCAGGGGCGCCTGACCCGGGTCGGCCGTCGGCTCGTGCTCATCGCCCCGTCCGCACCGGTCCGTCGCCTGCTTTCGGCCATCGGCCTCCAGGACAGCATCAGCTCAGCGCCGAGCCGCGACGACGCCATCGGTCTCACCGAGCTTGACGACGACCCGGACCCCGACGGGGCGACCCTGACTCCTCGGCCGTCCCGGCGCGCGGGCGCCGGGTGACCGCCGCTTTCGCTGCCGCTCATCGAGGTGCGCCGCCTGCGAGCGTGCCGCGAGCACGTCGCCCGCCACCGGCGTCAGCTTCCGGCAAGGGTCCGCCGCTAACGTCGCCCGGGCGCGGGGCCGTCCGGTCCCGGCCCGTCCGCGGGCTGTCAGAGGAGAGGACCGACGACCATGCCCGAGAGCTTCGACGCGATCGTCATCGGCGCCGGCCCCGCCGGTGAGGTGTGCGCCGGCGAGCTGGCTGACGGCGGCCTGCGCGTGGCCATCATCGAGCGCGAGCGGGTGGCCGGCGAGTGCTCCTTCTGGGCCTGCATCCCGACCAAGACTTTGCTGCGTCCCGGCGAGGCGCTGGAGGCCGCCCGTCAGGCGCCCGGTGCCCGCGAGGCGGCGACGGGCCGGCTGGACGTATCCGAGGCGCTGGCCTGGCGCGACTTCATGGTCTCCGACTGGGACGACTCGAGCCAGGTGCAATGGCTGGACTCCAAGGCCATCACCCTCGTGCGCGGGTCGGCTGAGCTCACGGGTCGGGGCCAGGTGCGCGTGGGCGGCAGGGAGCTGAGCGCTGACAGCATCGTCCTGGCCACCGGCTCTGACCCGGTCATCCCGCCCATCGAGGGACTTTCCAGTCTCGACGGGGTCTGGACCAACCGCGAGGCCGCCGCCGTGCACGAGGTGCCGGCCCGGCTGTTGATCCTCGGCGGGGGGCCGGTGGGCTCGGAGTTCGCCCAGGCCTTCAGCCGGATGGGCGCCTCGGTGGTGCTCGTGGAGGGTTCTGACCGCGTGCTCACGCGCGAGCCCGAGCCGGTCGGCCGGGCGGTGGGAGCGGCGCTCGAGGCTGAGGGGATCGAGGTGAAGTTGGGGTCGCACGTCACGCGCGTGGAGTCCGACGGCGAAGGCGTCGCCCTCCACCTCGACAACGGCGAGCGGCTGTCGGGGGATCGGCTGCTGGTGGCCACGGGCCGGCGGCCGCGGACCGCCGGGCTCGGGCTGCCGGCCGCCGGCGTAGAGCTCGACGAGCGCGGCGCGGTGCCCGTCGACGAGCGGCTGCGGGCCGGTGAGGGGCTGTGGGCCGTCGGCGACGTGACGGCGATCATGCCCTTTACCCATGTGGGCAAGTACCAGGCGCGGATCGCCGCGGCCGACATCCTCGGCCGTCCGGCTCACGCCGACTACCGGGCGGTACCGCGCGTCACCTTCACCGACCCCCAGGCGGCGTCGGTGGGCGAGCCGGAAGGAGAGCGGTCGGGGACCGTCGAGCTCTCGGGCGTGGCGCGCACGGCGACCTACACGCGGGCCTACGCGGAGCGGCCGGGCTTTCTGACCCTCTACGCCGCCGGCGATCGACTGGTCGGGGCCTGCGCCGTCGGGCCCGAAGCGGGGGAGTGGCTGCAGCAGGCGACACTGGCCATCCGAGCCGAGGTGCCGCTGGCGGTACTGCGCGACACCATCCAGCCGTTTCCCACCTTCTCCGAGGCGTTTGTCAACGCGCTGGTCGATCTGGGCTGAGCTCGTCAGGCCGCGCTGCGTCGGGGGACTGGCCTCGCGCGCGGAGCGACGTCAGGAGCCGGTCGGCCGCCGCGGCGTCCGGCGCCGCGCGGGGGCCCGCCGCGCCGCGCGCTCGCCGACCAGCAGGGCAGCGCCCAGCGCCCCCGAGAGGTCGCCCAGGGCCGCGACGTGGACCGCGGGTGGGCGGCTGTCGACGAACAGGTGGGGAGCCATCGCCTGCTCGACCCGCCGCACGCCCTTCTCCCCGAAGCGCACGCCGAGGCCGCCGCCCACGACGACGGCCTCCACGTCCAGCAGGTTGACCGCCGAGGCGATCCCGCAGCCCAGAGCCTCGATCGCACGGTCGATGAGCTTGTGCGCCAGCGGATCGTGATGGCGCAGGGCGCGGGCCCAGATCCCGCTGGTCAGGCGGTCATGCCCCCGCTTCTCCATGATCGAGAACAGCCGGGTGTCGACGCCGCGCCTGACCGCCCGACGGGCGGCTGCCTCCATCGCCCCCCGCCCGGCGTAGGCCTCCAGGCACCCCGTGCGCCCGCACGGGCATCGGGCACCGCCTCGGCGCACGACGGTGTGCCCGATCTCCCCTGCGGCTCCGCGCCCGGTCCACGGGCGGCCGTCGAGGATCAGCCCTCCACCGACCCCAGTGCCCCAGAACACCCCGAGCAGCGAGCGGTAGGAAGCCCCGGCCCCGAGGCGGTGCTCAGCGATGGTCGCGGCCTGGACGTCGTTGCCCAGCACGACGCGGGTGCCGAGCGACTCCGAGAGCGCCGATCCCACGGGAAAGGGCTCGTCCCAGTCGGGCAGGTTGCGCGCCTGGGCGACGATGCCCTGCTCGGCGTCGACAGCTCCGGGTGAGCCGACACCGACGCCGGTCAGCGAGTCGGTCGGGGTCTCGGCGGCGTCGGCCGCTTCGGCCAGAGCGGCAGCCATGGCCGCCACCACCGCCGGCGGACCGCCCCCGGTCGGCGTCGGCCGGCGGGCCTGGCCGAGCACCACGCTGTCGGGGTCGACGACGATGGCCTGGATCTTGGTGCCGCCCAGGTCGATGCCTCCGCGCCGGCCCGGGACGGCGCGTCGCTCGCTGCGGGAGCGAGGAGCAGATCGGGGCTGGCCGGCGGACACGCGAGCGAAGCATGGCGGTTCCGCGCCGGAAGTTGCTGGTTCAATGCTTCGGGGCGCCCCAATGACGCCTGAGCCCCCGTAGCTCAGCTGGATAGAGCGCCGGCCTTCTAAGCCGGATGCCGCAGGTTCGAGTCCTGCCGGGGGCGCTGGCCACCATCACACGAGCACGACGTCGACGCCGTCGAGAAATTCGCGAATGGATCGCGCGGCGCGTCGTGAACCCGCGGAGTTCGTCATCGAGGCGGTCGTCCGCGTTCCCTACCGGGCCGCGGCGAGGACCACGATCGCAGAGCAGTATCAGCCGGGCGCCGGGCTCGACTCGCACTTGGTGGGAGGCGACGCCCGCCGCGTCGAGAATGCGAGGACGTTGTGCTCGGCGTCGGCACGTCGCGGGCGATCTCCGCTGACCTCACCCGAGGTCAGCGCCGCGACTCCCGGTGCGAACTGCTGGCGATCACCCCACGAGCCTAGTGCCAGCACGCCAGCGTTTGGAGGGGCAACGAAGTGGTACTACGCATCCCAGTTGCCCGAGGCGTGAATACCCTACTGGAATAGTGGGAACCGGCTAGGCACGGTAGGCTGCATATCACTTCCCCGGATCCTGCCGGCCGCCCGGCATGTGGCGGGACAGCCGCGGCGACGCGCACGACATCTCCGAGGGAGCATTCAATGGGATCGAGCCATGACTGAGCAACCAGATCGCACCGAGCCCGACCTCCGCGACCGTCCGGCTGCGGATCTGGTCAAGCAGCTCTCCGAGCAGAGCAGCACGCTCGTTCGCCAGGAGCTCGAGCTGGCCAAGGCCGAGCTCAGCGTCAAGGCCAAGCAAGCAGGCATCGGCGCTGGCATGTTCGGGGGCGCGGGGTTGTTCGGCTTCTACGCCTTCGGGGCCCTGACTGCCTGCCTGATTCTCGCGTTGGGCCTGGCCGTGGATGGCTGGCTGGCCGCCCTGATCGTCGCCGTGGTCTACGGCGCCGTGGCCGGGGTGCTGGCGTTGAAGGGCAAGAGCAAGGTGCAGGCGGCGACTCCGCCGGTGCCCGAGCAGGCCGTCGACAGCGTGAAGGAGGATGTCCAGTGGACGAAGGAACGGGCGAACGCCGGCCGGAGTTAGGAGAGGGTGCGGACGAGGGTCTGCAGCAGCGCTCGCCGGAGGAGATCCGGCATGACATCGACGAGACGCGCGGTGAGCTGGGCGAGACCGTTGAGGCGCTGGCTGAGAAGGCCGACTTCAAGGGACAGGCCCAGCAGAAGGTCAAGGAGGTCAAGCAGACCGCCCAGCAGAAGGTGGAGGAGGTCAAGCAGACCGCCCAGCAGAAGCGGGAGGAGTTCGCCGGCAAGGTCAAGGCGGCAAGCCCCGAGACCGCGACGGCCGGAGCCCAGCGGCTCGCCGCCCGGGCGCGAGAGAACCCTGTGCCCCTGGCCATCGCCGGGGCGCTGATCACCGGGTACCTGGTCGGGCGCCGCCGGGGAGGGTCGCGCGGGTAATGGCCCGGACCCGGGAAGAGCAGACGAACGCGGGCGCGGCCGGCGGCGGTGGCGGTCGGCGCGAGGCGCCGGATGGCCCGACCGACCTGCCGGCGCCGTCCTGGGGCGGGGTGTTGAAGCGAACGGTCAGGGAGTTCAGGGAGGACAACCTGACCGATTGGGCCGCCACGCTCACCTACTACGGGGTGCTGGCCATCTTCCCGGCGATCATTGCGCTGGTCTCGGTCCTCGGCCTGGTGGGCCACTCCGCGACCCAGCCGCTGATCGACAACCTCGGCAAGATCGCCCCGGGCCCGGCCAGGGACATCTTCACCAGCGCCATACAGAACCTCCAGAGGAGCCAGGGCACCGCGGGGGTCGTGTTCATCGTCGGGCTCGCGGGCGCGCTGTGGTCAGCCTCGAGCTATGTCGCGGCGTTCATGCGCGCATCCAATGCGATCTATGACGTCGGCGAGGGACGCCCAATCTGGAAGACGGTCCCCGTACGGTTGGGCGTCACGCTGGTGCTGATGGTGCTGCTGGCGGTCAGCGCTGTGGCCATCGTGCTCACCGGCGGACTGGCCAAGCAGGTGGGCAACCTCATCGGGGTTGGTGGCAGCGCGGTGACCGTGTGGGACATCGCCAAGTGGCCCGTGCTCCTGCTTGTCGTCAGCCTCATGTTCGCGATCCTCTACTACTTCTCGCCGAACGTGAGGCAGCCCGGCTTTCGCTGGCTGAGTCCGGGTGGTGTCTTTGCCGTGCTGGTCTGGATCATCGCCTCGGCCGCGTTTGCGTTCTACGTCGCCAGCTTCAGCTCGTACAACAAGACCTACGGCGCTCTGGCCGGGGTGATCGTCTTCCTGGTCTGGTTGTGGATCTCCAACATCGCTGTGCTCCTCGGCGCCGAGTTCAACGCCGAGCTTGAACGCGGGCGCCGGATCGAGGCCGGGCATCCGGCCGACGAGGTGCCCTTTGTCGAACCCCGCGACACACGCAAGCTCGCCGACTAGCCAAACCGGCGCGCGGCCCGCCTGGCCCTAACCGGCGCCGCCCCGGCTGCCCCGCTGACGCGAGCCACCGTTAGTAGAGTCCCGATGCGGTCTGGGATTGAGGGCGCGACAATCAGCGGGATCCCATGCTGCCTGTAAGACCCGAAACGGACACGGCCATCCGGCTGCGCCGCGTGGTCAAGCGGTTCGGGTCGCTGACGGCCGTCGACGGTCTCGACCTCGACGTCCCCTACGGGACGTGCGTTGGTCTGCTCGGTCCCAACGGCGCGGGCAAGTCGACGACGATGAAGGCCCTCACCGCGCAGGTCATCGCCGACGAGGGCGAGCTGGAGGTGCTGGGCTACCGCTTGCCCCAGGACTCCAAGCAGGCGCGCGCGGAGATGGGGGTCGTGCCCCAGCTCGACAACCTCGACGTCTCGCTGACTGTCGAGCAGAACCTCCTCGTCTTCGCGCATCTCTACCGGGTCGGGAAGGATGAGCGCAAGGGGGCCATCGAGCGCGCGCTGGGCCTGGCCAACCTCAGCGATCGCGGTAGGTCGAAGGTGGACCAGCTCAGCGGCGGCATGCGCCGCCGGCTGCTGATTGCGCGCGCCCTGCTGCACCGACCGCGGCTCCTGCTGCTCGACGAGCCGACGGTCGGGCTGGACCCGCAGGTGCGCCAGGAGCTGTGGGCGCTGATCGACCTGCTGCGCTCGGAGGGGGTCTCGATCCTGATGAGCACGCATTACATCGAGGAGGCCGAGCGCCTCTGCGACCAGGTGACGATCATGTCGCACGGCAAGGCCGTCGCCGTCGGGACCCCGAGCGAGTTGATTCGCCGGCACGCCGGCCCGGAAGCGGTCGAGGTCTACGGGCCGCCGACGCGGCTGACCGAGGTGGAGGGCATCGCGCAGGCCCGCGGCTGGCGCACCCGCCGCACCGGGACGTCGGTGGCGGTCCTGCACGCCAACGGCGCCGAGCTCGACGGCGAGCGCCGGGTGACCAACCTCGAGGATGTGTTCGTGCTGCTGACCGGCGAGGAGATCACCTGATGGCCACCGCCCGCACCCCGCGCCGCCTGCACCGCCTCGAGCTTGTCGCCGTGCGCGGCGTGATGGTCCGCGAGGTCGTCAACTTCTCCTCGTTCTGGCGCTCGTCGACGTTCTCCTCGACCGTCGACCCGACGATCTACCTCGTGGCTTTCGGCTTCGGCTTCGGATCGCTGGTGAGCCGGGTGGCGGGCTATGACTACGTCGACTTCGTGGGCACCGGGGTCGTGGCGACGACGGTGCTGTTCTCAGGGGCTTTCCCCGCGATGTACGGGACGTTTGTCAAGTACCAGTTCCAGCACACCTACACCGAGGAGCTGGTCACCGCGGAGGCGCTGTGGGTCGGGGCGCGGACCGGGATGTACGGGTGCGTGCCGCTGCTCGTGGCCATGGTCTTCGGGCTGCATCCGAGCTGGGGCATGCTGCTGGTGCCTTCGATCGCGGCGCTGGCCGGGTTCGGCTGGGCGTCCTGTGGCATCTTCATCGCCGCCCGGGCGAACCGGCTTGAGAGCTTCTCCTACTGGCAGAGCGGGCTGCTCACGCCGATGTTCCTCGTCGCCGGCACGTTCTTCCCGCTCACACGCCTGCCCGAGTGGGCGCAAGTGCTGGGCAACTTCAACCCTCTGTTTCACTGCGTCCAGCTCGTCCGCCACGCCGTCTTCGGCCTTCAGGACTGGGCGGATGTCGGGCACCTCGCGTTCCTGGCCGTCTTCGCGCTCGTCATGTGGCGACTGGCGATCCGATTCATGGAACGCAAGCTGATCCTCTGACCGCAACGCCCGCGAGCCGAGCCAGCCACCGGGGAATAGGCTCTCCTGATGCCCAAAGCGCTTCAGGCCAAGACCACCCGCACCCAGTTCACCGAGCTTCACGGGCACCGGCTCGCCTACCAGCGCGCGGGGCAGGGACCCGTCGTCCTCCTCGTCCACGGGATCGCCGGGACCAACGCGGTCTGGGACGAGCTGCTGCCTGAGCTCGCCCAGTCGTACACGGTGATCGCCCCCGACCTGCCCGGACACGGGGAGTCGGGGAAGTCGGCCGGCGACTACTCGCTCGGGGCGATGGCCGCCGCCCTGCGCGACCTGCTGCTCGCCTTCGGCGAGGATCGGGCGACGCTGGTGGGACACTCGCTCGGCGGTGGGGTGGCCATGCAGTTCTCCTACCTCTTCCCCGAGTTCACCGAGCGGCTCGTGCTGATCGCCAGCGGCGGACTGGGCCGCAGCGTCAATCTCTTCCTGCGCAGCGCGGCGCTTCCCGGCGCGGAGCTGGTCACCGCGGGCCTCGGCCAGGCGACCCGAGCGGCCGGGGCCGCGATCCGGGGCCTGCCGTTCCGGCCCCCGCTGCACTCTGCCCCCCAGCTCGCCGAGCTCGAGCGCAGCGTCGCGTCCCTGGCCGAGGCCGAGACGCGAGCCGCCTTCCACGCCACGCTGCGCGCGGTCGTCGGGCCCGACGGCCAGCGCGTCTTCGCCGGGGACCGGCTGTACCTGACCGAGGTCATGCCCATCCTCATCCTCTGGGGGGCGCTCGACAGGATCATCCCGGTCGGACATGGTCGCCGCGCCCACGCGGCGATGCCGGCCAGCCGGCTCGTCGTGCTCGAGGGCGTTGGCCACTTCCCCTCCCTCGAGCGCCCCCAGGATGTGCTCGAGGCGATCACCGGGTTCATCGCGGAGACCGAGCCCGCGACCTCCGACCGCGAGCAGTTCCGGCGGCTGTTGCGTCGGGGCAGCACCGCCGAGGCGGCGCGGCGCTAGTGCAGGTGCCCGATCCGCGGGGCGCCCTGCCCCCGGTGCGAGGCGCTGTGCGCATGCTTCGGGCGGTGGGGGCCGACGCGCTGGCCGCAGCCGATCGGCTCGATCTCACCGGTACGCCGGGTGCCCCCGCCGACCCGTTCGACGCTCTCGACCCGGACTACATCCGCGCCACGCTCCCGACCCTGCGTGCGTGGTCGGAGCTCTACTTCCGCGCCGACGTGTCCGGCCTGGACCGCATCCCGCCCGAAGGCCCCGTCCTGCTCGTGGGCAACCACTCGGGCGGGACGATGATCGCCGACACCTTCGTGTTCGCCCAGGCCTTCTATGACCACTTCGGCCCCGATCGCCTGTTTCACCAGCTCGCCCACGACCTGGTGTTCAAGGTCCCCGGCCTGCGTACGATGGTGCAGCGCTACGGGACGGTGCCCGCTTCCCCGGCCAACATGCGCCGGGCGCTGGAGCGAGGCGCCGCCCTGCTGGTGTACCCGGGCGGGGAAGAGGACAGCTTTCGGCCCTCGTGGGAGACGAGCGAGATCGACTTCGCCGGGCGGACCGGGTTCGTCAAGCTCGCCCTCGAGCACGGCGTCCCCATCGTTCCCGTGGTGGCGCTGGGGGGGCAGGAGACCGCCCTGTTCCTCGGGCGCGGCCGTCGGGTGGCCCGGGCGCTGTCGCTCAACCGCCTGGCCCGGCTGAAGGTCATCCCGCCGGTGATCGGGCCGCCCTTCGGGGTCACCGTGCTCGACTTCCCGGGCCGGATCCCGCTGCCGGCGAAGATCAGGGTCCGGGTCATGCCGGCGATCGACCTGGCCAAGACGCTGGGCCCTCAACCCGACATCGAGAAGGGCTATCGCCTGGTCAAGGGCAGGATGCAGCGCACGCTGACGCGCATGGCCACCGAGCGCACCCTCCCGGTGGTGGGATAGCGGGACTTGACCACCGGGTACGGCAAGCGGCGGGAGGGGTGTGCGTTGCGCGAGGAGGCCGATGGCCACGAAACGAAGGTGACTGAGACATCGACGGAAGGGCCTCGCGCCAACGGCACGGGCGAGGGGCGGCACGCCAGCCGCGCCGGTGGCAATCCGGGCCTGGATGCTTCTCCACGCCCGGCGTCAGGGCCGTAACGCGGGCCTGTGAGCATGCAGCGATGCGCGAGGCGACGGATGCCTTCCCCTGCTTCGGCTCGGACTGCGCCGTGCTGGTCATGGGCGCCGGCGCGCAGGGCGAGCCCGAGGAGGCGGTGGCCATGGCCCGCCGGCGCCTGGAGGCCTGGCACCACGCCTTCTCCCGCTTCGAGCCGGCCAGCCAGCTCTCTGCGCTCAATGCCGACCCTCGTAGCGTCGTCCCGGTCAGCGCCCTGCTCGGGCGCCTGGTCGAGGCCGCGGTCCGGGCCGCCCGGCGCACGGGTGGGCTCGTCGACTGCACGCTGGTCGACGAGGTCGAGCGGGCCGGCTACCGCGAGCACTTCGGCGGCGCCCCGGTCCCGCTGGCCGACGCCCTGGCCCTCGCGCCGCCGCGGTCGCGGGCTGCGCCCCGGCGGCCGCCGCGCGGGGAGGACGTCCACGTCGACCGCGCGGGCGGGACGGTCACCCGGCCCCCCGGGCTGCGGCTCGACTCGGGCGGCATCGCCAAGGGCCTGTTCGCCGACGTGCTCGCCACCCTGCTCGCCGATCACCCGAGCGTGGCCATCGACTGCGGCGGCGACGTGCGCCTCGGCGGCGCCGATGGGCTCGGGCGCGCCATCGAGGTGGTCAGCCCGTTCGCCGAGGGGCTGCTGCACACCTTCACCCTGGCGCGGGGCGGGGCCGCCACCAGTGGGATCGGACGTCGCAGCTGGCTCGACACCCGAGGGCCGTCCCGCCCACCATCTCCTGGATCCGGCGACGGGCCGGCCGGCGTTCACCGGCATCGTGCAGGCCACCGCCTTGGCTCGGACCGCCACCGAGGCCGAGGCCCTGAGCAAGGCAACCCTGCTCGACGGCCCCGACAACGTCGAGCGCTGGCTCGTCCACGGGGGGGGTAGTCGTCTTCGACGACTCAGACCACCGCGTCCTGCCCGCGCGAGACCTGTGAGCATCCCGGCCAGCATGTCCTCCCCCGAGCTGCAGATCGAGGTCGATCCCGCCGAGGCCGGTCTGGACGTGCACCGGCTGGAGCGCATCGACCGGCACTTCGGCCGCTACGTCGACGACGGGCGACTCGCGGGGTGGCTCGCCCTTGTGGCCCGCGCCGGGCGCATCGTCCACCTCGCCCATGCCGGGCATCGCGACGCCGAGGCCGGGCGCCCGGTGAGCACGGACACGCTGTGGCGCATCTTCTCGATGACCAAGCCGATCACCACGGTGGCGGCGCTGTCGCTGTGGGAGGAGGGAGCGTTCGAGCTCACCGACCCGGTGTCGCGGTACCTGCCCGCCTTTGCCGATACGCGGGTCTACACCGGGGGCTCGGATCTCACAGCGAGCACCGAGCCACTGATCGAGCCCGTGCGCATGTGGCATCTGATGACCCACACCTCAGGGCTGACCTACGGCTTTCACCGCGTGCATCCGGTCGACGCGATCTACCGGGCCCAGGGCTTTGACTGGGGCACCCCCAGCGGACTCGATCTGACCGCGTGCTGCGAACGGTGGGCGGCGACGCCGCTGCTCTTCCAGCCCGGTCGGGAGTGGAACTACTCGGTCTCCACCGACGTCCTGGGCGGCGTGATCGAGGCGCTGACCGGACGCGCCCTGGACGAGGTGCTGCGCGAGCGGGTGCTGGACCCACTGGGCATGGGCGAGACGCGGTTCTGGGTGGGGGAGGCCGACGCCGAGCGCTTGGCCGCCCTGTACGTCGCCGACCCGGCCGGGAGTGGTCGGGCCGTGCGCGAGGAGCAGCTCGCGGCCGGCGCCCGGCGCCCGCCCGACTGCCTGTCCGGCGGCGGGGGGCTGGTCTCGACGGCGGGCGACTATCACCGCTTCGCCTCGATGCTGCTGGGCCGCGGGGAGCTGGAGGGCGTTCGCGTGCTGGGTCCGCGCACTGTCGCCTTCATGACCGCCAACCACCTGCCCGGGGGCGTCGACCTCGAGGCCATCGGCCGGCGGATCTTCGCCGAGACGACCTACAACGGGGTGGGCTTCGGGCTCGGCGTCTCGGTGGTCCTGGATCCCGTGGCCAACCACTATCCGGCGTCCCCCGGGGAGTTCGCCTGGGGCGGGGCGGCGAGCACCGCCTTCTGGGTGGACCCGGTGCAGCGGCTGACGGCGATCTTCCTGACCCAGCTCATGCCCTCAAGCACCCACCCGATCCGCTCGCAGCTGCACGGGCTCATCCACCAGGCGCTGGTGGACTAGGGGCGCGTCTCGCAGAGCAGCCGCTTGACGCGGGCAGCCATCTCCGAGTAGCGTGGGGAGGCTTGCTGCGGGTGGGGGTTAGTTCGACGTTCGCTGATTTGTGGGAGGCAGGGGATGAGAATTCGAGCCGGTCTGCCGGGGGCTGTGGTGCTTGCCGCGTGCGTGTCGATGTGCGTGGGCGTTGGGGTCGCGAACGCGGCGACGCCAGCGCTGCCGCAGTATCAGGCGATTCCGGTCGCGTCGCCCAACCCACAGGCGACGCCTGACTCCGTGAGCGTGTTCTCCAGCGGCTTTGGCGAGCGGCTGCGCACCATTGGCGACGTCAATGGGAACGGCGCCAACGATGTCCTGGTCTCAAACGTTCACTACAACCTCAGCCCCACGTTGACGGCCGCTGGGCGGCTGTGGATCTTTGACGGGCGCACGCGCGCGCTGATCCGCTCGATCGATGATCCGCAGCCCCAGGCCAATGCACGGTTCGGGTTCTGGAGCGCTGCCCTTGGCGACGTCGATGGCGACGGCGTCCCTGACTTTGTCACGTCGGCCGATAACCAGACCGTCGGCGCCAACACCGGTCAGGGTGAGGTGTTCATCTTCAGTGGGCGCACCGGCCAGCTGGTGCGCACGATCGATGATCCCGATCCGCAGATGAACGCGGACTTCGGCGGAAACGTCATTGCTCCGGGCGATCTCAACGGCGACGGCATCACTGACTTGGTGGTCACCGCTTCGAAAGCCGCCGGGGGAGCTGGTATCGCCTACGCTTTCAGTGGCAGCGACGGGCACCTGCTCTACCGCATCCCCAACCCCGACACGCAGCTGTCGAGCTTCGGGTTTGGGGCAGCCGAGCTCGGCGATGTCAACGGCGACGGGATCCCCGACTATCAGATCGGCGCTCCGTTCTATCAGGAGGGCACCGCCACCCGCGTCGGACGCTCGTACGTGATCAGCGGCAAGGACGGCAGCGTCCTGCACACACTGACCAACCCCGACCCGACGGACTCGGGGGCGCGTTTCGGCCAGGCCGACGCCGACGGGCGAGCGGTTGGCGACATCAACGGTGACGGAAAGCCCGACGTCTACGTCGACGGCTTCCTATCCACCGACGCTGCCAACGTCCAGGCCGGGCTGGGCTACCTGTTCGACGGGGCTTCCGGCAGCTTCATCAGCCGCCTGCACGATCCCGCGCCCCAGCTGGGTGGGCAGTTCGGGACCTCAGACGCCGCGGCCGGGAATCTCGACGGCCGGCCCGATCTCATCGTCGGCCAGACCCCGCATCACAGCGCATCCAGCGTGAACGACATCAGCAAGGCGAGCATCTTCGGCGGCCCGGGCCTGACCAACCTCCTGATGACCTTCCAGGACCCGCAGGCGCAGGCCAACTCCGACTTTGGCAACTCGATCGCCTCGCCGGGCGACGTCAACGGCGACGGCTATCCCGATTACTTCATCGGCTCCCGCAGCGCGAACACCGACTTCGGACAAAACGTCGGCATCGTCTGGGCGCTGATGTCCTCGCCCCCGCCGCCGGCCGCCGACTCCCCGGCAGGCGGCACGGTCACGCCTGGCACTCTCGTCCCCGGCGTCAGGCCCCCCGGCGTCGGGCCCAAGATCGTCGCGCCGGGCGTCACGAACTACCGGCTGACGAACAACCCGTTCGTGGTAAGCGGCGCGAAGACGCCGACCACGGGCTCCGCCGCCGCCGCGTCGACCACGGGCGTCGTCGCCGCGACGAGGCACAAGCGCGGCACGACGTTCAGATACACCCTCTCGGAGGCGGCCACGGTGAAGATCATCATCGTACGGCGCCGGTCGGGTCGCCGCACGCACAAGCGCTGCGTCGCGCCGGGGCGAAGCCTGCGCCACGCACCGAGGTGTATCCGCCTCACCGTGCAGGGGATGCTGACGCGAATCAGCCACCGCGGCGCGAACGGAGTCGCCTTCTCGGGGCGCATCGGGTCAAGGGCGCTTGCACCGGGCACCTACCGGGCCACGCTGACCGCCAGTGACGGCACCGGGCACGCCTCGAGGCCAAAGAACATCGTCTTCACGATCGCCAAGCGCTGACGAAGCCCACCGGAGCGGGCCCCGTCGCCCGGGGGTGACCGCCGCCTGCTCCTACCCGGCCCCGGCGGACGCCGCGAGCAGCTCCTCAGCCAGCTCGTGGATGGCCGTGATCGACGCGGCCTGCGGATCGAAGTCCAGCAGCGCGCTGCCGGCGAGATCGGCCTCGAGCATCCGCGGGTCGTGGGGCACCGCGCCCGCCAGGTCGACGCCCTCGGAGGCGGCGAGCCCGTCGACGGCCTCCCGCCCTCGTTCGTCACGCACCTTGTTGGCGACCAAGACCAGGCGCGCGGGCGCAAGCTGCTTGGCCAGCCCGATCATGCGCCGCCCGGTCTCCAGCGACTTGAAATAGGGCTCGACGACGACGAGCATGGTGTCGGCGTGTACTGCCTTGTTCTGGCGGAAGTGCTCCAGAGACGCCTCGATGTCCAGGAGGCACAGCTCCCCAGGAGCTTCGGCTGCGACTGCGACGAGGCTACGCACGGTAGCGTGTAGGGCGCCCAGTCATCCGGCGCCTGCCTTCTCCTCCGGGCGCATGGCCAGCAGGGTCACGCCGTCGGGGGCCTTGAGCGCGTACTCCGCGCACACCTGCTCGAGCGTCCTGGTCAGCCTGAACCCCGCCTGCGTGCGCTCCACCAGCTCGGCCGACAGGCCCCGCATCTGGGCCATCCGCGCGGGCGCGACGCCGAGGGCGAACCCGAGGTTGGGGTTCGGGTCCCCGTCGATGGCCAGCACGGAATGACCGCGACGAGCGAGCATCCGCGCCAACGTGGCCGAGATCGAGGTCTTGCCGACGCCGCCCTTGCCGACCACCGCGAGCTTCATCTGACCGCCGGCTCGAGCGCAGGCATCGCGATCAATCCTGGCCGAGGATCCGCCGCTTCTCGCGGAGGCAATCCTCCTCGCTGACGGCGCCGGAGGCACGCATCTCGTTCAGGCGCTCGATCGCCGCGATCTGAGCGTAGCTGGCCTCCACGGCTCCGAGCTCGTAGGACATGGCGGTGGCGGCAGCCTCGATCTCCGCGCCGCTGAGCTGGCCCGGGTCCGCCGGCAGCCGCCGCTGACGGCCGTGCTCGTCGGTGTAGACGAGCTTGCCTCCGCCCGCGCGCGCATGGCCACTGCCGGCGGCCGCGTCGCGAAGACGCGCGCGGGACGCGGCGGCGTCCACCCGCCAGTCCGGCTTGGTCTCGGGCTCGTCTTCCTCATCGCCGCGGGATGATCGGTCCTCGTCCACGTCGCTCCTGTATAGCGGGCCGGTGCTCGGCAGATGGCCGGGCGAGTGTATGGGATGAACGCGCGCGGCCACCGGACACCCGGGCGCCCGTACGCCCGAGGTGACACCGCGTGCTGCCTATGCAATGCTTAGGCAATGGTGGACATCGCGCTGGGTGAGGCGGCCCGCACGCTGGGCGTCAGCCTGGACACGCTGCGGCGCTGGGATCGCGCAGGCAAGCTGCACACGACGCGCGACGGGCGAAACCGGCGCGTGGTCCCCGCGGCGGAGCTCGAGCGCCTTTCGCCCCATCCGCGCCGGCACCGGTCCGGGCATGCACTGTCGGCGCGAAATCGCTTCGCCGGGGTCGTTCGCTCGGTCGAGGTGGACGGCGTGATGGCCTTGGTCGAGATCGAGGCCGGGCCGTTCCTGGTCACCGCGGCGGTGACCCGTGACGCGGTCGAGGAGCTCGCACTCGTCGAGGGCGCGTCGGCGACGGCGACGGTGAAGGCAACCTCGGTGATGGTCGAGGGGAGCCAACAGAGATGAGGACACGGCTGATTGCCCTGTCGGTGGCCGGGCTGTCGTTGGTGGTGGCAGGGTGTGGGGGCTCGGGCAGTGGCGGGGGCAAGCCGGACCTGACGGTCTCGGCGGCGGCGTCGCTGACCAAGGCGTTCACCAAGTACGGGACCCAGTTCTCCCCGGCCCAGGCCAAGTTCTCGTTCGCCGGCTCGGATGAGCTGGCCGCGCAGATCCAGCAGGGCGTCAAGCCCGACGTGTTCGCCGCGGCGAACACCAAGCTGCCCGACATGCTCTACGCCAAGGGCCTGGTGGGAAAGCCCGTCGTGTTCACCTCGAATCGGTTGGTCGTCGCCGTGCCGGCCGGGTCGACGGCGGTGCACTCCCTGGCCGACCTGGCCAAGCCGGGGGTGATGATCGCCATCGGATCGGCGACCGTGCCGATCGGCTCCTACACGCGCACGGTGCTCTCGCGCCTGCCGATGGCCGAGCAGAAGGGCATCCTGGCCAACGTCCGATCCGACGAGCCCGACGTCAAGGGCGTGGTCGCCAAGGTCACCGAGAAGGCGGTCGACGGGGGCTTTGCCTACGTCACCGACGTCACCGCCACCTCGGGCAAGGCCCAGGCCGTCGCCCTGCCCGAGAGCCTCCAGCCCCAGGTCGCCTACGCCGCGGCGGTGGTCAAGGGGGCCAAGCACCCGCGCCAGGCCCAGGCGTTCGTCGACGGGCTCCGGCACGGTGCGGGTCAGCGGGATCTGCTCGAAGCGGGGTTCCTGGCGCCGCCCAAGTGAGGCGGCGCGGTTGGTTTGCCGTCGGGCTGGGCGTCGCGATGGGTGTGGTGCTGGCGTTCCTGGCGCTGCCGGTGGTGGCGGTCTTCGTCAACGTCAGCCCGGGGCGCCTGGTCTCGAGTCTGGGAGATCCGGGGGCCGTCGCCGCGCTGAAGCTCAGCCTGGAGACCACCGCCGTCGCCGTGGCGATCATCCTGGCCGTCGGTACTCCGGCCGCCTACGGGCTGGCCACCCGGTCGTTCCCGGGTCGTTCGGTGGTCATCACCCTGGTGGAGCTGCCGCTGGTGCTCCCGCCCGCGGTGGCGGGGATCGCCCTGCTGGCCGCGTTCGGCCCCGCGGGGCTGCTCGGCGCGGCGCTGAGTGGCGCGCACATCCAGCTCGTGCTGCAGACCGCCGGGGTGGTGGTGGCGTTGGTCTTCGTGGCGGCGCCGTTCTACCTGCGTCAGGCCCAGACGGCGTTCGGCGCGGTCGACCCCAGCTGGCTGGAGGCCTCGCGAACCCTGGGCGCCAATGAGGCGCGCACGTTCGCCCGGGTCGCCGTGCCCGCCGCCCGACCGGGCCTGCTCGCCGGCCTGGCCCTCGCCTGGGGCCGCGCGCTCGGAGAGTTCGGCGCGACGCTGATCTTCGCCGGCTCGTTTCGCGGGATCACCCAGACCACCCCGCTGGCCATCTATGACCAGTTCTCAACCGATCTGACCGGTGCCCTCGCCCTGTCCGCCGTGCTGGTCATCGTCGCGGCGGCGTTGCTGCTGTCGGTCAAGCTCGCCGCCGGGGACGGAACGCTGCGCCGTGCTGCGCATTGAGGCCGAGACGCGGCGGGGATCCTTTGCGCTGCGGGCTGACGCCGAGGTCCCCGCGGGCGAGTGCCTGGCCCTCGCCGGCCCGTCGGGCGCAGGCAAGAGCACGCTGCTGCGCATCATCGCCGGGCTCGTGCGCCCCGACCGCGGACGGGTGGAATGCCACGGCGAGGTCTGGCTGGACACCACCCAGGGGGTCGACCTCGCCCCCGAGCGTCGCCGCTGCGGCTACGTGTTTCAGGACTACGCGCTCTTTGGGCACCTCAGCGTCGGGCAGAACGTGGCCTACGCGCTCGACGGCCAGTCCCGCGCCCAGCGCCGTGGCCGGGCCCAGGAGCTTCTCGAGCGCTTCGGCATCGCCCCGCTCGCCGACGCCCGGCCGGACACGCTCTCCGGTGGTGAACGCCAGCGCGTCGCCCTCGCGCGCGCCCTCGCTCGGCAACCCCGCGCGCTGCTCCTCGACGAGCCGCTCTCGGCGCTGGACGCCCGCACCCGGGCCCGCGCGGCGCGAGAGCTGACGGGGATCCTGCGCGACATCGACGTCCCCACCGTGCTGGTCACCCACGACTTCTCAGAAGCCGCCCTGATCGGCGACCAGGTGGCGATCATGGACGAGGGCCGGATCGTCCAACGCGCAAGCGCCAGCGAGCTGGCCGCCGCCCCGGCCACCGCGTTCGTCGCCGACTTCACCGGAGCAGTCGTGCTCACCGGCCGTGCCCACGCCGGACTCGACGGCCTCACCGTCGTCGATCTCGACGGCGGTGGCGCGGTCACCGCCCTCGAGCAGGCGCGCGGCCCGGTCGCCGTCAGCATCTATCCGTGGGAGATCACCATCGAGCCCGCCCACACCCAGGCCACGGGCTCCGCGCAGAACCACCTCGCTGTCGAGGTCATCTCCGTCACCTCGGTCGGCAACCGCGTCCGCCTGGGGCTGGCCGGCCCCCAACCGCTGGCCGCCGAGATCAGCCAGACCGCTGCCCGTCAGCTCCAGCTCGCCCGCGGAACGCAGGTCACCGCGACGTGGAAGGCGGCAGCGACCCGCCTGCTCGACCTCTGATCGACAGCTCAGGGTTTCCGGCTCTCTCAGCGGGGTACGGCGAACCCGGCATGGAGACCACCACCCTCGGCCGCAGCGGCCTTCAGGTCACGCCGATCTGCTTCGGAACCTGGCAGCTCGGCGGGGACTGGGGCAGCTTCGGGGAGGACGAGGCGATCGCGGCGATCCGGCGGGCGCGCGAGATCGGCATCAACTTCTTCGACACCGCCCAGGGCTACGGATTCGGTGCCTCCGAGCGCCTGCTGGCCCGCGCGCTGGGTGACGAGATCCGCTCGGACGACGTAGTGGTCGCCACCAAGGGCGGGTTGCGCCCCGAGGGTGACGGGATCGTCCGCGACTCCAGCCCCGAGGGAGTCCGGCAGGGCGTCGAGGCGAGCCTCGAGGCGCTCGGGGTCGAGCAGATCGACCTCTACCAGATCCACTGGCCCGATCCCGACGTCTCCTTCGCACTGACGGTCGAGATGCTGGAGGAGCTGGTGGAGGACGGCAAGATCGCCCACGTCGGCGTGTCCAACTTCGACGCCGGCCACCTCGCCGCCTTCGAGCGGGCGCGTCCGGTGGAGACGCTCCAGCCGCCCTACCACCTGTTCCGCCGCGAGGTCGAGAAGGCGACGCTGCCCTACTGCGAGGAGCACGACATCGGCGTGATGGTCTACGGACCGCTTGCCCACGGGCTGCTCACCGGGGCCATGAGCAGGGAGACGAGCTTCGGCGACGACGACTGGCGCAGCGCCAGCCCCATGTTCGAGGGCGAGGAGTTCCGCACCAACCTCGAGCTTGTGGCCGAGCTCCAGCGCTTTGCCTCCGACCGCGACTGGACCGTTGGTCAACTGGCCATCGCCTGGGCCCTGTCCCATCCCGCCGTCGACGTGGCCATCGTCGGCACCCGCAGTCCGGACCACATCGCCGAGAGCGCTCGGGCCGCCGACATCCGCCTCTCCGACGAGGACCGGCGCGAGATCGACGAGATCATGGAGGGCGCCGTGCAGGTCGAGGGACCCAGTCCCGAGGCCGCGTAGGACTATCGCGCCGGTGCGGTGCACGGCGCGGGGACCCGGGTCCGGGTGCTGGGGGTCGCCAGGGCAGCGGGAAGCTATCGGCTCCGCCCGGAGCCGATCGAGTCAGCGACGGTGGCGCTCGGCGGCCAGGCAGCCGCTGTATCCAGCCCGCAGCTGAGCCAGTGATGGTGGGTCGTCGGCGAGCAGCTGGGCCACCGTCACCGGACGCAGCCGGTCGCGGCGGACCGCGCGCAGGATGAGCGGCAGCCCGGCGCGGGTGCCGGGTGTGTTCTCGTGCATGAGGATCATGGCGCCCGGCTTGAGGCCGGCCTCGGCGTTGTGCATCACCGCGGCCGTTCCGGCGCCCAGCGAGTCGCGGCTGTCGACGTTCCAGACGATGGTGGGCACATCCAGCCGGTGCGCCTCGGTGCGGACCGCATCATTGACGGCGCCGTAGGGGGGGCGGAAGAGCAGGACGGGCGCGCCCGTGGCCCGATGCACGTCGGTGAGGCCGGCGGACATCTCCGTGGCGATGGCTGGCGGGCGCAGCGCGGTGAGCACGGGATGGGTCAGGGTGTGGTCGCCGACCTCTCCGAGACGGGCGTCGGCGGCGGCGAGCCCCGGGCGCTGGATCACGTTGCGCCCGATGAGGAAGAAAGTCGCCGTGATGCCGGCGCCACGCAGCAGCCGTTGGGCCTGCGAGGTGTAGGTGCCGGGGCCGTCGTCGAAGGTCAGCGCGACCTCACGTCGGCGTCCGGCGCCGCAGTACACCGGCAGCCCGATCCGAGCGAAGCGGGCGGCGGCCGCCGCGTCCCGGCCGGGCTCCGGAGCGGATCGCGCGGCCGAGGCGAACGCCGGGCCCGGTGTGGGGCCGGCGGAGAGACCGGGGAAGATCGGCCCCGCGGCCGAGGACGCCGGTCTCGGCGGGGCTGATGGCGCGCGGCGGGAGCCGCAGGCCGCCAGGGCGACGGCGATGCACGCTCCGACGAGCGCGGCGATGAGGAGGGAAAGGCGATGGCGTCGCATGGCTGGGTCCGGCGCTGGGCCGCAGCGTCCGCCGGGCTCGGCAGCCCGAGCATCTCAGCTCGAGGGCGATATCACCGGAACTTCACAAGCAATGGCGCGTTGTGCAGCGAAAGCAGCTACCGTCGAACGCTCGGCCGAGCAGCGTCTGCCGGCGATGCCCATTCGGTCCATCGCCCGGCTCACGATCTTCCTGGCTCTCTCCCTTCGCACTCCGTGACCTTTCCCGAGCGCTCCGACCCTCGCCCCGCCGCCGCCAGCCGCCGGCGGGCGGCAACCCTGCTGGGCACCCTGGGGGCCTGGGCGGCCCTCGCCGGAGCGGGCCCGGCCCTCGTCGCGTCTGCGGCGCCAGGGGCCGGCCCCGGCGCGTCAGCCCCGGGCGCGCCCCTGAGCGACCTGATCTTCACCGGCGCCGCGGCCACGCTCAAGGCGCCCCCGGCGGCCCCGGTCATCTCGAGCGCCCGATGCGTGCCCGCAGCAGCATGCCCGGCCAATCCACATCACGCCCTGCGTGGAGGGCATCTGCAGCTCTCGGGCCAGCTCTCGGCGGGAGAGCAGGTCCTGTTTCCCAAGGCGGGCCCGCGTGGACGCGGCATCAGGGGGCACGTCGTCCAGATGCTGCGCGGGACCGGTGGCGGCCTCCTGGTTCACGTGCCTGCCGCCGCGGTCACCGGGCACATCGTCGTGCTCTCCCCCTCGCGCGTCCGCTCCAACGCCTACGGCCCCATCGTCTTCGAGAGCCGTCCTCGGTCCAAGCCGCGGCCGCTGGGCGGTGCGGCGCTCCGCTCGCCCTTCGACGGGGGAGGGATGTGGATCTGGTACCTGTCGGCCTCTGAGGGCGGCAGCGTCCGGGCGATCGGGGCACGCGCTCACGCCCAGGGGATCACCACGGTGCTGCTGAAAAGCTCCGACGGTGGCTCGAACTACTGGAACCAGTTCTCCCCCAGCACCGTGGCCGCCCTCAAGGCCCAGGGACTCCACGTCTGCGCCTGGCAGTACGTCTACGGCTCGCATCCCACCGCCGAGGCCGACCTCGGGGCCCAGGCGGTCAGCGCTGGGGCCGACTGCCTGGTGATCGACGCCGAGAGCGAGTACGAAGGCCGTTACGCGGCGGCCCAGACCTACATGACCCGCCTGCGCTCCAAGATCGGGGCGAGCTTCCCGGTCGGACTTGCCTCCTTCCCCTACGTCGACTACCACCCGGCGTTCCCCTACTCGGTGTTCCTGGGCCCGGGCGGCGCGCAGTACAACCTGCCCCAGATGTACTGGAAGGACATCGGCACGACCGTCGACGCCGTCTTCTCGCACACCTGGACCTACAACCGCATCTACGGCCGGGCCATCTACCCGCTGGGCCAGAGCTACAGCCACCCGCCCAACTCGGACCTCGCCCGCTTCCGCGAGCTGGCGACCGCCTACGGTGCTCGTGGACTCTCGTGGTGGGACTGGCAGGAGACCACGGGCGGACAGTGGGGATCGATCGGCGGTCCGCTCGGCGCGCCCGGTGGCTTCCAGGCCACCAACTCCGAGCCCGTCCTGGCCCACAACGACTCCGGGGACATGGTCGTGTGGATGCAGGAGCACCTCGCCTCAGCCGTCGCCTCGACCCCGACAAACGGCAAGTTCGACGGCGACACCGTCAACGCGGTCCGCCAGTTCCAGGCCCAGCACAATTTGCCGACCGACGGTCAGGTCGGGCCCTCCACCTGGGCGCTGCTGCTCGCCGAGCCGCTGACCGCCGTCAACTGGCAGCAGGCCTCCAGCGCCTCGGTCCGCGCGGCGAGCCTCGTCGTGCCCGGGCTCGGCCACGCCGGCGGCGGACCTTCGGGTGTGGTCAGCCCGAGGGGAGGCTTCCGCCACCACCGCTCGGAGCTGCGCCACCACCACGGCCGGGGGTAGGGTCGGGCGGCGCGGTGCCGCCCGCGAGCTGCCGTTCCACGCCCGCTCCGGCGCTCGTCCACCGGCCGGCCGTGGGGTGCGGCGGCGCCCGGTCTGGGCGTCGGCTCGGCCCCTGCCCACTGCTAGATTCGGCCGACCCTGGTGGGCGTAGCTCAGCTGGTAGAGCTCCGGGTTGTGGTCCCGGCGGTCGCGGGTTCGAGTCCCGTCGCTCACCCTCCCCAAAGCCCCGTAAAAGAGCAGGTTTTGAGGTTTTGGGTTGGGCGGACCGTGGCAGGCAGGCTAGCGATGGTCCGTTGATGGTCCAATTTGTTCGCCACCACGCGCCAGCGACGGTGGCCGGACAAGTCTCCGCGCTCAAGCTGACGCGCGAGGGTTGAAGCGAGGATTGTCGGGCGCCCGCGGGGCCCGCGGCGACGAGCAGGGCCGATGAGACCCTCCGGGTCGCGGCAGTAAGCTTGCCTAGGCAATCCGCGCGGTAACGAGGCTCGCTGACACGCTGCGCCCGCGGCTCAACGGTGCATAATTATCGCGATGGCGCTGACGACCCTGCTCAAGCTGGCCCGTACCGCCGTAGCTGACACCGTGGTCGGTCGGATTCCTGGATCCGACGGCAACGACGCCGCAAGGCCATCGCTCCTGCGCCCGGACGTACACGCGATGAAGTATCAGCTCTACGTACCTAACTAAGGACCCAGCGGACCACTGAGGCTCTCGGCGCGCTCGGTCGCGGGGTCGGAGGGGCCGGTCGTTGGTACAGCTCAGCAGGGCACTTGTCCTCAGGCAACCCAATCACACCCCCGGCTCCAGCAAGAGCTCGGTTGGCCAGCGTGAAGGTCTCGCCGTAGGGCCCCCCACTCCCCCCTCCTCGTCGAGACCGCCGAAGCACACCGCCGTTGCCCTTCCAAAACACGTCCCGAGACGCGGTGGGCCAGGACCCAGGCCAGGACACTGGACTTGCCGGAGCCGGTGGGCCGATCAGCGCGACGCGACCCTGTCCTTCGGCCCAGTGCGCGAGCGTATGCTCGACGCCGCTGCTGGTCGCCCAGGTCGTCGAAGGGCACGAGCTGGTCGTAGCGCAGCGTGTGCGGTAGCGTCCCAGACTTGCTGGAGCAGCGATCGGGTCACGTGTACTCACTCACCCGGCGGTAGACGTTGCGCGGGCGTCCGTTGGACCCGGGGCGCTGATCCACGTCGACGAGCCCGACTCGAGCCAGCGAGGAGAGGACCTGGGCAGTTGTGCCCGCTCGAAGCCAGAGGCGCAGCGCAGGGCAGGTTGTCGTCCCGGAGACCGGCTGCGTCCTACGCGCGCGCGGGCTGGTCTGCCACCTGGTGCTCCCGTGCCTGTGCGTAGAGGGGCTCGGGAGCCATGTCGAGGCCACCGGGCCAGACGATCGTCCCGATCTGGTGGTCCACACGTACCTGCCCGAAGCGCTCGGGATCACGCAGCTGCGCGAACACTCCGTGCCATTCGCTGTCGTCGAAGGCCACGTCTCCGACGGTTCCGTCCTCGAACATCAGGCGCAGCTCGTGGTCGCCAATGACCGCGACGCCGACAACGTGTATCAGTGGTGATAGCTCGACCATGCCTGCATCTTAGGCGAGCGGCTCAACCGCTTCGAGCGGCTCGTTGTTGCGAGCGCGGGTCCAATTCGCCAGCAGTTCGTCCCGGTGAAGCTCGGCCCACTCCTGCACGAATCGAACGGCGCGAGGCGGTAGCCTCCCCGGCAGGGACCGTGCCGTCGATGCCGACCGAGGCGTGCTGGCCGCTGTGCTCGGCGTGAAAGTGAGGGACCGGGTGGTCGCGCTCTCGCCAGTACATCGTGATGACGATGCCATAGAAGGACTGATCCTCGGCACTACGGGTCGGCGTGGCTCGCGACGTCTGCTGGCGCCTCGACGTCCCTGGTGTGCACTCGTCGTACCCTACCGAGACCGAGAGGTTCTGTAGTGCATGACGAGGATGTCCACGCCGTCCGAAACTCACTGGTCGTGGAAGAGATCGACGAAGACCCGACTCGCTACCTGGTTCTCGGTCCCGACCGCGCAGGCAACCCGCTCGAGATGGTCGTGCTGGATCGGCCGCAGGGCCCATCGGGGATGCATGCGATGCCCATGAGGGCCAAGTACCGGGCCCTGCTGCCCAAGGGATCGTGACAATGCCCCCGACGCACGGGGCCAGAGCCGACGGCACCCCGATCACCGACGAGATGATCGAGGCGATGGCCGACGAGGCCGAGTGCGGTTACAACGTCGAGAAGATCCGGCGTCGTAACCGGGGCGGGCGGCCCACCGATGGGTTCGGCGGCATCCTCGGTCGAGTCGGTGCGCTTCGATCCGGAGCTCAAGCGTGAACTGCTTCTCCGCGCCGCAGAGCAGCACATCAGCGTCTCGGAGGCCATCCGGCGCGCCATCGGCCAGGATCTCCGCGCCAGCTGACATGCGTCCCGGTCGAAGGGCGCCACGCTGACCCCCGCATGGTCGGCGAGCTGGTCCATGAGGCGCCCGACATCTGAGGCGAGGGGCACGATGGGGTGTTGTTGCGCCTCGCCGCCTTTGTAGATCGCGCAGCGAACGAATAGGATTGAACTCGTCTACGTTTCCCGGGGGGGCCTAATGGTTGCGCCACGGTTTGTTGCTCTGCCGTTTGTGATGCTCGTCGTCGTTTCGGCATCCGCCTGTGGATCGAATTCGGCGACGACCGGCACAGCCGCCCATTCAACGGCGCTTCAGACGATGCCCATGGCGGGCGGTCACGCAATGCAGATGAGCAGCAGCCAACCCGAGCATGACGCGACAGCGCTCGCAGCGCTCCAGGCTCACCCGGCCACCGCCACGCGTGAGCTGCGGGCGGCGCTGGCTTCGAGGTTTGAGCCGCAGGCCGCCAAGCGCGATGCGCGCGAGGCTCTCATGCTGATTGGGCAGCACAAGGGCGCCCCGGCGGCGCTGCCTGCCACGCAGGGTGCCGCCGTCGAGCACCTCAGCTATGCGCTCGCCGCGCTGACCGCCCACGATCCAAAGACGGCGGCGGGGCATCTGATGGAGGCGTCGAGCCTGCCAGCATTTAGCCGCCCAGCCAACGACGCGCTCGCCGTGATCAACGCCCACGACATCCCCCGGGCGGTGGGCATCATCAGCGACTCGCTCCACCGCCTGGGTGCGTAGCCCGCGACCACGGGGGTACCGAACCGATGACAGCGGCGACCAGGCGCTGCTCTGCCTCGCGACCGGCATTTACTCAGCAGACTTGAACGACTTGGAGAACCTCGCCACGTCATCTGTCCCGATCGAAGCCGTTACCGACGACGCCCCGTCGCCGGCGACTTGGCGTGACGGCAAGCGCTACGCGTGGCTGCTGGGACTGCTTGTCCCTACGTTGCCGTTCATCGCCTACGGCATGGTGGCGCTGACCGGATGGCCCGTGCTGTGGTTCTTCGGCCCGATGCTCGTCGGCGTGTTTGCCTTGTTGGACCTGGTCGTCGGGACCGATTCAGAGAACCCACCGGACAGCGTGATCAAGTGGCTGGAGCAGGACCGCTACTACCGCTGGTGCACATACCTGTATTTGCCGTTGCAGTACGCCGGCCTGGTGTTTGCGTGCTGGTTGTGGTCGGACGGCGGCCTCTCGACCGTGGACAGCGTGGGCTTGGCTTTGACGATGGGGATGGTCAGCGGCATCGCGATCAACACCGCGCATGAGCTCGGGCACAAGCGCGCGCGCCTGGAGCGGTGGCTGAGCAAGGTCGCGCTCGCCCAGAGCGCCTACGGCCATTTCTTCATCGAGCACAACCGCGGGCACCACGTGCGCGTGGCAACGCCCGAGGACCCCGCCAGCTCGCGCCTGGGCGAGAGCTTCTGGGCGTTCTTGCCGCGCACGGTGGCCGGTAGCCTGCGCTCGAGCTTGGGGCTCGAGCGCATTCGCCTCGATCGCATCGGCGAGCCGCGCTGGACCTGGCGGAACGACATCCTCAACGCGTGGGCGATGACCGTCGTGCTGTTCGCTGCGCTGGTCGCCGGCTTTGGTTTGATCGTGCTGCCCTACCTGCTGTTGCAGGCGGTCGTGGGGTTCAGCCTTCTGGAGGTGGTCAACTACCTGGAGCACTACGGTTTGCTGCGCCAGAAGCGTGACGATGGCCGCTACGAGCGGTGCGCCCCGGAGCACAGCTGGAACAGCAACAACGTCGCCTCCAACGTGCTGCTCTACCACTTGCAGCGTCACTCAGACCACCATGCCAACCCGATGCGCCGCTACCAGGCCCTGCGTCACTTCGACCGAGCGCCGCAGCTGCCCACCGGCTACGCGGGCATGATCGTGCTGGCCTGCGTCCCACCGCTGTGGCGACGCGTCATGGACCATCGCGTCCTCGAGCATTACGGCGGTGACCTCACGCGGGCCAACATCGAGCCGCGAGCGCGACGGCGCATCCTCGCCCGCCACGGTGAGGCGACATGAGCCGCTACGGGTGCCCGGGCTGCGGCTACCTGTACGACGAGCAGGTCGGGCACCCCCGCGAAGGGTTCCCGCCAGCGACGCCGTGGCGCGAGGTGCCCGACGATTGGCACTGCCCGGACTGCGGCGTACGCGACAAGGTGGATTTCGACCCCGTCGACGACTGATGGCACGCGCCGCAGCCACCGCCTGCGCGCCGCGCCCGAACCGACCGCCTACGCGGTCGCTGCGCGGCAGCGGCTGCGCGACACCGTGCTCGACGCCGCCCACGTACTGACCTTTGCGGGCCGGTCTGACAGAATGCTTGTGTCGCCGAGTTGTGGCGAGCCCCCGAGCGGAGGAGCTGAGCCGATGAGCGAGTCTCACGAGAAGCCAACCCAGGAGGAATCAGAGCGTCGAGATGAGGAGCACGCGGAGCGTCCCGTCCCGGGCGACTCGCCCGGCGGTCAGCGCGACGACGTGTACCCGGACAGCGATTGGGAGAAGGTCTCCCCGCTCCCCGGTGGATATGACGGTCGTGATCCTGCCACCGACATGCCACGCGTTCCAGCCGCGCCCGAAACGCAAGACGAGTAGCGGCCACCCGACTCCCGGCGGAGCGCCCGACGGTCTTCATGTCAAGTTCGGAGAGCCAGGCAAGCGCCCCGATGTCTTGCGCCGACCGCGGCCCGGACTAAGCGTCTTCGACCGAACGCGGAAATAGGGCGATCAGGACGTCGGTTGAGTGCACCATCAGCGCCTGACCCTTCGGTGTCGCCTCCCACGCCGCGGTGCGAAAGCCCTCGCGCGGAATCGCGAAGGCACCGAAGGTCCTGTCGTCGGCTCCGACGTACCAAACGAAATCGGTCTCGCCAGGCGGAGCGTCGTCCTTGGGCTCGGCCTTCTGCAAGGCACCGGTGAACATGGCGATAAGAGGCGCCTGTGGGCTGGCCGAGCGGACCGTAACCGTCCAAAAGTCACCCAAGCGCTCGTGGAGGGCGGCGACGACCGCTTCGTGATCGAGGTTCGTGCTCATCGACCGCTCACGATAACCATGTCTTCCTCGTTGCATCGGCCTACCGAGGGAAAAGATCATGAATGAACGGTCTTGGGACGAGCGCTATCGCTCGCGCAGCACACTGTGGAGCGGCAACCCCAATGCTCATCTGGTCAGTGAGGCGTCTGGGCTCGCCCCTGGTGCCGCGCTGGACGTCGGTAGCGGGGAGGGCGCGGATGCCATCTGGCTGGCCGAGCGGGGCTGGCGGGTCACCGCAGTCGACTTTTCCTCGGTCGCGCTAGAACGCGGCGCAGCCCGCGCCGTCGAGGTCGGCGCCGATGTTGCACAGCGTATCGACTGGCTCCATGAGGACCTGACCGACTGGGTCCCCGCAGAGGCGTCCTACGACCTGGTCTCTGCCCAGTTCCTGCACATGCCGAGAGATCCGCGCGAATCGATCTTCCGTCGGCTTGCCGCCTCAGTGGCATCCGGTGGCACCCTAGTCATCGTCGGTCACCATCCCTCAGACCTGCAAACCACAGTCCCGCGCCCACCCCGACCGGAGGTGTTCTTCACGGCCCCCGAGGTAGCGGCCTCACTCGAGCCGAACGGATGGAAAATCGCCGTCAGCGCCGCCCGCGAGCGCACCACCACCGACCCCGAAGGCCAAGCCGTCACCATTCACGACACGGTGCTACGGGCCCAACGACGCGGATAAGCAACTACACCGCGTAGCGACTCCCGGCGGGACTGAGCTGGTGGCAACCGTCCGCGAGGGCCGGCCGTCCGCCGACCCCCCGGCCACGGTCTGCAGCGCAGAAAGCGCGCAGGCGCGCGTCTGCACCGCCATCCTGGAGGCCGAGTTCGCATGGGCTGGTCAGCCCGCGCGATGGGTACAGCGCGGTCGGGGGCTGTGTCGCAGATCGCGCGTTGAACGTCGTCTTGATCGAGCGCCCACTGCGGGTCTCTGCCGCACGAACGCCTCGATCTCGCGCCGCCCGATCTCATGCAGCGGCCGCTCCCCCGACCTCAACCAAGCGAAAAGCCTGCAAGAGCACGCTAATCGGCGGACCTCATCCAGGGGGGGATCGACCCTGACTTGACGGAATTCGTGTTGTCTGTCATCTTTCCCGGTGGGGCAGGGGACCTCCGGCCTCCGTGCGTGGAGGCCACAAGCAGCGGGAGGAGATGGTCAATTGGACGGTGACCTTCGATCCGTCTTGGGCAACGTGGGCTCGGGTGACGGCGGCGCGAGGATTCGTGCGCACGCCAACGCGATCGACCGCAGCGGCCCGATGAGCCTTCTCGCCGCCCGATGAGCCTTCTCGCCCCGACCGTGGACCGCGGAGGGTAGGCGATGGTCCTTGCCTCCTCCGACTTCGGGTTCTACCTGGGCCTGGGCATCGGCTTCGCCATCGTCGTACTCGTGGTGGCCCTGGTGGCGGTGCTCCTCACCGTCGCCTCGCGGATCGGCGATCAGGCGAAGGTCGCCGCCGGACCGCTCGAGGAGGTCCGGGCGAACACCGCCATCCTGCCTGAGGCTCAGGTGACCAACGAGCATGCCCTCGCCATCCTGGAGGCGGCGAAGGCCGCGAGAGGAGCGCTGACCGGATGACCGTGATAGCGGCAGCCAATACCCACACCCTGTGGTGGGTGACGCTCGGGATGGGGCTGGTGGTGATTCTGGTGGTGATCGTCCTCATGATGATGCTGCTCAGCCTCATCAAGGACATCGAGCGAGGCTCCGGCGTCCTTCTGGACACCGCGGATCAGGTGGCCGAGAACACCAGCTCGATTCCCATGTTCGCGGCCACCGCGGCCTTGCTCGAGGACATCAAGGCCGAGGCCCTCATCCACTTTGAGTACCTGCAGAGTCAGGTGCGGGGCTGATGCACGACACACTGGTCTTGCTCAGCGTGGTCGAGATCGTCGTCCTCGTCGTGGTGCTGGCGTTGGCCCTGATCCTGATCCAGACCCGTCTGCGCGCGATCGCCGACGGGCTCGCCAGCCTGGCTGAGGGCATCGCGGCGGTCCAGGGGCACTTGGCGCTGGTCAACCCCTTCGTGCCCAAGCTCAATGCCCCGCTGGAGGACATCGTGGGCGCGCTGCCGGCCATCGCCGAGATGGCCGAGACCGTGGCGAGGGCTGAGCCATGATTCTGTGGTGGATCGGAGACGTCCTCCTTGTCGCCGTCGTGCTCCCGGTCGTGGTGATCCTCCTGCGGCGCGTGATTCAGGTCGCCTTCGAGATCAACAGGACCGTGAGCGCCCTGGCCAAGGCCGGGCCCGTCCTGATCTCGCATCTCAGCGGGGTCCCCCAGCTGATCCGGACCCAGGAGCTCGTGCACGAGACGGGCGCCGGACTCGCCCGCTATGGGGCCGCACTCGACGAGATCCTGTAAGTGGGAGCCATGCCCGTCGCCACCATCCCCGCCGCCGGCATCGTCACTCTCATCGGCGTCGCGGTCGCCGTCGTCGCCGTGGCCATCTACCTGTTTGCGATCGGCCTGGTCCTGCGGAAGGTCAGCGCTGGCCTGGACGAGGTCATAGGGGCCGTCGGGCAGCTACCCGGCAAGACGTACCCGATCGAGGCGGTCATGACATCGATCAACGATGACCTCGGCGCCGCGCGCGGCGTGCTCGAAGGCCTGCTGATCAAGAAGCTCGGCGCCCTTCCCGAGCGAGACGCCCTCATCCGCTACCAGAGCACGGCGGCGCTCCCCGATCCCGCGCCGGCCCCCGAGCCGGCGGCGCCCGATCCGGCGGGCGAGGAGGCGCCGGACCGCATCGACTACCGGCGCGCGGCTCCCGATCCCGCGCCGGCCCCCGAGCCGGCGGC